>Ga0265338_10000021_pt1 | contig 327295 bp, 563 predicted proteins | sample 42126metaG_FD_193579 | JGI IMG/M metagenome (GOLD analysis project Ga0265338, IMG submission 193579) | Rhizosphere microbial communities from Carex aquatilis grown in University of Washington, Seatle, WA, United States - 4-21-26 metaG | ecosystem: Host-associated > Plants > Roots >... | reverse complement strand
GCGCTTGATCCTGATTTTGTTGTACCTAATTATGATCTCAACTACACGTACGACGTGTACTTTCATGCCAATGGAAAGTTTCATAGCAACTACAGTTGGGAGCAAAAAGATCATCGCCTTGTGCACGCCAGCCTTACTAAGACGGATTTGTTGGATTGGGTAAAAGAACATCCAGTGCAAAGCGCAGATCAGATCGCACACGAATTTTGCGCCTACTTTACCCGCGTGCATGAGCACGAAGACATGCTTGATGTTGAAACCTATACCTACAGTTTTAGCGATGACGAACGTATAGCGATGAATGAAGTTCTTGCCGTCCTTCTCAATGCACAGCAACAAGAAGCACCTGTTGTACACGAAGACGCGGTGGCAGATGAAGACGATGGTCCCTTTGAGTTTGAAATTTCAACCGGTTGCGAGGCCGAACAATGTTCCAGCTACATCACCGTAGAGGTGACCAAAGAAGAACTCTTGGAGTGGGCTGCAAAGCAGACGTTTGATAGAACCGTCTCTGTTGAGGGAAAACTTGAAGATTGGTTCAAAGAGCGCGATCACACCGAAGAGGATGATCATTGCCACGACTATGACTACGGCCAGGATGGCTATCTTCAGCTAGAGCGCATGGTCGCCCTGGTTGAAGCACAACAAAAAGGAAAAAAATGAAACATCACGAGAAAGAGGATCTTGATATCCTGATGCACATAGGAAGGCGTGGCATATTCTTCAATGAATATGGCGCGCTTCTTTTTCAAAAAGAGGATAACTGTGAGCCGCATGCGCTTGAATACGAGCCGCTCCAATACTGGATGCCAAATGAGTGCATCCAGTTTGCAGAAGCGGTGATGGCGCGCAAAGAACAGTTGCAAGCACAGCAAACAGCGCTTGAGGCACTCCTTGTCCCTGTCGTTGAGAAAGTCATCGAACTGCTTGGAACAGAAACAATTGAGAAGCTCCATTACGATTGGGGTGCGCTTGCCTACGAAGCGCACCACGTACTCCTCAAAGAAAAGTTCTGGGAGCATGCATTCTTTCAACCGTACTGGAAAGCAAAGATGGCAACGTGCTTTACCAAAGATCAACTAGAGGATTTGTTCTATGAACTTCTCTACATGCGTCTGCATCAAAATGAAACGATGTATATCACAGGCGATGAGGAAGAAGCAGCCACCGAGGAGGAATAATGAAACATCACAAGCGTCAAAACGTTGACGTAATCAAGTTAACACATGACAGGGCCGTTCTTCTGAACGAGAACGGCCTGATCACGCAACAGGCCATCGATTATTGCTTTGAAGATATCCCTTTTACAGTACGCGATGGCAATCAATACTGGACGCCCAAAGAGGCATTGGAACTAGCAGAGGCAGTACTCAGTCAGCGCGCTGTACTCGAAGCACGCCAGCGCGTTTTAGATGCTATGATCACCCCGCTTGCCGATTACATGTTTGCGCAAATTGACGGCAAAACACTCAAGCAGTGTGCCCATGAGGGCGATGGCGATTTCTTCTGGACAATACAAAATGTCGTGCATGCGGATATGCTCAAAGACGGGCATCCTTTCAAAGAGTATTACCCGTTCTGGCATTATTCAAAGAGTAAGTTCGTTGTTGAGCAATTGGAAAGATATCTTGATCAAGCCCTTTTAGAAAGATTTCGTACGTATGCACCGGTTGCGCTCTATATGGACGAAGAAGAACAAGAAGCAGCCGAAGAAGAACCATCCGAAGGAGAGAGCGAATGACCCACTTTTTTACCGTTGTCCTGGTGCCGCAGGATTCTACCGATGTACAAGCAGCCGTATCCGCGTTGCTGGCTCCCTACAACGAAAACATGGATGTTGAGCCGTACAAAAAGTATAAAACCCAAGAAGATGTTGACCGTATGGCAGATCATTATAAGACGCACGCTCTAGACGAACTTGCTCTGCATATGGAAGAGTGGAGCAATAATGATGGTGGCGTGGACGGCCTGGGACTCTTCGAGCTGAGTACCTACAACCCACAGTCTCAGTGGGATTATTGGAGTATGATCGAATTTGAGATCAACGATGACGGGAAACTACGGAACGCATTTCCCGTCTCAGAAGTTCAGGGAGACTTCCAATGTTTTGCGGTTGTCACCCCTAATGGTACGTGGCACCAGCGCGCTGAGGCTGGTTGGTGGGGTATGACCACCAATGAGAAGGATAGGTACGCATGGCAGCAAGAAATCAAAGCCCTCTTTCAAGCTAATCAAAATTGCCTTCTGGTTGGCGTGGATTGCCACATTTAAAGAAAGGAAAACAATGAAGACACTCGCAGTTATTGGCGTCATTTTATGCTTGTTCATGGCGTTTGCACCCAATCGGGGCCGCTGGACTTCTGTTCCTGGGATTTTATTCTGGAACGCCAAATTACACCTGCCAGATCCCCTTGCGATCCTGGTCATGGTACTTTTTATTGTATTGTTTTTTGCGGTATAGCTGAGGGAGTAGCATTACGCTACTCCTCCATTTTTTCTAGCGTCAGTTTTCTCAACATCTCCATAAAAAGCTCCCAAGGAACAATGGCGAGGACGCTTTTCTCGCCACGTTTCACCTGGATGACATCAATCTCTTCAGAAAAGAGCTCTGGCGAAATTGTCACCTGGGCACTTAAATCTTCCATACTCCAGGTCTCTATTTTTAGTTCATCTTTCATTCTTTGTACTCTCCTACCATATAATGTTTTTTGCGGAGGAACTGGACGATGTGGTCACGGGCCGCAGAAAGTACTTCTTCGGAAAAGACCAGATAGAGTCCTCGCTTTTTAAAATCGACTTCAAGGGCAGCGCGCATCTCTTTGCAGCGCTTATTGATATACTCTTCTTTGTTGACGTTCTTCTTATTCTCACGCGCAAAATGTTCCATCGTAAGCCAGGACCAGTGCCGTGAAACGTAGACTCTCCCGTTGCTGGCTTGCGCCACAAGGTAGATCTTCATATGGGCAAGCGACTCTTCGGTCAGCTCATTGCGGCTATCAATGACGGCGCGCCGTCCACGAGAAATAGGCAGGTGCGCTGGTGTCTTCATGATGACCAGACCGTGTTGTGGCTTTACGTAGGGCTTTTGACGCGTCTGATAGGGGCTCAAGAGACTATCGAGTGCGGAAAGATCTGCGCTTTCGGTTTCCTCTGTCTGTGTATTTTCTGGCTCCCGCTCTTCTACCGGTGGCCGCGCTTTCATTTCTTTAGGAAGCTTTTTGAGATAATCAAAAAGCTTATCGTGACTTGGGCGACCGACAATCTCTTCGCGAGCAAGAGCTTCTGTCACAAGGTCATAAGCATACTGCGGATCATCCTCATGAGTAAAGGCATACAACGCACTGAAAGCAATGCCCCGCTTGATGGCCTTTTCAATGTACTCTTCGCCAAGTTTCTCTAAGATCTTGAGCGCATTATAGGCAGAGCCCCAATTGGTGCCAAAAAGCTCGCGGGTATTCTTGTCAATTTCCGCCTCTTTCATGGCCGGACGGTTTTCCTTCAGCCGCGCCTGCTTTTCGGCAAGCATCCACTTGGCGCACGCCAGTAAATTTCTCGCACTTTTCTCCAGTTGCTCTGGAGCATAGGATGCAACCATACGAACTCCTTTCGGTTCAAACAAGGATTTTGTAATAACATAATTGTTGTTTCGTAGACAACATCTGATACGACAGCTCGCTGGACTCATACATTTATTTTGAAACACATAGCGACTGATTCACTTACCTACATGAAAGAAACATCATGCTTCGTTCAAACTTCTTTATTGATGGAGACGGCTTTTCTTGCTTCTCGCTAGTTGAATAAAAAGACTACTATCAAGGATCACACCAGTTTCTTACACTACAATTATCCTGTGTTCGCACTGCTTAGTTGAAAGACACTTTTATCATAACTCGTAGCTACAACTTGAAAAAACACAATTCCTGACTCACACGATTCTCTTGTGTATACACCTTTTGCAATTCGTACATGCAATTTGTCTGCACTTCTCATTGCGACTCACACATTATACTTGAACTCGCCTTAGAAATGATTCGCGTCACCTTTTTGTTCTACAGAATGGTTGGCTCGTGCACCATGTACAAACAGACTCATTATAAGACTCACACGCCGATTATGAAAAACTAAAGCTATCTGCTCACACCAGCAATTTGAAAAACAGCATTGCTTGCTCATTCGGCTTTTATGAAAAGACTTCGCCAATAATTCGTACCAATAATCTGAAAGCACATCGTAAAGAACTCAATCTCCTTCTAAGAAGTATACATCGCTAATAGTTCATACCTTCTATTTGTTCAAAACAAGCCGCGTTTATTCACACCAGATCAGTGACCGGACAGCTAACATGGATCGTTCCCCTTAGATGATCATACCTTTTTAGTGGCTCTCTCCCTTATTTGCGTCTACATGGAACCTGGATCGTACCTACAAACTGAGTCTTACCCTTATTCGAACTCGCTCACTCATCCTGAAGTAACCTTACCGTTTTGCTCATACGCTTAATTTGGTGCGCCACGTATTCCATCCATTCGTACTCATAGTTTGAGACAACTGAACCTTTTACTCATACGCTCGCTTTGAAGGTACGTCTTACATTCATTCACAACAATGTATTGCAGCGACATACAATTGACTCGCTCTCCCTTTATGAAAAGTATCTGGAGCATGGCTCACATCTGCATTACTGCTGAATGGCGTTCAAACGTCAATTATGGAGAGACTGGCTTCTCGTTTCGTACCTGTGCTATGAAAAAAACTTTCACCTTACTCAAACGTTAACCGTGAAAACTGGCTTGCTGACTCTTACTTGAATTTTGACACACTAGATAGATGAATCGTACGTACATTATGAAGAAACAATAATTCTTACTCAAACGTCAATCGTGAAAACTGGCTTCTTGTTTCGTATATATGATATGAGAAATCCCTTATATCTGCTCAGACGTAAACCATGAAACACTGTCGTATTGGTTCGCCTCCACAAATTGATCTCCACTTTCCTTGGCTCTCACGTGTCTTGAGAAACGACCCAGGACAAGAATCGCACCTACTAATTGAAACCACTTTGATAGTTTGCTCACTCCATTAGAATGATTGCATCCGCGAATTGATTCAAACCGGTATTTTGCTACAATCAATGTAGTGTTTCGCACCTATGTCCTGATCACTCGTTGCCCCTGCTGCTCATACCTTTTCGCTGGCCGAGACGCTCTTAATGGCTCAAACGGTTACTTCGAAAAACATGGAACTTGCTTCAAACCTATATCCTGAAAAAATCGTTGCCTTCCGTTCATACACATCGTTTACGATAAACATATTAATTGACTCGCACCATCCCGCATAGAAAAACCGGTGATTTGACTCGTACAGCGTTCTTGAAACCGCATTCCAAACGACTCGTACAGTTAAATTGAACCTCCAGGTGGAATGACTCATACCACTTGTATGAAAAACTTTGCAATTGAATTCGCACCAGAATTTTGACGCTACACAAAAGTTCGCTCATGCTCATGAAATGAAAAGACGATTAAACTGATTCGTACCCTTTCTCTGAAAGCGCAGGTGAAAGATAACTCATTCCTCTATCTTGACCCCTCTCCATATCCAAAAATTCGCTCTCATGTATTGCCTCAACCAAAGCGTGTGTGCTCACGCGACTTTTTTGAAACAACTTGATGTATCGTTCATACAGTAATTTTGCTCTACGCCAGGAGCGATTCATACCCTTTCATTGGGAAAACAACTTATTCGGTTCACACGGCTATTTTAAAAACACGCTAGGAATAGTTCACACGCACCACTTGAAACACCTCATGGGCGGTTCGTACACCTTTCTTGAATGATCAGACCTGTCTTACTCATACACTTTTTTTTTGAACACGCTGTAAATTAGACTCGCATCCCTTTCCTGAAAAAACGAACACACCTGACTCATACTTCTACCTTGAAAAACTGTCATTCTTGTTCACACGCCTTGCTTGAAAAGCGCAAAGACTCGTTCGTACGGTCATTTCGAAAGAACCAAGATTTTTTACTCAAACATCTTACATATCTCTTCATACAAGCGGTTTGAAGCGTTCCTGATTTGATTCACACGGGGCGCACACCAGAAAAAGATGTGCGCATCATAGTACTTACTCCTCAATCAGAGGCCAATTGGGAACTGGGATCATATCCTGATGCCCAAGATACGCCAGGGCGTAGGGCTCTGGACTGGGCTTTTTATATTCAATCTCATAGGCAACCGCATGGTAGTGGCTCAAAAAGATCTTCGTTGTCCAGCGCTCGGCACGCGCCTGGATGTGCGCAGGGGGCAACTTACCCATCGCGTACCATTTGTAGGCTTCGGTCTCTTTGCCGATTTTCTTGGTCGCCAGAATCATTTTTGCCTGCTCAGCAAACTCCATGTTCTCGTTCTTCTCTTGCTCATAGACTTTGCGCTGCTTATACAGAGGGCCATAGACACTATTGGGGTTATTCGATACTTTCACCATGCTTTGCCCTATCTTCCAACTGAGCACTTTGAGTGCTGCATTCCAGGGGCGCTTTTGCCCCTTCTCCCACTTCACCTTTGGATTAAGTCCTGCAAAGCTCCAGAGGTTACCGGCGTAGGTCGAGCGGGTAATGTCAATATGGGCAAGTAATCCTGCGGCAATAACCGGCCCAATGCCAGGATTGCTCATGGCCCAGCGACCTACAATGTTCCCCTTAGCATAGATACTTAGTGCACTCTTGATATCATTCTCAATCTGCTCATAGAGCGTAAACGTCCACTGAAGCATCATGGATGGTTCGCCAATCAACTGCATCTGACGGATCTGTGATCCTGCGCCCATCCGCAATTGTTGGAAGTTATAGTACATATCAACGTAATAACGAGCTTCTTCACGGCCAAGAAGAGCTGCTGCCTTTTGTAAATCTTTGGTGAGGCGCAACTCAGTAATGCGGGACGTTTCCGGCTCACCAAGTTCGACAATGAGCTCATCATTAAACTTCTTTGAAATGGTACTTCTGGGCACTCTCTGGTGTTCCTTTCTGGTTCAAACAAGCTTGTTGAGATAACAATGCTCCTGATTCACACGAAACTTTTGAAAAACGTAAGAATTGGTTCAAGCTTGGTAAGCGAAGAGACGCAGAATTCGTTTCGTACGCGTACGTTGAAAAAACAATCTCTTCTGACTCATACTTCTAAATTGAAAAACTGATTGACTGACTCTCGCATTCAATTTGAATAATCACCTCATCAGGGATCGCATCCGGTATTTGAAAAAACGTAGTACCTTGCTCACAACCCGTCAGTGAAACGACTATCAGTTTGGCTCGTACGCAGCTTTTGCAAAGATCATTGAAGTGCGCTCTATCCTCACTATAGCAGACACCATCCGTTATTGCAATACTTTTTCAGGCCAAATTCAGAAAAAACCTGTGGAATTCTCCTGCTTCTGAAAATACAGAGAAAATAGTCTTGACACGTGCCCATTTTTCTCCTATAGTTAGACATGCTTGAGAAAAGATGCGCTACAACGCATAATGAGAGAAAACAAAGGAGAACCTCTCGTGAGCGGAACCAGACTGCTTCTTTTTTTAGGATTTGTGAGCGCCTGTAGCAGCGCTGGCATCTCTATTGGTATTGATACCCGCGAACGTGGTCGCATTACCAAACGTATGCTTGCCTTTCTTTTTATTGCAGCACTTTTGTGCTCACTTTTAGTTATCAAGGAATAGACCTATGGATCAGCAATTCTTACAAGAATGCGCAACACTTATCGGCATGAGTATTCGCGTCGTCAACCCCCTCTTTACAGAGGAAGCCCAGGACGCCATTACTCAACGCATCGTCAAAACTATCTTTCGAGAAGCCCAGGATAGAGCGGCGCTGCGCGAAGGTATCCTCAAAGGCTACCAACAGCAATCGTAATTGGCTGGCAGGAGAAAAATCCTGCCAGCTCTTTTGTACAAAGGAGACCCCCCTATGAATGAGTATACAGAGGCGCTGGCCTCTATTCTTGACCCAAACCCAAGCTTTTATCGTTGTTCCTGCCAGTGGCGCGGTGATCAACTTCTTTATGTTGGCTTTACCTATCATCCTCTGCGCACTTTACTTGACCACGGACAAGGCGTCTGTCCTGCGTGCCACCGTCTCTTTGATGGTTGCTTTGCGGAGCCGGTGTATCTTGCGAAACGCCAAAGCGATTATAACGAAGAAGAGATTGCGCGGCTCCTTGCGCTGGATAACTACTACCGAACAGTTGGGGTGTCAATCTCTTACAGCAAATCGGTGCGCATGCTGGTGCACGGCCTCTACCACAATTGGACAGACAGCGTGCTCAAAGATCACGTTCTGGCACATGAGCGCTTTGCCTATGGCCCAGGCATGTACGTCCGTATTCTCGAAGGGTTACATGAAGGTGCCTGCTTTCTCGTAACGCCAGAAAATATGACTATTGCAGACGATGTGCGCGCCGTTCCCGTCTATACCTACGAAGAGCCCGATGGAAGCTCTAGCAATTACTTTGAAGAGGAGTTAACACGTGTTTGAACCACTGACCTATAAGAACAAAGATCAATTCTATAAAAAGCTGCGTGCGCTTCTTGATGGCTATCTCTGGACACTGCACCGGCATGCGCTCTCAAATAGAGGTGGCTATGAGTGGAGCGATTGTCATCGCGAAATATGGAGCGCACAGGTAATAGAACAAGAAAGCGATCAGCACAGTGGAGGCTGCACTATAGAAACGCCACACTATGAACTGTTTATCACCTACCCTGATGCCAGCTTTTGTTTCTTGGAAACCGGCAACTGCCTGATCATCCAACAGCACACAACAACTGAGACGCTGCTCACCTGGACATTTTTACGCGATCACAAACAAGGAAAATAAAAAAGAGAAAGAACAGTTTTTTTTTGTTCTTTCTCTTTTTTATGTGTGTAGGAAAAGGAGAAGTTTACCAGCCGTAAAGTGTCAGGCCACGAAAAATGGAGAGCATGTTTTCAAATGTGATCAGCCCCTCCCAATAGTATGTCCAAAGTTCAATGATATTCGTATGGTGCTCATGACAATTGCAACGCGTCTTTAAACAAAAAGTTTCTGGGTGCATAATTACCATCCTACTAAAGAGATATCGAACTCATTCATTACATGATGGAGCGCACTACGATTTTTAACAGAAATAGGCAGCAGGCGTTTCGCTTCGAGAATATAGCGATCATTGACCTTGCGGATCGTTGCGGTCTTACGGTGATTAGTGACCACCATCTCTTCGCCGCGTTGCTCTTTGGTATAGAGAGCATCGTGCCAGTAGCGACACGGTTCCTTTGGAAGGCAGTTCCGTCGTGTGCAGCACAAAACATCCTTTTGTGGCTTCATTCTATTTCCTTTTCTCTTCATGCTATGGTACAATGGAGATATTCCGAATAGTTGGAACAGTTTATGCTCAAATTATAAACGAAAAAAGGGAAACTTGTCAACAAGCAGGCGTCAAATTGGAAAAACTGTTCGAGCTACAATAGTGCGAACAGTTGTAATGTTGCTGTCTGTTTCAACACATGGTAAGATGAAAAAGAAAATCCCATTATCTGCGAGGAAAACAATGCGAAAGAAAAAAGTGTATACGGCAAAGGAAGCCATTGCGCGTCTTCAGGTAGACCGCAGCAAATTTTATCGATTGGTTGCCAATGGCTCTATTAAAGCGATTCCAAAGCCCAAAAGCAAACAAAGCGTCTATGATCGTGAAAGCGTTGAAGCAACGGCTCTGGAGTTGCAGCAATTTCGCGCTGCTATTGAGGAGGCAACGGAGGAAGAAGTTCTGACGTTTGTGCAGGCAACACCAGAGGATATGGATGGTGTCTATGCCGTGGCCCACGAGCTCTTTGGGCACACCTCTTCGGCTGCTATACGTAGACCGATGATTGAAGCGTCTCCCAGAGGCAACTATCTGGTCAAGCAAAACGAAGAGATTGTGGCGTTTATTATTGTTCAAGCCCTGAGACCCGAACGCCTTGAAGCGTTCATGCGTGGAGAGATACGCGGCTGGGATCTGACTGCTGCGGATTTACTCCCCTTTGAGCCTGGGCATTCCTATGAATGCTTAGTTAAAAGCATTGGAGCCACCAGGAAGTATGGAAAGAGTGAGCAACTCCGCTTTTCGCGTCGGCTGCTACGTGGAACCGTCCAAGAGATTATTAAGATGGGGAAAGAGGGGATACGTATAGAAAAACTCTACGCAACTTCTCCGTATCCTGAAGGACAAAAAATCTGTGAAAGTGCAGAGATGGAGGAATTTAGTGCGCCGCTGGGAGACCGGCGTACCTACGTCGTAGATATCACGAAGGCTGGCGGAAAACCGTACAAAATCTACCGAGATGAGTTGGAGAGTTGGGCTTCGTATCACGACTTTTAAATCCGTTGATATCATCGCACTCCTTATGCGTTTTACAAAAGGGGAGAGTGTGAGTGAAAAAATCACTCACACCCTGTATCAATTGAGTTCTGGACAGCGCGATCCTGGCAGATAGCTCAGTATTTTCCAAATAGAGACATGCCGTAGTGCCAAATAGTGTCCAAGACAAAAATCCCAGACCAGGACACGTTGCTCATCTAGTGGAAAGACTTTCTTCTTGAACATATCTTTTGAACATCCTGCAATACAGCACTTAGCCATGATGATGCGAACGTTCAACAGAAAAGCCATCAGGATACCGCAGACGCAACTTTTCAACGTTCTTTTCAAGCACCGCATCAAGTGTCGTCTCCAGGGCATGCGCAAGTTCTGTGAGATACCACAGCACATCGCCCAACTCCAAAATAACTTTTTCGCGATCAAGTTCATGCGAATGAAACAAATGTTTTTTGAGCAAATCTGTTATTTCACCGACCTCTCCAGAGAGACCAAGCGATGCCATCAAAAAGTGATCGCGCTTACTCGAAACGCTACAGGTGCGCAGTACTTCCTGCTCATACGTGGTAAGAATCATAGAGAATTGACTATCCTTTCAAGGTATTATCTCTATAACGAAGCAGGCACGCAAAACGCACGCAAGGCTAGCGCGCATTGGACGAGTATGGTATACTAACAATAATCTTCTGAAAATACAGAGAAAATTTTAAGAAAAAGGAAAGAGAGATACCTTTATGGTTAAGACACGGGGCGCGGCCATTATGACAGTACTAGTCAGAATAATTTTTATTGGCTGCTATGTTGCGTTCATGTGGGCATCAATCCACCATATCGCGACCTTCTACAACGATTTTGAAGCCGGTGGAGGCAACATTGTTGGCTCGTATGCGATTGCAGGAGCAATCGATATCACCGCGCTTGTGACCACGACCGCAATCATGTTTTTTCGAAAATCAATGCCAATCTGGGTATTTTTGATTGTTTGGGTGTTCGTCTTAGCACTTGCAGGGTACAGCACCTTTATCAACTGGGAATACGCGACGCATTTTCAAAACATGGAACTGATTATGCAGCCGACAGGAGCGATGCAGCCGGTCTACGACCGTAGTAACGTTTTACACTACGTTGCGCAGATGAAAGTTAATCTTTCGTTGCTCAAAATCAATCCCATTTTTGCTTCTGGTTTTACGCTCTTCTCGCTTGTGTATTCAATCATCGCGGAATTCTTTGGCTCCAAGCCTCCAACAGCCGCAGAGCTTGATCAGCAAATTAAGTACTTTGAAGAGACTGCTGTAAAGCAAAAGAGACTCAAAGAGCTCAGAGATGACGCAAAGGGGCCAGGATTTATCGCCACACTCAGAGATAAAACGAATGAGGCCGTTGATGCCGGTAAAGATGTCTTCGGTAATGCCGTTGGTGGCAAGACCAAACAGGAAGAAGCATCACAAGAAGAGACTGAACAACCTGCTGAAGAAGAGCCTTCCGAAGAGTCGCCAATCGAAGAAGACGAAGAACCACGCGAAGAGAGTAAGCTTGATCAGACCTTAAAGTTCATGGACGGCAATATGCTCGTCACCGATCAAATGATTGCTGATCATCTCCAGGTGGACATCATCAGTGCGCGCCGCTGGAAAGAAAAAGCACTCATGCTTCTTGAGCCCAATAGGGTAGAGGAGTCTGAAAAAGACACCGATGAAGTCAAAGTAACCTCCTTTCAGTTTGAAAGAGACAAGCGTGGAGCGAAACGTGGCCCAAAGCCAGGATCAAAACGCAAGTCCGGTGAATTGAAATCTGGCGAACTGAAAAAAGAGGAAGAAGCCGCAAATAGTCTGTAGGGGGATCGGATGAATAGAAGCTTAGTTGTAGCAGGGGCAGGCACCGTTGGTGCCTTTCTCTGCTTCTTTTTAAATGTGATCAGCGCCAACATGTTTTGGGGCGTTCTTGGCAGTTGTATCTTTATCTTTTGCGCGGGGCGTCTCTATTGGGCACAGTGGAGAGAGAACATCAGTATCAGAGGAGGCGCGCTTCCGCTCTTACGAGAGCCGCAAACAACAGTGCGCGAAGAAGAGCAAATCTATGAAGGGGTATTTCGGGAAGAGCCACCAAAACGCCCTGTAGAAACGGCTACTACGACTCTGCCGGAAGCACCAACCTTCCCACATTGTATCCCTGATATGGATGACGAAAATTTCATCCTGGGCTATGCACTGGAGGAAATAGGTGTTGGAGCTTTCGCACAAACACGCTCGGTACCAATCAAAGAAAATATGGATGATGGCGTCATGTCTACTGCCGTGATCGGCAAGCCAAAGCGCGGGAAAACCACTCTGCTGTACTTCTTTATCGCACAAATGATTTTGAAGAATTCGGACGTGATGATCTTTGACCCGCATGCGACGCTCTCAAAGCTAAAGACTATCTTTCCCTATGCACATGATTGCAAAACTATTCTTTCGCATGTTTCCACAGTTCACCAGGAACTTGATGCACGCGTCAAACGCTACGATGAGAATGGTGGCGTATGTCTAGACGATCCGCTCTGGCTAGTCGTTGATGAACTTCCACTCATAAGTCTCTACGAGCATATGAAAAAGAAACGCGGCGAAAAGTTTGAAAGCGCGATTGACGCCATCCAGCGTGTCATCTTAGAGGGAAGAAAGTTCCGCATGTATTGTCTAGTCTCAGGTCAGAGTATGCCTGCAACAGTGCTACCCACGCTCGCACGCGACAATATCGCCAGTCACTATGCGTTCTTCTGTAGCGATGATCACGCCCGTATGAGCGGCTTCACAAAGCTTTCGATTAAGACACTGCTACCACGCTTACGTATGGCTATCGGAAAGTGTATTCTGGACGCGGCCACAATGGAAAAAGCCATGATTGTCGCTATCCCATATACCAGCGCTGATCATATCTATACACTGGTGCGCACACATAGTTATCAGGGCATGCGGCAATTTTCACCAAATACTGATCCGCTCACCGCAATAATTGATATTCCAGGTTACGGTGACGTTGAGCAGTACATCGTAGACCGCATTCTTGAAGTGTGCCAGGAAGGCTTAGTGAAGCGCGGCGAGGTCTGCAAAGAACTTGGTATTAGCAACCGCTATTACACAGTGGTGAAATACCTTTGTAACAAGCATGGACTCCTCAAAGAAAACGTCAAAAAGAAAGAAGAGTCCCTTGGATGAGAGCTTCTTTTGAAGCTCTTTTTTATTTTTCTGAAAATACAAAGAATATTTTCTTGACTTTCACAAGAGAACTGTCTATACTTCCCTGGATTAGTACAAGAAAGGGGAACCGTATGACTACATTTGAATATGGTGGGAAAACCTACGAACTGGATACCGTAGGAACACCGTATATTATCTTCCCAGACTATCGCATCTTTGGAGTAAGTTGGATTGAAACCCACCCACCTATTGTTTCTGAGCTTTTAGAAGCGCAGGGGCTTGATTGGCAAACACTTGCAGCCGTCTTTGGCGATGGCATCCTGGCACGAGAGATTGTGCAAGATAAAATTATCTTTGAGTTTAAAGACGAGCTGTACCAAGTGACGCCTCCAAAGCATCCAGAAGAGGTTTATCATTATGTACTTTCTGATGGACGCATTGTCGAAGTGCACTGGAAAATTCATCGCCCAGGCGCACCACCGGCTGCAAGTCGTGTCGCTGCCTTGACGCCAGAGAAGATCGCAAGTTTGCTACATTGTTCGTTTGCGAACAAGCTGCTTAAAAAATAAAGGAGGAAGAGGTCATGGAATTTAATGAGATAGTTGGAAAAAGCTATCCCTTTTATGGGATAGATAACCAATGTTTTAAATTGGGACAGAGTGTCTGGGAAGTAGTAGAAGACCCCTCCGATGGCTACCGTTCGTATCTGGAGACTGTTTCGAGCCACGATGCAAGCGGCCTCATTTTCTCCGGTTTTGCCTTTGCGAACGTTCGCGTTGTCGGTTCTTTTGGAGACGGCTATGAACTCATTGATACCTACGATAAACATATCTGGCTGGAGTTTGGCACCAACTATGATGATGATTATTATCCAAGGTTTTACTTTCGCTACACCCCGAAGGTGAGAAAAGATACACCAATGCAATACGAATACACGTTTTATGTTGAAGACGACGAGACCACACGAGATCTGCTCGTAGCGCTTGGAAGCATGCGCGCACAGCTCTATAGCGAAAGCGAAGCGCTCCAAAGTGCCTATCAGACACTCCAAGACGACACGCCTTTGAAAGGCAGCGGTCATGATAGTGTGATGCGCGCTATCCTTCACGAAATAGAGCACCTAAAGAAACGTACGGAACACCTGGAGTCCGTCGAAGAGTTGATCAATATGCAACGAAGGGAAAAAGGCTATGCAGGAAGGTAGATCAATAGTGGTTGATAACGAAATGTTTGAATTGCTCCTCAGCGCGCTAGACAGCAAAGGACAAGAAATTAAGAGAAGAATAGCCACGATCCAGCAATTCAAAGAAGCGTTACCAAAGGTCGTCACCTCTCAAGAGCTTACAGATTTTACGCTGAAACTGTACAACGAAGAAATAGAGCGCTGCGAAAAGGCACTTCGTGAGTTAGACGAGAAAAAGGATACGCTGTGTGCGCAGTACACCAGTTCAATGCGCCACGACGTGACATATAAGTAACCCCCCTCTTTGCAGGAGGCACAGGAAACTGGTATACTAGGGACAGAACTCAGTGCGAGGAGTTACCGTGACCGTTATCATGCTCTATGTTTTGTGTTCACTTGTACTTTCTTTCTTACGTCGTCACTATCAGCAGCATGTACTCTATCACACTAAAATTACAACGCGCTAAAAAATAAAAAATATTCAGAGTAGAGAAACAAATTTACTTTTTGTTTCTCTACTCTTTTTTTGTTTTGGGAGAATGATCATGGACGAACCAGGAGCGCTCTGGATACCAACAGCAAATATGTGGACGAATCGCTATGGGCACAGCCCTACACATCTTATTTTGCATGGTACCGGATCACAAGGCGATCCAACCGCACAAAATATTGCCAACTATTTTGCCAACCCTGCATCGCAAGTCTCAGCTCACTACGTCGTTGGACGTGATGGAATTATTGTGCAATGCGTCAGCGAACATGACGCGGCATGGGCAAACGGGGTGATTACCGCAGGCGCGGATTCCTGGTGGTCAATCAATCCTAACTTAGTTACTATCTCTATTGAACACGTCAATAACGTCACCAATGGCCTCGCACTCACCCCACAACAGCAGCAGGCAAGTTTTACACTCATTAAACATATTTGTCAGCGCTGGAATATTCCGACGCGTAAAGCCGACGCCACAGGCGGTATCACCGGCCACTTTTCTATCGATCCTGTCAGCAGACGCGACTGCCCAGGTACGTACCCGTGGGACGGCCTCTTCACCTTCTTAGGAGCAAATACCATGCTTGATATCGGAAATCCTGTTGTTGCCAATTATTTTAAGTTGGTTGGCACAAATCGCTGGCAATGCAAAAAGAATGGCTGCTTTCTTGGAGGCGATATTCTCGCCTTTTATCAAAACGTCGGCAATATTGGCCTCAACGGCATTACGCTCCTTGGCCTGCCAATAAGCAACGAAGAGAAAGCACTCGACAATGTTGGACATTCTGTTGTTGATCATCAGGGCCGTACTGCAACGCGACAGCGTTTTGAACGCGGTGAAATCAGTTATGACCCTTCCCACCTGCTTGATAGTCCTCCAGGGGCAAGCAACTGCTATATGACGCATATTGACAATCTCTTTAAGGAAGCCGAAGAAGCGGCCAACTTTCAAAAGCAAGCAGCAACACTCCAGCAAACACTGACTGATACGAGCAAACAAATGGTTATTTTGCAACAACAGCGTGACGCAGCTATCGCCAACGCAACCGCACTTTCCAAAGAACTGAGTGCATTACAGGCGAATCAGCCGACAACGCAAAAGATCACCTCAACCGAAGTGCTCAGTTACCTGGAAGAATTACTCAAATCAACACAAAATGTCGTCCCTTCAGAGTTTACAGGAAACTAATCATGCTCGTACAACCACTTTTTGTCATGCTTGTCTTTATTACTGTTCGCTGCGGTGATATCGCGATCACTGCCGGAATGGCACGCCAATACGTGCACGCAATCATCTATGGTATCGTCGCAGTGCTCGCACTCGTTGCCGCTATCATTTATGCGCTTGGCGCGAAAGCATAAGGAGGATTATTATGGGAAAACCCAAAAAGGCAACCGCGCCCGATATGCGTCTTGCCCCTAATAAAGAAAAATATGGCACGATTGATAATCGTGATAAAACCGCTCCCAAAGCAAAGCCACCCAAAAAATGATATACTCGTTTCCATGATGGCTGAAGAATTGCCAAGGCACCCAGCAAAGTATCCCAAAGATTTCTGCAAGAAAGGGAAAGGACCGCACGAATTTGTTTTTCTTGCAGAAGAGCAGTGGGATCAAAATAGCATAAATGCCAGCGGTGTCATAACACCACATGTGATACTCGTGCGCAAGCATCAATGCACTGCCTGCCAAAAAGTAGTACGCACAATGTTGCGTGATGGTGCGTACTACGCTGGCAAAAAAGAAAAGAACCTATAATTTATAGGTTCTTTTCTGCCGAGCAAGCTTTTTGCTCTACCGTTTTCCAGGTCGGTGCCTGGGAACAAAGATATTTCTCTCTCAACGCCTGCTGTCCGTCTTCAAGAAAAACACCATCTGCCCTACTACGGAAGAGAGTGGCTCCGCGTTGATAGTTTCCATTTCGACCCCCGCAGAAACAGTCCCTACCGTTCTATCTCTTCGCACCTTCAACTCTCTTATTGGGAAGCAACCCGCAAGAGCCTTAGCCACCAGTCTTGAGTCCTTAGTATAGCAGAGACTTTTTTGGCTGTCAACCTCTTTTTTCTGAAAATACATGGTAAAAATACTTGACGTAGAAGCGCCTTTCAGCTATACTTCCTGTATAAGAAATAAACGAAAACATTCAAGGAGAAAAAGAGCAATGAATAAACTTCCAAAGAACGCACAAGCACCAGAGGATATGACCGCGACCGCACACCTGATCATGCGTCAGTTTAAGATACAGGTCTGGCAGGAAGAAGACGGAAGCGCCTACTACTGGCACGAGCAAGAGCGTCTGTACCGTGTGATGCAGTTAAACGTTCAGGTGGATGTAGTCAAAGCGCTCGCTCCAACCTTCTGTAGAAAAGCACAGATCGACGGCCAAAACGCCGCATATCTCTGGTTTTCTTCTCTCGAAAAAATTAACGGTTATTTCAACCAGTACAACCAGGAGGTCTAGCATGTTTACAACCGATAGCGCCGTTTCCGAAAGAATTATCCAAACGTTCGCCAATTCTTGTGCGCGTCTCATGAAGAACACCGCAAAGTACAAACGCAACAGCGACGGTTCGTTCCCTTGGGCCTGGACAGGTCGTCAGGTGGTAGCGCGGTTAACCATTGAAGAAGAGCGCTACTTTAGAAAAATCGATGCGCTCCCCACTAGTCCAAAGGTGTACGAAGAAGACACACAGTATCCGCTCGTCATCAACGGCAAGCTCGTCGGCTACGTCTGGCTGTGGGTACCATACGCCTACGACGATTGCATCCTGTACCTGGAGCTCGTGCCAGAGATGGCGTACGACAACCGCGTGGTACGCCGTTTTGCGATGTTTGATGGGTATAAAGACCCAGCGTTTGATCTCGCTCGCTTAACTGTTATGCAATCAGAAAGCGTGACCGAGACTGATCTCATTTTTCTCTAAAGGAGTCGTATGGAAGAACTACTTCCGTTTGGAAAACACAAAGGCAAAGGGCTGAGCGCGGTGCCACGCAATTATGTGCACTGGCTGAGCCAACAAACATTTTCTGCTCACTGGGAGCGTGAAGCACGCGCATTTTTGCTTCGCAATCCTATTAAGAATGCGACACCACCGAGAACACTCCAAGAGGCAAGCAAACTTGGTTGGATGGCAGAGCGCAACTACAGCGATGCACGTGAACGCTTACTGGCCTGCCGTGATGACGAGCAGTTGCTTGTGGTCGTTGATGAAGATAGCGATGATGAACGCAATGTTTTAATCCGTGTGAGCGATAACGGAACGGTCACTGAGGCGAACCTCTTCTGGTGTACTTCAGTAGAACAGGCGAGAACACTCTTAGCGCGCTATCCTGTTGACCCACAACCTTATCTCGAAGACGTTGAAGAGCATCTTAACGCCCTGCGAGAAGACGCAGCACGCACACTCCGCTTTGACAACCCAAAGCATACGGTGGAGCTCTGTATCTGGGGGAAAGACACAATTGATGTCACCGTTGATGGTGTTGAATACGGCGTCTATCATTACCGGTTGTGTACGCCTGATGATCCACCTTACGGAAACGCAGTGGCACTTTTGGAACCTGACGAAGACCTTGGAGGCTATCAAGTTATTGGACTGACGGCAGAGCGCAACACGCTGTTTGAAGAAAAACTAAAGGAATTAAATCTATGATTTTACTACAGAATACTTTCGTACTCAGTAACGAGCGTTTCCCAGAATTATATCTTGCACTTTTAGCTTACGCACGTAGACTCTCGCATGAGCCAAAGCATAAGGATACCATTGCTGACTTTTTCACTTTCTACGGAATCAAGACGGTGATTCTTGAAAATAACGTCTATATCACCGAAATAAAAGACCAATACGGCAGTGGACTGCGCACCTTCTTCGAAGTACTTGCCCCTTATGTGCAAAACTGTTTCTTACTGGTATGGGCAAAAGACGAAACGCCAATGCGTATCGAATTTCGTGACGGCGAAGTGACGATGGCGTATCTCACCCTGGAAAAGAGATACTTTTAATGAACATTGCGACCAATGCTTTTTTGCTCAATCTTGACGAACGTGACGCGATTGAGCAAAAACTCTTTACACAGTTTCACCGCACCAATACTGCGCTGTCTCAGGCCAGGACTGTTGAAGACTTCTTCACGGCCTGGGACTTCACCTTTGCCGTCCATAAAAATAAACTGACGGTGCAAGGCCACAATGGTAACGGGGCATTTCTTGAGCTCTTTTTCATTCTTCTTGCCCCTTACGTCCAAGAGGGCAGCAAGCTGACCCTGGATGATGAGGCTGGCCCGATGGAGTTCACCTTTCATCAAGGTGAATGTAATATTGAATACTTTTTGTAGGAGATCTTTTATGAAGTTAGACCACCCATACCCCATTTTATTCTTAGGGCTTTCCGGTTCACACCTCTATGGCATGCAAGGATCGTTTTCCGATCAAGACTTTCACGGCGTGCATTGCCTTCCATTAGAGCATGTACTTGGCTTCCCTTCTGGTGGCGATACTATCGAGATAAAGCGTCCAGAAGAGAATCTAGAAGTGGTGACCCACGACCTGAAGAAACACCTGCTTTTACTCATCAAAGGAAACGGAAGCGCGCTCGAAGACCTCTATACACCTGATCCACTGGTGAGTGGAGCTGCGCACCAGGAACTCAAAAAATTGGCTGTTGGTTGTTTTTCGAAGCGCTGCGCTGATCATTATCGGGGCATGGCATTTAATCAACAGAAACGTATGCAGCTCAACGACGTGAAGAAGTTGTTGCATTGCTATCGCTGTCTACTGATGGCCGTTCACCTGATGCGCTCTGGTTCCCTTGAGTATTGCCTCCCAACGCTCGCAGAAGAATATGATGTGCCCACAATACAAACGCTACTTGCGTATCGCAAAGAAGGGATAGAGGGGATAGAAAAACAGGCATGTTGGGAACATGAACGCACGCTTGAGCACTTCTATAACTATCTAGAAGAATGCAAGGCGCTGAGCAGCCTGCCAGATTTCACCGCGCAAGAGACGAAAAAGACTTTAGAGGATTTTTTAGTACGAGTGCGCACAGCAAATAATAAAGGAGTACAGCTATGAGCCTTGTCACGATCAGCGTTGGCAACCTTGTTTTAGAAACTACGGACAATCATCGTCAGAGCGTTATCGAACCTATGTCCTGCACAAAAACCAAAGAGTTAGGATTTTCAATCTTCGCTGGAAAAGAAAACGAAATCAACATCTTGGAGCACGAAATGGGCGATGTGCTCATGGTTGAAAATGCAAAAGGGAAAAGCCTGGAAGATTACATCTACGGTGGTCCGTGGGAAGAGGCTACGAACAACGTATTCCTTGCGATCACTCCCAAATTTCTCACGCTGCTTAACGAAATCATCGCAGGCTGCGATGAGGATTACCCTGATGCAGTCGCGTATTACAGTCAGCAAAAAGGTGCAGCGGAGCGGCAAAAAGCCATTCTCGCCTGGATGCACTTTATCTGTAAAGAGGCATCACTCATGCTTACCAAAGAGCCAACACTGCACATTTACTTTGATTCTTAAATTTGATCTTTGATCTGATTATACGTTGAAGAAAGTAAAGAATACTCTCTTGAAAAAAGGATAGATTTTATGGAAGATCGTTATGGTCGTCGTCGCTCGTCAAGTAGCGGCGAAGGCTGTCAAACAGCAATAAGCACAATACTGGTAAGTCTCGTTATTGGCTTCTTGCTCTTTGGTGTCGGTTCCTGTATTCATAACGCAACGCAGCAACCCACAAAGCAGGAAGCGACCTCAAAGTTGCTGTTGGCTGATGTCACCTCTGCGGGTGCGGGAAAGTATAGTAAAACCACAGAGTCGTATTGGTATGACCCGACTCGCGCTGGCTACGTTATTCGCTGCTACCACGATAATGATTGGGATAATCTTACTGCTGATCCGTCAGATTGCGATCATTTTGCCGTCCCAGCGCAACTGCCAAGTACCGCAACGTTTGCCGCAATCAATATGGGCTACAACGAGCTCACACAATCCGTCTGGTTGTTACCGAACGGCAAGATGAGCATTTGCAATCATGATAATACCTTTTGGGGCAATACCGCAACATCGGTCACCGGTTGTAAACCATTTGCACATCCGCAATGGGTTGATCCTTCTGCGGTGCTGGTTTCCATTAACGCTGGACAAAATATTGATGCGCAAAGCTTCTGGAGCGATGGAAGCGTGTGTCTGCATACCAAACCGAATGACGGGAGCTGGTTTGCCAAAGACGGCTTTGGTGTTGCGACACAGTGCAAAAAGTTACCGGCCTTTGATGGCAGTTTATTCCCGCCAGGACTGGTTAACCCACAATTAGAAGCGGTTACCTCTGACAGTTCAAAACCATGGGAAACCTTCTGGCAAGATGGCAACGGCGTCCTGGTGCGCTGCAAGCATAACGGCGACGGCGGATGGTTCAGCAGTCAATCGCTCGGCACGATAGATCACTGCGATTACTGGCGTGCGCCAATGAACTATTAAAAAGGAAAAGAAAAATGCAGGGAATTACGAGTTACGAACACTACAGCGCACTGCACCAAACGGTGCGCCTCATCACCTACTGTGAGCGCTTAATCGCCTCCGGCGAGGCCAGAGCTGATGGTGGTGTCTTTCAAGGCATACAAGAGCGAATTGCCCTTCTCGAAAAAGAAGGATTTACGCTGGAGAGTGCACGCGAAGCACTTGCGTCCAACAAAGCGCAGCATGACAAGATCCGTGAAGCGTACCTGGAGGAAAACAAGCGGCATGGGCAGACCTATCTACGTGCTGCCTGGGCTGGTGCAATGCGCTCACGTGAAGCGCTCGATGCAATCGTTGAACAGGCAGCAAGCCCTGCCGATTATCCGTGGGAGTAAAGTAATGGGATATGAACTTGCAGCCAAACGCAACGCCATACCAGAGGGAGTGGAGCTTGAAAACTTCCTCCCTTCTTCTGTAGCCTGGGGCGATATTATACGCATGGCTGAAGCACGTGGCTATCTGACCAAAGGGAAAGAAGAATACTACTATGCCAATGATGGGCACTATGTGAGTAAGCGCCTTGCGGCCAGACTTCACCGGCTGACCAAAGAATACCTCGCACAGGAGCGCGAAGAGCCGTGGGGAACACTCTACGAGAAGCGTGTAGTGGATTTACTCATCTGGTTAGAGGAAGCCAAAAACTATGGCTTTTTTATTGTTTAAAAACTTTTTCGTTCTTCTTCTTATGAAAGGAAACTATCAATGTGGCAATGGATTGTCTTTCCTGTACTTGGTGCACTCAGCGTGATCACCGTGTGCATCGCACTCTTTGCGAAACAACTTACCAGAATTGCACTCTGGATACGCAAAAATTTTCGAACAACCAAAACAACTATTCGCCAGACATGGCGTGAGGAGTAACCAATGACCAAATTTCTTATCAGCGTAGGAGCCGCGCTCGTGCTCTTTATTCTTCTGATTGTCTTTATTATGAGTAGCTTTACCTACCGCGTGAACGCGGGGCAAGTAGGGCTCTTAATCAACTACACACAGCGAAGTGCCAATGGGCAACCCAATGTGACCATCCTGCCACAGAGTACCTTCAATTGGTACAACTCGTGGAACGGACAAGCGGTTTTTGAATATCCTGTCGCCTTGCAAACATTGGCAATGGTCGCCAATCCTGCCGAAGGCCAGCAAGGCGGTGATGACAGTGTCACCTTTGTCACCTTAAACGGTATTCCACTCAAGGTTGATATCACAACGCAGTGGCGCGTGACCGATCCAGCCAAGCTCTACTTTCTGATGCCTGGAGTACCGCTGGATGGTAGCTTCAATAACGATGTCAGCACCAAGCTTATTCGCCAAAGCGTCATTCATGCTCTCAATCAGGTCGGTGGAGCTTATCAGTGGCAAGATGTCAGTTCACACGGCAACTCCATTGAGACCGCAATGATGGGGCAACTCACCCCCATTATGAATAAGTATGGCGTCACAATTGAACAAATCTCACTTGGACAGCCGCACTACAGTAAAGCGCAGCAAACCAGTATTGATGCGATACAGCAAGCCCAGCAAGATGCCACACAGGCGCAATTCTTAAAACTGAAGGCACAGTACACGGCTGACGCGGCCAAGATACAAGCGCAGTCACAGGCACAGCAAATTCAGATCATTAATGCTGAGCTCTCAAAGTCACCACAATACTTGCAGTACCTCTTAATTCAGATGTACCAACAGAAATGGGACGGACACCTGCCGAGCACCCTTTCAACCAATGGCAGTAATATTCTCCTCAACCCGTTCCAAAGTAAGTAGTTCTCAAGGGTTTTTTCATCTCTGACAATGCGATGAAAAAACCCTTGTCTTTGTCCTTTTCCTGGCGTATACTTCTCGTATAGAAGAAATAAACGAAAAATCAAGGAGAAGCACAATGAACACCGATGAAATGCTCGCAGTCGTCAAAAGACTCCAAGAAACCGTCATTGATGAGCGCACCCGCCTGAACATGTTGCGCATGGCAAGAGAGGATAAAGCGCTACTCAAGAAATTGAACAAACTAAACTTCTATTTTGAGCAGTACAGCAAAAAGAATCCGTTCATGAAAGTTGTCTCTGACGAAGAGGCACTTGGTGGGATCTGCAATATCCTCGACGAATTTCTTGACCTGGGCATTGTGCCAACCCTGTATCTGCACAGTAAACAGTACGCGCATAAGCGCGGTTTTAGTTTCTAATAAAAAGGAGACCTCTTTGGAACATTTACAAATGCTAGACGCGCAACTTACCGAACACTACACCACCATTGAAACACTCAGGCAAAGACTCATCGCCTCTTCAGACGAAGAGCGCCCCGCTATTGAAGATGAAATCAGACAAGTAAAGCAGGGGCTCTACGCCAAACAGCGCGAATTTATTGCAGCCGCGCAAGGAGAAGTGAACAGAGTCAAAGAGCAAATCACTCTTAGTCTCGCCTTTGTAGAAAACTTACAGCACCTCATTGATGCACAAACAGCCCTGCTTCCCTAACCTCGCATACCGCTCATCTTGAAGAAGTTTGAGCGGTTTTTATTTATATTCTGAAAATACAGTGAAAAAATGCTTGTCTTTTAACCCGTTCTGGCCTATAATTAATTTTAGAAAATGATTTTGTGAAAACGAAAAAATAAAATAATTAATTCAAGGAGAAAAATCGATGACCTACCTCATTCCACAGCCCAACATGGATAAACTTCAAGAGAAGATTAATGTCCTCAACCGCAAGGCGAAACGCTTAAAATGCGCTCCTATTGTGCTCTCTGTTGTTGGTACACAGATGATCAAGGTTGAAGAGCTCGGTGGCATCGATTTGTGCCACTTTGAGATTGAGATCACAGGCGATTCTCCTATTATCAACGGATGGAGCTTCATCTCGATTGTCGATCACACCGAAGACGGCAATATTTTACGCTCTGTACCAACAATGACCCACGAAGGCGAGCTTGTCCAGTTTCGCCATGTTCCCCAGCAGTGCGAACAGTGTAACACCAATCGCAGACGCGACAACACCTTTATTCTGCGTCAAAACGCAACCGGCGTTTACAAACAGGTTGGTCGCACCTGCTTAAAAGACTTTTTAGGACACAAAAGCCCAGAGGCGATGGCCTCATACGCAGAGCTGTTGTCACTGGCAGGCGACTCCTGTGGTGCCTACGAGGAGGGATGCGCTGGTCGTATTGATGGAATCGGCACTGAAAGTTACCTGCGTTGGGTGGCCCTCGCAATCCGTACCTACGGGTGGGTTTCCGCCAAGATGGTGCACGAAAGCTACGAGCCACTGGCAAAAACGTCACAGACCGCGCTCTTCATGATTGACGATGTGCGAAAAGATCAAGATGCGCCGCGACCAAACAACGAAGACGAAAAGCGCGTACAAACGGCACTCACCTGGATACGCGAACTGGTCATCAACGAAAGCACGAGTGATTATCATCATAATCTGTGGGTGGCCTGCAAGAGCGACAGTATCCCCTGGAAATTCTGTGGAACGGTCGCTTCCCTCTTTGTAGCCTATGATCTTGCGCATAAGATTTCGCGGCGCACCGAGAAAAAGGTGAGCCAATTTCAAGGAAACGTAGACGAGGAAATCACGCGTACGTTGACGCTGGTACGCGTCAACTATTGCCCTGGCTTTAAACGCGGCTCTGTCAATAACATTTATCACCTGGAGGATGCAGAAGGGAACCAATACACATGGTTCACTCCGAAAGACCTACTGATTGAAGGTGAGAGTTACGTCATCAAAGGTAAAGTTAAAAAGCACGATGATAGCTTTAGAGGCATCCAAACCACTATTCTCTACTACTGTGCGGTGCTTGACACCGTTAAAACTGGAGTGGCGTAAGCCACTCCCATTTTTTGCAAAAAAGGAAAAAGTGAATGACCATTACTCCTGGCGAAGAAACGCCCATCGTAGTGATCGAATTCTATCCGAGTCCATGGGGGAGTCCAGAAGCAGAGCATGGAAAATGTTGGGAAAATATACGCACCGTTATGCACGCGCTCACGTTTGAGTACAAAGCGAAATACACTGGCGTCAAAGGACCGGATTGCTACTTTGATATCTTTGTGCCTGAAGGCAAGCATGGCGATCTCATGCTGGAGTTAGCGATGCAGCCTTTGATTGAAGAATTTGGACTAGAGACTGTCAGAGTACTTGACGTAGCATACCCTGATAGCATTCGCGCCAAGTTGCCGCTGGCAACACGCCAGCGAAGACAACGAAGATAAGAAAGAAGAAAAATGAACACAACATTTGAACAATGGCTCAAAGAAGAATACGGCGAGGACGATATCTTTTTTCTTGCCCCTGATATGTTTGTTGAGCGACACGTTATTCATCACTACGCAGGCGATCCTGAGTCCTGGTCTGAAGATCAATATACCCTCTGGATACGTGGCAAAAAGATCCTACTCAAAGCACCAAAGAGGCGTCTCGAAGAAGAAATTGGTGAAAAAGCCTATGGCGAGAACTACCAGAGCTGGAGACCGATTATGGCGTACGAGTGGCCGCAAGAACCAGAGGCACTCCACGTCTTCCCATCTTTCAGTTTTCTTATACCTATGATTGCCAGTAGCGCCATTCCAGAACAAGCACTGCGCACTGGCCTCTTCACTTTTAATGCGCGGCGTCGGCTTGTTGTTGATATGCTTGGCGCAGACTCTCAACTAGAACTGATGCTTGACGACCAAGAAATACAGAGACGCGCATGGAAAAACATTTTGATCCCCGCAGTGCTGCAAGCCGAGCAGGAGGGACGTATCCTCTGGCGCACGAATGATGGTACGCCTTACGAGGAATACAGAGAATTTTTTGCACACCACGATGTGCATCTGCCAGAAAAGTTGAATGGCTATCCAGGGCTCCAAGCCATTCGAGAAGCCTTAGAAAAGTTGAATAGACGCGTCCTGGTATGGATTGCGTAGAAAGGAAGACAAAGATGGCCTGGAGAATTTTGCAACAGCCAAACGGGCTCCTCGCTCGTTTTAGCGATATCGTTGATGGCTTCACGCACTATAATATGCACGAACAAGAAGCGGTGAACTTCTGTATTGAAAAGCTAGGAAAAGCCGCAATCAAGAAGCCTATCGAACGGCCTGGAAAGAAATTGTGATTCCGACACTGCTACGCGCTGAGCAAGAGGATCGCGTCCTCTGGCGAACCGTTGAGCAAGAGATTACCTACACGGCATACAAAACGTTCCTACAGCAGAACAATATCATCGTGCCCAGTGAATTTATCGCACAGTATCCGTCCTATCCAGGCGTGAAAAAAGTTTTATTGCCTGCCAATCCACAGTTAGAAATTTTCTCATAGAAAGTAGTTTTCATGGAAATCAATGACAAAGTGCTACAGCAGCATATCGAAGAGGGGTTAGAAGCCTTTGAACAGTTCGAAGCGCTCATACAACCTGAGCGAGCAGTTCCCTTCATTTTACAGTTACGCACGATGTTACTGTGCAAAAATGGCACAGTAGAGGCAACAGAGTTCGCACCTTATAACCAGAAGATTCAACACTTTATCCGCCTGTTGCAAAAGTTAGCCCAGGCCACGGAGGGAAAGCAAATTCTCAATGCGCGCCATTCCCATATTCCCAGATTCCCCACAATTGCGGATGTATACGATTTTGAAGAAGATTTTGAAGAGATAACGGATGGCCCAAAACAGACGGTCATCTGCAATTTTTGTGAACACGAAGTCAACATTTACGAAGCCGAACAATTAGACGAAGGGCTCTACTGGTGTGGATGCCCCAATATGGAGATAGATGAAAATGAGTAGATTTCCCAATATTCGAAAAAGTTTGGAGATTGCGTTTGCCAGCGGCAACGATGAAAAGATTGAGGATGCGCTTCTCTATGTCATCAATGGCATTGTAGAACAGTGCCCGAATGAAGACCGGTCGTACGACGCGAGCGATATTGACGATCTTGCCATGCAGCCCAAGTATAAAAATGGGAGTATGCCGAGAAACTTCGTTGAAGCCTACGAAATGCTCTCCCTTGGCGATCTTATCCTTCCTGGTAGTTGGAGGGTATGCGTCTCACATTCCACTGCTAAACAAAAAGAGACACTGTACGTACTCTACCATCAAGGAAATGTCGTTGATAGCCATAAGGTCTTCGCAACACTGGTTGACAATCAAAAGCTAGATGCTCAGTTGCGCGGCTGGATGCTGCAATCGCATTCGTAAAAATCTAGAAAAAGAGTGGAGAAAGAAGAAAAACTTTCTCCACTCTTTTTTTGTTATGCTACTGGCTTAAACTTCAAACCACTGCCTCCATAGAACGCGAAGAGATTCGCGGTCACTCCATTCCCCACTCCAAAGCGAATACCTTCTTTCCCAGATGAGAAACTAGAATCAGTAACCGTTGCCTGCCAACTTCCAGGCTCAGAACCTCCTTCTACCCAAACTTTTGCTTCTAGCGTGGTCCCTACGACTTTGAACTTAATCCAGTATTTTGTACTGGTTGATGCGGTAAAGCCAAAGGTAGCAAGATTGGTCGCTGTTCCTGCGACCAGCTTATCAATTTTTAAATTTGTGCCATTGATGTAGGCTCTGTACCAGTTCGAGTTGGAACTCCATCTCGCTACTGCGCCGAGATTGGTACTGGTCCATGAAGACGCCTGCGCCTCAATTACGACTTGCTCATCATCGCTACTAGATGGTCCAAGCTGTCCATTGAAGTTCGTATTGGCAGAAGGCGCGATATCACCCTCACCGCCTGCAACAGGTACGCTAAAAGCAGCATTGGATACAGGATCGCCAGCCCACGCCTGACCGTCCTGCGCGTTCTTTGTGCCGTTCCATCCACTACTAATCGTGTTACGATTTCCAAATTTATCCCAACCTAAAAAGCCTTCGTAGTCCCAAAGGAGTTGGTCAAGGCGCGGGGTGCCAAGCCCTGTTGCCATATCATATCCAGTTCCAACAGGATAATAATCTGAAGAACCAGTGGTTACGTCAGTAAAACCGTTGTACCCAACATTCTGGGTCGCGTTCCAAAAGCCGTAGAGGCTAGTCATTGGCGTCCCAATAGTGGTTCCTGAACTAGCATTGAAATCGGCGATGAATGCTGCCCATTGCGGCGCACAGGCACTTGTCCCAAAAACTAATCCCCATGTTCCACTATCATAAAGTGCAAGATCACCAACTAGACTGCCATCTGTGCCTCCATCGCCGGAAACATCAGGCATCTCTCGACAATGCACACCTGTACTCTGTCCACAATACGTTCCTGTTTGGCTATATGTAGCTTCAGTGACTCCTGTGCCCGTTTGCCAGGCGGGGGCTGCATAGTAGGTACTTACGCCACCTCCACTTTCACAGACCGGATCAGAACTGCACTGAAAACCAGGAGTGGGATCAGAAACATCGTACCAATTCGTCTGCGCAAGTGGGCTCGTTGCAGAAACATGAACCGCACCAGTTGTGAGCGCATTCGGTTCTGTTCCAGGGTAATCAACATTAGGTACACCACCTCCACAGACATCTGCTTGCGCAGAACCATCGTCACCAGAAGCATCTGTGAATGACTGCCCTTGACTGGACATGGTAGCCAGGGAGGTATTCACAGATGATTTTATGGTAGAACCTGGCGCTTGTTCACAATCCCATCCCCAACTCAAGCTAGCAGTGTTCACCACGTCGGCACTTGCAACAGTTGCAATATTATCCTGAAATCCAGTAAAGTCGTTTCTTTCCTCGTCATAGAAGTAATACGTGGCTGATGGCGCGAGTGCGATAATTTGCTCGAAATCTAATGCCTGTTCAATATCGACATCAGTTGCGGTGTTTCCTGTAGTGACAGTAGTTATACTCACATTACAGGTGCCACAAATGACACCGTACTGCCGTTCATAGGCAGTAATGTCACTAGCTGCAAGTACATCGAACCCGACAACCCCTATCTTTTGTCCACTTCCAGTCCCAAGATAAGACGTGCCACTAAAGGCCGTCTTAATATCGGCAGGGCCATACCCTGATGGCGTGAGAAAACGTTGACCAGTTGTTCTTCCTTGCGGCTTGACGAAGAGCGATTGTGGCGCTTGTTCTAACTGCACACCTGTTACGAGTGGAGCTATTGCTGCTGGCACCGATGGCTCTACAGTATTCGCCAGGAACTTCGTGCCTTTGATCTGTTCCGTTTGCATGCTCACGGCAAACGCCTGATCAATGGCCGCAAGTGAACCATGCGCATGCACCAATAAGTTGCTATTGGCAAAGTTATCAAATGTCAGGCCATTACGGGTAAGAAACTGTTTGATTTGTGTTTGTTGCGCAGGTGACGACCCAAACATCGTAGCAAATTGCCCTTTTGCTAGATAGTGATGGTACTCTGTGGACTGCGGATTGTAGATTTCTGCAAGCAATGTATTGAGCCCTGGCTGATTTTGCACTGACAGGGATAACTCTATCGGGATAGACGTTTGTAAATTGACCACTGCCCCGCTCACTGGTTTCATACCAGGAAGGATGTCCCCAGAAAGTACGACAGGACCAGCTACAGGTTTCGCGGCTACAGTGGAGGTACTCAAAAAGAAGACTACAAAGAATAATGCAAAAAGAGTCACAGATGTTTTGAGGTGGCGCATACAAAACTCCCTTGAGTATTTGTTCACAGTTCAAGGACGCGCTACAAAAGCGAATGCTTGTTAAGCGTACCCAAAAATCAAGGAAAAAACAAGTACTTTTGTTAAATGTTGATGAAATTATTCCCTCTTCAAGAATGTTGGCCCCTTGACCTCCACACGTTCTACCAGTTTTGTCAGCGTCTCAAGCTTCATTGGTATGCGTTTCTCATGGTCTTTGACCGCAATCGTGTATCCTTCTTCAGGATTACCCCCGTGTGCCAAAATGTATTTATGGTAACGGGGATCTTTGAGTGTTCTCCCCTTCTTGAGACTAATTCTTTTGCGTACATACACGATGTGTTCAGGATCAAGTTTCTCCAGCCAGGAACCACGATGTTGCTTTATTGGCAGGGCTTCCACACTACTCTTCTTGAGTAACGCGTCCATACTCACTACATGGTACTCATATGTCACCTCCACGTCGCGTATCTTCCAATACTTCTCTTTATCGGGTTGCCTTCGCTTGGAGGTGCGACTCTTTATTGGGAACTGACCTGACGATTCTTCTTCCATTGCGTAGTCGCCAGCAATAAGCCGTAAAATATTGCTGTAAAGTGAATAATACCACGCGTTGATAGCTGTACAGGCTGCACACACCGGTTTACCGTCGCCACACTCGCCGCTCGTACACTGCTGCCAGCTTTGCGTCATAAAGTAAATGGGTTGAAGTGGTGCACCAGGAACGATGGTACGAGGAAGCTCTAACGAGAGTGTCCAGATCGCCAGCCCACTTTCCGCAAAGGCATCAATTCCAACCGTCGTGCTGTTTTCTTGCAACATAATAGCGCGCATCTTCTCTAACTGCCCTTTAGAATGCGGTACAATGCGGTTTGCATAGAGAAGATTCTCTAATGATTTTACACCAAAGGAGTAGCCAGAACATGCGCCATAGGGCGATTCTATCGGCTCTTCAAACGTAATGAAGACACGCTCTGCAAAGTCCACAGCTTCGGCAATCGCTCTATAAAAAGGAATGGGTGGCAGACTGAGGACAAAAGCACCGGCTGATGGTGTCAGCTCATACTTCTTCGCAATATCCACGTAGGCATCAACAAAGGCAAAAGAGAACTGCACACCGCGTTCCCCAAATTGTTGCTGCATTCCACGATATTCAGCGCTACTCTCGTCCCAGCGCTGCGCAATGCGAAAGCGATCAATGAGCAACTTCTCTTTGCGCGCCGCAAGTATCTTTTTTGTCAAAAAGATCTCAGGAGCCATCTCTTCTAAGAGCACTTGAAGTTTCCCGTTATCACGTAGTTGCGCCGCAAGTGCGTCCAGATGCGCATTGCAGCCGCCAAGCTTAAAGGTAAACGGTCTGCCCTGTTCATTTTTAAGCGTGATGGTGCGTACAATCGCCACAATCGGATCATGACACCCCGAATAGGCACAGGTATACTCATCATCTTTGCGTGGAAGTGTCGCAGAAAGTATTTCCCAGTCAGCACGTAGCTGTGTAAAAATAATATCCAGCGCTACTTCTGTTTTCGTGTTCTTGACATGATTGACCAGATTGGCCCACTTCGAACCTTCTTCATTGAGCATACGTGTACAATGATGATAACCCCAAAAGAATGCCTCAAGAAGTAACGCTTTAGCGCTTGCATCATCATTGCTCAGCGTTTTTCCAACGCGTGTAGCGCTCTGCTCTAAGACGCCGTAAGCATATTCTGCGGCCTTTTGTAACTCCTCAATGGTCTTTGGTTCCTCTTTGATGTATTCCGTCAGCGCGAGATGAAATGCCATCCCCGCGCCAAAAAGACGAATCTCTTCACGGTTTTTGGGAAGAAGAAAATGTGCTGCCATAACCAACTACTCCAAGATAAGCGTATAGGAAAGATCAAGACGGCTGTTGAGCCAACCAAAGAGCGCATACACAATCTTGCGATGACAAAATGCCCCCTTGCGACAAAAGCAACACAGAAGCACTGTTTCTTGCGCAGCCAGGGCACGATACCACAGACGAATCTGGCGCATATGTGCGTTCAGGCGTCCTATATAGCGCTCCGTGTACGCATCATCGTCTAGCGGCTCGTAGCCTTGATAGCCCTTGTGCCCATAGACAAGTTCCTTCGTGGGGGTGAGGCAGGCGATGTTTTCTATACCTGGGAGCGACTTCACCGTCATGGTGTAACAAGAAAGAGGCCCGTAGTGGGCTTCATAATACTTTCGCTTGCTGATCTGCCCAAGGATGATGGTCGTCATTCGCCGTTGCCCTCATGCGGAAACGCACCGAGCTCTTCAAGTGTTACGCCCATACTACGTGCAACATCCTTCGTCAACTTTAATAGTTCTGGAAAATGTGTCTCAGTAAAAGGATGACCATCCAGGCACACCCGATACGCTCTGAGATAGGCCATACCATTCCAGGGTGGAAGATTGCCGCCCTCACGTGCCAGGAGAATAATTTGATCACGAAGTTCACTAATATTCGCGCAACAAGGTGGTAGTCCACCGCGCTCTTTGTCAATCAGCGACATCCATTCGCTATCGGTAAGAGAAACCATTAATTCTCGATTGGGCATATATTTTTCTCATTCTTTTTCTTTTTTTACTTCTTTTTGTACGATCACACTGCGGTATAGTTCTACCAGATCTTTGACCGTCTGGCAATAGATTGGCCCCGCGTCCTGCTCTGCAAACGGTCGATCAAACGTACAGAGGTACTGGTACTCTCCCTGATAATAAGGTTTTACCTGCTCAGTACAATCTTTATACCCACATATCTCAAGCTGGTCGATCATCCACTGAAGTTCACAAAAATGAAGAATACTCATCGTTCCCCTTCTTAAAAAAAGGGAGTGAAAGCGAAGAATCGCCTCACTCCAGGTAAGAATTACCAGCCGTTATTGTTGAAGGGATCATTAAAAGGATCGGCCTCAATCACGGTCTCTTGAATAACAGTCTCTTCGATGATGGTGTCACCACCGCCAAAGCCCTGATTGAAACCGTTGTTCATCATACCGAAGCCGCCGTTGTTATTCATCATGCCCTGTTGCATGCAGTCATTGCACATACCGCCCTGAAGACGGCATTGTGCCATAACTTGTTCACCTTGCATGCGACGAAACTGTGCGTGGCGCTGACAGAGGATCATTTCCTGGGGCATACTAAAAAGACCATTGGTTACTAAACATTGTTCGAGGAAGTTCATTTCTTTTTCTCTTTCTGTGTATCTTTTTCTTTCTCGCAAAAAAGGCTTGCGAAAAATAATAGTGGCAGAAGATTTTACCCCTCTGCCACTTCAGTCCAACGTTGCATCCAGCCAGTAAAAAACCAGAGTGCACGCGAGAGCGATTCGAGTGATGGCGATTGGTGTTCATAGATCTGAAAGGTGGCAACTCTTCCTGCCGGAAATGCTGCGGAATAGTCACCGAGCGTTGGATACTCTGTCAGTTCTAATTCATGGCCGTAATCAGTCTCGAACTCATGGCGTCCATTTTGATAGTCTTTGAGATACTCTTCTTCCACCAGGATGCGCAGCCCTGAGACCTCATACAGTTCAAGTTCTGCTTCGTGGCCGCAACTACTACAGCGCGTCTGCTCATCGTACGTATCAGTCAGCCCAAAACCATTTATACTTAGTGGTACATCAGTTGCCAGTGCAGCACCAGTACCACGTTGTCTTACTGAAACGACACGCACTGTTTCCTGTTCATCGCAAAAAAAACAAGTAGTTTGATAATATTTAAATTCTTTCATTCTTTTCCTCTTGTGTTTCTTTCCATCCCATCATGCGGCCCATGACGTACGCCAACATGCGCTCCATCGTTTCTTTACAATGCGGATAATTGCGATAGCGCAGTTCTGCGGAAAGCTTGGCCGTGGTGAGCGCCGTCTCAAAATCTCCGAGTGCTGACGATTCTGCGTAAGCGCGTGCAAAAGTTTTGCGCCCATTTTCGTAATCGCGTTCGTATTCTTCTTCCATTACTTCTTGTATTTTTGTTGCATTATGTATATCTGTCATGTATTTCCCCGTAATTCTTTCTCAAGGATAAGCACCAGAGCGCTCCACAGTGCCGTAAATGGTGTGCGGCCTGAGAAGCCGCTCCCCTCTGTCCCTACAAACCAGTACACGCCATTGTAGCCAAAGGACCACGTCTCACTCTTATGATGGTCCTCCAAAAAGCACAAAAGATGCCAGCAGGTTATCGTTTCTGTATGAATGAAGTCGCCGTGGCTATCCATCCAGGTGCTAAGCAGTGCGTTGGCCTCACGAGAAAGCAGCGCATAACGTTCCGCATAGGTGAAATCTTCTCTCTCTAGCATTCCTGTTTCTGATACTCCAGAGCCGCATCACGCACCAATGTGATCGCCTCTAGCACTTCCTCTTTGCTGATCTCTTCGTATTCTTTGTTGTGCTCAATATGATCATAAATTTCTTCAACTGAGCAACTACAAGGAAAGTTCGTATTCCAATCTTCTTCTCTTGCAAACCCAATGCCGATGGTGCCAAATTTCTTGAAGCCTACGATGGCCTGATCTTTATAGAGCTGCACCCGAAAGAGCCAATAACTGCTATCAATGGGCGGTGTCATCACCATCCCAGGTAATCGCACTGTCTTATCCATGTGTGCTTCGTTTGCCTCCAGTACCAGTTCTCTCGTAAATGCTGTTGTGTGCGGAACCGTTTTATAGTTAAACGCAAGTAAGTGCATTTCCTCCAATACTGGCGACTGTGCGCTGATTTCTCCTGCTAGTTGCGCTGCTTCCTCTTCATCCTCCACCTCTACGGTCATGTTCACTTCAAGCCACTTGGTAATTTTTATTCTCATGATTTTTCTTCTTTCGTGTGGTCTCTTTGCCACTTTTTGCAAATTGCGCTACTATGGGACACGCTTGAAAGTACTCGCTTGCGCGCCAATGGGTATCAATGAGGACGTAACGACCTCCAAGTAGCGCAATGAACTGACGTTTGTTCTTCTCTTGCGCCTCCTGTACAGCAAATGGTTTCAATTCCTCTAGCGAATCACTGGCAAGGAACTCGAACAGGGACACCGAAACCGGAAGCCCCTGTGTATTGAGTAGCGTTGGATACATTCCAATAAGCATTTACTTTCTCCCTTTTTGCTGCAAGAGCGCAAACCCTTTAGAGATCAGTTCTGAAGCTTCACCCTTGGTCATATTCTTCTTTGGAAGAATTTTCCCATAAGTTGCTTTTGAAAGCATTTTGATTTGGTCAAGTTGCGCCTGCGATGGCTTACTTTTCCGCCAGGGAGCATCAGGATCAATAAATTGATAATTGCCCAGTTGCAAGTTTTTCCCTTGCTGCTCTGCAATTGATTGAGCCCAGGAAAGCGGCACGTTTCTTGCAACCACCACCTCTTTTGGTTGCTTTGCCATTGGTGTTTCTTTATAGGAGACCCCGACGATATAACCACCGGCTTTTGATGGGTAGAGGATCAAATCGCCTCCGGCACGCTTATCGCCAACGGTGGCAATGTATGCGCCACCTTGCACCTGCTGCCACTTGTAGCGGAACGTGAGCTGCTTCTCAACCAGTTTGTTGCGCTCGTCAATTTCCTGCTTCTCACGCTTTTTCTTCTCTTCACCGTCTTCAGGAACCGCGCCACCACTGGCCTCCTTCTCTTTACGAATAACCTCTCGGCAATCCACCCCTTCGCGTACTGGTACACCAAGAACATCTTCTAGTGTGCAGGGCTCAAGATCATGGTCAAGATAATTGTCGGTAAAATCTAAGAGAATACAAGCTTCCTTACCAGGAGCGATACGAGTCCCGCGCCCCAGCATTTGAGTGAAGAGAGGGCGACTTTTTGTAGGACGGGCAAACACAATCCTTCGTACATCCGCGTCCCATCCTTCAGTAAGAATTTGGACATTGGTGAGGACTTTAATTGCGCCGGTAGCAAAATCAGCATAATGCTGTTCACGAATTTCTTTGGGAACATCCATCGTAATATGCGCGGCAGGTATTCCTGCTCGAACATATGCCAAAGCCTGCTCTTTCGCATGCTGCGTACCAGCACAAAAGACAACAGTAGGCAAATCAGGTCCACCATACTTTTCTTCACAACACGCCCGAACGATGCAATCATTACGATCCTTTCGATTGACGGCCTGCTCCAGCCGCGCTTCACTATAATCACCAGAGGTTGCAGAAACCGCAACATTGATGGTGTTCTGTGTTCGAATAGTAAAAGGAACGATGCCACAAAGATATTCGGCATCAATCATTTCATTAATAGATTTACTGTAAACCGGTGGGCCAAAGATAGCCGTAATGTCACGCTGATCATGGCGATCCACCGTTGCAGTATTGCCATACAAAAAAGCATTTTTGCAGGCCGCAAAGATATCTAGATAGCTCTTGGTGACCGCATGATGGCAGTTATGAACTACGAAGCCATTTGCTGTATAGGTATGGAGGTCTTCGACTTCAAAATTGTAGACTGAACCGCCTGGACACAATCCTCCAAATGTTCCATCACTTCCTGGTTCGTAAACCTCAATACCGTCCACCCTCTTCCAACAAGAAACTTCGTTTTCTTCGCGTCCTGTTTTCTCCTCATTATCGAATAATGAGACCCCCCATCGATTTCTATAGCTATCATCAGCGCTTCGTTGCCAATGTCCACCTTGTAATGTGTTGGATACCGCTCTAGATTCTCCGCTTTCACTATGTTCGTTCTCACAATAGTTTCTTTCGGTTCCCAACCAAGTCTCTCGAACAAAAGCCGCTGCGGAACTGTTAATCCTTTTCCGTTGCCCCCACGAATCTTCGGAACATGTCCCATTGCCACCAAAGTTGATCTCATTTTCTTTCTCGAAGATTCGTTGCGCATCGGATTGTTTCTTCTCATACGCTGCGAAGCATATTTCTTGTTTGTCTTCGCCATTCTCTCTGAATTCATCTTTGAGACTGCAATCTTTGTGCATGTTGGTGAGCAAAACACTGGAATTCCTTTCCTGAACTTGATTCGCTTGTGACTTTCCAACACCGGAAATTGTTGCTCGCAAATCGGGCACGTTGCTAGTAAGATTTGCATACAGTATTCTCTCTCCTACCAAAATGTTCTCAGCATATTTCCATCCAGATTCAGTGTAAAATGGATGGTTTGGCGTGCATACTACCGATGCACCATTTACTATAATTTTTAAAAGTCTTACTGCCGACTTCTGAGAGACAGAAGTGATACGTCTTTGTGCAAACGTCTGCGTTTTCTCATCAAACGCCGTGACAGTATCACCAACTTTCAACGTCTCAATAGGACGCCCGTCAACAAGTGTTCCTGCCGGAAAACACTCGTCACAGATAACTAACCCGATATCCAGCGTTGCCAATTTCTCTAAGCGCTTTGAATAGGAAAGCGTATCCACGCCCCCTAGAATTATCCGATGGTCCCACTCCGCTTTCCCAAAGCCCACAATACCAACGTCAGCATTGGGGTACATGCGCAAAATCTTATCACGGGCCTGTTCTAACAGTTCTTCGTGCTCTGCCAGAATAAGCGTTATCTTTTTGCTAAAACGTTTATGCCTTGCCAACATCGGGAACAACAAAGTTTTCCCGCACCCTGTCGGGAGCTTCACCAATGCTTTGATATTCTGTGCCATAATCGCATCAAATGCTTCTTGCTGATATGGTCGCGGTGCGAGTGCTAGTGCCATAAAAAAAAGATCCTCCTTCTCATAGTAAGATTGGAAATAAATAATTAATTATTTTTTATTTTTATAAAAAGAAGGTTGAAAAATTAATTAATTCGTTTCTTTCTCTTTTCGTTCTCGTTCGTTGTATGCCAGAACACGTGCCAATACTTGCTGCCCTGTGATGGGAACAGCTCCGTAATCAATGGCCTGCCTGCGTTTGTTTACGGTTAAATCGTAATGCCAGAAGACGGCGCGTGGATGATGATTTTGAAACCAGGAGCGTTTGAGTCCCAGACGCTCTGCCATTGCGTGCAGTTCTTCTTCAGTGTCAGCCGTCATATGGCATGCTTTTTTATACGCCCAATTCGCCTTTGGCGTGGTAGTAAAAAGCGGATCAACGTACACGCTCATAGTTTCTCCAACTCCTGAATACTAAAGAACAGGGCAAGACTCTCAAGAATTGGTTGCTTATACTGTGCTGGAACATCCATAAAAGCAATCTTAACGGTTTCGTCGCTGCGCTTGATCAGTTCTAGATAGCCAATTGCGGTGACGCTTTGCGCCTCTGCGAGGGTGAGCGTCCAGACCTGAGCACCAACCGGCATCAGATGCTCAATCCCCTGTACGATGGTATCAAAATTGCTGCGCAGATACACCGGATCACGTCGGTCATAGAGCTCAAAGAGCAATTCGGGAAAACGGTTCTTCACCGTCTCCAGGCACTCGTTGTAGTAATCACTCATAAGATAGTGCCGTTTCGTTGTACGCGCCGTTCTCTTTCCCTGCTTCGTATCTCTTTGTGAAATGACGGGTAATCGTAGACGGCGTCCTCCTCTTCCTGAAAGGTAATCAGCTCATCGAGTAAGAGATGCGTTGCAAGATACTCTAAAATTTCTTGTGGCTTGCTGGCTTTGAGTACACATACCCAATCGTAAAAAAGATCGTGGCGCACCGCAAGACTGCCTGACGTGGGAGTTCTGGTAAGATACGGCCACGTCACAATCCAGCGCCCCGCTACAACCTCTGGCATGTCTGCTTGCGTCTGCTCTAAGCGAAGTTTCTGATATGCGTAGCCTGAAAGGTTTCCCATAAAAGCGATGTCGTTGACAGAATCTTTGGCGCGTACATGCGTATCCAGATAGGTATTGATGGTGGATATCTCCACACTAGAAAGGAGTCGTATGCCATCTTTGTCCAGATCATGTACATAGAGACCATCTTCCTGCAATTGGTAGGAGGCGCTGATGGTGTAGGCATCGCCGTACACTCTGTGCATATTGCTTTCAAACATCTTTTTTCTCTCTTGCAACCTGGAGAGTACAGCACTCACCGTACTCTCAGTATACCCGTTTTCACGGGAAAAGTCAATAATTTTCTAGGTATTTTCAGAAGTAGTAAAGTAGTCCGGCGTTAAACGCTGATGGTCGCTGTCCTGCTGCGTATTGTATGGTCGTCCTTCGTCTTCTTCAGAATTGTAGACATACCAGGGATTACTATTGACACTGGTCTGATTGAAGCACACGCCTACCACCTCTGTGTCACTAAGCGCTCGCGTGAGAATGCTCAACTCTTCTTTTAAGGTGTCCGTTGGATGCGCTTTGATGAAGTTCTTGAGATGCCCAAGGAAAATGCCCAGTGTCTCGACAGGAATGATCATTCCATCAAAGGTGGAGGCCAGCACCCACTGATCCATTGGTGCGTATTCCTGAATGCGACTCCAGAGCGCTTCAAAGCCACCAAAGAGATCACGACCACTGATGGCGTAGTGCTCTTTAAGTGTCATCCAGATATGCATCGCTCCACCCCAGGCGTTATGGGCATCACCGTAGTGTTCAACATCTCCATTTTTTCGTTCAACGTAAATTTCAGTACAGCTCACAGCCGTCTCACTTTCTTTTTTTAGCACTTTTTTCGTATCTCATTTACTATATTGTCCAATTTCCATCCTATTATAAAATCAGAGCCACTTTGGAGAAAACTCAAAACTGGGATGGAGGACACGGCTGCTATACTCAAAACAAAAAGTACTAAAAAGAGGAGAACCTGATGAACGACCGTGAATTTCTTGAAGAACAGGCACGATTGCGAAAAGTCTTATATGATCCTGGCGCGACACCAAGAGCATATAAAATCGCACGCAAAGCGATGGATCGGCTGATGAAAAAGTATAGTGAACAGCATCCAACAATTACCGGAACCTTTGTTTATAGCGAAGAGGATGTGCGCCAAGCAAAAGAGCATGGTTTTTGACCCACTCTTGCACCTCTTCTTGAAGTCCGGTATACTGAGGAACATATCCTAAATCTTCATAGAAAAAACATGATACTTTTTCATTTGTATGAAGAAAGGGATGCATATGTCTTCTGCTCAAAAGGCCGCACTCATCCACACATTTTTACAGCTTGCTATCAGCGCTGCTATCGTTTTCTTGGAGGCCATTGGAACACTCCTGCTTGCCCCAAACAGCAACGATATCAAACTGATTGTCACGCAAGGCGCAACGCTTGCTGTTTTCTCCTTTATCAATGGCGCGCTGCATTACCTGCGAGTCAATGTCCCTGACGCAACTCCAGTTATCATTGCCGCAGAGCCCGTTGTAGAAACAGCCGAGCAACGTTTCTGGAAAGATGTGGGTGGCAAGGGAACACTGCCTAGTGGCACAACAGGAGTGATCCCTAGTGTTCCAGGCAATCCTCCTGCGGTACAGCTTCCTTCACAATAAGAAGCGTTTTCAGGGTTTGTCCTCTTCAAAGCGTGAAATACTCAGGCGATGGTGGGCAAACCCTGCTACGCTCTTCTCCGCGCTGCTAGAAAGTGAAATATCCAATGTTCTTTTCAGAAGATAAACTTTTTCAAGATTTCCTTTCCTTTTGTCATGCCCAGTTGCTTACCAAAGATGTTGATCCGGTGTACCCACTTCTTGAACGACTCTACAGCCACTTCACTCCTGAAGAAGCGCTCTGGCATACGCTACTCTACGTCAGCTATTATCATCTTGGTTCTGTAACACGCGTCTACCCTCACACTCCTGTGCGCAGTGCGCTGCCTGCGCAGTTTGCGCGGCTCTCCTGTGCGACCGAACGGCGTGGCTTTCGTGGCGGCACTATCAGCAAGCACCTGCTCTCTGTGCAGGAAATCACGCGCCCCTATGAAAGTCTCACGGCCTTTTTTCAAGAAGGATTGTCCCGTAGCGATCCCTATGCAAACTGGCAAACGCTCACAGATCGCCTGCAACGCTTTTGGGGCAATGGCCGCTGGGCTGCATATAAGACCTGTGAAATACTCATGAGTGTGCATCACTATCCGCTCGTTGCACCCAATATGGGCAATGAGTTTTCTAGTGGCCCACGACAAGGACTTGCTCTCTTTTATCCCACCGTTGTTGGTAACACCCCACAGGCAGTACGCATACTTGACGAGCAAGGAGAAGATTTGTTACGCCGTGTACACAAACATGATATCGTGCTGCATATTGCACAATTGGAAACAATGCTCTGTGACTTTCACGCCGTCTATGAAGGACGCTATTATATCGGTCATGATATTGATCAAATGCTTGCGCAACTTTACACGCTTTCTCCACTAGAAGCTAAAGAACTTTTTAGTTTACGCGCTGAGTTGTTCCCTGATGCCTACCTGGGAGAAGTGCATGGCTGGAATGGGCCAGACCGCGTGCGCAAAACACTCTATAAAAAGACAGGAGTCTTACTTCTTCGATGACACACTATCATTTACATGGCATGGGCGTTCTTGGTGCCTTTTTTGCCTGGGAACTCTTCGCCGCAAAAAAAGCATTTACCTGGAACGATATCGATGCGGAACATGTTGCCTGGAAAGCCAGTACAGGGCTCATCTATCCAAGCGGAGAGCCAGAAGAGATGCGAGCCTACCATGGCTGGTCAAAGTGGCACCAGCGAGGCGCACCCTGGACGGCACACCTGGGACGCCTGAGTGAAAATGGCGCATTCTGGTTTTCCAGTAAACATCCGCCACATGGAGCCAAATATGATATTCTCACCCATATCGGACCTCTCTATCTTGGTGCGTATCCAAGTTATCACTTCAATGTTCAGCGCTTTGTTGAGCAAAGTCGGCTCTTTTTTGCCGAACGGCGCACTGACGATGTGCCTACTGGCGCACAACAGATCATTTCACATGGCTTTCGCATTGCCGATCACTATGTATGGGGCTGGTCACGCAAAGTAAAGTTATTGGTCTCTGAAGAAGTGCTTATTGCCTCACCAGCGCGGCCAACCTTTTATTTACGAGAGAATCGTTTTCAGTTTGCCTATGCCAATCTTGTGCCGAATACCCCCTATCACTATGCAGGCAGTTCTACCCTCTCGCAAAAGAAACTGAAAGGCTACAGCATGGAGCCAAAGTATGCGCTTTGGAAAGAACTTTTTGCGCGGCTTACCGGTGATCTTGTCCTGGTTGCGGAAGAAGAGCAACCCCTGATAGAAGGATGGAGGCCAGCAATGGCACTCAAAAAACAACTCTACAAACAAGATGACATCTATTATGCTCCTGCGATGGGTGGCTCTGGAGTACGCATGGCACCGCTGCTCTGTAGTCAATTGAGGAGTCTCATATGATTGCGCTACGCCCCGCGTGTGACGAAGACGTTCCTTTGCTTGCGCGTCTTGCTTCTGCCAGTAAAAAAGAGCTTGGCTTTATTCTCTACCCACAATACTTTGAAGCAATAAAGCATGAAAGTCTTATTACGGCCTGGGAAGAAGAAAAACTGGTGGGCTTTGTGCTCTTTCACCATCGTCGTGACGAACAAACCACGCTTTCCTATCTTTGTGTCGATCAAAATACTCGTCGCAAAGGTATTGGAAACATGCTGGTAGCACGTACCGTTCTTGCCGCGCATCAGGCAGGAAAACATTGTGTGAGTCTCAAAGCGATTGAAACCATTGACGCCAACAAATTCTATCGTGCGCAGGGCTTTGTCCTTTCGGCCACGGTACAAGGAAAGAAAAGTCGTATGAACGTTTGGAAATTACGTTGGGAGGACTAGATGCGACTTTCCTGAGAGTTTTGAAAATGCGCCCAAAACTGGTGAAAATTGGTCTCGATTTTCTTATAAAGTCCTGATTTTTGGAGAATATAGCTTATAGAGCGCCGAAAAAAAAGAAAGACTATATACTATAGAAGATATATAGTTATTACTATACTTACTTACTCTTCTAAAGACTGGTATATGAGTAAGACTGAGAGAAGTAATATATCTTCTTAGATTGTTATTACTCTTGTATAAGACTGGTCCTATAGAGGGGTTAGAGAAAAAAATATTCATCTTCACAAAAAACACCAAACATCTATCTTCTTCTTGGAGTTTTTTGTGAAAGCGTTTGTTTTTCTTGGCGGCGCGCCTGGAGTTGGCAAAACCACCACAGTGCGCAGTTTGCTTCCGGCCCTTGGCCCCTGTGCCAGTACACAGTTTCGTTGTGGTACAGTTCGTGGGCAGCTCTATCCCTCGACGCGTGTACTTCTTCTTGGGCTCTACGCAGAGAACGAAGTCTTTGCAGGGACAGATCGTCTCTCGACCGCGCTGCTGTGCGATATTCCAGCGCTGTGCGAGAAGCTACAGCATCCTTTTTTCGAAGAGTACACGTTGCTGGCTGAAGGAAGCCGCATCTTTACGCGCTCTTGTATTGAATTATTCTCAACCAATTTTCCTGGGAAAGTGACGCTCGTGGAACTGTGTAGCGAGGCCGCATTGCTGCGGAGAAAGGCCAGAGGGAACCAGAGTGAGAGTTGGGTGAAAGGTATCCAGACCCAAATCAACAACGTCTTTCTCGCCTATCAGCACACCATTCCAAGCTATCACCTGCGTAATGATACTCCAACACAGTTGCGGCGCAATGTAGAAACACTTCTTTCTCTTTTGTTTATTTCTTAGGTATGCTATACTAGCAGCAATCCTCCTATACAAAATTCCTCAAATTTTCAGTAGAGAAAAACATCCACTTATCTCTGGCTTTGTCATTTTGAGGAGTTTTTATGATAGAAATGCTGAAAGAAAACCATCGCATTGCCCTCTCTGCGGTGCGTCCAAATCCCAAGAATTATCGTGTCCATACCGAAACACAACTACGCAATATTGCTTCTAGCCTCACCCGCTTTGGACAAGGCAGAAGTATCGTGTGTCAAGAACAGCCTGATGGTACCTATTTGCTGGTCGCTGGTCATGGCGTCTTCGAAGCGGCACGCCGTTTAGGTTATCAAGAGCTACGTGCGGATCTCTTGCCTGCGTCCTGGGACGACAGCATGGTCTCTGGCTATCTGGTTGCTGACAATAAGCTCAGCGACGCAGGCCACGATGATCAAGAGAAGTTACTCGCGCTACTCCGTGAGCAAGCTACCATTGGTGCTGACCTTTTGTCGCTAGGAACTTCTGAGCAAGATATGGCACGTATGCTAGAGGAAATGGCCTTTGGTGGACAAGAAGAAGCGCAAAGCGCTATTCGTGAGTCCATGCGTGTCAATCAAGAATATATTGAGGAAGAGGATGATGGTCCTCCAGCCCCGCATAATCCACTTTTTACGCCAGCACCTTATAGCCCTGTGTATGCACCAGGAACCGTTGCCACTTCTGACGAAAAAGGAACCACCGTCTTTGCGGCCCCCGAACAAATTATTGGCACCACTCCACAAGACTTCTTACATACCTATAACACCACAACTATTCGCCAGATTGTGCTGATTTATTCACAAGAGGAATATATTTGGGTGATGAATGTCCTTTCACAGGCCAGGGCAAAATGGCAACTGGATACCAATACGGATGTCTTTACTGAGTTCTTACGGCTCTATGCCAAAGAACATGCCCTTGAGCCAATGCCAGTGGAGGCGTAATGCAAGAGCCACAGGTGATGACACGCACACGCGGTGTCATTGATTTGCAATCCTATCGCTTCCGTAGTGCCACAGAAGCCGACTTTGCAGAACGCATTGAAACGTCTACAGTGGTGCGCGACGCAGAAAGTGGACGCGTCTCTATTGTCTACCTAGAGCTCGATGATGATTGTCGTGCAATCACTGACTGCCTGAAGCGCATTGAGTATCGTGAGCAAGAGCGCACCAGTGGAATGAAGACGCGAAGTCGTATCTTTGGTTTTCGTCCACGCATCACCATTCGTGATGATTTTTGTACCGTTTCTTCTCTGGCTCGCGATAGTGCGCAGGCGCATGCCCTGATTACGTCCTACGCAAAGCGTGTTGCAACCTATTACGAGCGCTACAATCCAGAGCTCTATAGTTACCACGAACAGCAGGTGGAAAAAGTGTTGCCAGACTGGACACTTGAGCGCTCTGTCTTTACTTCTGGCATTATTAATAAAAACAACCCACTGGCGTATCACTTTGATGCAGGAAACTTCAAACACGTCTGGTCAAATATGCTGGTCTTTCGCGCAGGAACCAGTGGTGGTCTTTTGTCGGTTCCTGAATATAACTTTGGCATTGCTGTTAAAAATAATTCACTGGTCATGTTCGATGGACAAAACCTGTTGCATGGGGTAACCCCTATTGCACAAACGCGCCCTGATGGCTATCGCTACTCTATTGTGTACTATTCACTGCAAAGTATGTGGAAATGTTTGCCTCTTGGGCAAGAAATGCAACGCATTCGCCAGAAGCGTACCGAGCGTGAGGAAAAACGATTACAAAGTACCATTGAGAAGGTGCAACATGATCACCAATAAACGGGTTGCCCTCACGCAACTACATCCGCACCCTGGCAATTATCGCCATCATCCAGCCAAACAGATGAAACACTTACAAGCCAGTTACCGGCGTTTTGGACAATTCCGTAGTATTGTTGTGCAGCAAGGCGCGCCCAATACCTACCTTATTGTAGCTGGACACGGAATGGTGGAGGCAATGCGTGCTGAAGGGGCACAGGAGGTACACATCGATATTTTGCCACCAGATCTTGCACCGACTGAAATCAATGCAATCATGGTAGCAGATAATCGCCTGAGCCAACTGGCAGAAGATGATGAAGTAGCGCTCCTTGACCTCTTGCAAGAGCAGCAAGGGTTTGACCTCTTCTCTGTAGGCTACGATGATGGTGAGCTACAAAAGCTGTTACAAAATAGCCGTATGCCAAAGCTAGAACAGCAGGAAATCTTTTTTGAAACCAAAGAAGAAGTGTATATTCGTTTGCGTGTTACACCAGAAATAAAAGAACGCTATGAACGGCTCATGCGCCATATTGTTGCGCCCGATGACACAGAGCGTTTTCGTGTCCTCTTATCATTGGTGGATATCACGAGGCTAGGATGAGTATGCGAGAACTGACCGAAAAGCATAGCGAAGTCAGAATTTATCATCAAGGGGATCGGCTCTTCTATGTTGCACATGGTTGGTGTGCCCTGATCTGTACACGCTGTGGCGGGGCACTGGTATTTCATAGCTTTGTTTCGCAGTCTGAGTTGCGCTTCCCCTTCTTCCAACAGTGTAAATGCGAAAAGAAATAAATAATTATTTTTAAAAAATAAAAAAGAGAAGAGCGTGAAAAAATAATTAATTCACTGCGCACCGAGGAAGAGAAGATGCACTTCAAAACGAATAAGATTGTTCCGCTTGCCGCAGTGCGAGCACATCCTAAAAACTATAAAATCCATACCAATGCGGATATTGTGCGCCTTGCAGCCAGTCTCAAGCGCTTCGGACAGGTACGCTCTATTGTGTGCCAGGAGCAAGACGATGAGCGCTATTTGCTGGTTGCCGGTCATGGTGTGGTCGAGGCGGCACTCTATCTCCAGTGGGATGAGTTACGTGCCGACATTTTGCCGAAGAACTGGTCACCGCGTGAAGTGGAAGCCTATCTAGTGGCCGATAACCGACTTCATAATGAGCAAAACGTAGACCAAACGATGTTTTTGCAATTACTTCGTGAACAAAATGAAGCCGGTTTTGATCTGAATGCACTGGGCTCTTCAGAACAAGAGTTGCAAACCTTGCTCGCAAGTATTCCAAAAACTGTTGAAGCGCTGCCTGAAATGGTACGTCCTGCTGTGACACCTTCCTATCTCTCTGTGATTTCAGAAGAGCAAGAAGACGAGGATGATGGTGAAGAAGCACCACTGGCCCCCTATTTGCCACGGGTCGTTGAAGATATTCCACCACCGGTCTATCGAGGTGTTCCAAGCAAAAATCGTGAGCAATTTGAAAATGGGCTTATTCGGCAAATTGTGCTCATTTGTTCCCCTTCCGAATTTGCCTGGATGGTGAGTGGCCTGCGCGAAGTACGCGCCCGTGAAGAGATCAAAGCAAATCCAGATGTGCTCGCATTCTTTTTGGCGCGCTACTTAGAAGAGCAGGGCATTGATTTGGGGATGGAAAACCCGTACAGGGAAGGTGCGTATGGCAGATCTTTACACTAGGATTGCAACAAAAAAGCAACTTGATCTTTCGCAGTACAAATTGCGTCATGCGCAAGACGAAGACTATGACACGCTGATCAGCGAACCAACAGTGATCTATGAGCCAGGGAATGCTGAGCCAAAGATTGTCTATCTCCTCTTACAAGAAGATAACAGCGCGCTGATCAAAGCACTGCAAACGATTGACTACAAGCTGGAGATACGCACAGGTGGCATGATGGCTCAATCACGCACCGTTGGCTTTTTGCCACGCAACACGCTGCGTCGTGATTACTGCACTGCCACGAGTTGTTATGTAGAACATCCTGATGAGCATGACATCATTGTGAGTTATGCGGCCAAAGTTGCGCACTACTACCAAGAATTTGCGCCGCTGCTCTATCAACAACACATGGAGATGACCGAAAAAGTGCTAGAAAATTGGAAGATTGACGAATCCGTCTTCACCTCTGGCATCGTGAACAAAAATAATCCTCTCCCTTATCACTTTGATGCAGGCAACTTTCGTGATGTGTGGTCAAACATGATTGTGCTTAAACGCAACGTGCTTGGTGGCTATCTTGCGGTGCCTGAATACGGCCTGGGCTTTGAACTGCGTAATAATTCGCTGCTCATGTTTGACGGCCAAAACATTTTGCATGGTGTGACGCCCATTACACAGTTGGAACAGGATTCGTTTCGCTATTCTATTGTGTACTACAGTATGCAGCAGATGTGGAAATGTTTGCCACCACGTGATGAGATAGAACGTATTCAGCGCTTTCGCTTAGAACGCGAAGAAGAACGCATGCAACGCCAGTTAACCGGAGAAAGGTTTGATCCCACCAAAAAGACCAGAAGGACAAAATGATGCTTGATACGGTCATTCATGGCGATTGCTTAGAAGTCTTACGTCACCTTCAGACAAACTCTATCGATTTGTGTGTCACTGATCCACCCTACGGGCTGGGAGAAGTCAAGGATTTTTCTGGACTTCTTCTTTCCTGGTTGCGTGGAGAAGATGGAACAGAACATGCACAAAAGTTCGGATTCATGTCAAGAGAGGAACGCTTGATGGACAATGATCTTGAGCAACTCAAAAAGCTGTTAGATAGTGCCTTCTTTCTGGTCACGTATGCGGTTGAGATGTTACGTGAACATGGCATTGAGACCGCAGAACTTGAACGCATGGTGGAGGAACACGAAGCAAAGTTAGCACTCTCAGAATTTGGAGCAGATGCGTGAAGCGTATGAATATACATCTTCCGCATGACGCGGGTGATCGGCTGGCTGATGGTGCGGTCAAAGCGTTAGGTAATTGGAACTTTATCTTGATTCAGGCAGCGTTGCTCTTTCTCTGGTTTTTACTCAACAGTGTTGGTTGGTTCTATCATTGGGACAGTTACCCCTTTACTCTGTGCAATCTCTTTATGTCAGCAGAAGCAGCGTTTAGCTCGCCGCTCATTCTCATGAGTCAAAATAGACAGGCTGGAAAAGATCGTGCCCGTGACACCATTGAAGCCGCAGAGGTTGAAAAGATGTATGAGACAAATGCACTTTTACTGAAGATCAATCATCAACAACTCCAAATCCTAGAACTCTTAAAGGAGCAGCATTATGAAGGAAATCGTCAGTAAGGCCATCTTTGGTAGTTTTGATGGGATGACCTGCATTCTTGGCGTGATTGCAGCCGGATACATCATCGGTGATACACATGCATTAGTACTCTCAGCCGTTGGATTGGCCCTGGCCTCTGGTATTTCGATGACAGGCGGGGCATATCTCTCTGATGTGACGAATGTGAACACCGTCAAGTATGCCCTGGTGATCGGTGTTGCTTCTTGTATTGGCATACTGCTCCCTTCGTTACCTTTTGCTTTTGCGCCCAAACCACTTGCGTTGCTCTTATGTGCGCTCATCACCTGTGCACTTGGAGTGCTCATTGCGCAAGCACGTGTGAGTAGCCTTGGAATCCTCAAAGCCTATGGTCAAACGTTTCTTATTATTGGCGCGGCGGCTGGCGTTTCTATTGCAGTCACAACAGCCCTCAACAAAGTATAGCCTTTTGTCACGCGCTGCGGTATACTAGACACATCCTTCCAAATTCTTCACCAATACAAAATCCTCCAAACACTACTTTGTGCTTTTCTTTCGAAAGGAGCGCTTTACGTGAGCCAATGGATCGTGGCTCATGGCCTGATCAGTCTTGGCTGTTTCCTCCTGATCTTGCTGTTTGGTATCTTTGTCACACTGCGTAGCATTGATCAGGCTATTCGCCACGAACGTATGAAAATGATTGAAGATATCTTACGTATTGTCAATGGCCTTCCTGAAGCTGGAGGATGGCATCCGCATCTGACTTATCAAACCAATAAACTTATTGCTGAAGAATTTGAAAAACGATTAGCGTACATGCGAACAAAAAGAAAAAATGCGAGTAAATAGCAAGGAGCTCTGATGGAAGACATTTTTCTCTATGATCGTATGAAACGGATGCGGATGTTGGCACATGCCTGGGCACAAAAATATAACCCACATCACAATCATTTGGGACAGTTCTCAACGGCTGGCGAAGCTCATATCTCTGTCGCACGTGATGGAACGCGAACGCTGGGGCCAAAGCATCCTGACAATCAACTTGATCCGGTGCTGAAAAATGTGCATCCGAGTGCCGCCTGGACAAAGAATTTTGAAGCTACGTACAATCAGCGACTCAAGAACTTTGCTGACTCATGGACGGATTTAGGAAAACCTATCACGGCTGATGCACTCAAAGCACGCGAAGATGCACACATTGTTGCCCTGGTAACGCCTGGAGAGTTATGGACACGAACATCAAGCAAAGGACTGCAAGGCATTCTTACTGATGGTCGTTTTAAGAGTGCCTTCGAAACCAATAAGACCGGCGCGGCTATTGGAGCCAATAAGATCAAACTGACCAACTATCTTGAGAGTCGAGCTGAACAAGAAGAGCAGATGTTTGGCTATGATCAAAAGACCAAGTCAGAAGATCGACCAATTTACGGGTATTTAAGTGATGGTGCAAATGGCGAACAAAACTTTGCCTCAGCTTACGGTGATGTGGCAATCCGCTTCAAACCTGAAGTGAGGGCAAAAAGTACGTTTACACTTGGCGATTCGCTTGACGAAGGAGGAAGTGAGGATGCACCACGAATGCTCCCTAATCCAGTACTCAAGCCAACAGGGACCGCAGCAAGCAATTATAACAGTCCAGAAGGAAATACCTCACTCATCAAAGATGTGTACACCGAAACACAAATGCATGGCGGTGTCTCAAAAAGTCACATTGCACACGTTGTCTTTCATAGTAAAGCACCAAGCGCGGCGCTGACTAAATTATTACAACGAGAAAATATTCCGTATAGCGTAGCAGGAGCATCATAGCCATGAAAATATTTGCTGTCTCTGATGATGGAGTACGCTTCATCCTGACTGAAGATGAAAAAATGGGCCAGATTTATGATCAAGAGAAACATCTCTTGTATCCACCACAATCCATTGCCACGATGCTCACGCGTGGAACTGCCTGGGAGCCCTATGATGGTGTACAAGAAAAAGTCAATGAGTGGCTCAAGACGGCAAAGAAGGTTGGAGAGTAATATGCGGTTTCGCTACGCAGTCCAAAGGAAATACAATCATGCGCATAGCGATGCAAATGGTGAATTTATTTCTGAGGGTGGTTCCGGCAAGACACTAGAAAGCCTGGGAGTACATCCTACAGAGCACTGGGCCTCTGAGTTTGCTGACAACACCCATCTGCGTTACGAAATCTTTGGGGAGCGTCATGGTCTCTCACCTGATGCCTACAAAGCAACGCTTGATAAGCAAGCGCAAGATGCAGTCAAAGATACTGGACTCTTTGTACGAGTAAAACCGTCAGCACTCCAAAAAATATTGGATGGCGGTCGCTTCAAAAGTCAATTCGAGACAAACAAGAGTGGCGGAAGCGTTGCCAAAGATTCAAGAGATAAACTAGAATCTGGTGCCTTTGGATTTGATGAAGCAAAAGCAGGGGTGGAGAACCGTCCCATTTATGGATATCTCTCAAAAGATACTCATGGAGACAATACTGATGCAGATGTTTCTCAATATGGGAACGTAGCTGTTGAACTAAAGCCAGAAACACGAGATCGTGCTACTATGACCTATGGTGATTCACTGGCAATGACCTCTGGTGGACACTACGAAAGCGTCATTCCACAACCAGTGACGCATCCTGATAGTCGCATTTATCCACTCTATAACGGTATTGATCCCTTGCGACCACGTGATCTGGCAAATGAATATATGGAAGCACAGGTGCATGGTGGAGTCTCAACAAGCGATATCAAAAGTGTTACCTTTCATGGGAAAGCACCAACAGCCCCTATAAAAAAGGCACTGAACAGCGCAGGCATTCCATTTACGGTAAAGCTTTAAAGGAGAAAAGAAAATGAAAAAAATACTTGGACGTGACGAAGATGGGTATTACCTGCTTGACCTGGGCACAGGAATGCTCTATGGACGTACACAACACCTGGGGCAAATCTACTACAGTGATGAGAAAAAACTGTATCCAGTCAATGCCCTTGCGACACTGCAAAGCAGACAAGAGTGGGAACCTTACACCGACTCTCAAGACGTACTACAAGAATGGCTAAAGGATGCAACCCCTGTTGCCGATAGTTTGGCTGAGAAAAAAGAAGATAGACATGATATCGAAACGATGTAAATAATTAATTTTAAAAAGAAATGTCTCGCACTCACAAAATAAATAATTAATTATCCTTTTGTATCAGGAGAGATGTAAGATGCCGCGAGCCGTACGGTTACGAAGATATGCCTATCAGCGCAAGTACAATTATTATCACGATGAGGAAGATGGTCGATTTGCGTCATCGCCTTCGGCTCTAGATATGACTCCAAATAGTGATAAACGCTTTCCTAGCCAGGGGCAACTTCAAACAGCATCATTGCAGCAATTTGGGCGTGGCGATAGTTTGAATGCAACCTACAAGACAACCATTGCTGGAAAAAACTATTTGGTAAAAAAGAACAGCGATGAAGCAGACGCAATGGGCATTTCCAATCAGGAAGAACGTGCAGTTTTTTCATCGAAGACGGCTGACGTGCTTGGAGTGAGCGACTTTACTCTTCCAGTGCAAAAAATGGCACGTAATGGACAAGATGTTACTGTCCAGCCGTGGGTTGAGGGAACACCAATGCTTGCACTCTCAAAAGAACAGCGCGTGGCTGCGGTGAGCAAATTAAGTATAGAGAATTATGCGAAACTTCGTCTCTATGAGTATGTCGTTCATGATCGTGATCGTCATTTAGGGAACTATTTAGTTGATTCAACACAAAAAGGCGAGAAGGGATTAAAACTTATCGATATGGGACTTGCTTTGCGCACTGATGAAATTACCAATGACTTTGAGTCAAAGATTGCAACGAATTACACCACGCCCCCTTTTAAAGATGCGACAGGTACCCGCTCTACTGATCCAAACGAGAAGCCATTTAATAAAAAAGTACTCAGATCTTTTGTAGAGCATGCTGACGAAATTGTACGGATGGCACGTTACACTGGAGCGAATGATCGTACGATCAAAGCATTGGAGTTACGTTTGCATGCAATTGCACTACTGAGTAAAAGCAAAAAAGATCCGACGATGAATGCATTGAATGCGGTCATTGCAACAATTCCATGGGAGAGTAGGGACGCCAAAAAAAGAAAACCTGCTTCCTTCTTTACTGATTAAAAAAAAGGAGATGATATGACGCTAGAAATTGGCTACGGGCCAACGGTATACGGAACTATTTCTTTTGCTGCATCGGTGTTTACCTATACAGGAGAAAAACAGGAAGAATTACGCAACGTTATTGCTGGTGCAAAAGAGGAAACACATCTTCCTGATGAAAAGATTCTCCTCTATTTGTTGCAAACGCTCACCAGTGTCTTATGGGCAAAAGAAATTAAAAAAAAGGACAACGAACTCTCTATTGAGACCATGTAATAAAAAATACTTAGAAAAAGAAACAACCTCAAAAATTAATCCCCCATCAAATCTCCAAATCTTCTCAAAGAGAAATACCAAATACGAAAAAGAAAACTATCTCTTGGGGAGACAAGTATGGCGCGTAAACTGCCAAAGGGTGAAGAAACCACCCGTTCACTCTATGCATTAGAACTTTATAAACAACAAGGCTACACCAGAAGCTTGCGCAGGCTTGCTGAACAATTGGTGGAGGAGCGGCTGCGTGCTGAACAAGAACGGCTGCTAGCCAGTGGCGTTTTTCCACCACAGGTCACGGACGAGAAGAGAGAAAAATTAATTAGCTCTTCACATAAGCAAATAGGCATTTGGAGCAGTGCCTATGGCTGGCAAGAGCAGGTGCGTAGCTATGATAAAGAGCAATTAGAAGAGAAAAAGCGCAAGCGTGATGCTGAAATTGAGAAGATGAATGAGAATCATGCCACACTCGGCTCTGGTATGGCAATTAAAGCAGCACAGCAAATCACTGATCTGATTAAAGAGAAACGTTTTGGAGCCACTGCTGCTGTCATGCTCTTTAAAGAAGCTTCCTCCCTGGAGCGTGTGGCACGTGGTGCAGCAACGGAACAAATTGCGATGGAGAACATTCCAGGGCTCTCAGAAAGCGTCACCCATAACAAGCTAACAATTGATCTGGAAAAACTTTCCAATGAACAATTAATTGCGCTGGAGCGCGTTCTGGCTGAAGTTGAGGAGTCCGAATGAAGTATCATTATGCTCTCTTTCGTAAAGAGATAGAAGAACAGGAGAAACCTGACCTTACACTCTATCTTCCTGAAGAAAAATATAACCGTAATCACAGCACTACGACCGGACAATTCATCGGTGCTGATGATGGCGCAGGCGGTGTGCACGCTGATGTGCTCACCACCATGCCTGCCCACATTGCGAAAGCCCTCTCCGACAAAGGGGCAATGACCAGAGGGGCTGACGGCGTCTATACCGCCAACATTAATGGCAAGACGTATCGTATTGTGCCCACTGGTAGCACGCGCATTGCCTTTTCACAGACCGGTGCAAGCCGCATTGCAGATCTGGTAGGAGCCTCTGATACGGTGCCTGTAGTCCACAGTGGAACAGTGGACAAAGAGCCCGTAGTGGTCTCTGAGGATGTAAAAAGCACTCCCCTGGATGATAAGACGGCAACCGAGGCAATGGAGAAAATGCCCCCTGATCAGGTGACCAAAGTCGGCATGTTGGAATATATTCTTGGCATGAAACAAGATCAATCTGGACACTATACCCTCAATCAAAAGACCGGCAAGATTAACCTGACACAACTTTCTTCGGCACTCGTCAAAAAAGATATTGCAATCCAGTCGCATAGCTTTCTGATGAAAGTCATTGGAAAAAGTTTTCTGCGCAACAGCATTGATCATGGCATCCTGGGAAAGTTTCTCACCAAAGAAACCAAAGCCCTGATCCTCTCAAAAGAGTATGCAGCCAATGATGAAGCAGCGTTAGGTTTCGCAAAACGTTTTGAGATTTTGCATCAGCTAGCTGGAATGAAGAATCCCACCTGGGAAGACTTTTTCAAGATTACGGCACACCCTGAGTCACAAACCGGTGGAATGCCACCAAAGCATCCAGCAGTGCCAACGAGCGTGAAGCCACTCAAGAAACCTGCTGCTGCTCACGGCGCACCTGCTGCAAAACCACATGCGGCTCCTCACGGCAAACCTGCTCATGGCGTTATCCCTGTGCCGCGCAAAAAGCCAGGGCATCGCAGCCACGGCAAGATGCATGAACCACTTGATCTTTCATTGTATTTACCAGAGGAGAAGCAAAATGACGAGGAAATAGATGATGATACCCCAGAACATAAAGATCAAATCACTGATGCAGAAAATCAAGCCATTAACACAATCCCTGATACGCTTGCCCCTGATCTAGTACCACTGGTAGAAAAGTTTCTTGCTGGCCCTGTTGCGGCCTCTTGGACACTCGCAGAGCGTCAGGACTTTTTCAATCGTTTGATGGGTGTGCAATCGCTAGAAGATTTATCCGCACGTGATCAAGAGCTGCTCACAGGCGAAGCGAAATATAATCCAGCCCACGGGCACAATGGACAATTTACGACCACCGAAAATGCCCACCTTTTAGTGCATCGTGATGGTACCACTGAAAAAGGACCGGCGCATCCTGATAATCAGAAAAAAGATATCTTAGAACAGGTGCGTCCACCAGACGCCGTCCTCAAAAAATATGACATACAAGGTGCAGCGTTCGCTGAAAAGCATGCGCAGACGCATAACATGACGGCTGAAGAGTACAACAAAGCCGTTGATGACAAAGCCGTGGAACTGCTCAAGAATGCAGAACCTTGGATGCGGGTACGCCCAACAATTCTTTCAAAGATATTGGATGATGAACGCTTCAAGTCGCAATTTGAAACCAATACCTCTGCGGGAATTATGGATCACGATTCACGTTCTGAAGCAGAACATGATCTCTTTGGCTATCCAGACGATCTTGCCAAAGAGCAGCGTCCACTTTACGGCTATCTAAGCGATCATCCTGACGGCGCAAGCCTGAGACAGACGCGGCATGGCATGTTCGACTCTGTTGATGAATATGGAGGCGTTGCGGTTCGCTTCAAACCAGAGGTGAAGCAAAAAACCACCTGGACAGGTGATGACTCACTTGGTATGGGTGGCTATCTCTTGCCAGGAAGCATGCTGCATCCTGATCATACCAATTTTAGTGTGCATGGTCCAGATCCACTGACCTACCAAAACGTGAGTGATGTACGCGGCTATCCAGAGGCACAATTTCATGGTGGTCTAAACACCTCAACTATTGCAGAAATTGTGTTTCATAATGATTATGAGCTTACACCACCGCTTGAGGCACAACTCAAAGCCAAAGGCATTTCTTACCGCGTCTCAGGAACAAAAAGTGTTGAGCAGTTTGAAGAAAAGTACAACCCTGCGCATGATCACGTAGGGAAATTTACCACGACAGAAAATGCACACCTGCTTGTGCATGCTGATGGTACCCGCGAGAAAGGACCGAAACACCCTGATAACCAGGAATTTCAGAAGACGGAAGCCAAATATAGCAACCCTGAAGATATTCCCTACGTCAAAAACTATATGGATACAGGCAAAGGCCCAATCCCAGGAAGCAGTAGCGCCACGGATGCCGACGCCTGCTTACAGGAAATCTATAAAGCACAGGGGTTTGATGGCCCTCCACATGTGGTTGAAGATAATGTGCTTGCGCAGCACATTAAAGACGGTGAGGCTGAGCTCTATCGCGGTGTGGATGATGGTGGTGATCCCTCTGACGGCCTGGGCTATGCTGCAAGCTATCAAAGTGGGCACTATTTTGCAGGACTTGGCGTCTATGGCAACGGAACCTATACCGCGCTTACCACAGAAGGAGTATCTGACCGATATAGTGCGTCTCATGTGGCCGCTACTTATGGCGATGATGTGCTGCATATGTCCGTACTCAAAAATACCACCGCAATTGAGAAGGGACGTTTAATCAATGAGTGGATTGACTACAAGAATGATTTGCGTACACGGGGCAAAGCCTTGGATGATGCTGGGAAGTATACGGAGTCACGCCGCATTGATCGGCTCTTTGATCTTGCCAACGATCCTGGTCGCTACGCCGCAATGAAGGGCTATGATGCCATTTATGTTGATCGCTCTCATGTAGATTCGATCAATAAACGTGCTGACTTTCTGGTAGTTTTAAATAGAACAGCAACCCGTGTAGGCAAAACCATTTTGAATGGAGACACTTTGTGAAAATACTCAAAGACGATAGTGCAAAAAGCAGTGTACCTGACAATATGTCACCTGATCTCTCACGCCGCGTTGCCAAGTTTTTGCAACGGCACCAATTGACTGATGAAGCACGTGAAGATTTTTTGAATCGTGTGCTGCCTTGTGAAAATCTTGATGATCTCCCAGAAGAGGAGCGCGCAACCCTTTCAGATGAAGAACCTGCAAAGAAGAAAAGCATCTTTGAAGAGACGACATGGACGTTGCCTGTCAAGAATGAAGAACAATTAATTGGCTATCTTGCAGCACACGATATAGCTGTCAAAGACTTTTTGCAGACGCCAATCTTTCGCGCCAACGAAGAGCATGTTTCTTTTTTAAAGACGCTGTGGCTACGCAAAGAAGAAACACCAGAGCAACCTAAACCTGTGTCGGCCTTGCCAATCATGGTGGCATTTTATCTGGAGCCAGATGCCGCACAAAAAATAGCACTGGACTGTGAAGGGAAATGTGAGCCACAAGAGCTGCATGTCACTTTGATGATACTAGGAAGCGCTGAGAATGTTCCTGATGCCCTTTCCGCACAGCTCAAAAAAGCAATCGGTGACTATGCGACAAACGCGGTTCCGGTACATGGCATTGTCTCAGGGATCGGGTGCTTCACAAACACCCCCACAGAGAGCGCTACGCTGCCGTTTTACGCCTCTGTAGACCTTCCAGGGATAGCAGAGTGGCGTGAACAGCTTCGAACGTCTCTGCCTGTTCCTATTGACAACACACATGGCTTTACACCACACTGCACTTTAGCGTATATTGACAAAGATGCTGCTTTTCCAACAATGAGTGTTCCTGCCGAAGCACTCTTGTTTGAAAATCTCTGGCTCTGCATTGGGGAAGATCGCACTGCATTTGCCCTGCAAGGCCACGAACAAAAATAACTGTATTTCTCCTAAATTCTTCAGTACAAACAAAAATAGCATTTCTGTTGCAATGATTTGTACTGGAGAAAACAATGCCACTCAACCAAACTGAACCAACCGTTCCTGGTGTCGATACTGGCCCCAATAGCACCACGATGATTGTGCATCCAAGCGTGCTTGTAGATACCTCTGATAATGCCTTTGGGATTGTTGCCAACCCTCTCTTTGTTGAACAAACCGTCCAATCAGGCTACGTTGCAGCCTACGCCTCTAATGGCGCGGCAACGGCGGCTACCACTGATTATAGTTTTAAATGGGGAGCCGCTGGCACCACCGTTATCTCACATTTGATGGTGCAAAATAACACGGCTAGCAATATCCAATGGGACTTAGATGTTACAGCTACCGCAGGAAGCCCAGTACTCGCTGCTGGACAAACGCTATTTTTGGATGTGCAGGTAACAGCGCTGCATCTCTATACTCCAGGCATTAGCAACGTCAATGGAACAAGCGCGAGCAATATTGTAGTCAGGGCTTGGAATTAATATGACGATAGCTCCAATGCCCCTGATCTCACGTGGTGTGCCTGCCTATACCAATGATGACTTTTCAGGTGCGTTTCCAGCCTCGCAAGCCAACGACAGCACGTATGGCAATTATTGGCGTTGCCTCACAGCACCCACAGGAAATACAGACAGTGGCACGCTGACGCAAGCCGTGTATCTGGCCTATGATCTTTCTGGTGTGAGTAGTCTCACGACGGCTGTTGTGGTCTGGTATAACGATCCCTCAACGGGTGCCTATGATCCGACCTTGATTAGCAATAATTCCTATAACGTTCCTGCTGCTTACACGATTGATGCCAATAGTGCAGCCGGTGGAAGTTTACCCTCAAGTGGATGGATAACGCTTGCGACGGTAACCGGAAACGTCTATCACAGCCGTCAGCATAGTGTGAATCTCACTGGGTACAAATGGGTGCGCATTCGCATCACTGCAATCAATGGATCGGTTTCTAACAATAATGTGCAGATCAATATGGATGTGCATAAAGCAAATGGGCTGGCTGATGATTGGATCTTTTATGGCGACTCTATTGCGCAACAAGGTTTTTTGCACACCGATACCACACTCCCTGCACAAATCAATGCCCAGGTCAGCAATTTTCCTTTGATGGAGGATGGCGGCATTGGTGGGTTTACGGCAGTCGAAGGCGCGGCCAATATTGCGACGTGGCTTGCACTCTTTCCTGGTAAATATGTGGGACTCCTCTACGGTACCAATGATGCAAACCAGGGCGGAACGTACGTCACGAATTTTATCAGTAACATGACCACCATGATCAATGCCGTGATTGGTGCTGGGAAAACGGTGGTATTACCAAAGACAATTTGTTGGGGCAATACGACGAATTTACTGGCGAATGCGCCTACAATTAATACCAAGATCTTGACACTCAAAGCCAGTTTTCCGTCCATCATTCTTGGCCCTGATCTCTATGCGTATTTTTCTACGCATCAAAGCTTAATTGATGTGGACAATATTCATCCCACACTTCCCGCAGGCTACGTAGCCTATCAAAATCTCTGGCTGAACTTCTTTCTCAACTCACTCTATAAAGCAGTGGTGGGCTCTCCTTATATCAGGGAAATGCGGCACACCAGTGGAAGGATACAATAGATGCCTATTAATCAAACAGAGCCAACCGTCCCAGGCGTGGACACCGGCCCGAACAGTACGGTAATGATTGTGCACCCAACAGTGCTTGTGGATACGTCTGATAATGCGTTGGGAGTTGCTGTCAACCCACTTTACAGTAGCACGAGCGATCTCAGCGTAAGCGGTACGATTACTGCTGCACAAAGCACGCAGCAAACACCGATTGCTGGTGGCACCGTTGTCCTTTCTCTTGGTGCTGGTCAAGGAAGCTGGAAAGCAGAAATTGTGGCACTGAGCACTTTTACTTCTGCAACAACAATCGTGGTCGATGGCAGTGTCGATGGCACAAACTGGATCGCCAAAGGGATAAAAGTGGGCGGCTCTTTGACCAGCACATCAGTGCAAAGCATTGTTGGCCCTGGCCCGTTGGAGCTAGGAGGAAATTGTGCAGGGCTGACAAAGATACGTGTGCGTGCAAGTGTGCTTGGAAGTACAGAAACACTCACGGTAACCTTAAATGCAAGCGCTGCAACCGGTGATATTAGTTTGCTCTCTAGCCTTCCTGCTGGAAGCAATCTTGTCGGTGGAGTCACTGTGGTTGATAGCGCTGGCACAAATAAAGCAATGATAGACGCCGCTGGTTCACAGGCAGTACGAGGAAACTTTACTGAACAAACAGGGCTGAGCGCCGCATCACTCAATGCTGATCTGGTTCCCTCTACAGATGTCAGTGCGTATAAATGGCTGAGTATTCATATTAGTTCTAGTGCCTATTCAGGAACACTCACATTTCAAGGTTCTAATGATGGCGCTGCTTTTGTCAATGTGCTCATGACCAATGTTACCAGTGGCTCACTACTCTCAACTACTACCAATACAGTGAGTGTCATCTATGAACGAGCGGTGACGTTTCGCTACTTTCGTGTGCGCATGACGGCGTATACCAGCGGCACCGCAAACGCGACACTAGAGCTCTACACCAGTAGTTCTGCTCCTGGTGGGATGCAAAGTGCGCAAGCAGGAACCTGGACAGTGCAGCCTGGAAATACACAAAATACGAATCCATGGCTCACGGCTGGAGCGACGGCGAACGCTGCGCAAGCTGCCAATACCGCAGGTAATGTGGTGGTCAAAGGCACTCCTGGCTATCTTTGGAGTGCAGTAGTGACAACGACCGGAACCGCGCAGCTTGATATCTATGACAATGCCACCACCAATAGTGGAACAAAGCTGCTTTCTATTCCAGCCAATGCTACAGTTGGCAGCATTTATAGCATTGGTGGAGGTGGTCGTGCTTCCGTAGGCATTGTTTCCAATGGGGTAGCCAACTGCCCTGGTGTGACCTTTTATTATTCGTAAGAAGTAGGAAGCGATGAGTGATCACAAAGTAACTTTATATGAACACAAAGAACACCCACACAAAGTGCGTAACGTCAATGTGTTGCAAGCATTAGAACGCAAAGCAGGTGGCTTCAATCAACGTGTGGCGGTTTTTGTAACCAATGTGCTCAGCAACATGTGGTGTGCTTACTTCTTTGTATTTCTTGCCATCCTTGGCTTTCCTGGTTTTCATGCAACCGCCAATCAGTATGTGCAGTGGACAAGCCAGACATTCATCCAATTAGTTGCCTTATCAATTTTATCGGTCGGGCAAGACGTGTTAGGAAGACATCAGCAATTGCAAGCGGAAGAAACGTATCAAACCACGCTCAAGATCTTTCATGAAAATGAAGAGCTAAAAAAGCATCTTGAAGCACAGGATGCAGAAATTTTGGCACTCAAAAATTTGTTATTAGTAGTAGTAAAGAAAGTTGCATAGTAAGGAGAAACCCCCAATGGGAAAACAAACAATCATTGCATCGCATCCTGACGATCCCAATCTTTATGTCCTCTCAGCCGACGTGCCAGAACACGGAAACAAAGACCTGAAATATGGGTGTGTGTTAGATCTCAATAGTAAAACACTGTATCCACCCCTTCCCTTAGTATCGCTGGGAGCACGTGATCCCTGGCAAAAGTATGATGGTGACCAAAACAAGCTAGAAGAATTGCTCAAAGGTGTCAAAATCATTCCTGCTTCGTAAAACTTCGTTCATACAAATCTTCACACAAAATAAAAAGCAACCACACTTTTTTCTGCCTGGAGATTTGTATGTATTTTCAAAAAGACATTCGGCTGATTAAACGTCTTGTGCTGCAACTTCAAGAGAAGTACAACCCACATCATGATCATCTTGGACGCTTTTCTACCGCAGGAGAAGCGCACCTGATTGTGGCACGCGATGGCACCAGAACGCCAGGACCGAAGAATCCACTGCATCCCAATAACCTTGTGCCTAAGATTTTACAAAAGCTCAAACCACCACAAGCAATCATTGATAAGTATAACAACAATAAGGCCACGGTCTTTGCATTTAAAGCAGCCAAAGCTGGCATGAGCGTTGAAGACTACACCAAAGCGCTTGATCAAAAAGCAGTTGATCTCTTTAAGGATGCACAGCCCTGGATACGAGTGCGTCCACAAATACTCGGCAAGGTGTTGACAGATGGTCGCTTCAAATCACAACATGAAACCGGTAAATCTGGCGGATTATTGGATGTTTGGCATCGCGCTAGTGTGGAAGAAGACCTTTTTGGCTACGACCAAATGAAAACTGAAGATGAAGATCGTCCGATATACGGCTATCTCTCGGCTGACGGCGATGGACGCCTCAAAAGTGCTGATCCCACAAAGGCCGGTTGGGGTGACACCGTTGATATGTACGGCTCTGTCTCCGTACGCTTAAAAGAGAGTATAAAAGACAACACAACCTGGACAGGCAACGATTCACTCTCTTCTGCTGGCTATTTGCTGCCTTCTGCACTCTCAAAGCCAGATCATACAGGCTTCGCAGCACTCAAATATGACAGCCCTCTCAAGTATGCCAGTCTTGCTGAAGTTCCTACGTACCCTGAAGCACAATATCATGGTGGCGTCAACACGTCTCACATTGCTGAAGTCGTCTTTGAGAACGGCTCTGACATCAAACCCGCAGTCGTAAAAAAGCTGAAAGCATTGGGCATTCCCTATCGTGCAAAAAACCCACATGCGTAAAGTACCACTTTTCTGTATTTCTGAATATTCATAGAAGAAAAGCTTGTCTTTTACATACTAGTGGCATATAATTAATTTTGTAAAGAGATTTACGCGGGAAAATAAAAAAATAATTAATTCAAGGAGATTATTATGGGTACCGCTGTTGCAACGACAAAACGCTTTCCTGGTGCATCCAATCGTCTGAAAGATGTTCGCCCTTCTGACAAGATGTTGGCCGTCTATGACAAGGATGCTGAGAATACCGTCAAATATCATGCAAATTATCGTGGCATCACGGCTGAAGCTTTTTTAAAGCTGGTAGACGCCCACGTCAAAAAGCTGGTAGACGAAAGTGGTCTTTGGATGCGTGTTCGTTCTACGGCCTTCGAAAAGATTCTTGAGGAAGGACGCTTCAAATCACAGTTTGAAACAGGGAACTCTTGTGGCTCGTATCATCCTGACGGACGCGCAAGGTTTGAGCTGGCAATGTTCTCCTATCCAGAAGATATGGAGCCAACCAAACGTCCGGTCTACGGATATATGACCAATAGTCCAGACGGTGAGCTGGGAGGAAGCCGTGATAGCGTTGGCATGTACGGCCAAATCGCCGTAAAGTTCAAGCGTGATGTAGTGGCTCGTAAAGCGACCTTTACGTTTGATGACAGCCTGGGAAAGGCATCTCTTGGTGGCTATATGGAACTGGTGGCAATGCCAGTAGCCGCGCCTGATCACCGAGCAGTGGATACCAGTTACCTCAACACCGTCCTCTCCTATACCAGTGTGCAGCAGGTGCGTTCCTATCCAGAGGTGCAGTATCACAAGGGGTTACGCGTGAAGCACATTGAAGAAGTGGTCTTCATGGAGCGTAAGTATGCAACCAAAGCAATCACTGATAAGCTAGATGCGGCTTCGATCCCGTATCGCTTCCACAATTGTTAAAAAAGAAAGAAGAAAGAAATATGAAAATTATAGGATATCTCAGAAACGAAAATGTGTATCTGGTGGATGATGAAGAGAAGAATCATCCACGTTGGCAAAACCTTCCGTGCGGTCGGGTGCTTGATCGGCAGACGAAAACACTCTATCCAGCAATGCCCTTAATTTCTCTGTGTGCCAGAGATGCCTGGAAAGCATATCAAGGCAATCAAAATGCACTAGAAAAATGGTTGCGCGAAAGTCGCCACATAGGGTAGAATAGAGACGCACTCCCAAATCCTTCAGTCAACAAAAATACAACGACTGAAGGATTTTTTTGCGCGAGGAGTCCCAGTGGAAGAGTATCAATTTGTTGCAGCAATGCAGCAGTTACGTGAAACCGTCTTAGACTATAAAGGAAATACGAATCACTCCACGGCCAATGGGCAATTTATTTCTGGCACCTCAACGGGTGCGGGTGGCAAACTCCCTGAAAGCTTTGGCAAAGGGGCAACCTTTGCTCCACTAAAAACTTCCGCTGGAGATGTCGTCTCCTTTGGCGGTGGTGTAGAGTTACGTGCCAATCCACATCAGTTTGCAATGACCGCTTCTAATGGCACAAAGTATCGTGCAACCCAAATTGAGCCGCTGCGCACCAAGACAGAGAATTACACCGCACAAGAAGTAGAGAATAATGCAATGCGTGCAAGCTCTATGGCAAAAGCTATTGGAGCCTCTGATATTATCCACCCTGCTGCTGTTGCCAAAGACGACAAAGGAACAAGCTATCTGGTGGAAGACGGCATCAATACAACTGGTGCACACATGCCTGGGTCAGAAGAAGGGGTGAAAGGCGTGGATAAAATGAGTGGGGATGATGCTCTGCGCAACCTTGCAGTGCAATACGTCACCGGCCTGGGCGACCGCAAAGATGGCAATAATATTCGGGTGGAACAAGATGGCACCGTCTCACACACGAATATTCATCATGGCCCCAATGCAAAAAATCCCATTGATGACACAAAGATGCCAGACAACAACTTTCTCCTGAAGAAGAAAAAGGATGAGCCGATTACACATGCTGGTCTTGATGCGATCAAAAAAATCGTGGAGAAAAGTAAAGAGGCAATCAAAGCAGCAGAGCCTTATACCTCCAAGCAAGACCTTGCCACGATCTCAAAGCGTTTTGATCAATTGAGTAACAGCGTCAGTACCTTCAAAAAGCGAGGGCTCGCAAAGACGACAACAGTGCAAGACTTCTTTAGTGAAGTGAGCAAGATGCATATTGGCAACAATCCAAGCATTAAGCCCTACACTGGTTCCCCCAAGATTTAAAGCAGAAGAACCATCTTTTAAATCCTTCATTGAAAAACACAAATGCAAATCCTTTCTTAAATTTTGTGTGCACAATGAAGGATTTTTTCTATGGTGGCGATTCCCACATTCCCACATTCCCCACTTTCTTTATTAGAACGGGTGAAAGCAGAACAAGGACGCCGTGACCTGCGTGAATTTGTAAAGCAGGCATGGCACGTCATTGAGCCAACCACACCGTATGTTCCTGGTTGGCACATTGATGCACTCATTGATCACCTGGAGGCAGTCAATAGAGGCGATATCCGTAACCTGCTGATCAACATTCCTCCTCGACACGCGAAGAGCCTGATTGTGAGTGTCTTTTGGCCGATGTGGAGTTGGATCGATACCCCCGCTAAGCGCTGGCTCTGCTCCTCCTACGCACTGTCGCTGGCTATTCGAGACAACCGCAAGTGCAAGATCCTCATCGAATCAGACTGGTTTCAGGCACGCTATGGTAATTGCTTCTATCTCTCTAAAGACCAAAAAGCCAAGGGAAGATTTGAGAACAATCACAGAGGCTACCGTATGGCAGTTTCCGTAGGTTCAGCGGCAACTGGTGAAGGTGGCGACGCCCTACTAGTGGATGATCCGCATAACGTGCTTGAAGCCTATTCTGATACAAAACGCGAAGAAGCACTGTTATGGTGGGACACGACGATGTCTTCGCGTCTCAATGATCCGAAGAAGGGATCAAAAGTCATTATCATGCAGCGCATCCACGAGCGTGATCTCTCAGGTCATGTGCTTGAACAAGGTGGCTATACGCATCTCTGCTTACCAGCCGAGTATGAGCCGTCTCGCCGCTGCTACACCGAAATTGGCTGGGAAGACCCGCGCACTGAAGAAGGACAATTGCTCTGGCCTGCACAAGTTGGACACCGAGAGCTGGAGAAGTTAAAAGTTGCTTTGGGCTCTTCAGCCTACGCAGCACAGTATCAGCAAAGTCCTTCCCCTCTTGGTGGCGATATTTTCAAACAAGAGCACTTTGTCTACTTCACGATTCATGAAAATCACTATACCCTGCATACCCGCTATGGTGACAAAAATGTGGCACGTGCAAAGTGTTGGCTCTTTGCCACCGTTGACCTTGCAGCGAGTCTCAAGACAACGGCTGACTACACCGTGATCTCCACCTGGGCTGCAACCCCTGATAATGAACTGCTCTTAGTAGAGCAGCAACGTGATCATATGACCGGCCCTGAGATACAACGAGCAATTGCCCTCTGCTACCAGCGGTATCGGCATAATTTTGTGGAAATCGAGGCGACCGCTTTTCAGCTCACGATGACTCAAGAGCTTATTGTCCGTTGGGGCATCCCAGTACGTCCGTTTACACCACACAAAGATAAAGTGTCACGTGCTATTTCTGCCAGTGTCTTTTACGAAGCTGGTCAAGTCTATCATCTCCAGTTTGCTGAATACCTCACGATTATGGAGAAAGAACTGCTCAACTTCCCCAAAGGGGCGCATGATGATGTCGTGGACACTGTGAGTCGTGGTTGCGAGGTGCTTTTCAATCCTAATCAACCGAATATGCGGCTTTTAGGTGAAGAAAGTACAGAAGAGATACTTCCTGAGAAACCTTTCGAGAGTACTGAACAAAATGGCGGCGCAATGGAGCGTGGCATCTTTGAGGATTGGTGAAGATGAACATTGATCTCAAGACGTTCTTTGAACGCATTCTTGAAGAGCGACAGAAAAACTATGAAGAGCGTTTTCATGCTTTGCAGGCTGCAATGGACGCTTCTCATACAGCTCAAAAAGAAGCAATGATCATTGCTTTTACCTCTTCTGAAAAGGCCATTTTAAAAGCGGAAACCGCAACCGACAAGCGCTTTGAGGCCATGAATGGTTTTCGCGCAGCAATGGCTGATCAAACCAAGACCTATATTCCACGCAATGAAGTATTAGCACTTACCACCTCTCTTGAAGGAAAAATAGAAGCCTTACGAAAACTGATCGAGAAAAATTCGGATGCCCACAGTCAAGCTGAAGCTGATTTGCGCCTTGCTATGACACAATTGCTTTCTCTTTCTGCCTATGAAACACGTCATGAAGAGCTCCAACGACAGGTCAATGACTTGCGTGCTTCACACAGTTCAGCCGTTGGGAGAAGTCTAGGGGCATCCCAACTCTGGAGCTACATCATTGCGGCCTCTGGCATTCTGGTTGCCACCGCAAGCGTGATCTTTGCAATCATCTTCCACTTTGCAACATAAAGGAACTCTCTATGGATGAAACGAAAGACGGAACGCGTAACGATGTACGGCCTGTTCCCGATCCTACGACGCTTACCACCGCTGCTTCTGATCGTTTAGAAGCAACGCTGAGGAATTTGATACGAGCAGAAACCAGACACATCGATGAACTTTTTAGAGAACGCCTTTCTGCCACGGCTACTCATTTTATGACGCAATTCTCTATGCTTGATGCCAGAACGGCTGAGCAAAAACAAGATACTACAAACGCTCTAAACGCAGCCCTTGCAGCACAAAAAGAGGCAGTGGCCGCGCAAACAGCTTCTAGTGAGAAATCAATCACGAAATCCGAGACGGCTACTATTGAACGCATTAAAGCTGTTGAAACCTTGCTCTCGGCCTCAACCCGCGCCAGTGACGATAAAATCGATGATTTAAAAAGTCGTATTGTCGCTATCGAAGCCTCAAAGCTTGGTACAAAAGAAGGGACTGCGACCGCACAACAAAATACCACTGATGCCAGGGCAATGATCACCATCGGTATCAGCATCATCTTAGTGATCATTGCCAGTGCTTCTATTCTTGTCGCCATTTTTAAACCATAAGGAGTACTCACATGGAAGTTGCCAGCTTTATGCAGGCCGATCAATTTCAGCCTGCAAAATCAGAATTTGAGTGTGGCTTTTTTGCCGTCATGATGTGCCTCTCTATGGCCCCCTGTGGTCATTTGCCTACACTTTCCGCAGCAGAAGTTATTAGTCGTGCTGAAACAGCGTATGAGACCTATGATGGCTCGACTAGCAGCGACAATACGGCTGGCATGACCCTAGAGCAAGAATACGCCTTGCTTAAAGAGGTAGGGCTGCATTACCAAGCAACAGAAACAACCACTGCTGCCTGCCTCTCCTGGCTTGCTGTTGGCTATCCAGTTCTGGTCGCTGTGGCGGAAGCCTCTGTTTACGATGAGGACTTAGGGCACAATCCATATCCCTGGACTCCCAGCGGCAATCACATTATTGTGCTCTCAGGAGAAAGCAACGGGAACTATCTGGTGCGCGATAGTGCCAATTGTACTGATCTCTTTGATCCTGGTTCCCTGCGCCCTGGTCCCAGAACCTACAGTAGTCATGCCCTTTTACTTGTTTCCGCAACCGTTGTTGTTCCGCCCTGGATGGAGCGTCCTACCACGGCATTACCTCAAGGAGAAGCAAAAATGACCGATACCACCAACCAGATGATTGTTGATCTCTATAACAGCATGGAGAAATACTTTGTGGCAATTTATGGCACGCTACCAGCCCGTGATAGCGGTATCTTTAAAAGTGCCTATGGGCCAGAGCGGCTGGCAGGAAGGTTCCGTGGTATTCCTCTTACTCCAGAATATGACACAGTAGATACACGCGGTGTTGCAGTAAGAGCACAAAACTGGTCTGGTGGAATATGCCACTGGTATCCTAAAACAAGCGTGGCCGTATGGATGTGAAGCAATAAAAATACCGTTCTACCACCAAAACTGTATAGTGGTAGAACGGCAATACCGTTCTAACCTTAGAGCGTATACCAGACGTTGACCTCTCCAGAAAGGGCAAGCATGATACAAATCAAGATGAAATCAATGCCCTGTGAAAGTTCTATGTCAAAGAGCGATGCACCCCAGGCCAGGAGATGAATAAGAAGAAAGCTGCACACCAGGATGAGTAAGGCTGAACCAATGAGGGAAACCTGTTTGTTGTTGTCTTTGTTCTGCATTATTTTGCTCCTTAAAAGACTTCACGATCCAGCAGTAAAATGTTATAACAACGGGTGTAGCTTTCCTTGCACCAGGGATGCTGTGCCCAGGCCACAACCAATGGTGTGCTCTCCAGCTTTTCAAACCTGCCTTGAATGACCGCTGTTTGGAAATCATATTTGGTGAACGCAAGCTGTTCGTGCAGGATGGCCTTGCGGATCATGCGTGTGGTTGCTTCAATCTCTCCCAGCTCGTTCCAGATCTTTCCAGTATCAGTGCGTGCAATACTGACGCCTGTTGCCCATCCGTTTTTGCTGTCGCGCAACGCTTGTGAAGAGGCTGCTAAAAAATCAGGATACGTGGTCTTGCGCGTCTTGCCAGTCTTTTCGGTTCGTGTATAGATGAAAGAAGTTTGCATTAGTTCTCTCCTTAAATATCTTTAGGCTATTTTCAGAACAAGAAAAACCCGCTTCAAAAAAGCGGGTGAAGGGGTTTTATTGCTGAGAGCGGTACGTATGAATGAGTGCACTCATGAACAAATTAAGCTGCTCTTGATTTACTCCTTTATGTTCTGAGGCGTACAACGTTGCAAGACCAGCCACAACAGTCGTAAGGGTTTCATTATCCACCACCTTATTTTGTGCGTACAGCTCGTTTGCATACTCAACAGCAGAAGCAAGTACCTGATTGTTGGAAGGTTTGCGGCTCAGTGAAAGCTTCATTTCTTTTTCTCCTTGAATAGTTTTCAAATAACGTTTTCGTTTATTTCTTATACACGAATGATACCGTAAGAAGATACTACCGTCAAGGGTTTTTACATTGTATTTTCAGAAAAATAAAACCCCGCTCCAAAAAAGGAAACGGGGGAATGCGTGTTAATTGGAGTGAGATTCGATCCACACATTGATCCACTCAGAAATGGCTTCGGATGGCCCTTCAACGCCACCACGTCTGGTGTACCATATCCAGATGTAGAGCCAGAAGACTAAAAGGATGGTAAGAACAACTGCAATAAAAAGACCTAAAATCGTCCACATAGATTATCCTCCATAAAGTTTCTTACGAATTTCTTCGACTGTTTTTTCTGCATTGTGAATAAGCAGTCGCGTTTGTGCAATATCCTCATCACTTTCACGCACTGTGAGATGCAGTTTGAGTAGACGCTCGGCTGCGGTGCCTGTAAAGGATGTTTTAAGCAAGAGCTCACGACGTTTTTGTTGCAGGGCTTCAAGCAGAATTTGCCCATCTTGCGAATCGCGCTGTGCAGCCTTGGCAATGTCTTCATACTCATCACGCTGGATGCACTCTTGTGCTCGCAGTACCTCTCGTTCTTCCTCAGTTGGCATTTCCGGCTGCTTTCTTCTTTGCACGTAGTTTGCTTTCAGCCTCACTGTAAATTTGATAGGCCGCAGTTGCCTCACTGTCTACCAGATCATAGAGTTCATTGGTAGCGATGATTTGTGCAGTATTCTGGAACAACATGCTGTGCAGTGCTTTGCGCAGCTCTTCAGCCGTACCGCTTAGACGCCGTTCTGCAATGAGCTGTGTTCGATCATGGTCCAGCCCCTCTAATAACTTCGTTACATCACAGCGTTCCTGGCACAGGCGATTATAGGTCTGCTCAAGCAGCTCAACGCGCCGCTTTTCTTGTGTGAAATCCATTGGTATTCTCCTTACTGGTGTTTTCCTGCCCTCTTGTGTGAGAGCAAGCAGTCTTTTCGTCAGATACTTATCGAAGGTGTTCTTGCTCATAGTTGTCCCAGGCGATATCAGAATCTTTTCGCAAGTTTGCAAGCAGATCACGCTGTTCATCAAGCAATTCTTCTAGTGGCCCAAGAGCAATGGTGCGATAACGCAACCGCTCTTCGCGTGGTAGTGATTTCAAAGAACCACTTGCGCGCCTTGCAATACGATCATGTGCCTTTTTCAGTGCCTCAAGTGCGGCCTCTGCACGCTTGATTTGCTGCTGTGACTCAAGAAAGATACGATACAGTTCTGCACTTTTTTCAGTGGTTGCCATTATATATTTCCTGCTTCTCGAAGCGCTGAAAACTTTTCATGGATAATAATTGCCTTTTGGCAATCTTCCCAGGCTTCATCACGGATCGTCTGAAGGTCTTGGATGTGTTGGTCAAGTTCTTGAATGGTAGTATTGATATCAACCAGGAGGAGCTTCGCTATGGCATTTCTTTCTTCTTGTGAGAGCGGTGCAAATTCCGTCTCAACCATTTGCAAGCATTCCTGACGATTTGTCACTGCTCTTTGGCGTGTTGCCTCATACTTATGCAACATTGCATTCCATTTTTCATAGAGATCAAAAATCTCTTGCATTATTTTTCTCCTTTACTATAGCGTTCCCAGGAAACTGCACACTGTTTGGCAATCTTCTTTTGCTGTGTTTCCAAAAGCGCGATGATTTCATCAAATGGTGCTAAAAAACACTGCTCTGCTCTTTCCTGCTTTATTTCCATTTTGCTAGAGATGCGTGCATCAAGAAAGTCACGTAGTGCATCAGCAAGCAAATCTTCTATGGCCTGTGTAGCCAGCATCCAACTGTGGTAAATTATGTATAATTCTTCCAAAGCTATGCTCCTAAATCTGTGTTGTTCGGTACGCATCTATATCGTCCCAGACCAGTGCACCAAGACGGCTAGCAATATCTGTAATCACAGAACCTTTTGCCCTGTAAACAAGGTGGCCCTGTTTGTCCAGCCGTCCAATGTTCAATGCTGCAAGCACTGCATTGATATTGCAGTGATAAATCGCACCCTTTATCATGCGTGCCACCAGCACCGTCACCGTGTAGCTCTTTTCTTCACAAAAGCAATTGGGTTCCAGACTGTGATGATAGATACAAAAGAGTGTTGCCCCTTTGGGGGCACTGACATGACAAAAGTCCAGTGCCAGCGTTTTTGCTATTTCCATGATCCTCTCCTATACCTGATGCGACTGATAAGCATTTTCATCATTCCAGACGGCGGTGCCAAGCTCTCTTGCAAGAGAAGAAGCACTATCGCCACTACACACGTAAAAGAGCTGCCCTACTGCATTGAGTTGTCCAATACCCATTGCAGCTAAAATGCTGTTCATTTCAGTATAGTAGACCTCGCCGTTAAAGAGGCGCACCAGGATGACCGTGTAGGTATCTTTTTGTGGGGCGTGAGCCACTGAGAGGATGCGTGTGCCTTTGGGCGCATTGCTCAGACACCACTGAATCATATCAATCCTTTTTGACATTATTCTTTTTCTTCTTTCTTGAAAATCTTCTTCAATAAAAAAAACCGTTCTACCGTGAAAACGGTAAAGCGGCATAGTGGTTACACGTAATAGCCGTATCCGAGCAGCACACCCAGGAAGAAGCCCAACTTATGTCCACCGTTGCAGTGGAAGCGCGGATCAACACCTTTGATGTAATTTGCAGTGAGTGCTGCCGCAATGATGCGTGCTTGGCGCTCATTGAGACCAGGATGACCGTGACGCAAGGTCTTGCCCATACGATAGCCGTCTCGCTCGAATTTTGCTTTCGAGATAAAAATGTGTTTTTGAGTATTTTTGTGTTGTAATTTCATGCTTCTTTTCTCCTTGAATATTTCTTTCTTACCCTAAGTATACCCTAATGCAGGAGAAAAGACAAGCATTTCTTCTATGAATATTCAGAAAAAGAGAGCAGAGAATCCATGCGAAGCAGCGTTACGGTTTCTCCACTGTACTCTTCTTCGATTTTCAAAATGTCATAATCATGGGCATGGGAGCGCAAAAACTGAGCAAAATTAAAGGCAGCGAGCAAGACTTTTCCACGGGTGTCCACCCCTAACCAGGGCTTCTCTTCATCAATGTCTTGCTTGGCGTTCTCGGTAAAGACAATATCAATGTGCACACCTCCATGCCTTTTTGCCTGCATTTCTCCATTTAAGAGCACACCCTGAGCACCACGAAAAGAGGCCACATGAATCTCGCTTGGCATCTTCTTGAGTACTAATGGAAAGGTAATCATGCTCAGATTGCTACGCAGGCCACCACGATACGTCTCTGCTTGCAAGGGTGCTGCCAGCAACCGGTAGAGCGTCAAGGAGCGGCGTATCAGTTCACCAATGGTAATCTGATAGGTTCCTGCTAGCAGTGCTATCTCCTGGCGTTTGAGTTGTGTGGTATAGAGGTCAATGTGAAACACTCCTGTTTTACGTGCCATTGATTCCTTCTTTCCTACACATACTCATTAAGCGACAACGTGAAGAGCGAGTCCAGGCGCATTGCATACCAGATTCTTCCAAGCAATTTATCTTGAATGGTAAGGGCAGTGTAATCATCTTTAAAGAGCGTAAGATAGTACACAAAGTTGCAGGCTGCAAGCAATACCTCTCCATAACTATTGACCTCCAGCCAATTTTGCTCCTTACTTAAAAGCTGCCTTGCTCCTTTCGGCAAAGAAACAGGCACTTGTATATTGCCTGCACCAATCTTGCCTGCCTCTCCCTCTAAAAGATCCATGACGTGATCTCGAAAAATCAATACTCTTTTATCATTGCCATATATCATCATCTCAAGTGGATAACCTGTCCCACTTCTGGCATGATACAATCGTCCAATGTAGCTGTCAGAGTCTTGCAGTGGCCCTGCGAAGAAATGATAGGTACCAAAGGCACGCCGAATATACTCTTCTGGAGTAAAAATGCCATTTGCTTTTGAGACTGAGGCCAAATTTATTTCAGAATATTTCTGTGATGTCACATACATATGTGTAGCAGAACTTTTAAAATTCATTCTTTTTCTCTTTCTACAAGTAACTTTCAAGTGGAAAACTGAGCAGCGAATCCAGGTGTACTGCACTCACCAGTGTATTTGTAGCACGCTCTCGAATAATGAGTGTTGAATATTCCTGCTTGAGATCTGAAAGATAGAGTGCCAAATTACACGCTGCAAGCAAGACCTCTCCACGGCTCTTTGCCTGCAACCAGCGCTTTGCTTCATTGAGTGGTTGCTTTACCTGAGAGGGGAAGGAAACCGTCAAATCCATCGTGCTTGCACGAATATTTTTATAGACAAAACCGTCAAAGAGAGACATTCTTTGTCCAAAAAGTGCCACTACTTTTGTGCTAGGAGAAAATGAAAGTAGTTCTATGGGGCAAAGGTCTTGACTCGTTGCATGTAGCACTCTTGCCTGATATGTTTTGAGGTCATGCAGTGGCCCCGCAAGTAAATGATAGACGCCAAAGGCGCGGCGAATATATTCCTGTTGCGTCAGTGTCATTGAGGCATCGCAGCGTATGGTGATCTCATGATACTTGAAAGAGGTTATGCTCAAAGAGATAGAGATAAGCGTCATAGAACTTCTCCTTTTTCTTGCAAGTATAGACCAGAAAAAGGAGAAGGACAAGACTTTTTTCTTGTTATTTTCAGAGCAAGAAGAGTTTGGTAAAGATGCTGACCCAATCAGCCTCAAGGCGACCAGCACGAGCAAGCTCACGTATTTCCTCTACGGTGTACCACTGTGGGTTTTGGGCTTCTCGCTCACTATGTTTCACTTCATAGTCCTCCACCTCTGCCTGATAGACAAACCAGAGATGTCCATAATTCTCTTGTGCTGCCTGTTGGCGGCGACACGGTGGCAACAGATGAATCGGATGTAAAAGCAGCTTAGCACTGGTGACTGTGAGCCCTACCTCTTCATACACTTCTTTACACATGGCTGCATACGGTGAGAGTGCAGTATCCATATGTCCAGCCGGACAGGCTATGCCCTTTGGAGGCGTATTACGTTCAAACATGAGTAGCCGGTCTCCCTGCCAGATCAGAGCTCCAACAACTCGATAACAACATGCATGCATTCTTTTTTCCTCATTTCTTTCTTTTGTCTTGGTATTGCGCATACAAGAAGGACGTTCCACCGGACCTTTTGGTAAAAATGCAACAGAGTGCACAAATATTTCGTACAAGCACTAGAAAAGAAATGTTCATCACAAAACCTTTGCCAAGGAGAAGCAAATCTGAGGGCGCGCTGCGTGAGACGTATGTTGATAGGGCTTTTTCTGGCAAATATGTCCCTTACCCTTCTCAATGCGTCTACAAAGGCATTCTGAAGATGCAAGCATCTTTTTTGGTGTAGGTGCGGCCCCTATAGATAAGGAGCACACTATGGCACCTCCTCCTGTGAGAAAAAGCGTCCTTCTCTTACAGTGGTTTGGTATTCTCCTCTTTGCAGCTTCCCTGATTGCTGGAGTAATTGGCATTGTTGCCAAAGTAGACCTGATCACAGCGCTTATGGCTTTTTTGCTGGCACTCGTTGCTGTTCCACTCTCAATTTTGCAAATAAATAAGAATGCATTTACTTTCATCCTGAAAAGTAAAGAGATTGGCTTGCAACTCATTGGCACTCTGTTATTGCTGGCCTCTTTAGGACTTGGCGGCTATAATTACTTCTATTCACACCGCAGTAGTGAGACAGCACCCACGGCTCTTTCTACTCTGCCTCCGGCAACACCTCATCCCACTACAGCACCTACCATTCCTCCTGTTATAGGCACGCCCATTGATCTTTTTGCGAATAATGGGCAAACCTATAGCTGGGATACAGGACAAAATAGTGTCAAAAGTGGTTCCTGTGATTTTCATCAGGGAGCGTATACCCTCACTGCTGTAGCAAAGACGCAGGGAATTGGCTGCAATACTGAGAGCGCTGCTGGCGATTTTCACAATTTTGTGTATCAAGTCACCATGACTATTCAACAAGGGGTAACTGATGGACAATCAGGGGTTGGACTGCTCTTTCGTGTCAATGATGTGGATGCAGGCTATCAATTGTCCTTTAACCAGAGTGGTGGCTGGTCACTCAACTCTGCAACCGATTATCTCTATCGAAGCCCTGGTGCATCCCCCTACTTTTTACGTGGAATGGCAAATGTGCTCAACGTGCGCGTCGTTGATGCAACAATCACAGTGCAGCTCAATGGGCATGACCTGGGCACCTATACCGATACAGAGAGTAGTCATGGCTTTGTAGGAATGCAGCTTACCCCTGGCAATGTCGCTGCAACCGTTACCTTTACGAATGCACAGCTCTGGCCGCTGTAATGGGAAAAGAGGAAAGATACCGACAGAAAAACGCACACAGTACCCAATTTTCTGTGGAAGAAGGTATCTTTCCTCTTTCTTGAAAACCAAAGCATAGCGTTTCCACTACACAGCCAAGTGTAGCATGGAGGGAAAAATACTGTCAAGAAAGCAGCACAAGACAAGTACTTCCGACGCATACCGAATGCCACTTGCCCCCTGCTGCTTTCACACTACCTCTCTAGCATAGCAAAAAGCACAACAAAAATGGAACCTCTTACGCGCTCCCTTTCCTTGTCGCCTGGGAAAGAAAGCAAGGTTCCATTTCTGCTTGAGTGCGATCCTATAGAAAGAGGATACCGCATAAAAAGTATAGCAGATTTTCAGAAAAAAGGCAATGCAAAGAGTGGTGATACCTCTTCAAAAAGAAGCCCAGCGAAACGCTCACCAAAGCTGACTTCTTTCCTCCCTAAAGAGATAACTCTTTGCACTGCCTTTTCCCTCGGTTTTTCAACCGACTACTGCCTGATCACTGTAGCACAGCTTTGCGAAAAGACTCCAGCAACTAGGAAAAATGGGTAGAGAGTGAAATTAATTAATTATTTTTTCTTCTTGCGCAAGAAATTCTTTTTTAAAAATTAATTAATTCATACCTCTTTTTATGGTATACTTTTTCCAGGTTGACAAGAGTGCACTGAGAAGATGCACATTGGAAGCCGTGAGGAAGGGACGAACTCTCGCTAGCACGCTGGACTGTTTCAACGTTATCTCTGGCTATGATCGCTCGTCTGTCCTTTCCTCACTCCACTCCTAAAAGGAACAAACACCGATCCACACTACCATCATCGCGCAAGACATAATAGATGGAGATGGTTCCTGGTGCGGCCCCTGAATAGTCATAATTTGGAAACAATGGTTTAAGTGAAGCAGAGGTATACATTTCTTCAAAATTGCTATTCCATGAATAGGCAAAGTGACGAAGTGGATGTGCATCAGACGGTAAGAGTGCCCTACAGATGTTCAATGCCTGCGTTCTTGCCCAACCAACCTGATACGAGTACAACACTAGATAGAAGACATGCTGTGCACTGACCTGTGGATTATCTCCTGCGGTGCGTAGCACCACTGCATCTTTTTGTGTGCCTGCGTAGCGCCCAAAGGCAAACGTATTGCTCTTCGGATCACTGTGATTGTTGGGTACACCGTAGTGCTGTGAAAAGTAATACAGTGGCCCTGCAAAGTGTGGTGTGTCCTTTGGAAATGTGATGGCTTTTGGTGAAGCAGATGCTTGCACACTTCCACACCCTGCAAGCAGAAGAAGTAGCAGGAAAAGAAAGGCTAGCTTTTTCCCCATGATTTCTTCTCCTCATCTTTAATCACTATGCCAACAGCACGTGCAGCACGACGATAGGTTGCATCAGTTGGACGCTTCTTTGCTTTGGGGCGCGCTGTGTTCTTTGGATAGAGCCCAATAAAAGCAGGTCGCACATGTGTAGGATTGACATAGTAGCCCACAATTTCTGCGGTGGTTTCTAGCGCCTGCTTTGTAAACCAGGATTTATTGGCAAGCTCTTTCGGAATGGTCTGATAGACAGGCTGCTCCTGACACACAGCAAGCTCCTGCACAAAGGCATTGCCCCCTGTAAAGTTTGTGGTGCGCACAATCAAGTGACAGCGCGCACACTGATAATAAACCTCTTTATATGGCTCAAACTGATGTTCCACTAGTCCTCCAAAAGATGTCGATTAGGACGAGGCTGACCAACGGTTCCCGTGATGGCTTTGAGTGGTGGTACCTTCGTTGGATACCGTCCAGGCATAAGCCCCCGTTCAATAATGGGCACAAATGGTTTCTCTTTTTTCTTCTTAAATGGATTCCACATCGTCTTTTCCCTTTTTTGCGGGAATCATCATTCCCAGATTCCCAGATTCCCGTGTTTTTTAGTAGTTGACACAACAGCGGTGCGCAAAGTTCACTTTTTCTTTTGGACGTTCTGCCCAGTAATCACTGTGCTCATAGACGGCTGAATCGTCACGCTCCAAGATTGGCTTGTCGCAGACAGCACAACGATCTGTCAAATGAAACTGGCTCCATTTCCACTCATACGTAAATGGTTCATTCACCTCACGCATCTGTTGTAGTGTGGCGTTCAGGCGTGCCTGAAACAAAGCAAAGCGTTCCTTGACGGCTGCATTCTTACCATTGCTGTGTCCACCCTCCAGGTGGATTTTGATCATTTGATTGGTGGCAAAGAAATGCAGTATGCTCTCTCGAAGAGAGTCACGGTACAGCAAAAACTCTTCTTCCTGAATACGCAAGACGCCCCACATCATGAGTTCATAAATGTTTTTGTTAATAAATTTGCTTGTCCAAAATCCATTGGGATTGACCAGCCGCTTTCCCAGATTGAAGCGCGTGAAGGTCTGATCACCAAAGAGCACTTCATTGCGCAAGACAGCCTCTTGAAAGCGGCCACGCATGGTATCATAAATCTCCTGTTGCTTCTCATGTTGATAGGTTTGGCAAGTGGCATCTAAGAGGTCACGCAGTGAGCCACGAAACGAATTGACATCATGCGTGTCCAGTGCCAGGAAGCGCAAGATCATCTCCTGATATTGTGACTCTTTGGTTTTACGACTAGGATGTGCCAGTTCACGAAACTTCTCAAATTTGGTCAGATCACGCACAAAGTGCATAAATGGCCCATAGTACAAGGCATTGCGGAATTGCTGTGGGTCAAGTGGCGTTGGCTTATCATTGAGCCGCATAAAGATGATACGCTTAATATCTGGTCGTAGTGGCTCATCTACCGTTGAGACCGCAAGTGATGCGCCCATAATGGCACGCGCTGTGACGCCGTCCAATTGATCAAAAGCACGTCCACGCAACCTACTGTCATCCAGATCACGTGAGAGACGGAAGACAGAGCCATCTGGACTCCACACCTTACTCAGGTAGTTGAAGAGTGCTGTGAGCCGCTGGCGTCCATCAATCACAATGCGCCGGTTGTCAGCCTCACGAGAAAAGTAGAGTGATTGTGTGGGATAACCAGAAACAAGCGAATCAATAAAAAGACTGCTCTTTTTGCGATCCCACACAAATTCTCGCTGGAAATCAGGATCAAGAATAAGATCACCATCAAGAAACTGCTGCCAGAGGGTTGCAACACCTTCCTCCACGGTTTTTACTTTGGCATTTTCTTGCCTGATGGTGATCTTTGCTTGCTCTGGTAGCGGTGATGCCTCTGGCACTGCTTGCTGCCATGTGGGCACAAAGTTTGCATACTTCTTGGAAGCAGCCGCATCAGGAAAGGCATTTTCCAGTGCTTTGCGCTGAATGTCGTTCAAGGCTTGACTCCCTAGCAAGGTCTTGAGTGCTTCTAATTTAATTAATACACTCTTTCCCTGTTTTTCTCCTGCAAGGTATCCATTGTCAATGAGATGCTTGATCGCTGCCGATGATGTATTCATCAGTCGTGCGGCCTCTGCCTGTGTCACAATTTCTAACATATGTTCCATCCTTTTCGCTTTTCTTTGCACGTGAATATTCCAGAAAAAACATCCCTGCACATTTACTATATTCCACCAGTACAGCGCTTTTATAAGAAAAAAGACGAGCAATCTGGCAATTTATCAAAAAAGTATACTGCTTCCCTGTTGACAAACACAAGAGCAACCGTGTACTGTGTGAAAGGAACAGCCAATGTAGTGTCACCCTCTTTGTACCCGCCTCCTGAAAAGTGAAAGGATACCTGCCTGTGTGGGGCTCAACCCAACGAATTTTAGATGCACTCAAAGAAGTGCGTCAAGACATGGCAAGCATGAAGACAGAGAACCAGCAGACCAAAGAGTATCTCAAAGATGAACTAGACAAAGCAGAGCACGATATCTTACAAAATCAGCGTGTGCTCTTAAAACGCCAGGAAGACCTGGATCGTCGGTTGAAAAACGTAGAAGCGGCTGTGTATCGTTTCTCTCCACCCTTTACAGGCAATGTAGTGCTGCAAGATGCTATCAGCATCTACACGCATCAGGCGATTGCAGCAATCAATGAGCTGCGTTGGCAATATCTTGCCCTCATGCGTGGCTATAACAGTCGTCATACAGAGCATACGAAAGTCATTGATGGTGCAAGGAGTAGCATTGATGCCGTCCAGGCTAGTTCTCAGGATATGTATGATTTTCTGTTCCCTCATGGATACAGAGACCAGGAGACCGGCCCCATACAGAAAATAGTGGAAGAGGATGATAACAGTGGTGCGGTTGGAGCGAAGGTGTAGTTATGAGAGAGGAAGTTTTGGCGCTTCCTCTCGCATTTACGAGTTACAATACACTTTGGAGTTGTAGTAACGCAATGTCAAGCTTTTCTATGGGTGAACCAACACATTCCTCTTTTTCCTTCTCGGCACGAAGAATTGCTTCCCCCATAACTTTACCTAGTCCTATCGGAACTGCATTGCCAATTTGGCGATATTGTTCCAATAAATTGCCTGAGATCTGCCAGTCAACAGGGAACTGCTGTAAGGTTTTACATTCGAGTACACTCAACGGGCGCGTTTCAACTGGGTGACACATACCACTGGCTTTTTGTATCATACTTGTAATTATCGTTGGAGATGGCTTATCAAATGACAATCTTCTATAGAAACCCACTCTTCCTCCTGTTGAATTGTATGCCCCACCTAGAGCCTCTGATTGAACATCTTGCGGGAGCGATCTCCAATTTTTCCCTGGCAATATCATATCAAACAACTTTGCTCTAGTTTCGCTATAAGACTGATACTGAGGAAAGGAATCTTCTAACCCTTCAAAAGCTTCTCCTAATGTCATCCAAGGAAGCATTCCACCCGAAGGTTTCTTTGCATGTGTCTCTGGCGGAAAGGGAATCTTCTGCCCGTCTTTACTTCCTAAAAACAGAACTCTTTCTCTTGATTGTGGAACGCCATAATTTGCTGCATTTACAAGCTTATAGGTTACTGTATAGCCAATTCTTTGAAATTCATCGAGAATAATTTCTAGTACAGAGCCCAACGTCTCATCATCCTCAAGCGGCAAGTTTGTTTTCCCTCTTTTATCAAGCGGTCTATGTTTTATTGCAGCAGATAATATCCCTCTTACGTTTTCCATTAAGAAATATGATGGCCTGATTTCTTCAACGAAGCGTATAAAATCTTTAAAAAGATTTCCTCTGGGATCTTCTGTCGATTTTCGCTTTCCGGCTGTACTAAATGGCTGACAAGGAGGCCCACCACAGATGAGGAAAACTTCCTCGCTTTTGAGCCCCGCTGCTTCCAAAACTTCTTGCGTTGTGACCTCTTGTATATTTCGGAAAATGACTGGAAGATAAGGCCGATTTTGCTGGATCGTTCGATAACAGTGTGCATTGATCTCAACACAAATACGTGTTCTGAAACCTATGCTTTCAAGGCCAAGATCTAACCCCATTGCTCCGCTAAACAAAGAAATTGTATCGTACATAAAAGAAGTGCCTCCAATTTTTAGAAAAAAGACAAAAAGATTCTCATTTTTTATTTTTTGAAAAGAAAATTTAATTGGGGAGAAAGCAAAGAAGAATTCTAGGAGGAGAATAATAAGAGAAAGCATCAAACTTTCTCTTATTATTCTACAATAGTCCAGGTAAATCTTCCTTCCCTGGTAGGACTTCACTCAGATCAATGTCTGAGACATCCAACCGTGTGCCACTCTTTAAGGCGTCCCACGCTTTTCCCTGCTCTTTTACAGGCGTAGGCACAATCGCATGGCGGCGCGGCGCAAGCTGCGCAATGATCACACAGTTCGTTGGGAAATCTTCAACTGGTGTTTTGCTACGCATAAGCTGAATGCTCTCTGGATGCTCTTCAAACCATGTCACGTCATCCTGAAAGATCAGGTCTTGCGCATCATTGGCTTTTTTCGCTCCACCTCGCATGACATTTTCATAAATGGCTGGAAAGTCACGCTTCAAAAGATAATAAAAACAATCAGCTTTGCTGGTCAGCTTCACCCCTGCTTCAATCGCCATTCCTCCATGCACTCTAAGAGTGAGGTTAATAACACCGAGCATAAGCACTGGTGCTTTGTAACCTGCATGCAGCACGAAGGAGAAGAGCGCAGCGCGGGTTGCCTCACTATGATCGTCCAACTCTTCAGCCAAAGAATCGACCAGCGCCTCAAGCTCCTCAGCGCTTTTACGTGGCTTTTCTTTGGAAGTGGTTTTGTTCACCGGTCGCATGCGCGCAATGATTTTGCGCTTTGATTTCTTTTTCGTATCTACCCTCTCATTCCAGGCAAATCCCCATAGGCATCCATAACGTCCTTAATGGTGCCTCCTGGTTTATGATAGCCAAAATTCATTTCAAACACAAACTCTTCAAATTTCCTATCTTTCCTTGCATTTCTTTTATCCGCAACAGATGGACGCTGTCTTGCTTCTTCAAAAACCTCTTGCGGAGCCTCCTTGGCTCGATAATAATCCTGCCTTGTAATCTTGCGCTCAATAAATGTACCACCAAAAGCAAGGTATTCTTTGCCGTTCTTCGAGACTTTTTCGCGCACCGACTTTGGGCGAACAATATAGAAACTTTTTTCAGCAAAGTGACATCCATTACGCGTAGCGCATTTGCACATTTTTCCTTGAGCAGTATAGAGTGTTACGTAGTGTAAATCTCGCTCGACTTTTTGCACGCTCCAGCATTGAACGAAAAATATTCGTTCGTCCTGCTCTTCATCTTGTCTTTGTTCCATTGCAGTTCCTTTCAAATTAGAAGGGGCGTGGATTATTAATAATCCACGCAACAACGATGAGCAAACGATACTTCACCTACCGGTTGCTCTGTCCAATAATTTTTGATGCCGTATACCGCCGCATCATCACGTTCTTGTATAGGTTTCTTACAAACAGTACACAAATCGGTTATATGAAAGTGCTGCCACTTCCAATCGTATGTAAACGGTTCTTCGACTTCGTGCAACTCTGCCAAAAGCTTCTGTAAAAAAGTATCAAAGAGTTCAAAACGCTCTTTGACTGCCTTGTTTTGCCCACTGCTCAAGCCGCTATTAATATGCACCTGCATTCGCTGATTCGTAGCAAAGAAGTGCAAAAATCCTTCACGCAGTGAATCTTGGTGCAGTTCGAAGTCTTGCGCATCGATGCGTATCAGCCCCCAGGTTAGTAGATCATAAAGATATTTATTGGTAGAATTTTTTGACCAATAACCATTTGGATCAACCAGTCTCTTCCCTGGATTGAGGCGCACGAAGCTTTTATCACCGAATAATACTTCGCTGCGTTCCAACGCTAAAAGAAACCTCGCCTTCATCGGCAAGAATGTTTTTTCGCTGCGATGTTGGAATCGATCTGCTGTAGCGTCAAGCAGCGTGTTAAGCGAGCCTCTGAAATTGGGTATATCAGTATTATCAAATGCGAAGAAGCGCAGAACATGCTCCTGATATTCAGCTTCTTTCGTCTTGCGGCTAGGATGCACCAACCTTCGCAATGTCGTATTTTGTGCAAGCTCTCGTGTAAAAGAGAGGAACGGGCCATAATAAATTGCGTTTCGCAATTGCTGATGATTCAATGAGGTTGGCTTTCCATTAATACGTATGAAAATCTCCCATTTTATTTTGGGACGAAATGGCTCACGTATAATAGTAACAGGTATGGAGGCATTCATAATACCGCGCTGCGTCACACCATCTAACTGATCAAAACTGCGACCAGCAAGCTTTAAATTTTCCAAATCCTTCGACAAACGAAAGATCGTGCCATCGTAACCCCAGCGCTTGCTGATATAATCAAAAGTGGATTTCAAACGTTGCTTACCATCAACAACAATCCATTTTCCATCTGCCTCTTCTGATATATATACTGTTGGCGTTGGTATTCCAATCGCAAGCGAATCAATGAAAAGGCTAGCTTTGGGGCGCTCCCAAACAAATTCACGCTGAAAATCTGGATCGAGAATTAGATCTCCACTCATCCATTTCTGGTACAAACTTCCAACGTTTGGGTCAAGCGGTTCTGTGACGGCTCTCTGCTCATAAATGCTTTTCGCTGATTCTATATACTCATCTTGATCATCGTCTCTTATTTCCGTCTCTTTATCATTCTCGGTAAGCGCTCGTTCAAGATTTTGGCGTTGTTCAAACGTTAAATGCGTTGTTGTAAGTAATTTTTTCAACTCTGAGATGTGAATGAGCACCGTTTTACCTTGCCGATTGGCTTGAACAACTCCTTTTGCGATAAGATTTTGGATGACAGCAGAAGTTGTTCCGATCAATCTTGCGGCCTCAGCCTGTGTAACTACTTCAAACATATGTATCAAATTCCTTTCTTTTTTGAAAAATGTTATACGTAAGTAAATTATTAAAATTTGCTGCGGCCTGGATGTTCATCAGAATGAAGTTGTAGCTTTGGAACGTCTTCAGCACGTACAATCACAATTCCGCCACACTTCCAAGACGGAACCACGCCTTCATTTAGCCAAAGTTTAATGGTGCTTCTTGGCCTACTTAATCTCTTCGCCACTTGCGACAATGTATAAGCCGGTATGGAGTTAAACAATGAATTTTCTCCTAATCATTTAAGTTCATTGAGACATCGTATAATTGAGTATAACATGCCCATAATTAACAAGCAATACTTCTGTCCGAAAAGACATTATGGTTCAAAAAGAAGACAAAAATTAACGCTTAAAAACATGCCCGTAATATTAACTTAAATAGCCTAACGCAAAATCATGATTCATTTTTTGATGCTTTACAAAAAGGCTCTAGAAGCGGTTTCATTGCCACTTTTTTGAGCCTTTTTCCGGCTATTGTATCTTTGTTCTTTCTTTCTTGTTGTTCTTCGGTCCTGGGGAAGCAATAGGGGCTATGGATATTTGAGAACAAGCTTCGTGATAATGCCATAGTGATTGCTTACCTTATCGAACTGCACCTGCATGAGACCGAATACCCGCTCTTGCTGCCCTGGTACTGCTTGTAGCCTTGCCTTAGCACCCAATCTCTTCGCACATACCGTTGCTTCAACGCAATTGTAAAATTTTTGTAAAGTTTGAAATTTTAGGTGCCCTGAAGCCGCTCCAGAGGCCGATTGCACTTTTTCAAAAAATCTTATAAAACCGCCTGTAGAGCGGGCTGAGGATACCATTAACGTAAAACGTGCAAGATTTGAAAACCTATCTCAGCCCTCTCCAGAAGCGGCTTGAAGACCACTTTTTGTACCCTGAATCCGTGTATCAAGGGGGGGTTGGGTGGTGGGCAGCGTGTGATCATTATTTAAAAATTAAACTGCTATTAATTTTGTAATCTGAAAGTGTTTTGTTTGCGATTTTTAATAATTGCTGTTTTGTTTCTTCTTGTTTTCCTTTCTCTGGGAGTACAGTGAAGCCGTCGTGCTGATCAAGCACAATATCAAAAATGCTGTTGCACTGGGCTTTTTGTTTTGAAGCAAATTCGTAGCAGGGGAAACGTACTGCTATTTCCCATGACTGAAAAACGTTAGCAAGGAAGCTTTCTTCTTTTGTTGTTGTATCCCATTGTTTTGTTCCGTATGGGCCTGCTAACTCTTTTTTATCTCTTATATCTAAAAGGCATTGTTGTGTTGCTCTGGCAAGCTCGTCTACGTAAACGCAATTGAAAAGATCGGCTTTCCTTGGGATGCGTGCTTTTTTGAGATCGTTATGAAGAAGCTCTTGTGCTTTTAAGGGATCAAATCCGTATTCGATTGAATAAACACGTGGTTTGATTATTCCTTTGGCCGTTCCTCGCAAATTAGGAGCAATCTTCATGGTTTTCATGATTTCTTTCCAGATCGATTCGCCTTTTGAAAGCCAAGCGGCGGTTTCTCGCATGATATTTGGATAATAAGAAACCATGAGTGCAAAATGGAAGTTTTGAAAGTCAGCTTCAAGGCATCCAGCGAAGTATGCTCTTCTCAGGATTGACATAACATTGCCGAAATTTGGCGTGTAAATTCTTGCCAGTATGGGATTATTCTTTAGCGATACTGGATAGTGTGGCTTTACTTCATCAATCATGGTTTGCACAATCCTTTGCTGTTCGCCGTCATCGTCAATCATTTTTGCGAGCTCCAGCGTCTTTTCGCTATTCACTCGTTTAAAGTTGAGAAAAGTTGTAAAAGGGATGCCATGAAGATATTTGCGCATGAAGTCGAGCTGTGGATATGCGCTTGTGGCTTTTGCCAGTTCTTTGCATACAACAATATCCGCTTCTCTAGCTTTTCGCTCGTTATAGGTAAGAAAATTGTGCATGTAAATGCGTTTCTTCCCTTGCTGTAGCGCAAATGCCTTGCGCATGGTTTGCGTAATGCCGTCGCATTCGATAATGCGACTCTGTCGATATTTAAAACTCCATTCATTCTTCATCTCCAGCCTGTGAACAATCTTCTCTTTAAATTCTAGGAGCCAGGGCCAGGAAGGATTATGAACAGGATCGACACCACGTATTGCGCAGATATGGTAATGCGGCCAGAACCGCTCTTTGGTTTTATCATCGAGCATGCGTGGTTCTCCTGCTAAGAATGAAATCCCCATACGAAAGTCAGGGCGTGTGCGAAGTATCTTACTGATACTCTCAATTTGCTCTCTTTGCTGTTCAGCGAGTGTTACCTGCTGAGCGCGGTACTCATAATATCTTTGTAACGATTTCTCGTTAACTTCGTGTGTTATCTTTGTTTGAGCGTTAGACCACTTACTTTTTGCCATAATTTTCCTACATTTGCCTATAAAAGACACTATCTGCCTATACGCTCACTTGAAAATTATTAGCCAGTATGGTATACTGATACTAATAGATCGTGGCGTTAGGCAGTCTTTTGGGCATAATCCTAACCAATCAAATTTGTTATCCTTCGCAAATTTGGTGCTTGCACAGCGACGATTGAACACAGAGGTTGGACTCTGTGAAAAATGAAGTTTTTATCCTTGTAGATTTGGTAGAAGTTCCCACTGTCGCAATCAGTGGGATTTTTCTTTTTCACTTACGCGGCTCTACTGCCATATTTCTTTCTTTGCTTTTGCTGGTATTGAAGGAGCGAAGTCTCAGTGATACGCCACTGGTTCCCCTCTTTGTAGGCTTCGAGGTCTCCAGCGTCAATTCTACGACGTATAGTGCGTTCAACCACATTCAATATTCTTGCCGCTTCTCTTTGCGTAAAAACGCGTTCAAGTTTTTGTTCTTCTTCCAACATTTTTCTCCTCTGAATTTTTAAAGTGGAACATCAAGACTGAGAAAATGATAGCATTGTTGTCCAGATAAGTCAAGACATTTGTGTCAAAAGTAAGTGAAGAAAGTGTGAAGAAAACGAAAGAAGAGAAAAGGGTGAATTAATTATTTTTGCAGAATATTTTCTCAAAAAGAAATAAAAAATAATTAATTCACCGTCTTGTTAGCTGTCTCTTTTCTCGCGTTTGAAGATGATGAGGTCGTACTCGGCAGTTGGGATCATATTGGAGCCGGTGGAGTGAAAGTCAATCATTTGCCAGCCGTAGCTGCCAGCGATTTGTGCAAATTCGGCAAAGGGGATACCGCCCACTTCGTTCCTGGCTTGCAGTTCTCCTTCGGCATTGGTACTTTCGGTAACGGTATGCATCATCAGATCACGTTTGACGTGACTAAAGAGATATTCCCATTTGGTGTCAATCATCCTATTCCTTTCAGCGCTGAATATTTCTTTCATTGTAGAGAAGAGCGAAATCAAAAATCAATGGGTAGCCATTTTGGGTGCAATGAATTGACGGAAAAGATGATACGATTGCGCATTGATATTTATTTTGACTCTCTTTATACTTGAGGGTAGACAAAACTGCGTGAAAATGGAAAGGAGCTCGAAGAGAATGTTTTCAGAAGACTGGATGTGTGTTGGTATTGCGATTACGCTACTGAGTGTCACAGAGGGTGATCAGCGGTGGAAGTGTGATCGCTGTGGGAAAGAGTTTGTGGTCACCAAAGAAATGTTGGAGTGTTATTCTCCGAAGATGTATATTCATGTACGGCCTGATGCCCCGCTTCTGGTGCCAGAGGCATTCTATCGTGCGTTTCAAGAATGAGAGATGAAGAAAAAGAGTGGCAGGCGAAGCGTCTTTTATCGCGTGTCGCGTGGCTCTTAAAAACAATGGATATCCCTTTTCTATTTGCGATACAGCAGGAAGATTATTCTTTACATATGCAGTATCATTTTTCTGATGATACGGTCTCGGAGCTCACGGTGGCCGGTTATGAATTTGGATTAGAGGACTTATATGAAAACACAATTACATCTGAGCCGGTCATTGGAGCCACTACGGCCAGTGGTGACGCCGGTCAAAAATGAGGGGAGCGCGAGCTACCTCAAGAAACCACAATTTAATACAGGGCTGTGGACTTCCACGTATAGAGAAAGCACACAGGATTCAGCCTGGGTGTCCTGGTGCAAAAAAGAGGACTTTGGCAATCCCTATGGGCTGCGTTGGTATCTTTTAGAGCCAAAGCACACAGCGCGTATCTATTGCATCAGAGGAGAGGCAGAGGCCGCTTTGCTCCTCAAAGACTATAGTTGGATTGATGAACGGGTCAAAAGCCTCTATGACGTTTTCAGTGAGTTTGCAAGCTATACCTTTACAGGCTTTGACTTTGAACGCTTAGCACAAGACTATGACGGCTTGCAGTTAACCGCACGTGGTAATGTGTTACTGCACAATAGTCTCAGGTGCAATATGAATGCCTGGGACGCAGAGTCTACGCTTTGGTTTCGCTGGTGTTTTACCCGTGTAGAAGAAATAACGCCTGCTTTGCAGAAAGAAAGTGTGTTGTGATGGAGGATCTTTGTCCTGTATGCAGTAGTGCCACGCTTTGCGAACCAGATTGTCCTGGCTACAGTGTGACGCTCTATGATCAGGAATTTAGCTTTTCTTGCATTCCGCCGTGCGGCAATGCACTCAAATTTACCTGTACGCAGTGCTCCTGGTGGTACCGTACCGACAACCAACGAAAAGAACCAACAATGGGAGTTGCCCCACACTGGGCAGGCAAGTACTTTTGGGAGGAAGAAGCGTTCGCATAGGTGTCTTGCGCGGCGCGCAAAAGTTCATACAAAAAGAAAAGTGAGAAGTGCTACCCTTTTGCTTCTCACTTTTCTGTTGCGCTCTTTAGTGCTCTTCAGTGGCAGTGAGAATGACACTGGACGCCAGATCGTAGGCCGCAGCCCAACTTTCTTGCATTTGCGGTGTCCAGGCAGGGCCAAGAAATTCTTCAAAAGACTCCAAGAGGACTTTTCCGACCACTGGGTACATCCACGGTTTGACGCCGTAGCCGTGATGGCGCATACCTAACTCCTGTATTTTCTGTGGCAAGCTTTGATCGTTTGTTTGCAGACCACCAACAATATACCAGAGGGTTTGAAAGAGCCGCTTTCCTTGTTCTCGCATATCGGTGCCTCTGGCAGAGAATAAATTATCCACCTCTTGCGATTCTACCCGCAGACGGCCATAAAAGACATCTGTGAATGCCTGTCTACGATTGTGATAATAGGCATTAAGAAACTGATTGGATTCTTCGTGTGGCGCAACGTAGTCCAGTGTGGCGCGTAGGAGATCAGGGTTGAGGGGCATCATATTCTCCTTGTGTTTGATTTCGATATCAATAGAGCGGGTAAAGAACAGCATGCCGAGCGCATGGTGAATAGAAAAGAGTGATTTATGCAGCAGGCGTGCTAAATCAATTTCTGTGTGCTTTCCATCCGCTAGCAAATAGACACGTTTGTTGAGTCTATTTTTCCAGTGGGCATAGCCGCTACTTCTTTCTCTTCTGCGTACAGGGATCATGAGAAAGCTTTCATCCTTTGGAATGGTCGCAAGAACGAGACGTGGTATCTCTGAGGTGTAATGGGCAAGCATCAGCTTGCGCTCCGAAACAGTGGGCACGTGACAATCCTTTCTACCGAGAAAAGACGGACGATTTTCAGAAACATAGTGTACCATATTGTATCAATGGGGCGCACCTCTCTTTTTTCTGGGATGCAGCCAAAACAATTGCAGAGGCAACAAAGAACTCTCTATAATGGAGGATACGAATTACTTTTCTTTTTCTTCGTGGGCGCGGAAAGGGGAAAGTAATTTTTTATGGGGAATTGGGAATTATGGGAATACTGAGAAAAAGTGGGAAAGAATTATTTTTATTACTCAGGCCGGTCTCGGAATTACTTTTTAATTAATTAGCAATTACTTTCTTCAGACCGGACACTGAAATTTAATTACGAGATATCCCATAATTAATTCGGGGGTAATGAGAAATAACTTCTCATTACATTCGGACGCCGGATAATTCATTCTGACAATTAATTTTAATTCGCTGATACCCCGCTAATTAACTCCAGTAATAAAAAATTAATTAACAGGTATCTCTTAATTAATTATGGGCAATGAAAAGTTATTTCTAATTACTTCCTAATTACGGATAATTCATTCCAACAATTAAAAGTAATTAGCAGGTATCTCTTAATTAATTCCGAAGACCTCTTAATTAATTATCCCTATCTGCTAATTACTTCCAACAATTAATTTTAATTAGGAGATACCCCTCCAATTAATTATGAGGTATTGCTAATTAATTGAAGATACCAGCTAATTAATTTTTAATTACGAGAGATACCTGTTAATTAATTTTGGGATACCCCTTAATTAAATGATTTAATTAAGTGCCCCTCTCTAATTACTCGGAGATATATGCTAATTAATTTTGAGTAATTACGGGTTACCTCTAATTAATTAGCAATACCCCATAATTAATTCAGGATACCCTCTCATTAATTTCTGGGAATTAGGAGATACCTTCAAGTAATTAGCATATATCTCCTAATTAATTTTGAGGAATTAGCGATACCCTGTAATTACTTCCAGATACCTTCTAATTAAATTCTGAGCTCAAAAGATCTCCTGTTATTTCTTCTAATTTCACCCCCGCCACGAGCCAAATATGCCCCTGCTGATGGTGAAAATAGAGCTCAAAAAGAGAACGGTAAAACGGTAATGGAGGGTATCGCTAATTAATTGGAGGTATATGCTAATTTCTAAACACGCCTGTGGAGCGGTCTGAGCCAATTACGAAAAAAGTAATTATGAGCCCCTGGAGTGGCACTTCGTAATTACTTGGAGATACCTCCTAATTAATTGAGATACCTTGAAGTAATTAGCGATAACCCCTTAATTAAATGATTTAATTAAGTGATACCTTCAAGTAATTACGGGTAACCGCTAATTAATTTGAGATACCTTCTAATTACTCGGAGTTAATTAAGAGATACCTGCTAATTACTTTTTAATTCCGAGGGATACCTTGAAGTAATTAAGAGATATCCCATAATTAATTAGCGATACCCCGTAATTACTTTTGAGAAATAAGAGGATACCCCTAATTAATTCCAGCCGTCTTTGCTAATTAAAAAAGTAATTAGAGGTTACTCCTAATTAATTTCAGATACCTTCTAATTACTTTGAGATACCCCCTTAATTAAATCATTTAATAAAGTGATACCTCCTAATTAATTTCGAGTTATTTGGTAATTAAAAAATTAATTAGGAGTAACCTCTAATTAATTCGAAGATACCTGCTCATTAAATTTGGAATTAAAATTAATTCCCCTCCTAATTAGGAGATACCCCGTAATTAAATTTTAATTCCCATAATTAATTCACGGATACTTGCTCATTCATTTCTAATTACGGGGTAATTAAATTTAATTATTCGACAGGGGCGCTAATTCTTTTTAATTACTCTGGAATTAATTTCTAATTACGAAATAATTCCCTAATTCATTCCAGCCTCTCAGTTAATTAAAATTAATTCCAGAGTAATTATGATAATTAATTCTTGGACGCGAGAAAAGACGGCGGAATTAATTTCTAATTCATTGCGCACCCCTCTTATTTATTCGTAATTAATTCCAGCCGTGTATTTTCTCTTTGGTGTGCCGCATGATCTTTTTCTCACTTGCTCTAATTTCTGAATATTCATAGAAAAAATGCTTGACGATTTATGGCAAAAGACCTATACTTACCTTATTAGAGAAACAAATAATTCAAGGAGAAATGGAAATGAAAAAGCTTTTGAGTGAGACAGGAAAAGACGGCTATCGTTTACAGGTGCGTAAAGGTCGTTATGTGGCACAGCATTTTGAGGCTGGTCGTTGGGAAACCTGTTCTATCGTTTCTCCTTTTTGGCATTGTCGTGTGGTCGCATTTTATGTGACGCCTGAGCAGGGCGCGCAAGCAATCGAAGGTTTCAAACAGGCCGCATAAGGAGAAAAAGAATGCTCTCAAATACTGATCTTACGATGGACTTTCTGGACGCCATGTTTGGCGAAGAGGGAAGAGACGGTTTTCGCATTCGCCTCTACGAGAAGAATTATATTGTGCAAGAGCGAGAGGGTGACACCTGGATCGCGTGGCACACCACCTCACGCTTTCTGGGACGCATCACCCTCACACAATTCCACACGATGTTAGAGGCCGCGCAGGCTATCGAGGAAAAGAAACAATGGAGCAAATAATTTTAAACTATTGGCGTCTTCTCGTCTTACAAGAAAAAGAATGCGACACGCTTTTTGAGGCGTGCAAGACAGCTATAGAGTACGAAGATCGTGGCATTGGCTCTTTTCACAGTATTCTTCTTAATGGCGAAGTGCGCTTTGACACGCTTGATGCGGCAGAGCGTTACTGCGAAACAGAAGAAAGGAACCACCGCTATGAATAAAAAATCAGTGCAGTATCAATTTGATATCTATCGGCATCGCCAAGAATTGTGGTTTGATTCTTTGCTTGAAGCGTGCGAAAAGGCCATAGAGGATCACGAGAGTGGCGAGGCCGCTTTTGTACAGGTTGTGGGGAAAGGCCGGACACTGGTCGAGATAGAGCAGCTACGTCAGTATATTGAAGACTACGGCACAGAAACGTTGTTGCGTGAAGCCTATCACACTGATGATCGCGGCCATATCCGCGCCTGCTTGCGGCTTATCGCTGAGAACTTACATTTGGATATTCTAGGAGAAAAAGAATGAGAACACTTATAGACTATCTTGAAGACCGAACGCGTCTTCAGCCTGGGGATATGTGGGTGGTTGAAAAGAACGAGCTTTTTGCAACACTCTTTCTAGAAGGGTACACCTTTGAAGAGTGGAAAAAAGCAAAGGGCGTTTTCACGGTGCATGAATATAAAGATGCTGCTGGAACTACTCACGTGTGCGTGACAAGAAATTAGAGGAGAAAAAACGATGAGCAAATGTACATTAGAAGCAAATGGGCATAGCGCTGGCTGCAACGAGCGCACAGACGCTTACGAAAGAGAACTTGAGCGCTTCGAAACGCTTTATCCGCATTATTGTCGCCCGTGTGGCGCTGTTGGTGGTTTCTATTCTACTTACGATCCCAGCCCCGCAGGTGTCAGTCTTGGCTCTGGATATCTCACAGATTTTGATCCTTGTTCTCACTGTATAGAGGAAGGGCGCTGCCCACGCTGTGCTGCTCAAGATAGCATGGATGAAGAAAACACGCGTTGTGAAGTGTGTGGGTGGAAGTGTGAAGATGCGACGTGTATTGCACCGCAACCGTATGAATGCGATTGCTGGGAGCTCTCTGAGGACGAGGAGGAAGCACTCAGGCGTGAGCTTGAGGCCGCACGTGCTCTGTGGAACGAACAAGAAAGCATTGACGCTGTCAACAGTTATATCGGCTTTAAATAGAAAAGAGAGAAACGAATGCAAAAATATCAATTTCTTCTTGGCGCTGATGATCCTGAAATGCGTGAGATCACGAAAGTTTTAGAAGAGCAGCGACAAGATTATGCCTATGCACTATGCGACGGTGCATATGTGCATGCTGGCAATGCGTATAGAGCAGCACCGTTTAGTGAAATTCCCGATTGGGTCACACTGGTGCTGGTTGAGTGCGAACCGATCATCCTTCCAAAGCACTATCTCAGGCTTGATCATCATCGACCATTTGATCCTGGCTACGCAGGAACCGCAGAGCACTATTGGGAGTCATCTTCGCTTGGACAGCTCTTTGCATTCCTCAATCTTGGCGCTCCATCGCAAGAGCAGCTCGTGCTGGCTGCAATGGATCATTGTCCTGCACAGGCACTTCGTGGACGATGCCCTGGCGTCACATCTGAAGAAGTGCTTGCCAGAAAAGTTGCAGAGATTGTCCTGAAGCTTCATGTATCTGTCGATGAGGTCAATGCACGCGTACAGGTGATGAGAGAACGTCTAGACGCCGCTCCTGAAATTGAGATTGGTGGGCAAAAACTGAGAGACTTGCGCGAATACGATAACGGTGTTGGCTATTCACTTGACCTACTTACAGCGCAGTTGGCAACACTCGTAGGAGGGTATGCAGTACTCTTGCGTACGCATGATTACAAAGAGACGCGTGAAAAATGGACAATAGCAGGCCACTGCACGCCTGCCTGTGTTGAGGCATTCTTGCAGGATTGGGCACCACGCCAGGGGCTTATTGACCTCTACGGTGTTCCTAATCGCGGCTATGCTGGTGGCTATAAAGGAGAAGAGAACAATGTTGCTGAGATTGAATAATTGCGATATTCCGTACCATGCGATTGCCTGGGTGGAGTATCACGATAGCACCCATGCCACTGTGTTTTTACAGGCAATGGTACGCACACAAACAACGGCAATTCGTCCAAAGAGCTTTTCAGTGGTTGGTGAAAAAGAGGTTGCACATTTGCGCAAGTACATGGAGCTGGCCGCTGGGAAAGTTCTTCTCAAGATTGAAGACGAGGAGTAAGTAAGATGGAGGCAGTGTTTGTCCTTCTTTTAAACGCTTCGCTGGCCTTTTCTCTGACGTTACTTGATAAGAGTATGAAGAGCAATGCGCGCCGCAGTCTCCTATGGGCTTGCTGGGGAGCCACTTTTGTTGCGGGAGCCGCTTTTGTACTTACCTTTTGCGCGATCTTTCATGTGCAGTTTTAAAGGAGAAGAGCAATGAGCAATGACTTTTTCATTTTGTATGCTTTTCTCTTCCTCATCTTTGGGCTACGCTCCCTTGATCAGTATGCGAGGGGAATCGGGAACCGTCAGTTGATGGGAATAGCTACTATTGTGTGTTTGGTGATTTCTGGCATTTGCTTTGGATTTTTCTTATACCCGTTTTTTCACGTAGTAATTTCATAAAGGAGAGAAGAGAAATGGATGAACAAATACGCGTTGGCTTACGCATTCTTTCGAAGCTGGATACACTTTTATACGAGCATGTGGTGGATGATGGTCATGAAGAAGCATGGCAAGATGAACGCTATTGGCGCTGTCGCGCTTGTGGCAGCGAAGCATTTACTACTGAAAGAGTAGATCATACAGGGGAATGCCTCTTCTACGATGTGCAAGATTTGAAGAAAGCTATGAACGCATGAAGCTCATTTCTCTCCTCTTTTTAGTACTCTTCATCTGGCGCGGGTGCGCAGCATACACCCGCTTAAATAGAGGGCAAGGCAATCAAGTTCTGGCGGCAAGTGTTGCGTACATATGTGTTGTAGGAGCCGGTGTTTCGCTGGCTTCTTTCTTTTTATAGGAGGGTAGAACAATGAGTTTAGATGCACAGTTTGTGAAAGATGTGGCGTTTGCCAAGAGCGAAGATGATACAGAGTTAGAAACGGGGCAAGGACTTGTCTGGCCTGCCATCCCTTCGCTCCCCAATCAGATCTATCAGGGAGCGTTTAAAATTTCTCCGTTTATTGAGTTCTTTGATCTGGCGTGTGATGAGTATATTACTGGGACACTGGAGCCTGATGAAGTTGCTTCTGTTGCGCAGCGGCTTAACGACTATGTACAAGAGTTGGGGCCAAATATTGCCGGTGACCAAGAGATACCATATGACGAAAGCGATCCAGAGGAGACACTTTCTTATGCATGGATACGTGATCTTAACATTCTCTTTCAGTTTGCAGCGCAAGAAAGATTGTTTTTGTTCATTCATCGTTAGAGAGGAGAGAAAAATGCAATCGGAAGAGCGCATTGCATGGTTGGTCAGTCTCTACGTAGAGAAAGAACGGTTGCAACGTCCAAAACTTATACACGATCCAGGGATTGTCCTTATTTCTCGTCATGTGCGTCCCGTCTGGATAAGCCGTGTGACTGACGATGAAGGCTATGAATCATTTACCGTTGGCGTGGCAGAGCATGTGACCTTTCCGCTTGATCGGCAAGAGGTTGAAATGATGGTCACGCTCTTGCAAAAAACATTGGAGAAAAAAGATGTCGATAAGTAAAAAGCAGATAGAAGAGCGGTTAGCGCAGGAGCGTTTTCGCGATGTGGTGAATACGTATCGTGCAGCGCGTCCTGATATTGATCCGCAAGAACTCACGCTGTTGGTGCCCAGCCGTATCAATCCGATCTGGTTACAAAAGGGGCTCATTAATCAAGGCGAGACCGTTATCTATACCCTTGGTATTGGAGAGCGTACATCTTCTGGCCTGACACAAGAGCAGATGGAAGATATGCGGATCGCGTTGAATGTTTTTCTAGAGGAGGATGATGGTTTTGAATAGAGCAGATGTGATCTTTCATCAGGAAAGTGATTATTCAATCGGGCACAGAACGATTTTGCTGGACTTACCGCAGGTGGGTGCTGAATATAATTTTCTGCTTCCGCAGAAGATGCGTACACAGAAACACCTGAACTATCTGGAAGATTTTGAGGCAGGACTGGATGAAGCAGCAAAGTGTAGCGTTTCGCTGGATGTGCAAAAAGAAGGACCAGCAGAGGTGAACTATCGTGGGATTATTCAAAGAACACTCCATGATATGAACTTTGAGCTCTGGTCACCAAAACAGCAACAGCAAAAACAGGTACCACTGGAGAAGTTGTGCGCGGCTAAACTGCTCATGGACTATCCTGAGTTGGATTTTGACTGGTGCTGCTATCTTGCCAAAGATACGATCTATGAGAAGATGGGGAACCGTATTCCAAATAGTTATACGGTGATTACGCTTGAAGCAGGTACACAGGTTTTCCCCATCTTCACTGGGCTCCTGCGCATGGAGACAACCGATAATTCTGGCTTGGTGATGATCAGTGATATCGATCAGGCAAAACGGCTGCTTCCGGCACTCAAAGAACTACTCGTGCTGGATAAGCCAATTCGCTTGGCGGTGCATTCATGAATAGTGATCTCGTACAAATGACCGAAGAACAGCGTGCGGAGATGAAGAGCACTGCAAGGCGGCTGCTTATTCATCATCCAGAGTGGAGTCAGGATCTCCTTACTAATCATCTTGGTGTGCAGGTGCTTCCTGGTGGACGCTTGAGTAACACCGTTTCGAAAGCAACACGTACAGAGGTGCTGCTTGAAACATTGGGCGAAGTAACACGAGAGTATGGCACCTACCCTGTGCCACTCACACAGGAACAGACAGAAGACATTGTTGAGAAAGCACGATTGGCGATAGAGGAACACCCCTTTTGGACGCTTGATGCGGTTGCGCATTGGGTTGGAAATTTCCGTATGCCAGGAGGCAGGCCAATCAACACAGTTGATTTAGCAATCCGTGAAACGCTGGTGCAACGCGCTTTCACATGGATACAGAAAGAAGAGGAACAATAATGGGATTATATGCTTTTTCGCATAATGATGGTGGTGGAGCAATTATTGGCACGCTTCCCACGCTACGAGAAGCATGTGAACAGGCTATCAAGGTTTACGCCCGTGAGGGTGCCTTTGCGGTCTCTCTGGTAGTTGTCAGAGATGAAGAGACCGCACTCTACCGCATGGAGGATGTGACTGCTTATGCTGAGCGCTGCAAGCTCAGTGATGAAATTGATCTTGCGCTGCATTCTATCAGCGTAGAGGAGAAAGATGCGCTTATTCGCAAGATGGCGCGGTTGTTGAAGTTAGAGGAAAAATCATGAGCGAGACATTAGAAGAACTGTTGGAAGAAAAACGAGCAGCGTGTGAGCTGGTCATTGAGTGTCTGAAATGTGAGCAGCGCAGTCACAACACTGGCTACAATCGGTTGCGTACGGAAGTCTACACCACGCCGTATTGGCATTGGACGCTTTGCTTAGTCTACCAGGGCCGTATCATGGAAGTTGAGCACGACCAGTCTTCAGACGGAATACCACCTGCCTATGACATTTTTGTACAGCTTTTTGATGAGATTGAAAGCTATTCTTTTGGCGGGAATTGGGGGAAATGGCTTGCTGATCAGGGCGCGCTGGATAAATATGACAGGGAAAGTGGCATGACGGCTGAAAAATACTATGACGAATGGGAGAAGCAGGCCGCGCTCATTACTCTGATACAGTACTGGCTTGGTGAGGATATGGAGACACTGTACTATGCAGAGCGAAAGTAATCCCTTTGCATATGGTGAGATGCCTCTTTCCAGGCAATCGCTGGTGCATCGCGCAGCGAACGAGTTCCTGGGCTTAGAAGAAGAGCGACTACTGTCTACAGATCGCACACTTGCGGCCAACTACGGTTCCTTTGAGACGGAGGAATTTGGCCGCGCCTGGGGCGAGATTTATGTCTATGAAGGGGGAAATCTGTTGACTGATGGCTATCTCTCCTATGACGGCATTCTGGCCTTACGTGATATTGGCTCAAAGGTGTTTGAAGTGCGTTACAACGCACAAGAGACAGAGTGGGATACCCGTTACTTTGGTCGCTACGAATGCTACGCAAAGAAGAAGCTTCCTGGTGATCGGGTGCTTCTGGCAAAGTGGGGAGATTGCACTGAAAGACAACTGGTGCTCACCAACGCTGAGTACGCAGATGTGTGTGAAAAGATTGCACGCATTCCTGATGCCCACAAGCACTTCCCTGAATATAAGACGCGAGTGCGTCCAAGAATACGTGGAGAGCATCGCTACTTGATCGAAGAGGTTTTCGAAGAGACGCAGGCCGTATTCCCAAGAGATAGTTACGGAAGGCGGTGTTATAGCACTACTGAGCGACCAATACGCCCGTTTGATCATGGTTATGGCAGTGTGACGCATGATTTCTTTTTACTTGGCACGCCTGACGTGTGGACACTCCAGTGTCCAGTCTCAGACATGCGTCACATGCTTTACCGTCGCAAAGAGGGCTGGGGCAGATACGGCAAACCTGACTGGACAGAGATTGATCTGGTGTTTACGCACTACAATGCAGGACTCTTTGCTGAACGGGTACGCGTCTCAGTGTACCAGCTTTTAGCTGTCCGACATTTAATAGAGACAGAGGTCACCGGCATGGTGCGTATTCCAGCGCTTGATGAGCGCTACACTCCTGCAACCGTTTCCTGGGATCAGCAAGGGGCAACGATACAAGTGCTTCCAGATCGTTTTGAATGGGAAGAGAACACGAAAACTATCTGGTTTCGCCAGGATGTGTGGAACTGGATATTCCAATGCCTCCCAGAGCTGGAGGGATGGTACAACGCAGTTGATGAAGAAATGCAAAGCCATTATGAGGAGAGCCGCTACACCCATGAACAATAAAGCATTTTACAAGTTTTGCAATCAGCGCAGCAATAATGAAGATTCGTCTTCAAAAGAAACAGCGATTGCAACCGCGTGGGAATTTCTTTTTGAGAATTATCCTGTCTTGCCCAGTGAGGACGACATTGCGGATTTTCTGGATGACCAGATCGAAGCGCAAAAGTATATGGTGATGCGCGAAGCCTTTGAGTGGCTCCGTGAGATTTTTGAATATGAAGATGTGGAGGATGGGGTGATATTCCGCCACATCTTCGCAAGATAAGGAGAATAGTTATGACTGCCTGTCTCGTCTATCGAGTCAGCCCTGAGCTTCCTATACGGACAATGGCTCGTCAGAGCTTTGTCGAAGCGTGTAGCACTGCCTGTGAAATGGACAAAGAGATTGATGTCGAAATCCTTGCGGTGTTTGGTGATGAGGGAGAGGCATGCCTTGGGTTTGAAGAAGTGACCGCATTTCAAATTGATAGTATTCGGGGCGTAAAGCACGCGCAAATCATCTACCGCAATCGCTACGGCGGTGCAAAAGGGTTGACCACAGAAGAGTACCAAAGCTTTCCAGAGGCCGTCATTGCGGCTGTCAAGCATGCTGAGCAAGAGTATTCTTTTCAGCTTATCGCTGTCACCTCTTTAGAAGGTGAACCGGTTGAGCAGTTTCTTGGCAATGTTCCAGCGTGTCATAAATACCTTGCGCAGCACACGCTCAAGAATAAGATTTATCAAACAATGCTTTTAGAAGATGGCGCAGCAAAGAATGGCATGATTACGTATCTCTCAGCGCTTGCAGATATTCAAGTAAGGAAACTACCAGCATGATTTTTACCTATTCACGTGTCCTCAATCATGAGGCCGTCGTCAACAACTTTCCCGATTTCTTTCGTGCAGCTTCCTATGCGATTGCGGAGAAAAAGCGCACTGAGCGCTATACCTTTGTCAGCATTGTGGCAGACGACGCGGCGTTCTCCTTTCACTTTGATGAGTATGAAGATATGCGCTCGGTCTTGGAGTTGATCACCAAAGCATTAATTTATCAATTTTTATTGTCTGCAAAGACACTTGAACATAAGGATAGCGCTTTCTTAGACTACGTCAAGCTAGAACATGTTCGCCTTGACTTGGAGTACGCGAAAGCGCCGTGGTATGTCGGTACGATTGGAGGAAGTTAATGGCAAACTTTGTGTATTATCGTACGGTGAATGGCGAAGAAATCACTACAGGTAGCGCAATCTTTCTGGATATCGCTGAGCAGATTATACAGGAGGGGAAGGACACCTACAGCTTTGGACGGCTGTACCGTAATTATGATGGTGTGGGCTGGTGGGACAGCATCTCAGTGATCAAAGACGTAGTCAAGATCATTCAAAAGGCTGTCTGGTACAAACAGGTGCTTCGCAAGGACGCGACCGCAGAAGAGAAAGAAGTAGCGTTTTTAGAATATGTGAAGTACGAAAGTGTTCGCCTTAATCTGGAGTACGCAGAATATCCCTGGTGTCCTCTAGAGTTGGTGAGAAAACCGATAAGAAAAGGAAGATTTTCATGAGCGAAGAATTAGGAAAGCCACTTCTGGCATACCGCAAACACGGGAGCCTTACTATGAAATATGCCACGAAAGATTTTGCAGAGCTGGGAAGCACCCTGGCACGTGAGATGGCGCGTATTGCAACCAGTAAGTATTGGCTCAAAGAGTTGCAGCACATGCACTATCAAGGCGCTGAGTTGATGAACGTAGAGGTGAAGCGCTCGGAGATTGTCACGATAGAGGACAATGTCTACGATCCTGAGACGATTGGCGAACAGGTCTTTGGGCATCGCTACGCAAAATATGCAGAGATGTACGCGATGACACTCTTTCGCAAGCCAGATGTCATGATGGAGGATGATTGTGTGGTGCGTCAATTTGAGACACTCCTCATGCGCGTTTCCAGCTATTCATTAGAAAGCTTCTCGCGCACTGGCGACAATCTGGCATTTCGCTATATGCTGGCTCCACTCTTGGAAGATGATGAGTTGGTACGTGTTTGGAAGGAGCGTACCAAGTGAAAAATCTACTCAAGGTATCCTGGTGGACGGCAGAGGGAAAGTTAGATAGTTTCCGCTTGAACGTTGAAAAAGATGAGAATCATAATTTCTTCGTGGAAGATATTGAGCATCCCTATCCAATGCTGCCAGTACTGCACGTTGAATGGAGCTCTTTTCTTGGTGTGACGCTTGTCACAGAGAAGCGACCATACTTTATCAGCTCGTATGATCTCTGGTTTCTGGTTTTTCCGAACGATGATGAAGAGGCGATTGGGCTGCGTATGAAAGGTGGCATCTTGCTGGCCTTTGTCTTTGATCTGGTTTCTAAACACGAAGCAGAACAGGCATCGATCAAGTATATCATCGAAGCGGTTGAAAAGATTTAAGATGAAAAAGTTTCACAAAACGAAAGCGAGAACACGCATGTATTATGACACCGATGAATCAGGCAATGTTGGTTACAGTTGTGGCTATACCTATCTTACTGGTGACCGGCCTGAGCAAAGTGAAGTAGAGCAGCGCAGCGCAGCGTTGGAGCTGGCAAAACCATGTTGCAAGAATGGCGCGGCTATTGCGCTCTTTGTAGAAGAATATGTACACGGCTATGCAGATCGATTGACTAATAATGCGAAAGCCCAGGCAGCGCGTGAGAGAGCGCTCAAAGAAGAAGCGTAAAAAACGAGAGGGTAGTTACTACATGCTGATGCGCATGAGTTGCTACCCTGCTATTATTTTCCACATCTGTCGGGTGTTGTACCAACAGTAACGCCAGTATAACATAGATGCCTTGCTTTTACGCCAAAGTATGACCTTTTTCTTATTTGTTCCTTCAGAAAAAAGTCTTGACAGGTTGAACCTTTTTGTGTACTCTACCAGTAGAACGGTAAAACCGCTTCACGGTAAAATTTACATGAAAAGGAAATATGTATGAAAGTATATGCGATTGCCAACCAGGGGCACTATGATGCCTGTTGAAAATGGATACTGCAAGCGCGGCAAGGTTATTATGAGGGAGTCGCTTACGAAAGAATCTCTTTACGAGCGATATGCCGTTGGCGGGGAGAGCATAAGGGAAATTTCCAGAGCCACAGGGTATGCTGAGTCAACAATATCGAAGCATATGAAAGTGCATGAAATTGAGCAAAATCCGCATGGACACTATATTAAGAGAAATTATATAGACTCGTCTGGGTTTCTCGATGTTTCTGATGATTGGCATGCTTATTGGATAGGCTTTCTTGCCGCTGATGGTTGTATCTATGAGGACGGGAAGAATAGTATAAGAGTACAACTTCATCTCCAACAATCTGATGCAGATCATATGAAGAATTTTCGAGATGGCGTGGGATCAAAATCTGCTATTCGCTTTGGAGGAAAGGGAGGCTCTAGCGCAGCTATACTGTGTCTTTATGATCCTCCACTTGCAACGGCTCTTGCTCGTTGGGGCATTGTTCCAAACAAGACGTTGCAACTATCCTGGCCCACTGATTTTCCTGAGCATTTATTATCGGCATACATTCGAGGATACTTTGATGGCGATGGAACAGTCTATCAACGTCACAGGAAAAATGGCGGAAGTAATTGGACAGAAACTATCTGCCGTTTCATTGGTGGAAGCCAATCGTTCTTAGAAAGATTGAAAACAGAATTAGAGGAGCGCGGCATTGAGACATTGTGCATATATCGCAATCAGCAGTCAAACGCATTCTTCTTACCATTATCAGGGAGGAGAGAGAACCTTCTTGTTTTCTCTGAATTTTTGTATACCGGATCGACAGTGTGTTTGGAGCGTAAAAAAGAAATTTTCAATGATTTGGAACGTTATCATCAAGCACATCCAAGAGTAAAGTCTTGGCTCCGTTACAAAGCGAGTTAGATGTAAAACGTGTATCTAAAGAATAAAGAAAGGAAACCTATATGAAGGTATATGCGATTGCCAACCAGAAGGGGGGAGTGACGAAGACCACATCAACCGTCAGCCTCTCTGCTGCGCTAGCGCGTCAGGACAAGCGTGTCTTGATGGTTGATCTTGATCCACAGAGCTCGCTCACAGAATACTTTGTGAGGCCCGTTGACCTCAAGGAAACCACGTATGATCTTATTATCAGTGGCGTGAAGATTGTGCCCTTCCCTCTTGGGCGTTTTGTACATCTTCTGCCAACCACATTGGACTTGGCCGCAGCCGAAATTGAATTGCCATCGAAAACCAATTTTGAGCATTCGTTACGTAGAAGGTTGCGCGAATATGCAACCGATTATGATTATTGTATTCTGGACTGTCCACCGACGCTTGGTGTGCTTACCCGTATCGCACTCACTGCTGCTGATAGTGTCCTCATTCCGGTGGCCTGTGAAGTGATGGCGATCCGCACCCTTCCTTATATTCTTGGACACATCAAAGATGTGCATGACACTGAGCTCAATAAAGAGCTCTATCCCTGGTACATTTTACCCACACTCTTTAGCTCACGCGAGAAAGAAGACGTGGATTGCCTGACCAGTATTCGCAGACAATACGGCAAGCTCGTCTATGAAACGCCAGTGCCACGTAAGACTGACTACAAAAGGGCAGTGCGCTTCCAAACAGACATCTTTGATATTGATCCTTCTCTTGGTGTTCTATGGGATGATCTGGCAACACTGCTTATTCAGGACTCAGTGCGTCTGGGAGAAAGGGTGCGCCAATGAACAAACGCAAGCCGTCAGCCTGGGATGTAGCTGTTAAAGAGCAGCAGGCGCGGTTCCAAGACAATGATGTCATACCGGTACAACCGCAGAACGGTAAAAAGGTAAAACTGAAAGAGAAAGTCACGCTCTATCTCGATGACGAGTTGCTTGATGCGCTTGACGGCATGGTGGTGGATCACAAAAAGCAAATGCGTGCAGAGGGCAAGCGTGCACGCATGAATCGTAATGAGTTTATGCGTGAGCTGATTAAGCGTGCCAAGCAAGCTGGAGGACTCCTTTAATTCTTTCTGAAAATACAATGAACTTTTTCTTGACTTCTTTTCGGCACTGGCCTATACTAAGTGGGAAGTCAAGAAAAGTGAAGGAAAAATGCATGGACAAAGAAAAAGAGGCACAGGCCACACTTGGCCTGGAAATTCTTGCGGATTTGGATCAGGCGATTGTGTATCAGAATGCGGCGATGTCGCGCTATGAGTGTGGCTGTTGCCACGTGCGCAAAAGCTTTCGCAGGGAGCTTGATCACAGTCATGAAGAGTGGTGTGTGGTACGCAAAATAGCGCGCTTGAAGAAAATGTTAGGAAAAGAAGAAGAGTAAACGCCGCATTCTGCGGTTGTTTTTGAAAGGAGCACGAAGATGCTGGCCTTGAATCGACAACAAGACATTTGGAAGGTAGGCATTGCCTACGGCCTGGAGCTACGCAAGTATCACGAGAAGAAGGGCAAACTAATTTTAGGGAAGACGCTCATTGATGCCGCGTTTTTCCAGGCGCTTGAATGTTATACCCACAAAGAGACGATCAATTGTTTCATCACTGGTTTCGTGAACGGGTATTTAAGTCTTTAACCAGCCGTTCATAGCGGTCTTTGCTTTTCACAGCTTCGTGGTAGAAGTGCGTGATGCACAGCGAGAGCAGAAGAACAAGGACCGCGATTGCCGCGCAGAAGAAAAGCAACTCCCTGCCAATATTTAAAATAAAGAGTAAGATGAGGGCGAGAAGCCAGAGCAGCAGGACGCCGTGGATAGCGAGCTGTGCATAATAATATTTTTTCAAGTCGTGGGCAAGATACTGCTCAAACTCAATGCGCTGGAGGAGCGCAAGAGAGCTGGGAACTGTCTCTTTATCCGTATTGGGATAAGAAGAGAAAAGATTGTCTGTCGTTGACATAGGCTTGTCCGTTTCGTTGGTAGGCGACTAGAGATGTCCCATTGTAGAAGAAAATTCTGCCTTTTGCAAGAAAAAATACGCTTCTTCAAAAAAGTGGGGAATCGGGGAATCTGGGAATGGACTTTCTTCTGAAAATGATAAGAAAAATGTTGACTCCTTGAGAAAAATGGGCTATTCTGATAGAAAGGATGTTCCATATACAGAGAGGAGTCTTCATTTGAAGAAAATCGTGTTTGCTTCCCTTTTGTTTGTCTCTCTATTCCTCGCTTTGGCCGTCAATGTGAAAACAGCGCATGCGGATGTCAATCCAACATTGGTTGATCCTCCAACACAGCCAACAGCCACTTCTGTGCCAGCGCCACAGCCGAAATTGCCTTGTTCTGATGTTCATAACCCTTGCCCTACATGGTCGGTCGGGTATGAAAATTGTTCGGAATTTTGGACGGTGGAAGTGTTTTCTCGTGCCGATCTTGACAACCAGATTATGAGTAACAACGATCAGGTTGTAGGAGTATGTAAGTACGGCTATGAATACCAATACGAGCAAGGCTCTATTGCCCCAGGCTCGTATATAAAGGATTACTTTCTGCCGAACGATTGGCTGGAAACCGAATTTCAGATCGTTTCTATTGATCCGGTTGCCGGAATACTCGTGGTCGTCTACGTATAAGGAGCATGAGTATGACCGCACAGCAGCAAGAGCTCTTTGAGCGCGTCCAAAAGCTGATGGTGGTCGTCAATGATAATGGGCTGTCTCCCGACGTGCGTGGAGCAGCCTATTATCGCATGATGGACTTACGAGCGATTTTGGAAGACCAGCATCGTATCTATACCACGATTGAGCGTGGACGTATTGAACTTGAACGTGAACTCGCGTAATTAATTAATTTTAAAAAATAATTTTCTCGCGTTCAAGAAAAAATAATTAATTAATTAATTCCAACAAGGAGCAAAAATGGAAAAGAACAGTTTACAGAGAAAGGTAGCACAAGAGTACGGTGAGCAGACCTTTTATGCTACGTATATGTGGTCGCGTGGCGAAATGCCAGAAACACTCAGGCATCTTGGCGTCTTCTTTCACAGGAAGACCGGCGTTTCCTTTCTCTTCTTAGAAGGAGAAGAGATGCTTTTATATATTGCTGATGGAGGTCACAATGAGATGCTGCAAATGGGGCAAGCATTTCAAATCTTTGCACGTCTCAATGAAGTTGATCTCTATGGTCCTATACACGGATTGGGGGCGCTCGATGAGCCGGATGATGAATTGATGGTGCCAGGAAAAGTGAAAATACTAGGTGAAGATGGAATTTGGGTTCTGAAAGATGAGGAGCAATACTAATGCGAAACGAAAGCAAGCCGGACGGTGTCGCGATGCGTGTTGCCCTGGCACGTAGTGCTGGAAATAAGGCGCAGACCTGGATTGGGGATGTACAGTATATTGTAGAAGATCTTGTTGGTGGTCACACGTTTCGCTTTTGGGCACTTCAGAATAATGATGTGGCAACTGAAGGTTCAGGCGATGGTGCGAAGCTTTTAGCGTGGTTTCACTTTCGTGACGTGAGTACGATAGCAAAGATCTGGTACAGTTTGTAGAAGGAGGAAGAATACATACAATGGAATTCCTTCGTGCGTATTGGCAAACTTCCTGGTGTGCCGCATGGAGCAGAGGAGTTACCTTTGAAGAAATGCGTGCGATCCTGGTCGCTCTTGAAGCCGTAGAGAAAAGTGCTGGCCTGGAGGCCGCTGAAGCAGTTTCCGACCAATTTGAAGAACTGTGTACAAGTATTCTAAAAAAGAAAGAAGAACAGAAACATGAAATACTACGAGAAGAAAGTGTTAGTTGCGCTGCTTGATCTGGCGTCTGACCGATTTAGCAATCACGGCTGCAACGACTTTGATTTGCAAGAGGTGCTGCCTGAGCAGTCAGATCGACAGATGTTTGTGAAAGATATGTATGCCGACAGCGGCGATGAAGAGCGTTATCAAGAGGAGTTGAAATACTCTCCGAACTTTCGCTATGATAATGATTCAGGGCTTATGGAGTATTTTGCCAACCGCTTTACGCATGAAATTGCCAAAGCACGCGGCGAGATGTATGAGGCACTCGTGATGGGGCTACGCAGTTCCTACGAAGACGAGAAGCGCGCCGCACTCGCGCAATTGGCTTCTGCCTTCGGCTATGAAGAAGAGCGCGACGCCTTTGTTACAGAAACGAAGCAGCCCGATCCAGCAGACACGCTTGGGATGTACCTCTACCTTGGCCTTCAGGCACGCACAACAACGTACATGCAATATTACCTGGAACAGGTGCGGCTGCACGAAGGGTTTGCAATGCCTTTTGATTACGATGTCCCAGTAAGGAAAGAGGATGGAATAATCCGCTATGAATAAGACGCATAGCGCGCTCTGCCGCAAATACGCAGGCATCGCACGAGCGCGCAAGACACGGTTCCAAAGCCGCTATCCAGACTATTGCACTGCCTGCGGTGCCGATGGATTTACCTATAGCAAAGACTATTGGGGAGAATTAAAACAGTATCCGTGTACATCTTGTCTGGAGCAGGGGAAGTGCCCACGCTGCGGTAAACAAGAGATAGTGCAGGAGCCCTGGAAAGAGTTTGCAGGGAGTTATCCGGTATGTGCCGCGTGCAACTGGACAAGTTTGCATGAAGATGATGATGCGAACACGCTTCCGTTTCCGCCAGAGTGCTATTGCGAGGTGCTGGCATGATTTTACGATGCGATTCCAAAGGCGATCATCGCTTTAGTGCGCTTTATGCCTATCTTGGAGTACGCACGATTGAACAATGGTATCAAGATGCTAAACGTAACGAGAATGGCTATCCCTATAAAAAGCCCAAAGGAGAGCAGGCCACCTTCCTTTTACTGGACGCCACCTATATTCCCGCTATTATCATTCAGCATGAATACTATCTCTTGCTCTGGCATGCGTACCTACGAAAGCATCCAACCCTCTTGGAGTACGCAGCTACTTTTGAGGGCTTTCAGGATGTCTTTGATGGGCATCGTGGCATGATTTATGAGCCGTCAGCTACCTATCCACAGGCTGATCGTTGTACGCAGTCTGAAGCGATAGCGCATTTAGTCTATCTTCATAGAACGAAAACAAAACATAACTATCCAAAGATACTTCGCCACGTATGGCGGGTGATAGAGCAGGAGGCAGAGCTATGCGCTGGATAATTACTGAAATGATAATTCAAGAATGGAGATGATAATGAATGAAGAGTTTGAAAAGTTTTGGGAAAAAGAGATAGTGCCAGGATTAGTAGAAACTTTCAAGGAAGGGGCTGAGCTTTTCGGCATGGAAGATACGCCTGCGATGCAGAAAGCATATCTAGGAAGATGGAGGAAAGTAGCGAGAAAGCTCTGGGATAATTACTCTCCACCTCTTCGTGTCGAATCTAGCAAAAGGTATTGGCTTGCTTTCGCATCCATGTTTATTATGATTGCAGGAGCGCTCGCCTTTGGAATATTCACTTACTTGGGAGTTTCCATTTCTGAGTTTTCTAGTCTTGATCATATACTTTATGGATGTATAGGAACATTGCTTACGCTTTGCCTTGGAGCAGGAGCGTTAGTGATGTTTTTCGATTTGCAATTGCATAAAAGGAAATAATTATGCGCTGGACAATTACTGAAGAAGGAAACTATGAAAGCGCGGAAACGTTTCAAAAATATGGACGTGCCAAAGAGGCCGCGAATACCTTTGCAAAAGAAACAGGTGGCGCGCTGCTTCCCCTCATTTTTTATCGTAGACGTGCAAAACCGTCTACCTATTATCTTGTACTGCTCAAGAGCGACGTGGAGCGCAAAAAGTATCGTTATAAAAATGATCAGTTTGAAAAAGACGCTTCGTCGCAAGAGCAAACCATGTATCAATCGGGAACCTTTGTGCTCTGGGAGCGCAGCGATAGTTCTCACGAATACTACATTTATAATATTCGCAAAGATACCCCTTCTGGCACCTATGTGGGTGAGTATTGGCCGGTGGGCGAGAAGCGTTTTCCTTATAGTGCACATGCATTCTCGCCTGATGGTCCGTTTTATACATGGCCGCATTGGATGCTACAGCATAGTAATGAAAAAGACCGCGCCTGGATGCGCGAAATGTTGCAGGAGCGTGTGAAAGACCATGAATAATATTATCCACCTCTCTTTAGTGCTTCTCGGTATCGCCTTTCTCTTAATGTTCGTAGTCTGGATAGTCAAAGAAGTCTATGAGATTTTACGTCTCGTGTGGATTATGTGGCTCAATGTTTTGCAGAGTCCCACCGCACGTTGGGAAATGCAAAGTGGACGCAAGGAGGAGCTCAGGGAGCGCTTTGTACCAGTACTCAGGTCTATAGAGCGAGACGCCGTCTACAGCACCCTAGACTTCCTCTCAAAGCCGCTCTCCCTGGCTTTTAATTGGATACGAGAGGATGGCGTGTTCTACTGGTGTCACCGCAAAGGCATTGTTCGTCTGTGGCGGAAAAGACATTTTCAGAGAAAAAATACTATTCTGAAAAACTCATGAAAAAAGACTTGACGTTTCTCTTTGATTGCGCTATGCTTCGTGTATAAGAAATAAACGAAAAACTTCTTCCTCGATTGGGACGCGCTTTTGTAGTTAAGAACAGTCAAGGAGAAACGGTCATGAAAATATTCTTAAATTCTATCTCGTTAGAAATCCACTTCGAAGAATTGAACGGTGCAAAAAACGGTTATATCGAAGTTGCTGATTTGAAAGCTTTTAAAGCGTTAATCAAAAAATACGGTCAGTGCATAGTTGATCAGTCGGATTTGGATGCTGATTTCGTGGTGTGCGTGTACGACGACTACGCTGAGTAGAAGGGGAGAACGAATGAAGCCTTACGGCAAAGATGGGCAGCAAATGAACTGCTGCCCAGGTCACGACAGTACCAGCAAGCAGCGCGGTGGCAAAAGTGTGAAGCATACCGCACGCCAGAAGAGCAAGCACGCTCTCAGAGCAGAGCAGGAAGGGAAAAAGCTCTTTTCCAAGACCGCACGACGTGGCGCGCACCGCTCTCGCCCTTTAGTATTTCGCTTTATAGATGGTCGGTATCAAATTGTTTCTGAACATACAGAGAAATAACCCTTGACGGACGGAGACGAGTGCGCTATACTTCCTCTATAGAAGAAATAAACGAAAACATTATTCAAGGAGAAAAAGATGAACGCGCTTCAAATCAAATCACAAAACGATTGGGTTAAACCAATGCTTGCAGCAATGGCCGCGTGTTACCGCCAATTTCAATCGGGCTCCGATAGAATGGTCGCAGGCAAAGATTATGTGGCGATCCGTCACGAGCTAGAGCGTCTTGGTTTCGCCTTCGCTTTTAAAAGGGGCGGATATCTCCAGGCACAGCGTATCGCGGTTACCGAAAATAACCTCTCAGAAGAGATTGCAATCCTCGCCGCAAAATATCTTTATTAAGAAAGGACGCGTTCATGCAGAGCACACTTTATAGTTTTCGTGTTAGCGTTGCTGGCGAAGCATACGAGCGCACAATGCCCTGGTTAGAAAAGCTCGCTGGTACCTATCCTACGCTGAAGTACGATCTCTTTCGAGAGGTTGGTTACTGTTACGTTTTTATCACGGTTGAAGAGCCGTCAGACCTCTATATCGAAATACACAATGCTCGCAGGCGTGGCCTGATCGAAGAGTACACGGTTTCTGAAAATACAGAGAAATAAGTCTTGACAATTCAAAGCGTGATGCGCTATACTCTAAAAAGAAGAACAACGGGGTCCATAATGGCGAAGAGTATAGCAATGTAAAAAGCAATGTTGTTCTTCTCTCTTACCCACCTAGTTTAAACGGTAAAACGTTTGCTGAGCGAAGCAGGCATGGTATCACTTTCTCTTCCTCTACAGAGGACAAGACTGCATACCGCTTTTCGTTCTGCTGATACCAGACAGCAAGTATCTCTGTTCGAATCAGAGGGTGTGGGGCTTTATTTTTACACAATTTTGAAAGAGGCGTGCATGACAGAGTATTTATATGGGCGTCTGTGGGTCGAAGGGCTGTCGCAGTGGCATTTTTATCATCGCTGCGCAGCGTGCAGACAAGGACACTTTGGACGCGTCTGGATTGGGCTTGCGTACGTTTACGCTGTTATCTACGGTGATTTTGGCGTACCAGGGGCACCAGAGAAAAAAGTGTATGTGTGCAGTGAGTCATGCGCACGAGCGTTCCAGGCAGTTGCAGGAGAAAATGATGATTACGTTACAAGAAGGGGCGCGCATCCCGTTCGCCGTTTTCGAGGAAGCCCAGGAAACCGATAAGGGCGCGATGAAGTACAGCTCGTACACGATGCGTGATGGCTATATCATTTACGAGGCGGTTGAACAGAATAGTGCGAAGTGCCCAAAGTTCTTCGTTGTAGAATATGTCGGAACTGATAGCGTGATCGCTGTTATTGATACGGTCAACGATACGCGAAGAGACGCGTATCGAAAGATCAGCGAAGCGAAAGAGAAGCGACGCTAATACTCTTGGTGGCTATAGTGTAGTGGTCTAACACAGGAGATTGTGGCTCTCCTAACTCCAGTTCAAATCTGGATAGTCACCCTTGTTTCTTGCGGATAGGCACACGTTTTGGGTGTCAGAAGGTTCAAGTCCTTCTCTGTCCTTAGCCGGTGTCCTCCTGGCTATTCATTCAAAGTTCCTTTGATGGGAAATGGGGGGCTGGACGCAGTATTCTAGACTATGCTGTAATTGGGCATGAAAATGGAAGTAGCAGGTTGATCACCTGTCCTGGTTCGAATCCAGGGTGTCCAATATCTCTAGTTGTGGTGCAGCGGTAGCATACTCGCCTCGGACGCGAGAGGTCGCTGGTTCAAGTCCAGCCAACTAGATTTGACTCAGTAATGGGTCAAGCCGTCAGTAGAAAGTGTATGGAGGTTTGTGTCGTGTTAGCATGCGCACTACTTATTCATGAGAAGTAAGGGACTCCCGCATGTGACTTATTCCGTCATGCGAAAGCATGAAAAAACAATGCGACTACTGACGTTATTTCTAGCAGTTCTTTTGGAAGTACAACAGAAGAGCATTACGGGTGTCCAAAGGTGCCTCGCAAGCGACGGCGAGGATAAACGGTTAACGTCCATCGGCCTTTGACAAAGAAGTTTATGAAGAGAAGGTGCAACACCTTTGCTGCTGGCGATGCACGCTACCACATCGTTTGCGGCTGATGTAGACAATGCATACGTGAACTTCTTATTTGGACGAGGAACCGGCAGGGTTACGAGGAGCGTCATGACCTCCCGTGTAGGTGCAACTCCTACATTCGTCTCCTGGTGTCGAAGCATGAAGATGCGGGTACACCGCGAACATAGCTCAAGAACAGAGCACCTTGTAAGAGGAAGATGACGGTGTGACTCCGTTCTGTTCGCAACCTGCGGGTGAAGGCAAACGGTCGAGCCGCCTGTCCTTCAAACAGGAAATAGCCGAGTTCAATTCTCGCCACCCGTATTGATGGTACCCAGCACTGGAAACGCAGGTTTAATGACGCGTGCATTCGTGTCGCCATCACAAAAAAGGTTGCGCTTGCCAGTATTGGGATTGGCAAGTACCCAATGATCCGCTCTTCGCCCATCTTCATTGAGAGCGTATCGCACGTGCTTCGAATGTCGAGCGCAGCCAACTTGTCTGTGGGTTTATCCGTAAGCACACAAAACACTACGGAGAGCAGAACGATGCGTGTGCCTACCTCTGATGGTCGCGTTGCAAGAAACGGCACACTTTTCCAGAGCTTCGAGAGCCAACCATCGGAGTTGGGGCCGTACAGTCGCAATAATGGTTCAGGGCAGTTCGACTCTGCCTCTGGAAATTGGCACCATTTGCCTCATTCGTCTAGCGGCAGGACAGCTCATTCTCAATGAGCAGATCGTGAGTTCGAGTCTCACATGAGGTATTTATCCTATATCGATATAGGATATTTTGATCAGCTACGATGTATGGCGTGCATAGCACCCCTTAGTAGCCTTTTGTCTCGCCTCTTTGGGGATGGTCCTCCAGGGCTGGTGAGAGTCAGGCGAACAGGGGAGCAGGAGAGTGTTCGAATCGCTCTAGCTGGATATAATTACTTGGTATATATGGAGGGAGTATATGAAAATAACTATTGAATTTCGTGAGCACCATTCTTCACCTGAACAAATGGAAGAGAAAATTCACGTGATTGCGAAAAAGATTGGTGCTCGTTCTAGTACTGGCGAAGGCTTTTCCTGGGAGGATTTCTATTGGAAAGCAGAGACCGATGTAGAACAGGGATGGGCGGCTAGTGATCGTGCTGATTTCGAATCAATGCAAGAATAGGAGGCGAAGAATGATTACTAATCTTACGCAAGAACAGTTTATCAGTCTTCCAAGTCTATCGTTGCATTATCTCTGCGATGAGTGCGGCGAAAAGGGTGACTCTTGTGCTCTTATTCGCGACAAAAAGGACTATACTTTTATTGATGGAAAGTATGCACCGCAAGATCTGTACACGGCGCTCTATCTTTGCGGCGTCTGTCACCACCATATGAGTTGCAGCTATAGAAGTATGGAGAGGCGCGAGGAAGCATTTGAACAAGAAATGAAAAGAGAAAAATATCTATGACAGAAGAAATAGAAATGGCAACGCTGACCAATGGCACACAGGTACCGATGGTCGCAGTCATGTCAAGTCGCTTAGTGCTGGAAAGTTTGTTTGCGCGCAAAGATGCAATTGCCATCTATGAGCTTTTAGAGCTTTGCAAAGATCATAATCATCGGCTCTTTGGAAGTACAGAGCAGGTGCTCATTGATGCCGGTGTGCTTCCTGTCGAGGGTGGACGTGGACTCAGCGAAACAATGCGTCAGTTGATCCTCTGTAGCGTTGCGGAAAAGGGACTTCTCTCGTACACGTTGATCCCTTGTTTAAAGAAGGATGTGTAGAATGGAAGATCAGTTAGAACGCAAAGAGACGCGGTACGTCTATACCAGTGATGGTCGCCGCATTTCAGGCGAGGTGTACTTTCTTACGAGCGGTCTCGTCTTCGGACGATTGCAGGAAGCCAATTATCATCTGGACTTGATCAACGATGAATATTATCTCGATGATGATGACAGGGGTGGATTTGTCCTTCAGGGGCTTTCGCCAGAAGTGTACCATGTGCTCTTTGGTGGTGATCCCAATAATATTGGGATTAATACTGAACTTGCGATGGATTTTACTGCGCTTCCTGAAAAGACAGTACTTCGCTATTGCCCTGATGGCGTAACGCCTCACGATATTGAGCTTAGCTTTGAGGATATGTGCGTAATTACGGTGGAGTGGATGGGACGACTAGATGCAGAGCAGCGCGCTCGTTTGAGCGCTATTATAGAGGCCAATAACTAGAAATCATGCGCGGGGGTGTTTGTGGCTCAAGCACGCTTTTGCGAAGAGTCCAGCTTTTGAAGTGTTGCTAGCGTGCTCAAAAGAGGGAAAACGTCAGTAGTAGCTACCTGATCTCTTTCGCAGGGAAGTCTGAAGTTCGACTCTTCAGCATGCGCGTATGCCAGTGTAGCTCAGTGGTAGAGCACGAGCGTGAAGAGCTCGGTGTCGGTAGTTCAATCCTACCCGCTGGCACCACAAGTGAGAAAGGGTATATCGGGTTGATCGCCGGTCTCCTGACTCACAGATTGTGTGGATGGGCACTCAAGGTCGCGAGGAGAGTGTTCCAAGAGGGCGTGACACATCTTGGTGATGTGGCAGGTGTAGTCCTGTACGAGCGGTTCGATCCCGCTACGCTCTATCGATCTCCTATGGAGTAACGGTAACTTGCTTGGCTTTGAACCAAGTGTTCCTCGTTCGAATCGAGGTAGGAGAATTGTTGTGTGTACCGTTATTGGTGAAACGCTGATATTGACATGTGTCAGACGGCTTTTCTGCTTGGGGTTGCAGGAAAAGTCTTGAAGGTTCGAATCCCTCTGCGCACAACTTTTTAAAATAGTTGTAAAGGAGAAAAAATAATGAAAAATGTCGAAATGACTGTCTCGGACGACAAGAAAAAACTTACTATCGTCATTGATCTCACGCAGCGCGGTGGTCTTACCGCCACTGGCAAATCAATTAGTGTTGCTACGACCTCTGGTAACCAGCAGGTTGAAGGCACGAATGTGCTTATAGGAATCAACGCATACGTGAAACGCTAAGGGACTGGTATGAACGAAGAACAAATTATCAAAGAGATTGATCAAGTGTTTGCTTCCTTTGAAGCGTTTGATGCCTTGTCTCAAGAGGTAGAAATGACAAAGCCGGAATTTGTACGCGCAGCAGTGCGTATGTACGCGTGGCTAGCAAAAAATCGAGAGCGCACATTCGAACTTCATGAAAAGAGCGGTGAACTGGTGTACCAAACAGAAGTTGCAACGCTCTTTCATCTTCTGCGAAGGAAATCATAATGCCTAACGATGAAAAACGTCAACGCGTCCAGCTTGATTTTTCTGATCGTCAGTTTGCGCGTCTGGAAACACTCTGCGAAGAGAAGGATGTCTCGAAGCCAGAGGTGCTACGGGCCGCGCTCCACGCATATGAATGGTTACTTGAACAAAGCAATGAGAAGCGCATCTTGGAAGTGCGCAGCGAAGACGGCGAGTTGGTATTTCGTTTAGAGGCGAATTTTTTCTTTCGCTTGTAGGAGAAGAATAAAAGAGAAAAGACTTTTGGAGGAAAAGAATGGTACCAAAGACTGATCAAGAGGCATACGAGCGGCTCACCCCTGTCCAGCGTGAATTATACCGCATTCAGCGTGAGAAACTTTCAATTGCTGATGCCTGGACTGTTATGCAGCGCGAATATGGCGTGCGCTAGCCTTGCTCATACGAGAGTAGCTTAATTGGCTAAAGCAACCGTCTCCAAAACGGTGAGATGAGTGTTCGAATCACCCCTTTCGTGTTATTGAAAGAGCTGATTATGAACCTGGGACAACTGATATAGGCATTAGAACTGCTGCCAGACAGAAAGCACCGTGTGCACTTCGATTTTGAAGAGGCGTTTCCAACCGCCTTCGCCAGTTGGCGTGGTGATTACAACCAATTGGCACTGGGCTTTGATCTCTCTGGGTACAACCAGAAAAGACCGAATACCACGCCGCAAACGGTAGAGGAACTGATTGCTAAAGCCTATTTCTGTGATGGAATGATGTTTCAGGGCTGGAAGGGTGGAGGGTATCAGATGAGTATGCAAACTCCTATTTGCATTGCCAGGATTGGCAATGCAGGAAATACGATACTAACGAGAGTCCTTTGATGAATGGGGAAGTGAGAAAGAATAATTATGAGTAGTCGAGAAGACTGGATTGATCAGACCCTTCGCGCAAAGCTTGCCGATGAAGAGGGGCTTATTGCCAGGGGCAGCATTGATGCTAGCAGACTTACGCAGTATCACATCTGGAACCTATGTACACAGGGGCTTAGTCGTATGAGGTTCCAGTGGTACGAGGCAAAGGAGTGGTTCGAGAAGAATAGGCCAGAGCTTCCAGAGGGGAGATACTAAAGAAAGAAGTATCATGTTTTTAGCACACTTTGAATTGGATGATAGTCATTTTCCTGGGAGCGTCCTCCCACTTGATTTTATGGTGGAGACAGCGCGTGGCGAAGTAGTTACAGGAACACATGCATCTGTCTCATTGATATGGGAGCAAGAGCTTCCTGGCAACACAGCGCTTGAGAATAAGCCGATAGTTGATTCTGTAGCTCCTCGTGAAATTGCCCCTGGACACTTTCAAGGCGCAATCACTCTGCCAGAGGTTGAAGGATACTACAATATTCATGTAAGTATCAGCCGTGGCCTGGAGCAGGTTATTCATAGTGATCTGATCCTGGTGGAAGCGGCATAGTTTTTGGATCGTTCGTATAAGACTGGTGGAGACATCCACTGACGGCGAGTATGCTCGTAGATGTACGAGAGGCGCAGGTTCGACTCCTGCACGATCCTATTTCTTCAGAAAATACCGTGAAAAAACGCTTGTCTTTTGATGAGGACTGCGGTATACTGACTAGGTAAGAGTGGGTGCCAGAACGGAAATGGGTCCGGCGACCGGTAAACCGGATATCTTTTAAAGAAGATTGTGGAAGGTTCGATTCCTTCCCTCACTCATTAAAAAGGAGAAATCATGAAAAGACTGAAATCAACACTTCCTACCTGGGCACAGGAAATGATTGCGAAGAACACCAGTTTTGTGACGACCTCTAGTCGTCCTGATGGTTCGCTACGCATTGTGGGCGAAGATATCACCTTTGATGGGGCAGAGGTGGTAGAGAGTCTGGACGAGCCGCAAGAGCGTACGATTTCTATCCACGACGTGCCAGACACTATCAAGAGAATAATTATAAATACCCCGCTTGGACATACGGTGCAAAGTACCGTCGTTGGGAGATATCTCAGAATCGAGGCAGACGGAACGGCAATATATAACGGCCAGACCGTTCTCAATAGTACGGTGATTGAGGAACAGCAATCATGATTGTTATAGTGCTTCTTTGCTTTTTCTCAGGGATAAGTGTTGGCGCAGCCGCCATGTGGATGTATCTTTCGCACCTGTGGAAGAAAGACGCCAGCGCATTTCATGCGATTATTGATGGCGTCACAAGGTTGCGGAAGGAGAAGTAATGTTTGCAACGTTCCTCATTGGATTTTTCTTTGGGCTCATCTTCGGGTGCGCTAGCGGCGTTGGATTTATGCTCATTTGGTTTGCATCAAGAAAGAAGAATACAAAATCACCGATACGGGAGTGCTAATGATGGATAATTTAGTAACGATACCAATGGAACGCGAGGACGCATTTCTTGCCGATATAGTGGCAACCTATCTTTATCGCCAGAGGCGAAAGGTCAGTGACGCCAGTGTCGGGCCAATGGCAATCAATCTTCTAGTCGCGTTAGAGCGTTATCGGGTGAGCCGTGATATGGACGCACTCGCAAGCGCGCTGGAAATTCCTGAAGATACGCTTATGATCTACGCAGCGATACACGAAGAGAGAAAAGCGCGGGAATGGAAATAAATGAAAGATTTGCGAGAAGCAATGGAATTACTCAAAGATTATAAAGCGTTTGCGCGCTATGCTCGGAGAAACGATATAAATGATCTTTGGTATAGCCGTCAGAATGCAATTGAAAACTACCTGAGAGAAAATCAAGTCTGGGAACCTGAGTTTCTTGGTGGTCCTGGCAACGGTGTAATGCTTCTCGCAGTGACCACACCGAAAGAACGCCAGAGTACACGAACACTTCATCGTTGGATGTGCGACTATATTTTTTATGGCAGTCTTCCACGAGATGCCTTTGTAGAGGAGGAAGGTGTTGCAGAAGAATGCAGCTCTATTGATCGTGCTTCAGGAAAGATGTTGCCAAAGAGGGAGCGCGGATTCTTTGATGGAATTGTGAAAAGGGTAGCAAAGCTTACCTATGATAAAACTGACTGGATGTAGCGCAGCTCGGTAGCGTGCCTGAATTGGAATCAGGAGGTCGCAGGTTCAAATCCTGCCATCCAGATTACTCAAAAGAAGATGAGTTTTTCCACCAATGGGTATTCGGTGGAGAACTCCTGAATGTAAATTTCTGTTTTCACACTCATCTTCCGGCGATTTTGGGGTAGTAGCTCAGCGGTAGAGCAAGCGCCTTTTAAGCGTTAGGTCGTGAGTTCGATCCTCACCTGTCCCATTAAAAATGTTGTTTTAAAGAGAAAGAAAAGAGAAAATTATGGACTTTTCAGAAGCGGGTCAATTGTTGCTCACAGAGATACAGGCCGCGCTTGACGCTGGTAACATGGTGGAGTACGAGCGCTTACGCCGTATCCTTTCTGCGACGTGCGTTCATGTTGAGATTGTAGACGGCAAGGTGACGACTGGTATGCCACATATTCCAAAGGGTGCGCAAATTTGTCCTGATTTTAGTCGGATGGATGCGTATCGCCAAGAGAAAGAGGGGCAAGTATAATGGCCGCAGGAGCCCCGCGTGGGTATACAGAACAACAATTCATGGAAGCGGTTGATTATATTGACCGTTATATCGAGGAGAATCAGACGCAAGAGGAGTACATTTTTGAAGTCTCCGAGCTGAATGGCGCGATCACTGGGCACTTTCTCGCAAGCAAAGCGTTTATCACGCGTTTAATGCAGGTGTATCAAGAGGCAGAACCGAAGTGGGGAAGTGTGCACTGGAGGCCAGAGACAACGACATACGGTGAAGACGCGATATCGCGCAGCCATACAATCGAAGCTGCACTTTGTTTAGAACGAGAGGACTAGTGATGCCACGAGGAGCCCCAAAGGGGTATACAGAAATGCAGTTCGATGAGATTTGTGAGTACATTGACGACTACATCGAAAGCAATCAGACCAAACCTTTTTACCGTTTCACCAGAAAGCAATTAGAAGAGGTGATCACGGGTGAGTGTTACTTCAGTGAGGCGCTTGGCTTGCGTTTGATGCAGGCATATCAAGAGGCGCAACCACCGTGGGCGCGGGTCACGTGGTCTCGTGAAAAGACTACTGGTGGTGATGAGTTTAATTCAAATGTGTCGGTGATACCCGCCATGTTAACATTGGAGCGTGAACTATGATGAGTGGATGTGTACAGCGCAGCGATGCCCCTGGTTACTATGTACTCCTTTTGGCAGAGGGGCGCGTACGTCAGATCTTTCCAAGCGAATTGCTTCCGAGTGGGAGGGCGTTTAGTGATCTGTATGGGCGTCAAGAGAACCTTGCCAGGGCGTTACAAAAAGATGTTGATCTTGTCGTGATTTCCAACGAAGATTTGTCGAATTTCTTACAAGAGTATATTCAGTCAACAGTAATCTTTGACAAGCTTGACAGAGAGAAAGAATGATCCGCATCACCAAACAGACAATCATTGATGGACTACGTCAGATCGACTTGATTGAGCGTGCCCAGCATCTCGGTCTTGAACTAGAAGCCGGTTATCCGGTGAGTTGTTATTCGTATTATCATCCGCAAACAGTGGGTGTTATTCGCCACGATCTCGTGGTGTTTCCGAATGTATGCGGGTTACCAGACGAAGAGAAGATGCAAAAGATCATGGAGTGGGCACGCGGCATTCCTGATCTGGAGTTGTTGGATTGGCAATGAAACCAAAGATACGGGTGCAATTTGACTTCTTCGAAGAAGAGATTGAGCGACTTGACGAACTCAAAGAGATGACGCAGGCTTCAACGCGTGCTGAAACTGTACGTGAAGCACTGCAAGTTTACGCATGGTTCGTCAAGTCAATGGAGCCGGAAAGTACCGTTCGCATTACGGACAAAGAGAATAACTTGGTAACAATCTTTAAGGGGTTTGTTTTCCAGTGTATTCAGAGAAAACGCACGCAGAAGTAGCGTAAATGGCAATCGTGCCTGCCTTCCAAGTAGGAGAATGCGAGTTCGAATCTCGTCTTCTGCATACCTCTATAAAAAAAAGAGAAAGTGAGAAATAAAAAGTGAAATTTGATCGAGGCACACGTGTTCTTCATGAAGAGCCAGGAGGAAATCGTCACGGCCAACTTGGTATAGTGCTGCATCTTCCAGGCGATCCAGCCGATGAGCAGAGTACTCCTAGTGGATATCATGCGAGTGCTGATGAACGCTGGATACGTTACGAAGATGGCGAATGCGAGTGGACAGCAATCAGATTGTTGAGCGACGTAGGATGAGTACAATTTATTCGGTTGAAGATAGCGTGAGTGGTAGAGTGCTGCACCTCAAGTGCGATTTTGGGGCCAATGGATTGATGATTTTCTGCTATCCTGAAGATCGACTCACGGGAGAGCCGCTTGCCATCTTGCAGCTTGCCGCATTTCAAAATGAGGTGGAAGTGCTTTATTGGAAACAGGACAACAATGATCGTGGGCCAGAGCGCTTGGTACTGGCAAAGATAGAGGAGCCACATGAAACCGCTTGAACTACAAGATCATTGTCACGATTGTGGTGCCACCTTTGGCGAAGTGCATGAGGGTGGCTGCGACGTAGACATTTGCCCCTTCTGCGGCGTGCAGATGCTTCAAGATGAATGCAAATATCTCTACTTTGGTATCGAGCCGGATACAATGGAGCAGCGCTTTCCGTGGATTTACGCCAATGGACTGACTGACGAAATGGCTGATCTCTACGAGCAACACCTGGAGCCACATCTCCTTAAATGGGATGGTGTCTTTCCTGGGATACGTGAGTGCCGTGAGTATGGTTTCTGGTGCAAATGGGAGAACGGATGGAGGCCGTGTGCTGAAAGTGATCCAGCGGCCACCGAAGATTTGAATACGCTCGCAGAGCGCACCGTTTGGGATGAAGTACAAAAGCGCCGTGTGCTAAAAGAAGAGGTCAAAAGTGACACAGTTTGAAAACCCTGATTATTATACTCCGAACGATGTGAAGAACCTGTGCGCGCAAGCAGGACTTCCTTTTTATCACGAGCATGGAGAGCTCATTGTCTGCTACGACAATAGCGAGGCGCGCTACACAGATGATGTGCATGGTGCGCATGACGCCGCAACCGATCTGCTCAATCATCTTTCCTGTGAGCGGGAAGAGATTTCTAATCTTTCTGAAAACTCATAGAAGAAACGCTTGACGTATCGCAAAGGGTGTGCTATACTTCCTCTATCGAGTGAGGCTGTTGAGGAAATGTTCTCAACCAAAGACGACATGTTGGTTCGAGTCCAGCCGTAGACGGGTATCCGTGTATGTAGCCGAATGGTACAGGCAGTCTTCAAAAAGAGTTTCTTCGTTTGTTTGTCTCACTCTTCGAAAGAGGCTGTGGAGGAAATGTTCTCGTTTTAAAGCGCCGGTCGTCGGTTCAAATCCGACCACAGAGGGAAACCGCTGTGTAGCTCAGCTAGGTTAGAGCAGTGCTCAGATAAGTTTCTTCGTTTCGTTTGTCTCTTTCTTCGTCGCAGGCTGTCTATTGAGTGTACTCTATTGGAAGACGGAAGCGGCTAGCCCATAGCGGCTAGAGCGCACGAAAAATGCTCAGTAACTTTTGTCTGGGACTTCGCTGTGGGCTGTTGAAGAAGTGTTCTCGCTTTTGTATGCTTCTTCGCTTGTTTGTCCAGAGCTTCGAAACGGGCTGTTTGGTGAGGATTTTCAAGTTCGACTCTTGTACACCGCTTTTTGTGCGGTGTAGCGCTCATGTGGGTGAGCACCTCTCCAGTGTTTGTCCGGTTCCTTCCTGAGACACGGGCCTTTGTTGTCCCGTGTTTTTTTTTATGTCGCAAATTGTTCGTCTAAAAAGAAAGAGGAGTACTATGAGCAATTATCGTAATGTGGGCACGCGTAATTTGGTGACGCCACAGAGCCAGCCGATCCCTGGTTCCAACCAGAAGAAAAACAATGCGGGTGGATTTAGTTACACGCTGGACGATCTGGATCGCTTCAAGCGTTTTTTGATCCTGGGCAGTAGCAGCTCTACCTATTATGTTGGAAAGAAAAAGCTGACGAAGGACAACCTGGACACACTAGAGGCGTTACTACGCGCTGGTCGTGGCAAAGAGGTGGTAGACACCATTGTGGAGATTTCCCAGGCAGGGCGCGCTCCGAAAGAAGATCCTGCGCTGTTTGCGCTTGCGCGTTGTTGCGCCTGTGATGTACATGGAACGGTTGCGCACACGGTTCCCGCTGAGATGGTGTACCTGTTGCATCGCTACACAGAGGATGACACCGAACACGTAAACGAGAAGCACGAGAGAGAGTTTACACGTTTTCCGAAAGTTGGGCTTACCGTTACGTCCAAAGATGGCAGTCGTACCTGGACGCGTCTGGACGAAAACACGATTGAGCTCAAGGTGAAGAAGAGTGGGAAAACCGTTCAGCTTTTGCATCCAGAGGATCTTGAGGTTCGCCAATATGCGTATAGCCAGCTTGGAAAAGTGGTGCGCATTGGTACACATTGGCTGCACTTTCAGTCCTATATTGAGCAGTTCCGTGGCCGTGGTGGTGCGCAGCGCAAATCCAGCCGTTTGTGGTACGAAGACATGGCAGTCGAGAAGTTGGCGTACCAGAGTGTGAAGTATCAGAGCCGCGATGGCTGGAGTCAGCAAGATATTGTGCGTTTAGCACATCCACATTCTTCTGGCGAGCGTGCTGAAGCGCTCAAATGGATCGCGAAAGGGGAAATTGAGTCAGTGGTTCCCTCTGATCATGATCCGGTCGCAATTTTGCGTGCCTTCGAACAGGCAAAGCGCGCCAATAGCGAAGCGGAAGTCGTGAAGTTGATTGAGGCATACAAACTTCCACGTGAAGCAGTGCCAACGCAATATCTCAAATCGAAAGCGGTCTGGGAGATTCTCTTGGAGCAGTCGCAGCCGGAAATGATGGTGAAGAACCTTGCGACGATGACCAGAGTGGGCATTCTGACGCAAACGAGCAGCGCAACGGCGCTGGTAAACAAACGTTTGCATGAGCAGAAGCGCTTAGTTGGAGCGCGCTTGCACCCAATTAAAATCCTGGCCGCAATGCTCACTTACAAGGCCGGACGCAGCTTGAGAAGCACTGCTACCTGGACGCCTGTGCAGTCTATCGTTGATGCGCTCCATGACGCGTTTCATCTTTCCTTTGGGGTCATCACACCAACGAATAAGCGCTTGGTGCTTGCGGTAGACGTTTCAGGTTCCATGACCGGTGGAACCTTGGCAGAGGTGATTGGGCTCACTCCACGAGTGGCTTCCACCGCGCTTGCGCTGCTCACGGCTGCAACGGAGAGCAATTATGCGATGATGGCGTTTAGTCATCAGTTCGTGCCACTACCTGTTTCACCAAAACAGCGTTTGGACGATGCACTTGCGGCTGTTGATCGCATGCCGTTTGGTGGGACTGATTGCTCATTGCCGATGATTTGGGCACAGAAAAACAATGTTGAGGCGGATGCCTTTATTGTGCTTACCGACAATGAGACGTGGGCCGGTGAAATACACGCCTCGGAAGCGCTGCGCAATTATCGACAGCACAGCGGTATCAATGCAAAGCTGATCGTCATGGGAATGACCGCGACGGAATTCACAATTGCCGATCCAGCCGATCCAGGCTCGTTGGATGTTGTAGGTTTTGACACCGCTACGCCACAAATTATGAATGATTTCATTGTAGGGAATGTGTAACTACTAAAAAGAGGGGCGTCTCGCAAGGGGGCGCTCTTTTTTTATGAGGAAGACCTATGAAGGTAGTAGAATATCATAATATCGGTGGCATGATCTTTATGCGTATCTTTCGCGATAGTTTCCCCTTGAACACAATTGAGAGAATTGATTGGGGAGACGAAGAAAGCGATGTGCTCTGTGTGGAAGTAAAAACCAAAACGAAAACGTATCTGTATTACGCAAAACAAGCCGAACAGCTTCGCGCCGCGCTCCTTGATCTGACGGACTAGTCATTTCGAAAAATCTATAGTATACTAAAGGCCAAATCCCTGCCAAACATTCATCTTCAATAGAAACGAAAATCCTTTGCTGATTCTCTTCTATTGAAGGTGTAGTTATTTTATGGCAAATCCGCTCCAGAAGTTCTTCTTGCGCCTGGGTGGTTCTGAAAAGAAGGACGATCCAGCGTATCAGATGTACGCACAATTCATTGCGCCTGGGCAACCTATTTATACGCCACGCGATTTTAAGAATTTAGCAACATTCGGCTATGAAAAAAATATTACGACGTATAAAGCTATCTCTTTGATCGCGCAAAGTTGTGCTGGCATCCCCTGGAAACTGACACAGAAAACCAATAAGAAACGCGTCATTGAAGAACACCCACTCCTTGATCTTTTTATGCAACCCAATCCCCGTCATGGTTCCGCCACCTTTTTAGAAGAGATCATTTCCTACTGGATACTTTCGGGCAATGCCTATATGTACGCGGTACGTCCTAACCCGCGTGCGCTGCCAATGGAGCTCTGGACAATGCGACCAGACCGTATGCGTGTCATTCCTGGTATTGGTACTATCGCTGGCTACGAATATACGCTTGATGGTCATCGCCAATACTATGATGCACCAGATATTATGCATCTCAAGATGTTCTCGGCAACGAATGATTGGTACGGACTTTCTCCCGTCGCGGTAGCCGCAGCCTTGATTGATCAGCAAAATGAAGGATTTGACTGGAACACCGCTATACTTCAGAACGCAGGAAGACCTTCTGGTGCGCTTGTTGCCTCTGGCACACTCGGCAACGATCAATTTGAGCGTTTGAGAAGAGTGATTCGGGAGAAATATACCGGCAAGAAGAACGCAGGTGTACCACTCTTGCTAGAGGGTGGGTTGGACTGGAAACAGTTTTCTATGTCGCCAATGGAATTGGACTGGCAGGAGAGCCGCAAGCAAAATATGCGTGATATCTCCATTGCTCTTGGTGTGCCGTCTGAACTGCTTGGTGACAATGCCAATAAAACCTATTGTCTCCCTTATGAGAGCCGCATTGAAACGGTGCATGGGCCACTGCCTATCGGCATGCTCACTCCTGGTATTCAAGTTTACTCCTATGATCCGACCTTCAATACGATTGTGAAGCGGCGTATTACACGCCAGTGGAAAACAGGGAAGAAGAAGACGTTTCGTTTGACGGCAGGATCGTTTACGGTTGAGGCGACGGCCAATCACCCCTTTCTTATGGCGCGCAGAAATAAACAGAAGAAAGAGCGTTTTGATGGACTCTATTTTGTGCGCTTAGATGACTTGCGTGTTGGCGATCTGTTGGTGGCTCGTGATGGGCCGCTCAAAGAAACAATCAGGCATGAATGCGTCTATTCTGATGAATTTCCCAGTATTCCGGTTGGCACGACACTGGTGGAGCTGCAAAAGATTGAAGAGCTCCTTGAAGTGGATGTGTATGACATTGAAGTAGAAGGGACGCATACCTTCTTTGCGCAAGGGCTCTGTGTCCACAACTCCAATTATGGGGAAGCACGTAAAAGCTTTTATCAGGAGACGGTTTTGCCCCTCATGGATAAACTGAGGGATCGTCTCAACGTCTGGCTCGTGCCAATGTTTGATGAGCGCTTAGAGCTCGACTATGACAAAGATCAGGTGGAGGCGTTACAAGAGGACCGTGATAGCCTCAATACTCGCGTCATGGCACAGTGGGGCGCAGGCGTTGTGACCTTAAACGAAGTGCGCAATCTTCTTGGGCTCACTGAAATTGATGGTGGGGATTACTTCAATATCACGACGATGAATAAAGCGTTTGTGCCTGAAGAGGCAATGGGCCAGTTTGTCGAGACGATGTTTAAGCAGACGCTTGCAGGGCCACCGCAACCAGGAGCAGGAGGACCACCACCGCCTGACGATGGTAGTGGGCAGTTACCACCTGGGCAACAACCTGCACAACTACCGCCTGGAAAACAGCCAGCACCTCCTAGTCCTGGGCCAAATCCTTCGGCCTCTCCTACACCCAAACCTGGACAGGGCTCAACACAGCAAGGAACGTCAAATGTGCAGGACGCGGATGCGCAAGAGACGATGAGTCGGGTGATTGTGACAGAGATTAAGAGCACACCAGTGCTAGAGAGTCAGCAAAACCTGGAGAGTACGCGTGGTGTGGAGCCAGTGCGTCACGCATTAAACGTCACCGCACAGCAGGCGATTGCAACTGCACGTGTAGGCACTGATCCGAATACGATTACTGATAATCTTGAGCCGGTCTGGGACACCTCAAAGAAAGTCATTCTGCATGGTCTTTCGCTGTGCTCAGAGCAAGCAGGAACACAGGGCGTAAATGATACGCATAAAAATCTTACCAGTGCTGCTTATAAAAAGAAATGGTCACCGCCGTCATGGCAAAGCCTTGCGGCTGAATATGGGCGTAAGCATGGTGAGCAGGCGACCGCGCAGGTGCTTGATACCCTCAAAAAAGAGGTTGCTCGTGAAATTGAGACAGGGCTTGCGCAAGGCGAAGACAACCGCGCTATTGGCGAACGCTTGAGCAATTTCCTCTCTGGTGAGCGCTTAGGCAAAAAAGCAGAAATGATTGCGCAAACGGAGTGGACGACTGCCTATAACTATGGCGCACATAAGACGGCTGGAGCCGTTGGTATTCCACTTTTAAAAGTCTGGATTAGTACGCATGACGCACATACCAGACTGGCACATGCGCAGGCCGATCAACAATTGCGTCGCTATGAAGATCCCTTTCTGGTGGGAGGCGAATATTTGATGTATCCAGGGGATATGACCATTGGGGCGTCTGCTGGCAATATCATTCGTTGCCGCTGTTCTCAGGTCTTTGTCCCTGAGAAGAAGGAAGCTATTCACCGCGTGGAAGCGCTCTTGGAACGCACAGAGAAAGAGCTTGCAGTACGCGAAGAGAAAAAGCGCAGGCCACCAGTCTCGGTGAGCACACAGTATCGCGAATTTCAGGAGAGCGTGCGTAAATGATTCCTTTCGTGAGCGACGTGGTACAACTTACGCGCTTTTTAGCAAGTAAGGCTGATCCCTATCATGATGATCATGGTCGTTTTGCAACCGCATCTGCGGGACATTACGGAAGCGCAGAGGAAAGCGATAGCGGTGGCCTTGCTGGAAGCGATGAAGAGCGCAACACGCATCTGCTCGGTCTCTATAAGAAGATGACAAAGGGACTTTCTCGCGAACAAAAAAATGCTATCGTGCAGTACACCAGTAGTCTCTACGATATGTTTAACCGCTCACTGCGTGAGAAGACGGCGCTGCCTGCCAAATATGCTCAGATGATCAAAGCGGCGACAGAGGGATTAAATAGAGGGGAAGCCCCTGTCGCATTCTCGGTGTCACGGGGCATTAAACTTCCTGATGAAGCAACGGCCAAGTCGGTCTTTCAAGAGCTCGAACGCAACGTTGGTAAAAGCTTTACCGATCCAGCCTTTGTTTCAACCACGAGCGACGATGAATCCTCCTTTGGCGATACAATGAAGTTTGTAATCCATGTGCCCAAAGGCGCAAAAGGATTGTATGTGGAAAGTATTTCCGAAGGAAAGGATGAACACGAATTTCTTATTCCGCCTGGGTCAAAGTTCAAAGTGCTTGGTACAGGTAAAAATCAATATGGCATTCGAACAGTGACGTTGGGACTTGCCAAGTCTGAAAATGCAAAGAAGAAATATTTGACGTAACGTGTGAATTAGGGTATACTATATGTGGGAGGCGAGTATGAAGAAATCGAAAAAGTTTTTGTGGCATCCTGATTCTATTATATGGGACGAGCCGGTAGCGAAGCGCTCCTGGGGCGCGGTTGTAAAGAATGTGAAAAGTAAACTTCCCAAGAAAAAATAGTTTCTTTTTCTGCACAGATCTGCTATGATAGGTGCATCCTCAAATGTCCATATCTCAAATATCTATTTTATCTTTTGAGATATGGAGTGCGCTATGTTTCTTCTAGAGCAAGAGCTCAAGGCACTGTGCGAACAAATTAAGCATCTTCCTGGTCGTCATGATCAACGTACGCATGGTAATAGATTTCACATGATCGCTGGGACGCGTCGCCAGATACGTATTGGCGGCAAGCCTGGAGTGCTTCAATATGACGCGCATGGCAATCCTCTTTCGCATGGTCCTGATGTGCCTCCTCCAAAGCCTGTAAAACCCCCCAAACCTCCAAAGGTAAGTCCTGCGATAGCCAATAAAATTACGCAAGGCAGTCCCATGAGTGATGATGATATTCTTGCGAAATTTGGTGATGCGTATGCGGCCAATCCAAAGCAGTTTGCTACACGCAGTGCTGGAGGAGACGCGCTGCTCGGAGCATTATTTGCGCATCACGGTTTTGATGGGAAGCCTGATGTGGTCAGTCCTTCCGAGATGGACAAATATGTGACCACAGGGAAAGAGCTAGAAGCGTATCGTGGGGTTTCTGATGGGCAAGGGTTTGATCAGGCGTATATGCAAGGGAAGTATTATCCAGGCTACGGTATTTATGGCAATGGTACCTACGTTGCAGGAGCGAAAAAGGGCAACCCCAATGGCGCAAAAGAGGTGGCAGGCAGCTATTCTAACAATTATGGGCAGGGTGCGGTGATGCGTCTCTCCATTAAAAAGGGCGCAAAGATTGGTAAATATAGTGATCTTAATAATGAAGCAGGGCAAGCCGAAGCACGTGTGACAAGTGAGATCTATAAGGTGCGCAATCAGCTCTATACCGTTCCAAGTAGCGATCCTTCTTACGCAGGGCTTCAGCGTCGAGAAAGTGATTTGAAGTTGCTGCGTGAGGTCTATTCCAATGCAGGGCGTTACGCCGCAAGCCAGGGCTACGATGTGATAAAAGTGGATCGAGCAGCGTCGCCACAATCTACGTATCATGTAGTGCTCAATCGTACTGCGACGCGTGTCTCGACCAAAGTACATCATAAAGCCTCATACACTGGCTTCTCTGGTGGTGCCTGGATTGACTAAGAAAGGGAATGGTATGAATATAGCACTTTCACAGCGCGCTGGACGCGCTATGAGTACGGATGTGTATAGAGACCTGTCACGTGAGCAGCGTCAAAGCTTTTTGGAGGCAGTAGAGCAAGCGAAAGATTTTGACGCGTTGGATAGTGTCAATAAAAAGGTTCTTGTGGATGCGGAAAAAACATATCTTAAAGGTAGCTCAAAAGTATGACGTTACTGCGTTTCGAACTTCTTGACATTAAGCATCTGGTTCGTGATGTTGAGGAGAAATACAATCGCTATCATGATCACACGGGCCGTTTTACGACAGCCGGTGAGGCGCATTTAATTGTGCATCCTGATGGCAGACGTGAGCTTGGTCCCAAGCATCCAGATCATCCTGACAATCAAAAGCCAAAGCCGCTTGCCAATAAACATCCAGATGATCACTGGCAACAGCAATATGAGTCGGCTCGTAAGTCCACCTGGAGTGCGTTTGCGAGCAAACATGGTATGAGTTATGACGACTATGTCAAAGCAGCAGATCAAAAAGCGCAAGATCTGGTAGGGAAAGCAGAGATGTGGATGCGTACCAGTCCGAAGGCACTCGACTCTATTCTCAGTGATGGCTCGTTTAAGAATGCCTTTCAGGTGCCAGCCAACCCTTCAGCAAAGTACTCGTTGTCTACACGTAAGCAAGCTGAAGAAAATCTTTTTGGCAATCCTGCTTCGATGGATGCAAATGAGCGTCCTATCTATGGGTACATGAGCAACGATAGCAATGGTGGAGGGAGCTGGAGGTTAGATGGGTATGGAGCTATTGCGATCAAGATGGATAAGGCCGCGCTTTCTGATCGGGTGACGATTACCGCAGAGGATAGTATGGGTAGCACTGGTGGAGGGACTTCGCCAAAGATGATCCCGCAACCCTTAACTGAAGCGAATAGTAAAATATTTAATATTTCAACCAATCCAAATCCATTTCATTACGGTGCGGTTGATCCGCTCTCGGTACGTTCTATTGAGAGCGGTATGAGTAACGATCAATTTCGCTATATTGAGACGCAAACGCATGGCGGGGTCACCACGCAGCATATTTCTGAAGTGGTGTTTTCTGGCAAGAAACCGACGATTGCCCTTCAGAAAAAACTCAAGGCCGCTGGCGTTTCCTGGCGTGTAGGGTAAAGGAAAAAGAGATGACGAAAATTCTGTATCAAAATGCAGACAATGGCTACCTTGTTGATGGAGGATCATATCATGATTCCAATAGCAATAAAGATGAGGCGATGGCCGCATTTCTTGATCTGGATGCGAAGACGCTTTCGCCTGCTGATCTCCTCTATCTCTGGCTTTTGCATGGAGAGTGGGAGCCCTATAGTGGGAAAGAGACGTTGGAGAGTATTGAAAAGAGTATGAAGATTACCCATATCAAGTGAGGAAGTGCTTGTCTCTTTTAGAACGTGATATTCGATTGCTGCTGAAGCAAATTAAACATATGCCAGGGCGTCATGACCAGCATATGCATGGCAATCGTTTTAGTGGTGCGGGAGCGGCAAGGTCACTCGTACATCATGGAGGCGGGGCCGCAGGCCACAACGTCATCCGCGATGGGAATGGTGATATTGTGGGCGTGCGTATCCGTGGCAAAAAGCCCAAGCCTGCCGATGCAACAATCGCACCCGTTCCCGTTGGGCATCAGACGGTGAAGGGAAAAGAGATGAGCGAAGATGAGTTGCTCAAATCAGGAACGGTCGCTGATATGCTTGCGCATAGCGATGACTCTTCATTCATTAATGATGGAGACGATACGTTGGCGTTTCTTTATAAAGATCAGGGCTTTGATGGCAAACCAGATGTGATTTCTGATGATGCGCTCAAAGCGGCGGTGGCAGGAGGCGAACGCGAGTTCTTTCGTGGTCTTCGTGATAACGCAAGTGGTGATTACATCGATGCCTTTAAAAATGGAGACTACTACGCTGGATATGGGATGTACGGGAATGGCACGTATATGGCGTACTCCAATGGAAGTGACGGTGTTTCTGGAGCGCTGCGCGAGGCGCATGCGTATGGTGGATATGCAATGCGAATCGCACTCAAAAAAGATGCAAAGGTTGGAGATTACGGAAAGCTGGAGGTCGAGGCGAATAAGCTATACAATGAAGCAGAAAATGAGCAAATCAGCCTCGAAGCGCAGTTTCGTCGCGAACGTGATCTTGCGAAGAGTCAGGTGCTTGCTAAGAAGATACACGAGCAGACGGTACTGCAAAAGATTTATGGTGATGTTGGACGCTACGCTACGTCCAAAGGGTATGATGGCTACGACGTGAGTCCTTCAGCAGGTAGTACTGCCGGATACTTCGTGCTACTTAATAGAACGGCTATCCGTGTCTCAGATAAAACGTATACGAAAGGAATGAAAGCATGAATCCAAAGTTATCACAACAAGCAGGGCGTGCGATGAGCACCCCAACCTTTATGGCACTCAGCGTGGAAGATCGCCACGCGTTTGTGGCGGCTGTGGAAAAAGCAGAAGACTTTGATGCACTTGACGCGAAGTGGAAAACACTGCTCAAGCAAGCGGCGACAGAAATCAAGAAGTAGGAGACGTGATGTACCAATTAGAGCAGGATGTCGAGGAAATTCGACAGGCACTTAAACATATGGTCGGTCGCCACGATCAGCGCACCCACGGAAATCGTTTTAGTGGTGGCGGCTCTGCTCGTTCATTGGTACATCATGGTGGTGGCGCACCTGGGCACAATGTGATCCGCGATAGCAACGGCGAGATTACAGGAGTGCGCATACGAGCTAGGAAGAAACCAAAACCTGCTGATGCAAGTATAGTAACTCCTCCTGTTGGGCATCAAACCGTCAAAGGCAAAGAGATGAGCGAAGATGAGCTCTTGAAGAGTAATACCATGCAGGAGCTTGTCAACCTGGACAGGGTCACAATTAAGAATGATGGCGATAAAACGCTTGCTTCACTCTATCATGATCAGGGGTTTGACGGCAAGCCAGATGTCGTCTCAGAGGATGAATTAAATGCCGCTGTTGCGAACGGAGACCGCGAATTTTATCGCGGAACGATGGAAGGTTCTGGAACGCAGTTTTCTGATGCCTTTAAAGACGGCGAATATTACGCAGGGTATGGCGGCTATGGAAACGGGACGTATATGGCGTACTCTGATCTGGCAGGGGCCGCGCTTGCTGAGACGCGTGGATATGGCGACTCTGCCATGCATATTGCAGTAAAGAAGGATGCCAAAATTGGGAATTACAATAAAATTGTGAATGAAGCCGACGATCTGGCACGCGAGACGCAAAAAGAGATTGCAAGGCTTTCTGGACAGGTAGGTCCAGGTATGTCAATGGTGCAATACGGTGCCATTAATACAAAGATCAAAGAAAAGCAAAATTTGCTTGATATTTATAAGGATTATGGGAAATATGCGGTCACTAAAGGGTACGATGGCTTTGATGTGAGTGCGTCACGCTCAACGGCAGGTGACTTTAACTATGCTGGTTATTTTGTACTGCTTAATCGTACTGCGGCACGCGTTTCCACGCAGCTCTTCAAAAAGAAGGGGCTCTAATGTATCAATTGGAACGCGATGTTGAAGCTATTGCGCAATCGATAAAGCATATGGTGGGGCGTCATGATCAGCGTACACATGGCAATCGTTTCAGTGGAGGAGGAGCCGGTAGGTCTTTAGTGCATCATGGCGGTGGAGCTTCTGGACACAATGTCATCAGGGACGCAAACGGTGAAATCACTGGCGTACGTATTCGGCCTGGGAAAAAGCCAAAGCCAGCAGACGCAAGCATTGTGACAGTTCCACCTGGGCATCAGACAGTCAAGGGCCGTGACCTGATGGAAGATGAACTGCTTAATACGAAAACGATGCAGGAAATGGTGGATACAGGCGGAATAGCAGCGCATAATGATGGCGATGAGATCCTGGCCTCTATGTATCGTGATCAAGGTTTTGATGGAAAGCCTGATGTGGTCTCTGAAGACGAATTGAACGCGGCAATTGCAGGCGGGGAACGTGAGTTCTATCGTGGCACCAATGAGGGCTCTGGCTCCCAGTTTTCCGATGCGTTTAAGAGTGGAGAGTATTACGCAGGCTACGGTGGCTACGGGAACGGTACTTATATGGCCTACGCGCTACATAAAAACGATCCTGCTGCGGCACTAGAGGAAGCGCATGGCTACGGTAATTCTGCGATGCATCTTGCTTTAAAGAAGGACGCGAAGATTGGTAATTACGATACGCTTGTCAACGAAACAACAGAGTTAGCAAACAGCACGCGAGATGATATTACAGCGCTCAACCAAAAAATGAGTGATCCTTCTTTAAGTGATACAAAATATAACGATCTTAAAACGCGAGTGGCACAAAAGAATGCACTCATGAGCATCTATTATGATGTTGGTAAATACGCGACCAGTAAAGGCTATGATGGCTACGATGTCAGTGCTACGCGTACCACCGCAGGGGCACCGAGCGCTGGATACTTTGTGCTGCTCAATCGCACCGCAGTGCGTGTCTCTACAAAGCTCTTTAAGAAGCGAGGGTACTAATGTATTTATTAGAGCGTGATATTGAAGCCATTAAACAGGCCGTGAAGCATATGCCTGGAAGACATGATCAGCGTATGCATGGTAATCGCTTTGGCGGCTCTGGCTCTGCACGCCTACTGGTACATCATGGTGGAGGAGCCTCCGGTCACAATGTAATTAGAGATAGTAATGGCGAGATTGTGGGAGTACGCATTCGTGGTAAAAAGCCAGTTGTCGCGCCAGCAAGCGTGGTGACGGCTCCACCTGCGCATGAGACCGTCAAAGGGAAAAAGCTCAGCGAAGACGAGATCTTGGGATCAGACATTGGTAAAGCAATGCTTGCTAACGATGGCACTGTTCCGTATCGCAAGGTCTCTGGTGATAACGTGTTGGCTGGTCTCTATGCGCATCAGGGCTTCGACGGCAAGCCAGATCTGGTTTCTGAAGATGATTTGATGGCAGCAATACGTGGTGGGGAGCGTGAGTTCTATAGAGCGGTCAATGATACTGGCAATGGTGATTATACCAAAGCGTTTCAATCGGGAACCAATTATGCAGGTTATGGTATTTATGGCAACGGAACCTATATGGCGTATTCGGTAGATCCGAAATTACCGCTCAAAGGACTTAAAGAGGCGTTTGACTATGGTGATACTGCGATGCATATTTCGCTCAAGAGTGATGCCAATATTGGCGACTATAGTCAGATTAAACGGGAAACGACAGCGCTTGCCACTACCACAGAAAGTGAAGTGCAGAGTCTTCAGCGGAGCTATAACAGGACACGTAATCCCGCAAAAAAGCTGGCAGTGGGAGAGCAACTCGATAAGAAAAAAGCGTTGCTCGAAATCTATAAGGATGAAGGGCGCTATGCTGCTTCTCAGGGCTATGATGGCTATGATGTGAGCGCAAGTGGAACGAGAACGGGCGGTGTGTATAACGATGCTGGATACTTTGTACTGCTTAATCGTACAGCAATACGCGTTTCTACCGTGACAACAAAGAGGTAACTATGAAGAAGTCGCATATACGTATGAGCATCTTGAAGAAAGATATCGGCATGGCTGGTGGTATGGAATATCTGAAAGGGCCAAAGCGAAAGGGGAAGTCATGACATTTGAGGCGTATCTGCGTGCTGGAGCGCGTAAGAGTTGGGCTACCTGGAATGCAATGCATCCAGCGCAGCGCTCTCAAGCTGGTGGTACCACGAATTACTTACAACCATTGATGCCACCACCAAAGCCGATAGTGGGGGTACAGAGTCATCCTGTGACTACTACACCCAATCCGGTTGCCGCGCCTGTCGTGAAGCCACAAGCACCAGCAAAGCCAGGGGCATTTCTTGGTGATGCGCATCTTGGTTCTTCGGTAGCAAAGGCACCGAAACCTCCAAAGCCGAAGAAGCTTCCCAAACCAAAAGTTCTAAAACCGAAAAAGCCAAAGAAGCCGAAAAAAGTAGCAGCGCATCACGCAGCGCGGGTAGCTGCTCCGAAAAAAGTGGTGGTTCCAAAGAGAACCGTTGCTCCGAAGAAAGTCGCTGCTCCCAAAAAGCCAACGATGGTGAAGCCACCTATTGCGCAGCATCACGTAATGCGCGTTGTAAAGAAAGAAAGAGAAACAAATAATGGCGAAGAAACCAGTAAATAGTCACGCAACAGTGCCCGAAGAGAGCAATGCGGGAATTGATAACAGCGATATGGAGAAAGCACGCAAGGGTGGTGTCCCTGGAGTCAATCCCTTCGCAGCCAAACCAGCAGCAGCCGCAAAGCCAGCCACTCCAAAGAAGCCGTTTGCAGGTGCGGTCAGACCTTTTACTCCGGCTGAAGGGGAGAATCCGCCTCCTATGGCAAAGAAACCTGGGAAGCAGGACAATAATATCTCTTCGAAAATCCCGATGGCACCAGCAGGGGCATATCCTAATCAGCTCCCCTCATTGCCAGTGCGCAATCCAAAGAAACCACCCGTTCCGCCTGTGCAGGCTGGCACTCCAGGGATGATGGATGATCAGAACAAGAAAAAAGGCAGCAAAAAGAAATAATTAATTTTAAAAAATAAATTTACATTCCTCCAAATAAAAAATAATTAATTGTTTGGAGTATTTTTATGCCCTTTTTCCGTTACGCTTATCAACGAAAGCAGCAAAAAGCTATGACAGTTGTCGCAAAACCAGCCGGTTACCGGTATGGATGGCTTCCTGACACCCCTGACCAGCGTGATCACGCCTATGTTCCCGTTCTTGAAACTATTCCGCAGGTGATAGACTTGCGTGCTGAATTACCCGTTCCGTATGATCAGGGGTCGTTGGGCTCCTGTACTGCGAATGCGATTGCCGCTGCAATCCAGTTTGATCAGGCAAAGCAGGGACTTTCGGTCACCATGCCTTCACGCCTCTTCATTTATTACAACGAGCGTGCTATAGAGCATACGGTGAACTCTGATGCAGGCGCAATGATTAGAGATGGCATCAAATCGGTTGCGGGTATTGGTGTCTGTAGTGAAGCGCTGTGGGCGTACGATATTGAGAAGTTTGCGCAAAAGCCACCCGATTCCTGTTACCAGGATGGACTCAAACATTTAGCACTTAAATACAAACGTATCACGCAGCACTTGAGTAAAATGCAAGCATGTCTTGCCGAAGGCTATCCGTTCGTTGCTGGAATTACGGTCTATCAGAGCTTTGAAAGTCCACACGTGTCACAGACCGGCATGGTGCCGATGCCAGCGCAAGATGAGCAGGCGCTTGGTGGACATGCAGTACTTGCGGTTGGCTATGACAATGGTAAGCAGATGTTTATCTTCAGAAATTCGTGGGGCACTGATTGGGGTGATAAAGGCTATGGGTATCTTCCATATACTTACTTACTCGACTCAAACCTTGCAGATGATTTTTGGACAATTAGAACTATCGAGTAAATAGCGAGGTGTTGTCTTATTGCACAAATACTATATACTTAGTTAGTAAAGCTTGTTGCCAGAGCAGTGTTAGAGCACTCTCTGGCTGATGATAAGAATGGGAGTCTTACCATGGGTAATAGTGTACCACAAAAGTATTGTCCTGGCTGCGAAAACAATTTTGATGCAACCGAAGAATTTTTTCACAAAAGGGAAGCATCAAAAGACGGTTTAAACCGTCTTTGTAGAATCTGCAATAATAAAGCATCCTCTGAGTATAAGAAGAAGAAAAGAGCGCTCAGACCTCCAAGTTTGAAGAAAGAAATGTGCCCCAAAGGACATCCCTTAGTAGAGGGGAACTTACGCAAAGGAAGAAGAGAGTGCCTGACTTGCCATAGAGAGCGTGAGATGCAGCGAGCTAGAAAAAATGGAGTCCCACCAAAAAACGATCATGAAGGATTTTGTCCTAATGGTCATCCCCTTGTTGAAGGGAATTTGCGTAAGGGGAAGAAGGAATGCTTGACATGCCACAGAGAAAGCGGCAAGAGGCGATATCATAAGAATCCTCAAAAGATGGTAGAGTTGTCTTTGGCATACGCCAAAGCTCATCGCGATCAAATTAATAAAAGATTTAGGAGCTATCGAAGACGAGAAGACCGAAAGGTTCGAGATAGAATGACGAGCCTGAGAGGTCGTTTCAAAAAGATTTCTGATCGCAATACTGAGAAAGCAAAAGAACTGTATCGCGACGAAGAGACTTTTATTCATCTGACTTCGTTGTACAAAGATCCTTGCTGTTACTGTGGAGAGCCGATGGAACATATAGATCATATTGATCCTGTAGCAAATAATGGCGCGGAGCATTGGACGAATCTAACAGCGGCTTGCAAGCGTTGCAATAGCAGAAAGAATGACAGAAGTCTCCTCGACTTTTTGTTATATAGGCTAGAGTACCCTGACGAAAGGAGTGCTTAGATCAAAAAAGAAAGAAGAGGAGATGCTCTTCTTTCCAGGGCCACTGTACGGTAATGCTCACTGAGCGAAGAGTGGCTAGAAATCAGTGTAGCAGAAAACACGGGAATCTGGGAATATGCTATACTGCCCTGGTACGTCCTTTCAGTCCGTCAGGCCGCACATTGTATCGACTCAATAAAAACGAGCTACTTTTCTCTGCAAAGAGCGTGTGGGAGATGAGAACCTATGCGAAGTAGCTCGTTTCTCTGTGCCAGAGGGGTTAGAAGTGGCGATGTAAGCGTTCCGCAATGGCCTGTGGCGTAGAGAGCTCATGGTGGCGAGAAAGGGCTCTAGCTGCGTCCTCTGCGATCCCTTGCTGCCAGTCTTCTCCTCGATAGAGGCAAAGAAGCATTGCTTCTAGCGCTCCATGATATGCTTTAATATCCTCGGTTTTCGTCGTCACAAGACGATTAGAGAGGCCAAAAAACTCACCAATCTGGAGAATTTCTTCAGGGGTGAGAATACCGGCGTGGTGTTTGAGTATTGTTTGAATAGTCTCCAGACAGGTTTCTTTGAGCTCATGAAAATGAGCAAGTTCGTCGGACACGATTTCTTTCTTCTTTCTTGCTAGTGTGTTATGCTTGTTTTATAAGCATATTCGGGAGATGACATATGGCAAGACACTGCGATTATTGTTTAAAAGATTTATCTTTCTTTGATTCTTTTCGTTCGTTCTTTGGCACACAACGTTGTGGCATTTGTATTCACATGCTTGCTCGTCAGATTGATGGTTTAGCGCGTTATAGTCAAGAGTTATATCAGAGGCGCGCTATCGATTATCAGGAGTATAACAAGTTATACGCAACATTGCAACGGCTTCCTCCTGATGTCTCTGGCAAAGTTTTAGGTGATCTCAAACGGTGGGCCTATATCTGTCAGATTTATCATGGTGATCTCAACATCGTTCATTCAGGGATACTTCTTTCTCCTGGCGAAGAGCCGTACTTTGAAATTGGCTGTTCGCTACGCAAAGAGATGAAACGCCAGACGCTTGCGATCCTGGGGCGTCTGCTCATCACAGATCGCAAGGTGTATTTTATCTCCAACGGCGCAAAGGATAGCTTTGCGATAGAAGTGAGCAACCTTGCTTCCACCTGTATCCTTGGAAGTGAACTACAAATCTTTACCAAGAAAGCAAAGGGCGGCACCTTTCTTGTCCACGATCCAGAATTGCTTGATGCATTTATCCATGCGGTCGTGGAGCGTTGGAATAGACGCCTCTTTGGTATGCAAGAACAGAAGCGTAGCATCCCTGAGCCACTACGTTTGCAGGTGCTTGCGCATTATCATAATCGCTGCGCTGCCTGTGGTGCTGATGGCGAGGGCGCGGGTGTCGGACTCGAAATTGATCATATCTTCCCCTGGAGTAAAGGCGGTAAAACCGAATTCTCCAATCTACAACCCCTGTGTGGTCCCTGCAATAAAAAGAAAAGTAATCGTTTCTGAAAATACAGAGAAAATAGTCTTGACTTCTCTCCTATGCTGCCCTATACTTCCTGTATAGAGAAAAAGAAAGCGAGAAAAGTGATGTTAACAAATGAACAAGTGCAAGAGCATCTGGACGCGTATTACTATTGGTTTGTGAAATCAGATATCAACGCTGCTAACCGCGAAGGTATCCGCTTTATGATCGGCAAATGGGATATGAGCCTGCGTTGCAGATTGTCGCAAGACAAGTTGAACCACATTGATCACAGCATCACGCTCTCCTGGCAGCACGCACGAGAATTGGAAGAGATGGCGAAAACCCCTCTTCATTTCTCGTAAGAAGAAAGGTCCATTTTTATGGAAAACGATAACATTCCCACCGTTGGCGAGTGGTACGACACGCTTTCTCCTCGGAAGCAAATTCTTTTTAACATTTCTTGTCGCGTCATTGGCGATTACGGTGCACTTTTCGTATTCGGGTATCGCCGCGTACAGCGCGCAGCCGCCAAAGCACGCGAACAAGCAGAAAACAACTAACGTTTTTATTGTTTCAGGTCGGCTTTTGCTGGCCTCTTCTATTTCTTCAGGAGGCATCATGTTACCCATAATTCTCAAGCTACTGCTTCTTCCGTTTCTTGTTATTGGCGTTTTCGTCATGATTTTTGGCGTTGGATTTTTTATCAGTTGTTTCTTTCACCGCTCGGCAACCGACAAAGAGACTGTATTGCAAGGCATTTCAGTTGTGTGTTTTATTGCGGGGCTGGCGACGACAGTGTTTAGTGCTCTTTTATGGATATCGATACATTAAAAAAGTTGGATTGAGGTAAATATGCTACAACTCCTGGCTATTCTGTGGTCTCTTTTTGTCGCGGCTATTCTTCTGGTCACTGGCTTTGAGATTGTACGAGAAAACCGTCACAATATCTCTTTGATCATCGTTGGTGTCTTTGTGTTTTTGATGGGGATTGTTTCTGCAATTTGTGGGGCAGAATTGGCGCGCTATGCGATCATCTTGATCACACAGTTTCCCACGTGCCCACTTCCATAGGAGAAAATACATGATTGGAATGATTCTTTCTTCGGCTATTGGGGCCGTATTCATTGTCTTGATTTGGCTCTTTTATACTCCTTCGAAAACCGAAGGAATACGCAGCAGAGCGTTTGGAGGTTTTTTTTGTGGTATCATTTTGGGGATATTCATAGCGAATATCATACTTGGGGTACTAGGTGTGGTAAAATAAGTAAAACTTCTGGAAGAAACAATGGATAGTACAACGGCAACCCTTGCAGGAGTCTTTATTGGCTCCTGCTTTTCTGTGTTCTCGTCATTTCTCTCTGGCTGGTTCTTACATACAACAACCAGGAAAGAGAAGCGTCGTGATCACTTACGTGAAGACATGTTGGTAAAGCGTCAAAAGATTGAGACACTCGCGCTGGAGGAAGAACACCTCAACCGCGCTGTGCTTGATCTGGAGTTTGATGTGCTGCACAAAGCCGCAATGACTCTTGAGACGCGCATTAAAGAGCTCACGGGCGAAGCGTATAAAGTCTATGCGGTAATTCCTCTCTATTTTTTAGATCTCGCGCCATTGGTGAGTGCCTACAATGAGACACTGGTGTACCAGCTCAATGCCTTTGGGCGTGGTACACCCTTCAACGAACCAGTTGCCTACAGAGAAATTAGCGAACGCAGAAAAAAGGCGTATAGCGTGCTTCGTGGGCAGTTTCGTCGCGAGATGGAGACGATAGAAAAGACGTTACGTGTTTAAAGTAACCAATCTTTCATTGTCTCTTTAGCGCGTTGGTCAAATTCGAGTCCAGCGCTGCTGGTGCGAATACCAGGAAAGCGCCGCTCATAATCTTGATCTAAAAGAATGGCTTCGCTCGTCATTGCTACATGAAAATCCTCCTCACTAAAAATCTTCTCCTTTAACAATAAGCGTGTAATCGCATTCAGTTCTACTCGTAGTAACATCGTCACTTCACGGTGGTCACGAATAGCCGCGCTCTCCGCATCATCTTTTGTCTTGTGCCCCACTTGCCAGCCGGTAAAAATAGTGCGCCATTTCGCCAGTCTATTAAGGGCATCATAGCAGGCTTGTCGCGTCTCCTTTGACATGGTCTCTCCTCTTTTTTTGCGCCCATCATACACTGATTGCTTCTGAAAATGAAAGCAATTAGTACTTTCTCTCGACAAAGCCACTTTTTTTTGGTATCTTTCGTAGAGAGGGTATGAACCACTGACAGTCGCGCACTCGCCTCATTGTGTTCTCTATGAAAAAACGAATTTTCTTTTTAATGTTGATTTTTGTTGGAATTTTATTGTTTGTACAAGGAGAAGAACATCGTATGACTTCGTCGCTCACACTAGGAGGCTGGATTTATCCTGGCCCACCTGCTTGCGCCGCACCTTCCGAAATTGCTGATGGACGCAGCATTCAGGTTGTCAAACCTGAATATTTCACACTTCACGACAACGGGGTACTCTCTGAAATTACGGATGCTGAGTGCAATGGCTATAGTGCGCAAAATGTCGCAACACTCAAGGCGCATAGCACACAACAGTTTGCGACTATTTCTGGCACGATTGCAGGAATTATGGTGCTTGCGCAAGATACCGCAGCCTCAAGCGCCTGCATTACGACGCTCACCAACTTTTTGCAAACGACAGGTTTCACAGGCGTAGAATTTGATATTGAAGATTTTAGTTCCTGGTCTGCTGAATATTATCAGGCATATAAAATAGTAATGGGTGAGATTGGGGCCGCTCTGCATCAAAGCGGGGCTGCGTTGATGCTTGATGGGCCAGCGATTAGCAATGAGACAGAGCAGGGCTATTATCAGTGGCGCTATGAAGACTTTGCCACCCTTCCGGTGGACTATCTGGTGGTGATGGCCTACGATAATCAATATGATAATGGTGCAGGGACACCAGTGCAACCGCTTGCGTGGCTCAAAAACATCTGTCTGTGGATGAAAGCAAAACTGCCAGTAGAGAAAATCGTGATTGGCATTCCGAGCTATGGGTATCATGGGCGGGTACATAGCTATCAGATGAGCAAAGATACCTATGAGCAGTCGGAACGTTTTCCTGGTTTTGCAACGGCCAAACGTGATGAGTCTTCTGCGGAAATGATGTGGACAAGTAATGGTATTGCCTATGACTACAGTGATATGCAGACGCTCGATACCAAATTGCAACTTGTAATGCAAGAAGGAATTAGCAATGTCTCGGTCTGGCACTTAGGGGGCAACCTCTGGTTTTCGCCACAACCCGCGCCTGTCGCAGAAGTACCACAAACGGTGTTGGACTTTCGAAGCGTCTATCCGCAATTCGACTCCTGGTATCAGGCGAAGTTTTCAAACGGAGCGCTCAATGAATAGTGGCTATATTATTCCGCCCAGGCTGACGCTTCCGATGAAGCCGATGAAAAGTCCACCCGTTCTTGAAGAACCTCCACCAAAGAAAGTACCAAAGCGCAATCTTGCCTTTGTGATTGGCTTGGAGGCGCTGTACCTTGTGGCCGCAGGAGAGGTAGGATCATTGGTCTACTTCTATCTTGCGCCCTGGCCGATTTATCGCATTGTGGCCTTTGTGGCACTCTTTATTCTCTGGAGTAACTTTGCCTCTGCCCTTGCGCGCAATAAAACGACCAAAGAACAAACGGTGGAACTGTTTTCTACGATGCGTCCAAAGAAGCAGGAAGTGTCTTCTGATACGACTGCATACTTGGTGGCGCTACGAAAGACTTTCAAAAAAGACTAATGCGTGGTGCAAAAATCGCTGTCTATACAGCACTCTATATCGTGACGCTCTTTCTTGCGGCGTCGTCCTTTCTGCTGCATGCACATACGATCACATCGATCTGGTTTATCCTTGTGCGTGCACTCATTGTATTCTTTGCAACGGTGTTACTGACAAAGTACACGCTATACATGTTTATCTCTCCCTGGTTTCATGTTATGGGAAAACGTGAGCAAGTGCTTGTTGATCACTTTGTCCAGCAATATCATCCTTATGTCTCGGTACTGATACCGGCCTGGAATGAAGAGGTAGGGATTTTGCATACCGTGAAATCCCTCCTCAAGAGTACCTACAAACATATGGAGATTATTATTGTCAATGACGGCTCAACGGATGGCTCGGATCGACTCATTCGTCGTTTCATTGAAAAGTACGAGCGTGAGCTTGATGGTGTGCATGAAGCAATCAAACTGGTGTACTGGTATCAGGAAAATGGTGGCAAAGGGGCCGCACTCAATACCGCACTCAAGTTGGCAAAAGGCGATCTTCTGCTTTCGATAGATGCGGATTGTCATGTCCACGAATACGCAGTTGAGGCGTATGTCAACGCGTTTCGTAATCCTGCCGTGATGGCAGCAGTGGGCAATGTGAAGATTGGCAATGCGAAGACGCTTGTTGGAACGGTGCAAGAGCTGGAGTTTTTGCTTTCATTTTACTTTAAACGCGCCGACAGCCTACTTAATACCATTTATATTATTGGTGGTGCAGCAGGCGCATTTCGCAAAGAAGTCTTTCAGCAGCTTGGTGGCTACAGTACCAAAAATATCACTGAGGATATTGAGCTTTCAGTCAGGATACAGGAAGCAGGAATGCGCATTGTGTATTGCCCTGATGCTATCGTCTATACAGAAGGGGCATCAACGCTCTATGGTCTGATGAAACAACGACTTCGGTGGAAGCGTGGAAGGTTTCAAACTTTTTGGGAACACAGGAGGCTCTTCTTCTCGCTCAAACCGCAGCATAATAAACTTTTGACGTGGCTGGTACTTCCGCTTGCGATCTTTGGGGATGTGCAACTTGGCTTTGAGCCGATCTTTATTCTGGTGCTCTACATCTTCTCGTTTCTGACGGGGGATATGTCAGCGTTTTTCTCAGGGATCATTGTCGTTGCGTTGATGTTTGCGATTCAATGGTGGGAAAGTCGAGAGCAGGGGAGTTATCTTCTTCTTGCTCCTATTGGCTGGTTACTTTTTTATCTGTGTACGTTTGTAGAAATATATGCGCTGATACAATCCATCTGGCTTTCGCTGCGTAAGAAAGAGGCAAGCTGGCAACGGTGGGCACGTAGCGGCGCGCTTGATTAAAATAAGAAAGAGAAGAGTAAATGATGATACAACAACCAATACAATTACGTTTGTCTGATGGTGAAACTTTTGATATCGTAATTAGCAGCGATCTTGATATGCAGCCTATCTTGGAGGCATTTGAGCGAATGCGCAAGGACACAGAATTTCTTTCAAAGAAAAAGTGTTGGCCGCTCTTTGGACGCTTACTGCGGCAGCATCTTTCTGCGGCCTGTGGAAAGATAGACTTTCAACCGCATGGTGAGTGGGCGCGAGACATATTGGTGCTTTCGCCAAGATATAACACAATTCCAGGGGTTACAATTCATGGGGTAATCCGTTTGACGTTCCGTGAAGAATCGCCCTGGCTACTCCTTGAGCCAAAAAAGGGGAGATAGCTACTTTCATACTGCTTCTTCGTCTATGTGTGTGGAAACTATTTTCGAAGGAGTCTTGTTATGAAAGTGAAATTGCTCGCAGCCGTGTTGGTTGTGAGCTTTTTTCTGGCAGCGTTCACCGTCCAATTGACGCGAACACATGCCAGCCAACCACCGATTGCCATTATTGGCGGGGTGATGAATGCAAATGCAACCAGTCACATTACTATTCTCAGCGTGCCTGGGTCTCGCTCAGGAATGGTAATCTTTTACCGGTGTAGTACCGGTTTGATCCGTACTGTTTATCCCAATCATAATGCAAATAGTTTGGGGCGCTATACGTGGCAGTGGGATAGTGGCGCACCTTGTCAAACCGGTGGCTATGCGCTTGTGCAAGTGAACTCACATGTGGGCTTTGGGTATATAACTGCACAGAAGCGTTTTAATATCCAGCCGCTCTTTGTGCCGACGCCTGTGCCGCCATCGCCAACACCCGCTCCAATACCTACGACACCGATAACGGGTGTGAATGGCAATCCTTGGGGCTATGATTTTGATTCTTCAGGCAATCTCATTTTTAGTCCTCCAGGCGATTTCTGTGGACAGTACTTTTCTTGCGTGAGCTCTTTTTGGACAAGCGCCAACGGGTATGTTGCCGAATGCGCCAATGGTGTGTATACGCATAGTGGTGGAGTGCGCGGGGCATGTTCGCGTGATGGTGGCGTTTTACAAGCATTATATAGTCACTAGTTTTTGGTGCCGCTCTTACGCGGGGCGGCACATCTGAGGAATATATACTTATGAATCCCAATGATGATCATTTTATGGAACCGCATCCTTATACGGAAATGTATACTATGCCTTCGTTTCAGCCAAAGAAGAAACGGAAGAAAAATCTCAAAGAAATTTGGAAAACCTCTGACACCGCAGGCAGGTGCGCGCTGGTTTCAACGTGTTGCATTGTTGTACTCAGCTTTTGCATCTTTACCGGCGCACTCTGGCTTTCGACCAAAGACGCGCCTGCTGAAAAAACAATTGTCCAGACGCGGGTGGTGACTGTTGCAACAACAGAGGTGCCAACGTCGCCTTCGCAGGCTCCACCGGTCGTAGTGCCTCCGACAGCCGTGGCAACAAGTGTTCCGACAGCGATACCGCCAACAGTGACGCCTGTACCCACGAACACTCCTACGGTGCCAAAGCTTGCGGTCACGCCAACACCTGCAAGTGATGTAGCGAACTTTAGTTTTGATCCGACTGGTGGAAGTTTTATTACTAATCCTCCAGCAGATTTTTGTACCTATTATTCGTGCGCGTCTACCTTCTCAAGTGGCACAGGGTATGTGATCGAATGTGTTGATCTCAAATACCTGTTAACCGGTGGGACAGTAGGTTCTTGCGCTGATCACGGTGGTGACTACCGTATTCTTTATAGTCATTAAGAGAAAATGAAAGATACAACAAAAGCAAAAATAATGCAGGGGTGCTACGCCATTCCTTTTATCCTTCTTATCCTGGGATGCCTTGCGCTTATGGGATATAACATTGGACGCGGCATTCTAGGGGCCATTCTTCCCATAAACGGGCCAACCTGTAATGGGCAACCGATGGGCATTGGTGAAATTTGTACGGTCACCACTAATGGCTTCTCGCATGACTATGGCTATCAGCAGCAGTTGATTAACCAGCAAAACGACCAGATCTTTCAACGTGTTTTCCTGGGGCTCATTGTCCTTGGCATACTTCTTCTCACGCTCTGGATTATCAAGAAGAGTAGGGAAAAGAAGCATGTATAGGAAATTCGTCTGAAAATCTCGCGAAGAAAAAACTTCGTGCTATACTTGAATAAACGCGTCCATAAGGAGAAACCATGCAAGAATTTCCGCAACAACCGAATCAGACTACTGGGCAATCGTATCCGCAACAAGGATATGCACCGATGTACCAGTATCCACCGATGCCACCACAAACGCAGCAACAACCTGGGCAACCCTTTGCGCAACAGCCGTATTATCCGCCGCAGCCGATGATGGCAACAAATATGATGCAAACAAATGTCAACGTGAATGTAAAGGCATCAGGGCCAGGATTTTTTGTACGAGCGCTCTATTTCTGCTTTGTGGGTTGGTGGGCAGGCTGGTTTTGTCTTAACCTCGGCTTTTTTCTTTGCTCGCTGATTATTACGCTACCAGCCGGTTTAATGATCTTAAACCGCATACCGCAAATTATGACGCTCAAGACAAAGGGAATAGAAACAAACGTGAACGTTTCTACGACATCGTTGCAAACTGGGAACAACTCCTTTATGCAGACGAACGTCAATGTCACTGTTGGAGGAACGGCACAACTGAACTTTCTCTTGCGCGCATTGTATTTCTGCTTTATTGGATGCTGGGCAGGATATATCTGGGCAAACATTGCATATGGGCTTTGCCTCACGGTTTTTCTTCTCCCTGTAGGGGTCATGATGTTTAATATGCTCCCAGCAGTTTTGACACTCAGAAAGAATTAAATAAGAAAATAATCCAAAGAGACATCTTTTTTGGGGTGTCTCTTTTTTTTTTGAAGAAAGGACTTGACAGCGAGTCTTTTCACCTGTTATTCTTACAACCAGAGCTTCAAACGTGACAGATCAAGACAAGGAAAAGAAGTATGAATGATGACCGTTATCAACTTGCTGTTGATACTGCCACAACAGAATATTACTATGATGATCTGCGTCGAGAGGAGCAAAATCGGGCGGTGCTCAGTCTTGAGCAGGTGGCAGAGTGGTTTGATGTCTCAACACGGACGATTACACGTCTCGTGGATACAGGAAGGTTGGTAGGGTTTCGTGTCGGGCGTGCACTGCGCTTCCGGCGCGTAGATGTGTTGCTGTATATTGAAGAGAATCGTATTCAAAAGAAAACGCCTGTGGAACGTGTCCTCGCTGAAGCACAAAAGCATCCAGAGCTTCTTGCCAGAATGCTTGAAGTACTGCAAGAAGAGGCGCGTTCCTCAAAAATGTAAAGTGTCTTTTTGAATTGAAAGTGAAATTATGCAAACACCGCAATTAGTGCAAGTTGATCCGCGCAAGATCAAGTTTACTGCCAAAAATCCACGTAAGCACCAGGGGGCTGAATTTGAGCGTCTTCGCCAGAGCGTGCGTGAGATTGGGGTGGTACAACTTCCCACCGTTCGCGTTCTCCCAGGAGACTTTTATGAGTGCATTGATGGTGAAGGGCGTATCCGTTCTTCGCTGGAACAAAATGAGAAGCTCATTTGGGTGATCAGTTACGGTATCGTTGATGACAGCGAAGCCAATATGATGCTCCAGGCAGCGAATGCTGTCCGTGAATTTACCTTCCTCTCAGAGTGTCGTGGCCTCGCAAATCTCCACCGGCAAGGCACCTCCACACGAGAAATCAGTCGCGCTGTGGGCGTGCACTTTACAACGGTGACTGACTACATTGCCATTGGCTACTTTCCTGATGATCTGCAAAATCGTATGCAGCAATATATGGTGAACGCCGTTCAAGATGAGAACGAACTTCAACTTAGTTGGTCAACGCTCAACAAAGTGCTGCCACTACGTGAATACAAAGCAGGACATACGATTGGTGAAGCAGGAACGCTTGATGGGGTCTATGACTACCGCGAGGTTGCCAAAGTTGTTGATTTGGTGATTGCGCGTGAGATTGTCACCAGAGAGCAACTGAATGCCTATATCGAACGCCGTCGTCGTGAAATCTTTGAAGAGCGTTTCGACAAAGAGTTGGCCGCAAAGCTAGCGCTGGAGATGGAACAGACGCGTCAAAAGTTGGAAGAACACTACGCACAGCGGTTAGAGGGTGCGCAAAAGGAAACGGCAACACGCTATGAAGCCCAAGTGGATGTGCTCAATAAACAGTACAAAGATCTTGAGGCGCAACATCAGCGTTTGGTCAAAGAGGTGGCACGCCGTCCTGAAATTATTGAGCAGCGCGAAAAAGAGCTTGCAGCAAAGTTACAAGAAGCCGCGCAAGAGCGCAACCGTTTTACCACGCTGCAAACAAAGTTGCAAAGCGAGATTGAGCAGTCTAAAGCGGAGGCCGCAAAGGCTATTCGTTCTCAGTTGGACGAAATGCTTGCGCAGCAGCGCACCGCAATGGACGCACAATTGGCAGAAACAAAAGCCAACATTGAGTCCTATTACGCGCAGCGCGATGAACAGCGCCAACTTAAAGCAGAAATCTCTGTCCGGCAAGCGGTTGCGCATGGCACAGAGCTCTTGTCGCAGACGCAACAATCGTTTTTTCATCTCTTGTCGCCTGGATTTGTGAAGGGGATTGGATGGCTGTCTCAGGCGGAAATTGCTGGACTCTTAGCGCAAATCGTAGCGGTACAAGATACGCTCGATAGTGCGAAGCAGACTATTCAAGATGCAATGTCTCACCGAAGTACGGTGAGTGAAAGTGTCATCGAAGAAGGAAGTGTACGTGGCTAAATACCGAACAAAGACCTGGGAGACTGCTGACATTGCGTTGCAAAGTCTCTATGGCATTTCTCTCTATGATTCCTCCAAGATGCGTCCGTACTTCGGGTCAGCGGTGAAGTTCCCGCTGACGACTGGGCACTTTGGGACGCGTCATGAGCAAACAGAAGATAGAGGGCTCGTGGTCACCAATGTTGGGGCAGGCACAGAAGAATTACTTGCCCCAACTATTCTCAATCTCGCATGGCATTTTGGGTACATGCGTTGGGCAGTAGATAACCTTGCTGCTATTCTTCGCCAGAGTAAAGGGCTTATTCAGGCGCGCCATATAGATGAGCGCTTTTTTAATGGTGCAATGAATATCGCACGCGGTGAATTTGAGCATCAGCGATTACTCCCGTTGCGCAAAGCCTTAAATGATCAGCATATTCCACTTTACCTGTATTGCGTTCCCTCAGTTTCTATTGAGACCGAAATCACCACTGGCAAGCCGCTTATGGCGGAAGGTGATCGGGTACTGTGTGTGCTTCCTAAAACCGTCAAAACGGCGCGGGATTATGGGCTCACAGAGATGGAAATCAATGTGTTGGCACCACAGGTGGTCTGGCTCATTAAGACGCTCTGCTCAATGCATGCAATTCGTACCAGCGATCAACTGGTAGCCAATTTGGATGGATGGATTGAATATCTCAATCCAATGATCTTGGAACAAATTCGTGAGGCCATCGGACAGGTGAATCCGCACCTGCTCTCAACAAAGGTCATGGCGCTGCTTCCGTCAGCTTCGTAGCAGCGCGGCGCGTACAAAGTGTGTGCTTTGTACGCTGTATTTCTTTAATTTTTAAAAATTAAGGAGGAGCAGATGAAAAAGATTGGATTGTTTTTCCATCGTCTTTTCTATCGATTCACGCGAGCAGAACGCCTTACTGAACGAGAAGAAGCGTTCGTGCTTATCGTCTCACAGCAAGAAGCAAAGCCGTGGGCACAGGTCAAAGATGAACTAGGATGGTGACGCATGACGTTTCAATACTGCATTGACATCTTCGCGGCGCTTGCGGCGCTGTATGTGGGCCGAAGATTGTTTTATCCGTATCACTGCTCATGTGGCAAACGCATCTGGACAGGGCATGGTATCCTTCGTCATTTAAGTATGAAGCATTTATACGTTGATCCTCGTGGCAAAAAGTAGAACAGGTATTCTTCTTGTTTTCTGAGTATTTTTTCAGTATACTTTAAAAAAGTTGCGAATATTCAGAAAGAAAAGAGGAACATGACAGAAAACACGTATATCTTCGATCCTGAGAGTGCGAATGAACTTGCACGTCTCATTACACAGAGCCACTTTTTCATTGAGATGTGCGGTGGCCCACTGGCAGGTATTGAAGAGCGCCCCAACATTCGCACCATTCTTGATCTTGGTTGCGGTCCTGGTGGATGGGTACTTGATGTCGCCTTTGCACGCCCTAAGTCAGAGGTCGCAGGCATTGATATCAGCAAGGCAATGGTCGATTATGCGAATGCACGTGCCCTTTCGCAACAGTTAACGAACGCCAGTTTTGGTGTGATGAACATTACAGAGCCACTCGACTTTAGCGATGAAACGTTTGATTATGTGCATATGACGCTGCTTTTTGCAGTTCTCAAACGCCATCAGTGGCTTCCGTATCTCAAAGAGTGTCGCCGCATTCTTGCCCCTGGCGGATTATTCCAGAGTATTGAATTTGTACACACCGTTTCCAATAGTCCAGCACTTCAGCGCGAATACGATTTAGTCGCGCAGTATCTTTTTGATACTGGATACGGTTTTTCCTCGACAGGCAGTACCGTTGGGGTCGCCACAGCGCTTCCACAAGTGCTTCGTCGCCTTGGCTTTACGAATATTCGGCAAAAAGCGTATCTCCAAGATTTTTCACAAGGCTCCGCTATGTGGGCAAACTTTTACCGTAATCAAGAAGTAATGAGTACAATGTTACTTCCCCTCTTCGTGAAACGAGATATGTTGACGCAAGAGGATGCTGATGCATTGCACCGCCAACTGATGTTGGAAATCATCTCAGACGACTTTACTTGTACCGGCTATTGCCATGGGGTTGAGGCAGAGAAGTAAGGGGAGGCAAATAATTAATTATTTTTTCTCATTTGAGAATGTCTAAGAAAAAATAATTAATTATTTAGCGCGTTATTCTTCGTGGGGTTTGTTGTAGTAATTGATGGCTCTTCTGTATTGCATGATAACAAGTACGAGAAGGACGAGCGTAATCCCCGCTTCGATTAAGAAGAGCTGGAAGAAGACGGTATCGATTTGATCTTCCCAGGCCACGGCGATGTTATTAATTGAGATACTGTAGGAGTGCTCGTGAGCCATGATGATTTGTGTTTGTAACGGGTCAACTGGCGTGTGATTGGCGATGATTTTATTGGCTGCGACCTGAATGGGGATGTAGTCGCTATTGCTTTGGTTGACGAGTAGAATCACATTGTTTGGAGGATGGCGTGGCAAACGCAGACTTGTGTCGCCAGTTTGCAATGCTTGCTGTGCCTTGTCAGCAGGTGGAATAGTATCTTGCAGTTCGCTAAGTGCCTGGGAGCGATCTTGTTGATTGGTATCGTATTGCAAGATGAGCGCATCTTTCTCGATGCGCTCACAGCGTGCACGTTGGAGTCCAATCTGATTCATGATATTGCTAGGGCTTCCAAAGATTACCCATACAGCCAGGAAGGCAAGTAAGAGTAAGAAGAGGACGCACTCAGTGACAAAGATGATGAACGTGTAGCGCTTATAATATTTCACAATGTTTCACCTCTAGTGGAGTAGGTGATTGGCGTATCCAATCAAAATGCCGATAAGGACAGCGATCACCGTTGAGATAATTCCCCACAAGACTTTGATTTGCAGTTTACTTAAATCTTCTTTTGTTTCGCTGTCGCGTTTTTTTGATTCGTTATCCTGGGTTGTGAGGGTGGTGCTCATTGTCTCTAGTTTTTCTTTACATCTGGTGATTTCGATTTCGATGCGTTGTACAATATCGTTGATGCGTTGAAGTTTTAAGTCGCTCTCGCGAGCCGGTTCGTAGAGGCTGAGTTGAGATTTCAGTTGAGTAAATTCTCTCTCCATGATTTCAATGCGATACAGTAGGGTTGCTACTGGCTCCTGTTGTATTGGCTGCTGCACCGTCCATGCACTCCTTTGAAGTAGCGGGGTAGACACGGGAAAATGAGGATTTGGAGTGCGAACATTTGAGGTTGGCCCTAGTATAACACATGACAACTTCCTTTTTCTATGCTATACTACAGGCTACTGAGCCGCGCTCCACACTAATTTTTCACGCCTTGAAAGAAAAGACAAATCCCCACATTTTGTTTCTTTTTTTTACAAGGAGTGAAGAATGCGCGAGCTACTCGTTGACTATGCCCCGTATCACCGGTCTTCCGTGAAACCACAAAGCTACGAAGAATTTTGCGCCATGTATCCAGAAGGAAAGCTTGCTGGAATTTGGCGAATCTGTCAGAGTGATGCCAAAACAGGCGAAGTACAAAAAGAGCTCTGGACACCAAAAATCGTCACCGACAATGGGGCTGTTAATATCCTCGGATCGGCTATTGCCAACGCCAGTAATGCGAGCCCCTGGAATGATATTCTTATTACCAACAATGATGGCTCGACCACGTTGACTACTGCACTGACGAATGGGCAGACCGGCGTCACCAGTCTTTCGGTTGCGGCCATTCCAGCCGCTATTCCTTCAGGCACGACGGTACAACTTGGCTTTGGAACGGGACAAATACAAAACGTTGTTCTTTCTTCGCCTGCCTCACAAGGCGCAACGTCGCTGACAGTCACCAGCTTTACCGCAAACGCGGCCTATGCCATTGGTTCCGCAGTGGTGCCGCAGCCCACGATTACTGATAATCCGACCAACGGTAACTTGACGGCAAATGCGACCAGTCCACTCTCACAGTATAGCGGCGTCATTACCGGTGGTGGCTTTACCTATGCCAATACAACCGGCGCTGGAAATAGAAGTGTTGTAGTCTCATTTGTATTTAAAAACTCAACCAATGGCGGATCGACCACCAATGGAAACTATACAAGTTGTTGGTTAGTTAATGTTGCCTCTGGTGCAGCAAATACTACTACTGGCATCTTTGTGGGTAATTACATTGATCATGCCGTGAACCAGCCCATGACCGTTTCAAACGTAAGTAACCTGACAGCACAAATCACTATACGCATCTAGATAAATAATATAAGAGCTAACACTGCGTTAGCTCTTATATGCAGTTTATGTACTTTTCTTCCAACCTTTATATTGTCTGTACGCGCCACTATGGACAGAACTCATAGAGGCTTGGTCGAGTCCATGTTCTCTACAGAATTGCGTTAGATTATTCGTATTGTAAGTGATACCGTTTGGATCGATGAAATTGTATTTTGGTTTTGGGGCTTCCTGGGCCAAACTTGACCAACCGCTATGCGTTCGCTTTTTACCGGTGTTCACTTTTGCCATTCCAGAGTAATCAAGACTATGCTCGATGCAAAAATCTTTCAGTTTTGAAATGTCTCTGTATTCGGTGCCATCGGGAGATCGAAAGCCAGCGCATTGATATTGTTTGAGAACTTGTGGCGGGTATTTTTGCCAACCGTCGTGTATACTTCTTCTCTCAAAAGCGACATCTGACATTGCTTTGGCATCAAGATTATGTTCTCGACAAAATGCGCTTAGATTGACAACTCTATGAATTTTTCCTTCTGGGTCTGTAAACTGGTAACGTGCCTCTTTTTCTGGGAGAGGTGGATAGCGCTTCCAGCCTTTGTGACTTGCAACTTTTCCTTGTGCGACGCAACAGAGCGCTGAGACGAGCAAACCATGTTCTTTTGCGAAACGCGTAAGATTTTTTACATCTTGATAGATCGTTCCATCAGGAGCAATAAAGCCAGGGTACGTTTTTGCCTGGGCAGATTCTTTTCCCTTCCAATAGGCAAGTTTTTCGTGAGCCTCTGGCGTATGCATGGCTCTTCTATGGTTCTCTCGATATGTTTCTGATTTCCACATTTCCTTTGATCGAAGAATTTTAAGTGCGTGAGCCTCTGGCGTAGAAGTCGCTCTTTTGATACTCTCGCTGCGCTTTCTTCGCTCTTCTTGCGTATGAATGCGACCGGCATTAACAGTTTTGAGATGTTCAAATTTACCTTGCTTAACAAGTTCTTTTGCAAGTTTACTCCTTCTTGCTCTCCATTCTTTATCTCGAATATATCCACTTACACCTTCGCCACCAAATGTTTTATTGACCAGGGGCCATTTGTACACGGCTCCAAGATCGATGAACAACTTCTCTAGACTAAACGCGGCCTGTTCTGTGATGCCATCAGCTATTTTGACTTTGGTGATATTTCTTCCCTCGCGCCATTCTTTACGAATAATGCGGCAGGTAAGATGTTTGCACGTAGCGTGCTTTCGAGCGCAGTATTCGTGGCCGTCTATTCTCTTTTTACATCCTTTCCCAATATAAAAAGGCACAGTGCTTTCTCCTCGATAGAAAAAGTAGACATAAAAGATTGGTTCTGTGCGCATAATGCGCTTTTGTGCTATACTTGTACTCACGTTATTGATCCTCCATAAGATTTAATAATGTCGCGTCCAGAGGTGTTCTTGCGCCTGCTGGACAACCCTATATATGCGTAGTATACTACGAACAATACCTCAAGACAATGCAAATCTTCATGTGAAAAATCCTCTCAAACCCCCATTTTTTACAAGGAGTCTTTATGAGCAAATACGTTGTGCTGACTGAAAAAGATCAGACTATTCGTGGCGACCTGAATAACTTTGATGGCGTTGAAATGATTGGATCGGGCTCTGATTTTTATATCTGGAGTTGGACAAACCCTGATCCGACCGATCTTTCTACGATTGAAGGCAACGCTGCCTATATTGGCACTGTTGAAATTAGTTAGGAGGTATAGCAATGACACGCATTACCGTTGTGACCGCAGCTATTGATGAGACGACTATTCAAGAAATCGGCGCACTGATCGGAACCAATCTTGTTGGTGCGCGCACTGATTTTACGGTGTGGGAGTGGGAAGATCCTGATCCGACTGATCTTTCGAACGTTGAGGCGCTTGCCGACTATAAAGGGCAGGTTGCCCTGAGCTAATTTCTTTTTTTTACAAAAATATACATTCCTCTCAAATTCTTAGAAGTTTTCTAGCTTTTTGCGAGGATGTGTATGGCTTTTACAGCGCTTGTCCCTCCCATTTATTACAATGCGAAACAATACGGCGCGGCTGGCGATGGTGTGACCGATGATACGACGGCCATTGCAGCCGCGATTACTGCTGCCTCTGCGGGTGGCACTGTTCTTCTCCCTGTTGGTACGTATCAAATATCTTCGCCACTTTCGCTCTCTACCGCAAATACGCATATAGTTGGTGCAGGGCCAGGAACCATTCTGCGACCGACAGCCGGTTTTAGCGGTGCGCAAATTATCGGCATTACGGCTGATGGTTGTGGGGTGCGTGATCTTTATATTAAGTATGCCAATTCTACCTCCTCTGGCAATCCAGCCGCTAATGGTATTGAAATAACCGGCGCACGCATCGCATATCTTTCTGGCTTGCAGATCTATTATATGAATGGCTGGGCCATAGAGAGCATTGGCACCGCAGGCGTCAACAATGTGGCAGCTATCATGCACGCGATCCACATCAATCACTGCGCACAAGGCATTCATATTAAGGGGGTGACTGGCTCAAACTTTGTTGGGCAAAATCTGCTCTCTGATATTCTCTTGGAAGTCATTGACAATGGTGATGGTTTTTTCTTGGAGGATATTAACGACTGTCAGTTGACCAATGTTGGAGGGGCCGTTGCCGGTGGCTCTGTATCCGGTTCCGCTATTCATATTAAGGGTGGAGCTAGCAACACCATAATAAATATTGACGTAGGTATGATCACGACCGGAACCGTGAGTCCAACAATTCTGGTTGAAACCGGAAGCGCTGATCCCAACAATATCACCTTTATTGGTGGTGTGGCACAAAACGGCAATCAGGCCGTACAGATTACGGCTGCGAATAATATTAAATTCACTAGTATGCTCTTTAAACACTCGAATGCTGATGGTGTGAATATTTCAGGTACAGGTGGGCCAATTACGTTTAAAGACTGCAACTGGGCCACCAACAATCAGAGCAATACGACTGCGTACGAAGTGAACGATAGCCAAAGCGCAGGAAACAGTTATTTTGAAGGGTGCATCTTTCAAAGCCCTGTTGGCTCTGGTGCAGGACTCGTCACGAACGCGATCAATGATACCAATCACAGAGGATATTTCTTTGGCTGTCATTTCGCAGGAACCGGTAACACGCCAAGCACTACGTTTGCAGGTACACCACAAATTGTGAGGAGTTGCATTGGATATAATCCTCGCGGATCTATCACACCGACTGCTATTGGTGCCTCACCTTTTACGGGAAACAGTAGCCAGAATGATATTCAAATTATCTTCACGGCCATTAATACGATGACGGCATTTACTATCGGTGGTACAAACGTCGGCAGTGTGCCCACGGCAGGCGTACCGTATCGTGTGCCAGCGCGCCAATCTTTTGTCATTACTTATTCAGGTGCCGCGCCTACCTATATTTGGCTTGCCGATTAGAAGGGGTACTACGTGAGTCTGTATTCGAGCACCGTTCTTGCTGATTCTCCTATTCGCTATTATCGTTTAGGAGAAACTTCCGGTACAGTCGCAACTGATCTTGGCAGTCAGGCACAAAACGGAACGTATACCAGCGTGACGCTCAATCAGACCGCACTCATTAAAGGGGATACTGATCCCTCAGTGCTCTTTAACGGGTCAAGTAGTAAAGTTGCGATCCCTACCACGAGTCTGCCGACTGGCGCTTCTTCTTGGACGATGGAAGCCTGGGTGAAAACACCCTCAGTGCTTCCTAGCAGCGGCTTTCCAACAGTGATGATGTTCGGGACCAATAGTGGCGCAAATCAGGCGTCTATTGGCTACAATCAATCAACCGGTAAGTTTACCCTCTCCAGTTGGGTCGCTAACAATGTCAGCTCCGCAACCGTTACCACGAGTACGCTTTATCATCTGGTAGGGACTTATAATGGGACAACCGCCATCTTCTATGTGAATGGCGTCTCTGCGGGGTCTGCTGCCTATGCGTATAGTATTACAGCCAGTCTTGCTGATATCGGAACGGATACTACGGGCTCTGATTTTTGGAACGGGACGATTGATGAAGTCGCATGGTATTCCACCGTTTTATCCTCGACGCAAGTCGCTCTTCACTACAATATAGGTATTGCAAGCCTGATGGCTTCGAGCGATGGTCTTTCTGCCAGCGACTCGATTACGTATAAAGCGCTCACTGCGTTGCCGCTCTATTTTACCAATACCGCAGGTTCCACGCTCGGCACGACGAGTCAGATGAGCATCACGCATGGCACTGATAACGTCAATGTGACGCAGCTCTATAGTCTTATAGGAACCTCCACGGCCTTTGGTGAAATTACCGCGCAAGGCACTGCCTCTGCCTGGGCTGCGTCAGGTTCTATCGGTTCTCCGACTGGCAAAGGGTTTATGCTGGAGACAGCAATTCTCAATCTCGTTGGTAATACCCTTGCAGCCGGTCCTTATACCGCGAACTTGCGTTTAAATACAGGGCACACCGATGGCACGCTTATAGGGTCAGTAACCGGCTGCACGCTTCATTTTCGCTTGTATAAATATAATGGCGGGGTCTATACGCAGCTCATTGATATGTCTCTTGCTGGGCAGACGGTCAATGGTACAATTACCACGTATGCACTTTCGGGCACAACCAATGCCTCAACCACCTTTGTCTCTGGCGATCTGCTGTATGCTGATATTTGGGTCACGATTACCACCAATGCCGGTGGAGATGCCGCGCTCAACTTTCGCTTAAATCGTATCTCCACCAATAGCACTGGCGATAGTAACTTTGAGATCCTCACGACCGGATACAGTTCGGGGGTCACCACAGTTACGATGGCCTCGACTGATTCGCTTTCGGTGAGTGATAGCTATCTCCTCTCAGAAACCCTTCAGCCAACAGAAGCGCTCACGGTGACTGAAACCCCTCTTTTGTCAGAGACTTCTTTCGCTACTGATTTACTCTGCGCTTCTGAAGCGCAGGCCAGTTATGCTGCGATGATTCTTGCCGATAGTCCGAAGGCGTATTATCGTTTGAACGAGTCATCGGGCACCGTTGCCCATGATCTTACCAATAATAATCAACATGGCAAACTTTCAGGAACCTTTACGCTTGCGCAAACGGGGCTCATCGCTGGTGACAGTGGCACAGCAATTCTCTTTGATGGCACAACCGGCGTCTTTAGCTTTCCCTATACGCTCAACTATACTTCCTGGTCAGTCTTCTCGCTGGAATTTTGGATCAGCACCGCAGGCGTGAGTCAACATGTTGCAGTGACTTCAACGGGTACAACGACGCTGGTGTACCTGAACGGCGCGCTGACGACAGCAGGCACGAAAGCGCCCATAGAAATTGGCAGTATCTTTGATTTTGCAGGGAGTTATCTTTCTAGCATCATTGACGAAGTCGCTATTTATCAAGCCATTTTGACGCCTGTCCAGATTGCCAACCATGCTCATGTGGCCGCGCCAACCTACGCGCTCATGAACACAACCTGGAATACGATTGAAAGTCTTCTGGTAAGCGATATTATTCCGCTGGTGATGGCATCAACGGATGCACTCAGTGCAAGCGATGGTTTCTTACTCACACAAACCGTGGCGCAAACGGATAGCTTGAGTGGCGCTGATACTTCTCTTTTCTCAGAAACTATTCAGCCAATAGATGCGCTCTCCGTGACTGAGACGCCGCTGCTTTCAGAGTCTATTCAGCCGGTTGACGCACTCAGCGTGAGTGAAGCCCCACTCTTATCAGAGGCCATACAACCAACTGATAGTCTGACACAAACGGAAGCACCATTCTTTGTAGACACCGTATTCACCATAGAAAGTCTCACTGCTACCGATGCCGCGCTGTATGCATTCACTATTATAGAAACCGTAGTGCTTAGTATCGCGGATACGCCACTCTTTACAAAACAGACGCTCTTTGTTGATAATCTGGCGCAAACGGAAGCCTTGCTCTTCACAGAGAATACACTTTTTAGTGATGGACTCAGTACGGTTGAGAGCTTTAGTGAAACCACAAGTCTTGCGGTCAACGAAGCGCTCTCGGTGGTAGAAATACCACTTACCACGCAAAGCGTAAGTATTGCTGATGGTCTGACACAGGTGGAGAGCATTGCCTACGTAGAAACGTTCTTACCCATTGATCCGGTCTCAGTGAGCGAGAGCATGTTCTTGTTTCCCACGCTCACGAGCCTGGATGTCTACTTTGTCACGGATTTTACCACTACTGGGCCAACGATCATTGAGCTACTCAGTGTGAGCGACCTCTCCACGCCAAGTCAGGTTTCTGTGGTGAGCGACGCAGTCACTATCAGCGATAGCGCATTCTTTGCCAGTACACCGCTCGCGGCAGAATTGCTTTCGGTCAGTGATGCATTCTTCACACAAGAGACGGCAACTGAAACGGCTCCCCTCAGTATCACCGAATTCTTCAGTGCAACCCCTGGTAGGGTGGAATTGCTCACGGTGAGCGAACAAACGCTGCTGAGTAGTTCTGTGATGGTGACAGAGAGTGCAGGGGTGCTCAGCGATCAGGAATACGCCAGTGAGACGACGCTTTTTGTAGACGCACTCAGTGTCGCTGAATCGCAACTGTACCCGATCACGGTCGCAGAAACTTCCGTGCTCTCGCTTGCCGACCAACCGCTTGCGATCATAACTGAGATTGAAAGTGCGCTCCTTTCAATTGCGGAAAGTATGGCGTTACAAAGGGCCGCGCTGGAAACAGGCGTACTCAGCGTCAGTGAAATCAGCCTGAATACAACCAGCGTCTTTGTAAGCGAGAGCAATCCGCTCACTGAGACTGTGCTAGAGACTCAAAGCATCTTTGTTGCAGAGTCAACGCTCGTGATCAGTGATGGCTGTGCTGTACAAGAAGCGTTTGTCCCAATTGAATCCCTGAGTATTACATCCTTCTGGAGTGCCAGTTTCTCGCGCATTGAGTTGCTCAGTATCACAGAGAGTGTTCTTGAGCAAAGCACCGTCTTTATTGCTGAAAGTGTGACGCAGACCGACCAGATAGCGCTTGTTAGTAGCGCGCTCACGGTAGACCTTTTGAGTGCCAGTGATCGCGGTCTTATCACGCAAAGCGTTTTTATCTCGGAAACGCCAGTGCTGAGCGAAACCGTTCTTGAAACGCAAGCAGTTGCACTCACTGAAACGCTGAACACTACTGATGGCCTCCTGGTTTCGCGCACTGTACTCATACAAGAGCCACTTCAAATACAAGAGTCGCTTGCGTTGGTGGTGCTCTTTGTGATGCAGGAGCATCTGCTCATCACAGAGGTGCATTTTGATCGGGCAACGACCACCATCACGGTGTATCTCGCAAGCATCGATATCTTGCACGCAACAGACCGACAGGCCAGTTTTAGTAGTTTTATCATTCCAACAACTTCCAATAAACGTGCGCTCACGACAAGTAGTGGGCAACATATTTTGACGCTTGCGCCAGAGCATTCTGTCCTTTCTTTGCGCCAAAGCGAGCGTATTCTTGAATAGAGGAAAACAATGGCATCATTTACTTTACTTCAGTATCAAACTGATCCGCCGTATCAGCCAACGCTTTTGGATGATCAGGGAAATACGTTTGTCTATACAGGATATGCACCAACAAACTTCACGCTCAAGCTCTATAATGCGGTGAGCAATACGACCGTAATTGGAGCTGGAAGTTTTTCCGTGGACGTGGTAAATAATCAATTGGCTTATCAATGGGCTGCAAGTGATACAGATCAGGCTGGAGTCTGGACGCTTTATTTGAATGTGACCATGCTTTCCGGTTTTGAACGTCGCTACGAAGATACGCTGTATATCGAGCCTGCGATTGCGTAAAAGAAAAACTTGTATTTTTCCCTGAACTTTAGTATACTAAGGGAAACCTCTTCATAAATTCCTCATTCCAACCCAAATTACAACAAGTACATTTGGGGAGGAACACATGCCAGTCACCAGTGCACCACAAACAAAAGATATTGTGTTGCAAGAATTCAAGGCGCTTGACGAGACGAGTGGCTCGTTCGAGGGGTATCTCTCAGTCTTTGGAAACATCGACTCCTATAAAGATATCGTTGAGCCAGGAGCATTCCAAAAAACGATTAAAGATGCCACGTCGCGTGGTGGAAAATATTTATTTCCCGTCCTCTGGCAACACGATCCAAAGGAGCCGATTGGTGGCTTTACCAATATGAAGGAAGATGGTCGTGGACTGCGTGTTCAAGGACAGATCGATCTTTCCACGCCGCGTGGGCAGCAAGCCTATTCTGGCCTCCGTATGGGCTATTTGGACGGTTTATCTATCGGCTACGACACCATTAAACAGCGCTACAGCGGCGAGGTGCGTCACCTTCTAGAACTGCGTATGTGGGAAGGTTCTGTGGTGACGTTTCCTGCCAATGAGCTCACGCGGGTCACCAATGTGAAAGCGGCTTGCGGGTCAACGGATTGGCCGCTTGGCGAGCGCAACGCTCCGTGGGATGGTGCACGAGCACATCGTGAAATCCTTGCCTGGGCCACAAGCGAGAATGGCGATCTGGATACCGCAAAAATGAAGTCAGTGCACTTTTATGTGGATGATGAAAGTGATGACCGCGCTGGTGATTATAAAATGCCCTTTTGCTTCATTCGCAATGGCAATCCTGTTGCGATGCCAAAGGGCATTATGACGTGTGCCGCAGTTCTACAAGGCGCAATGGGTGGTGGAGAGTTTGGAGATGCCGACGAAGCTATGAAAACGCGCATCGCCTCCTACTATAAAAAAATGGCAAATGAATTTAATGATAAAACCATTACTGCTCCATGGGATAACGATAGTGCGGAAAAGGATGAAAAACTATCAATGCAAACAAAGCACGATACATCTCCACGTGATTTCACCTCTGTGCTCAATGATCGCCAGCCAGATGAACTAACTGAAGAACTCTACGACCTCTTTGGTGCACTGATGACCAGTGTTTTTGAGCATCTACATATGGCAGGTGGTGACGCCAAAGCGGGGATCGAAGATTCGCTCAAACAGTTCGAGCAAGCTATTTTGGACTGGACGGATGAGGCAGTCAAAGCTGGAGTCGGTGACGAAGACGGCGATGATGACGATGGCATTGGCGAGAAGAGTGATCATCCTACTGAGCAAAAGAGTATGACGATTGCGCACTTCACCTTCTCGACCAGGGCCATGAAGCAAGCACTTCGTGCTTATGTGAAAGAAGGCCGTACACTTTCTTCTTTCTCGAAAAATCGTATCACCAATGCGCTTGATAGTATTGCGGAAGCAGTACAAGAGTTGCAGAACATGCTTGAAGATAAAAATCCGTATAATCCTGCTGACGAAGACGAAGATGAGAAGCCGGATGTGCCCAACAGCGCAGCGCTTGATGATGCTCCGACCAAACCAAATAGTCATCAAAAGGCTGAAGAGCTCCCAGTTGAGGAAGAGATTCCGACTGAACAAACGAAAGAGGAAGAAGCGCCTCTGATCAAAGAAGAAGAGTTTGAGGAAGAAGAGAAATCGAAGCCAGAAGAGGATTCTACTTCGATGGAAGATATTCGCAAATTGCTTTCTGAAATGAAAACGCGTATTCGTGAGCATAGTGAAGCATAAGGAGAACGATGATGGCAAAGGCAAAAATTGACAATCCAAATGTGAACAACAATGGAACTGGAATGTGGGGCGCTGGTACTTCTGATAATGGAAGCACCTATCCTGGTTCTGGTAACCCGATGATTGGGAAGAATGCATTGGGGCTCGATACCGACAACGCAACGATCATTAAAGATTTTAATGGTGGAAGCGCATCCAGCAGCGGATCGAGCGGCGGCTCCAGCCCTGATCAGGGCACAGGCGCACCTAATCGTCCTAGCCCTGATCAGTCACTTATTGGGAAGGCGAATACCAGCAGTCCTGATCAAGGCACTGGCGGCGCAAATAAGCCAACCCCTGACCAGAGTTTGATTGGAAGCAAAAGCGCATTCACCGCGCCAGTACGCAAGCCCACCCTTGGTGGGGTCGAAAAAGGCGTACAGATTCAGTAGTGAGCAGAATTGGTGTCTTGGAGCCGGATCATACCACTCCTGACTGAAGAGAAGCCGAGCGACGATTAAAAAATCGATTGCATCACTTCGATGGTTTAGCACACCACTTGTGAAAAGACTTTTTTTTGAAAACAGGAGTAGTAGTTCATGAGCGTTGATTTGAAGACCATGTACGAGGAAATGCGCTCGACATGGAGTGAAATGCAGAGCGTCGTAGACGTTCAAGATAAAGAGCTCAAGCAGCTTGGCAATGTTTCTGGCGAGACAAAGCAGCACATGGATCGCTTGAATGATCGTATTGGACACCTAGAGACAGCGATGGCACGTCCTGGCCTGGGCTCTCCGGCAGAGCGTGGCGAAAGCAAGAGCGAATCTAAGATGGCGCTTATTCAGGCACTTACCAAAGGGTATGGCTCTCTTTCTCGCGAACAAAAAGATCTGGTACCATTGGTCGGTCCTGGCGAAGTCAAAGTGCTGCAACAGGTGGATGACACTGGTGGTGGGTACGGCGTAACCGCTTTTATCGCACGCAATCAGAATTATTCTGTAGCAGTGCTTTAAGGGTTACACGAGCCGAGTGCTCACGGTAAATCTCGCTATATGCTGGAAACCCCTAAAGCCTTTTCTACTAACTAGGTGACAATGAAAAGGATGAATCCAAATGGATGAAATGGACAATCAGCAGGTAACTCCCGTAGAACTAGGATGGCTAGCAGGGATAATTGATGGAGAAGGTTATATTGGCCTTCGCCTGGATGATCAAAAAGGTAGACAATATCGCAGCATACGACCAGAAATTCATGTATGCAACACAGAAGAGGTAATTGTTTTGATGACAGCCGATATTATGAAACGTTTAGGAGTCAATGGCTACATTCGCGCCGCAACAGGCAGAACTGGCGTCAAAGATAACTATCGCGTCACAATAAAACGTATGGCACAGGCGGTTATTCTTTTGAAAGCGATACAACCCTATCTTATCGGATCAAAGAAAGAACGAGCACGATTAATCATTCGATTTTGCGAATTGCGTCTTTCAAACCAGGGCATCAGAAATCCAAACATTGGAGATGGCAAACGCGGTGCAGGGCGTATTAAGCCGTACACCGAAGAAGAAATGGCTATCTTTGAGCTAGTTGGTCCTATGTCACGTAGAGGCTCCTCAGAGGCCACACGCGAGATGCAACGTCATAATAGTGAAATTTGGGCGATGATGGAGGCCCGTAAAGATGCGAGCTAAAACACGCCAACAAATAGCTATAAACATACTGGTTTTCAGTATGTACGTTGTGAAGATATGGTCCGATCCTACGCGAAAGCGTAGGGCGGGGCGCGACTTAGCCCCAACTGACTTTGTGCAGGATATCATCAAACAGATCGTGCTGTATTCTCCTATTCGTGATATCGTAACGGTGAGACAGACCGAAAACAAATCGATCCTCTTCCCAACGCGTACCGCGACCTTTGCCGCGTCCTGGGTTGCTGAGCAGGCCAGCCGCGCAGAGACGCAGGGGCTCAAGTACGGTCAAGAAGAGATCATGAGCCACGAGATGTATGCACTCGTCTTGATCACATATGCTGATATGGAAGATGCGTACTTTGATATGGCACAGCAAATCCAGATGGAATGCGCTGAGCAGTTTGCAGTCACCGAAGGTGCAGCCTTCGTCAACGGTAACGGTGTCGGCAAACCAGAAGGGCTGCTTACCAATAGCAGTGTCAGTTACGTCCCTAGTACCAGCGGTAGTGCGCTGACGGCTGATGGCCTGATCACAACTGCCTATACGCTCAAAAGCGCGTACGCAAAGAATGCAACCTGGATTATGAACCGTTCCACCCTTGGGACGATCCGTACCCTGAAGGACTCGTACGGTCAATATCTCTGGCAACCTGGAATTGCCTCTGACATTCCAAATACGATCCTTGACCATCCCTACATGGAAACACCGGATATGCCGATTGTTGCGGCCAATGCCTATCCGATCATGTTTGGGGATTTCAAACGTGCCTACGTCATCGTAGACCGCGTTCAGATGGTGATGACACGCTTAACAGAGCGCTACGCAGACCTGGGGCAGATCGGCTTTATCGCACGCAAACGTGTTGGCGGTCAAGTGGTATTGCCGGAGGCGATTCTTAAGCACAAAATCTCAGTTTCATAGTATAATTGATGCATAACATGCAAAAGATGCATACATCAAAATAGCTATCAAAGTGGCTCCGCGAGCCAATCTATTGACCTTTAGGGTATACTTAGGATAGAAATATTCTTTGTATATTCAGAAAGGAAACAATATGCCAAGATCGAATAAGCTTTATACTATCTTGTGTGAAACTTGCGGAGCCAGTGTTGAGACATATGCGAAGCGCAGACGCTTTTGTGATACATGCTCAAGTAAACGGGAGCATGTACGGGAAGCTGGTTATGCCAAAAACTATCGCAAAGCGAATCCTGAAAAGATTAAGCAAAACAACAAAGATTCATACGCTAAAAATCCTGAATACTATAAGCAGCATAATGCTGTATGGCGTAAAGAGCATTGGGAGAAGCGCAAGGCTGACCACAAGCAATGGATTGAAGATAATCCTGAGCAGTGGAAAGAGCATTGTCGCAAAAACTATCGGTTGAACAAAGCGCCTTTTCGGGAAGAGCAAAATGCGCTGGCACGAGCCCGTTACGCGGCCAAGCCTGAGCTTTATCGGGCGACAAAGCGCAGAAACTTAGTGGCCTATCGTGCTCGCCTTGCGGGTGCCCCTGGTAACTGGACGAACGAGCAATTTGAGGAAGTATGCAATCAGCTTGACTGGTGCTGTTATTATTGTGGTGAGCAAGCAAACTGGTTTACTGTTGATCATATGCAACCTCTTTCCAGGGGCGGCAGTAATGATATCAGCAATATTGTTCCAGCGTGCAAATACTGCAATTTCTCAAAATGCGATAAAACGGCTGACGAGTTTCTTGAATATCTCAGAAATAAATCAGCCTGATAAAGAAAAGCCAATGAAAGTAAAATAAAAAACTTTCATTGGCTTTTCTCTTAAAACATAAAGTCAGCGTAAGTTAACTTTTGATGCAATAATGCAGAGAGAAGCATTTGCGATAGACGCGTCCTTTTGTGCATTTAATGCGTAGATTGCAAGTGTTTGTATCAAATTTTGACTATGTACCGTGTACTGTGTAGTGCCTTCGCTGTAGCACGTTCACTCAACTCTATTTAAATTTTCATTTCCCAGGATACAAAGTTAAAACGTATCCTGGGATTTTTATTGTGAATTTTTCTATGGCTTGCAGGCGAAGAAATGGAGAAACCTCCATATACCCCACTGCAAGGATGGAGTCGAAATGGCAAAGCGTGATTTATATCACAATCTAGAATTGGCATCTGTTGCCGTTCCGGTGGCAGCGCATGCAGCCTCAATTACCCTCGGTTCTTCAACGACGATTGACACGTATGGGTATCACGGTGTGGTGCTTGAAGTGATTGTTGGCGCAGTAACCGACAGCACTCATGCCCTCACTCTCTACGAGGCGGATACTGACTCGACCGGTAGTTATACAGCGGTTGCCGCAGGCGACATGCAAGGGGCGTTTCCCGCCAATGTGACAGCAAACACGAATGTGAAAGTTGGCTACATTGGGCAGAAGCGTTATCTGCGTGTACCGCTTGTGTGGACGACTTCCGGCTCTGGTGTTGGCGGTGTCTACGGGGTCCAGGCGATCCTTGGTTACCCGATGCACAAACCTGCTCCAAATCCGTAAGCGTTTGAGGAGAAGAGGGGCGCATGCTTCTCTTCTCACTATACGAGGAGAAAACCATGAGAATTCGAATGCTTCAGACAACTACTGGTTCCTATGACGGAACACACACTAAAGAGTATGAGATTGGGCAAGAATACAGCGTTGGGCACGACCTCATCTCGAAAGACTTGGCAGCATCATTTCTCGCAAGTAATGTGGCTGTTGAGATACAGGAGACTGAGCCAAGAGAAGGACAGGTTGTTCCTCACCAATCGCTTCATGCAAGTTCTGTTGAAGAGGAACCTGCTGGAGAACCAACTCCAAAAAGTCCTGATTTTACAGCCAGACATGAGAACGCAGAAAATCCGGCTACTCCTGATTTTACAGCCAGACATGATGATGCAGGCAAGCCTAGTTCTATGAGGGACTCCGGTTCTGCGACAAAACCCAATGCCGCAGAAAAACCGGATTCTATGGGGAAGCCGGATACTCAGGAAAAACCTAATTTTCCTGAAAGACCGAAAAAGTAACACAGTGGTGGGGAGAGATTTTTCTCTCCCCACTAATGGGGATAATACATGAAAATTCGTATGTTGCAGACGACCAAGGGATCACCAAATGGAACGCATGTACTTGAATATAAAAAAGATGAAGAATATGTGGTTAGCGGCTATCCGCTCCCCTTTGAATTGGCTGAGTCATTTCTTCGCGCAGGCGCGGCGGAACAAGTTAAAGAAGCAGGTTACAACGCCCCTGGTCCTAACGAGTTCAAGAGTGACGAGAGCGGCACGTCCGACGTACCGGAAGGGGATGTACCAGAAGCGACTCCCAGGCGCGGTAGGCAGAAACGGGGCATGACTGACCAGATCGAAGTAGCGGAGTAAGGGTATGACGGTTACTGTCGTTACTCCGATTACGCAGGAGCCACTGACCACACAGGAAGTACGCCAACATCTTCGCCTGGATTTCTCTGATGATGACAGCTACCTTGCCCTCATGATCAGTGAAGCGCGTGAATTTGGTGAGGCAGAAACACGACGTGCGTTTGCGCCACAAGGGCTTCAGGCGGTTCTGGAAATACCACTCATCCCTTCTGGGCCTCTTTCTGGTGGTGTTGGCTACCGGCAAAGCCTGCTTGAAGTACCCCTTCCACCTGTGACTTCTATCGAAAGCATTGAAGGAGAAACCAGTCCTGGTATTTTTCAAGTGATCGATTCCAGTAACTATGTGGTCGATCTTTCGCAGCAGCCGTGTCGCGTGTATTTGCTGACTTCTGCGTACTCCTTTCTTGGGAGCCAGTGGACACTGTGGATTGGGCCATATAATCCACGTTTTCGGGTGAACTATCACGCAGGCTATTCGCTTACACAGTTTCCTTTCACGCTCAAGCGCGCCATGCTGGAGCTCATTGCCTATTGGTATGACTACCGCGAAGGCAAAGATGACGCGCATGGTTCACATCAAAATACAGGCGGGAAAAATCCTGGCATGCCTCCTGGCATTCAGGATAAGTTTGAGAAGTATCGGGTGTATTACGGATGACGAATAAAGCGCATTTGAATCCTGGCGAGATGACCAGATTTATCACGATACAAAAACCGGTAGACGCTCCTGATGGTGCGGGTGGAGAGACACGCACCTGGGCTACCTTTATTCGTGTATGGGCAAGTGTGGAGCCCAATTCTGGTTCAGAGACCTATTTTGCGCAACAGCTCTATCCTAAAGAATCCTATACCGTACAAATCCGCTATAAGACCGGCGTCGTTCCTGGTATGCGTATCGTGCTTGGTTCGCATATCATGCGCATCCATAGCATCATTGATCTTTATCAGGAACACGCATTTCTCAAAATGAACTGTGAAGAACTGCAAGCAGAAGGGGCGGTGCACTAATGCTTGAAGGATTAGACGCTGTTCTTGCGGCGCTCGACGCGGAACTGATCAAAGTCCAGCAGGGGGCAATGGAAGTCGTAGATGACACGGTCAACACTTGCACACAATTGTCGATTGATTATTGCCCTGTTGGCAAAACCGGACGGTTGCAACAAGCAATTACTAGCGATCCTGCAACACAGGTAGGAGACACGATTGTGGGCGCGGCTGGCATTCCTGATGGTGCTACGACCTACCAAAACTTTGTCCACTTTGGTCACTTCACACGCAATCATCGCTCTTTCGTACCAGCCAATCCGTTTATCTCGCGTGCCTTTTTTGAGGTACAGCCAAGCTTCTTTTCGGACATGGAATCAATCGATCTTTAGGAGCACACTTTGGGCACAGCAACGCAACAGATACAGCAGGCGGTTTATGGCGTTCTTTCTACGGACGCCGCGCTACTTGCGCTGGTGCCTGGAATGTACGATGAAGTGCCAGAAAACAGGACGTTTCCGTATCTTGTCCTGGGGGATGCCACTGAGACACCATTGGATACCTTTGCACGTAAGGGGCGCATTGCCACCATTACGGTCTCCATTTATTCTATGCAGAAGGGTTTCAAAGAGTCGCTCACTATTGCGGATCGAGTAGATGTGCTGCTCAATCGCAATAGCTTTAACCTCTCTACCTACGATACGGTTTACACGATGTATAAAATGCTTTCGACGCAACGTATGGGTGATGGGCTGACCAGAAAAGTAGACATCAAGTATGACGTATTTGCTGAGGAGCGCTAGGTGGGAACGGCCACGCTTCAGCTTCAAGAGGCTATTTATGCGTTTCTGGAGGCTGATACTTTCTTCGCTGATCACGGTTGTGCTGTCTATGATGAGGTGCCTGAAAACGCTGCATTCCCCTTCCTGGTGCTCTCAGACGGCATGGAAACACCACAAGATGTCTTCTCAGAAAAAGGGCGGTTGACGATCTTCAATATTCATATCTGGAGTATGGCGCAGGGGATGGAGGAAATGGAGGTGTTGTTTAACCGCGTGGACGAACTCTTACATTATAATTCAGCACTGCCAGCGATGCCAGGATACGTGTTCATTTATGGGAAGCGAGACACGATGACCGTTCAGCGTGATACTGATGGTCTCACGAGGCATCTGGTGGCGCGTTACGTTTTTCTTAGCGAAGAACGAATCTAGCGTTGAAAGACTTCCTCATCATAGTGTTTCTGGATGGCCTCTCGGTAGAAGCGCACCACATCTTGTGAGATGGGCGCGAAGTGATGACAGTCCACTCCCACATTCAGGCTATTCACTTTTACCAGTTGCTTCTCGTGAATATGTCCAAAGAGGGAAAAGATGCCTTGTGGACGATGACTTGGTTCGTGTACCAGGGCAATATGTTGAAGATCAAGCGTAAGCATGAGGCAAAATTCTTTATAGATAGCGTAAAACGTTTCGCGCAGGGTATCGAGCGTGACCAATCCTTTCTCCAGATCATCTCGCTCATAGTTGCCAAAGAGTAGAGCGATGTCGCCATTTAGACGACGGCTCACATTGTAGTTACCAAAGTCTCCCAGATGATAGACGAGATCGCCTGATTTGACCTGGGCATTCCAGTTGGCAATCATGGCCTCATCCATCTCTTCAACACTTTGGAAAGGACGACGCGACAGATCAAGTGTGCGCTTGCTGCCGAAATGCGTATCTGCGGTATAAAAAATGTTCATTAAAATTTCTCCTCTAGGACTTGATAGACGGTCAACCCAATCTCATTGAGCGCTTCGTCGCTGTAGCCGCTAGAACGTACAATTGGTTTGCGGTCCCTTGGGCCACCTGCATAATTTTTGAGGTAGAGATAGTTTTTTCCCCACTCACATTGTTTTCCATAGATAGGAACAACGAGTACTTCATCACGGTGATTGGTACGGTACTCAATGGCTGTGTTCACAGCTTCGCTCGCATATTCGTTGGTAAGGATTGCCGGAGTACAGACAACCAGGATAATGCCGCTCTCGCGCATGATGCGTTCTACTTCTTTCACTGTTGGTGCGATGTATTCACAGGCAATGGTTTTGCCACGCATTTTTCCAACCAGGACAATTGATTTCTCAAGACGTTCCAAGAGCATTTTATCCTTCTCGGTTTTGCCGTCTAACATGGAGGAAATGAGAAACACGGTGGCATCAGCCTTTGGTGCGGCAATCATTGGATTGCTGCGATAGTCATCGCGAATGCTGATCAATCGTGCCTGGACAGCGAAACTATCAGGTCGGTTCGCTTTGTCCAGCGTAATCATTTCTTCCACTAAGCGATTGAGACGCAGAAGCGCTGGATGTGTTACCTTTGGTAGTGACACAAACTGAAATGGGGCATCAGAAGGATCAGTGCCACTGAGTAAAAAATGAAAGAGCGCGCCAAGTGCATAGACATCACTCTTTGGTTCAGAGCCCTTTTTGTACTGCTCAGGGGCCGCATATCCAGGCGAGCCAAGAGCGCTGGTATCTTTGGTGTTGGCCGCAAAGAAGCGTGCAATCCCAAAGTCGATCAGACGTACTTCGTCCTCTGGCGTAATCATGATATTGGCTGGTTTGATATCGCGAAAGGTGATATTTTGAGTATGCAAGAAAGTGAGTACATCGCAAAGCTGTGGGCCATAACGTAGCAGCGCAGCCAGATCAGGCGTGTGCATTACGTCTTCAAGCGTTTTGCCTTCGATATATTCCATTGCCAGATACCAACGTCCGTTTTCCGTGAAGTTCTCGTAGATAGCAGGTAGCATTGGATGACGAAGGTTTCCAAGTAGGCGCGCTTCATTTTTAAATGCGGTGACCGCTTTTTGATATTCCAGTCCAACCAGCGTGCTCTGGCTCATCTCTTTGATCGCAACGACACGATTGATGGTGCTATCCAGCGCTTTGTAGACGGCTCCCATACCACCTTGTCCAAGAACACCAGTGATGAGGTACTTTCCAGCCAGGATACCGGTGAGATTTCCTGTGGCGGTAAGGGATGCACCGCACGTTTGACAATATTTCGCGGTTGCGCGTGCGGTTGTGGCACAACCAGGACAGGCGATCATATTTTTCTCCTTACATGCATGAAAGAGACGGCGCTTTACCGTCTCTTCTTTGTTTGAACTTCTTAGGCAGCGCAGCGCGCCTTTAAGAAGGTGTATCCGATTAGTGTACCGCTATAGCGGCATTCCAGCATCATCTCTAGGGGTATCCACACGTTTTCTCCTGCCTCGCCCATCTCTTCGTTCATGTCTTTACCAGGAGTGATTCCGGTGACATCAGCGGTGTAGAGATATACCTGCTCGTTGGTCTGTGTACCGGTGATATATTTGGTTAAGAGCTCCACTTCGCGGATTACGTAACCGGTCTCCTCTAACACTTCGCGGATGGCGCAGGCGTCAATGCTTTCGCCGTCGTGGTCGATACTTCCGGTCACCGGACAGCCGTAGTAATGAGAGTAGTCGGCACAGAGTGGCTGACAACGCAGGAGCACTTCGGTGCCGTTGTTACGGGTGAGGAGAATACCAACGCTGTCGCGCCCACGACGCTCGGCGTAGGTGAAACCACCAGCCGTTTTATAAAGCGCAATCCACTTTGCGTCATGCACAAGGATTTTATTACTATGCACCACAACCTGTTGTAGAAGCTTTTGCATGCTTTCCTGCGTATACTGCTGTCTTTTGTTCTTTTTATTTCTATGTTTGCCCATTTGTTTGTTTCTCCTTGAATGTTTCGTTTATTTCTTCTACAGGAAGTATACGTCATTCGAGAGGAAACGTCAAGGGTTATTTCTCTGTATTTTCAGAAACAGCTTCCTTTACGGCAGTGTAGGTTACATCGCAGTTGAGGTTAAAGAGTTCATTGTTGATCACGAGTAGTAGCATAGGGATGTAGCAGCGCCCCAGGAAAATGAGGGCAACGCTATCTCCCCACCGCAGGTAGTCATGGAGTTGGTTGATAATATCTGCTTGATCTATTTCTTCGTCAGGGGCATAGGTATTTTCAAAGAAGAGAAAGTTGGGATCGAGTTGTTCTTGTAGATCTTCCTCGATACAATCGCGATGTTCTTCGTGCAGGCGCACGCCAAGTGAGATAGCTTTCATGCTGGTTCCTCCAGGTGTTGAATATAGGTTTCGTTATGAAAAATGGCCTCTCTTATAAAAAGAGAGGCGCTGGACTGTTTTCTATTATCGTGCACTTCTGCACAGGGCTTGAGCTTCTTTATAGATGGCACGAGCGGCCTCGCTGGATGCGTCTTTGATAATACGCTCGAAGTAACGGGCGCGCTCGCTTGCGTGATTGCTATAACGGTCGCTAGACAGTGCGCGTGCGATTTGTGCGCAGGCTTCGTTGTGCTCTTTGGGCGCGTCTTGCGCGAAACTTGCCAGGAAGAAGTAATCACGAATGCTGTTCAGGCTTGCCGGATTCAGGTCGAACTCTATTTTGAAAGTTTTGTTCATTTTTTTATTTCTCCTTGAATTTTGTTTTCGTTTATTTCTTATACAGGAAGTATAGCCTATCGTGCGTTTTACGTCAAGCATTTTTACGCCGTATTTTCAGATCGGGGAAAAACGCATTTTCTCTTGACGCGGGGCCAATTCTCTGCTAGTATAAGGGGTATCCACCTGTAAATAACACAAAAAAGAGAGAATTTGGAAATCGCAATCACCCCAAATTCTCTCTTTTTTGTACCTCAAAGAAAAATCATCATGAAACAAAGAAAACGCAAAGACGAGATGATGATTTTTCTTTGAGGAGTTGCACGATATGACCGCAATTGCAGGCTACGCCGGAAGTGTAAAAATTTCCACAAACGTCGTTCTTGAGATCGACAAATGGGATCTCAGTATTGACGCCGACATCTACGATACTTCTTCCTTTCCTAACGCCTGGAAAACCCAAATCCCAGGACTCAAAAAATGGTCTGGCTCTTTCAGTGGTCGTCAATACCAGGGAGACAGCACCGGACAGGCGCTTATACAGGCCGGACTCTTTGGCGGTACCAGCATTGCTCTTGCGCTCTTCACTGATGGGACGCATAACTATTCGGGAACCGCATTTATCAAGCAGATGAGCGTGAAAACGGCAGTTTCCGCAACAGTCGATGTATCCATATCCTTCGAGGGTAGCGGCACATTATCGTATACGTAAGATGTATATAGGGCGTATACTGCATTCTTCCTTCAAAATATTCATAAGAGATTAACGAAAATAAAAGACGTTAGTCTCTTTTTGTGTTTTGGAGGCATTTATGTCTGCTGTAAGTGGCTACAGGGGAAACGTTTATATCACGGCAACCCCTTCTGTTTCTTTTACCAATATGGCGATGACCGATAGTGGTGATCATCAACACTACACGACGCCGTCTGGAACGTATACGCAGCGCTATTGGGATAACACGCAACCGCTCACGGTACAAACGTCGGCTACTGGCTCAGGTGGATGGGCAACCGTGACGAATTATACCGCGCAGTATGTTGGCGGAGCCCTGGTCTTTAGTGTTCCGAACACGAATACGTTTGTGCGCGTCTCAGGGAATTACTTTACCTATTCAGCGCTTGGTGATGGGCACAGTTGGGATCTTTCTATGGATAGTGATATCTATGATGCTTCGACCTTTACGAATGCCTGGAAGATTCAAATCCCAGGACAGCTCAAGGCGTCTGGCAGCTTTGCCAAATTTTATAATGACGGCTCTTTTCTGAGTCTGATGAGCGCAGGCGCGCTGATGGTGTTTATTCTCTTTACCGATGCGCTATCAGGGCCAGCACCACAAAACGGGCCGCGCTACGAAGCATACGGCTATATCAAACAGGATCAACTCAAGCAGGCCGTGAACGCGACGGTGGACGAAAGTCTCTCTTTCGAGATTACAAGCCAGCTTTACTATGTTGCAAATTAATTGGAGTAAAACATGAATTTACGTGAGAAAATTTTTCAAACCAATGATCTACAAGAAGAAATGCTTGAAATTCCAGAATGGGAATGTAGCGTTCTGGTGCGTGCAATGACGGGCGCTGACCGCGCACATCTGTTGCAACATGCCATGATGAAAAACGGGCAACCTGATCTTATCAAACTGTACCCAAATCTTGCGATTGCCAGCATGCGCGATCCTGAGACCAAAGAACTTATTTTCAAGCCAGAGGATCGTGATCACTTGGCACTTAAATCAGGGGCGGCGCTAGAGCGTGTTGCGCAGGCCGCAATGAAAATCAATGGCATGTTACCAGAGCAGCTTAAAGAGGCAGAGCAAACTTTTTAGATGCCAACTCGGAGAAACGGCTCTACTTTGAGTTGGCACTTCGCTTAAAAAAGACGGTAAATGAGCTCTTGCTCGGTATGTCTTCGCAAGAGCTCACTGATTGGGCAATCTTCTTACGCATAAAAAATGACGAAGAAAAAGAGGCGATGGACAATGCAAAGCGAGGACATTAACATCTTTCTTCTCCATGAGGGACAAATCTATACCTATACGCAAACCTTCCACGCCTGGGAAGATGATGATGGCGCGGTGGTGCGCACACCTTATGAAGTTGCCGAGTATCTCTATGAAGAAGGAAACTATGCCTGCGACTGCAACCGAAGCCTCTTTCTTGAGCAATATTGCGCAGTTGAGTTTCCTGACGCCTCAGAAGATGACTTTTGCCCACTGCCTTGCGGCGAGACAATTACGCTGATCAAGTTGGTGAAATAATTAATTTTCAAAAATAAATTCTGAAGAAACAAAAATAAAAATTAATTATTTATTTTGCGTCTACTTGTGGTCTGGAGGTGCGTTATTCCGCTCTTGGGCGAGCTGGTCGTAAATTTCAGCGCGAACTTAACTGACTTCACCGCAGGTATTACGCAGGCGCAAACGCTGCTCACTGACTTTGGTACGCAGGTAGATGCGGTTTCGCAAAGTTTTAGCTCTACACTCTCCACCGCAGCCGCAAGTGCAGGAACGGCTGTTAGTTCTTCAGTGAGCAGCGCGGGTACTTCTGTTGCTTCTTCTAGCGCTTCGATGAATAGTGCGTTTAGCTCGGTCGTCTCTGCGTTTTCTTCTGCATCCTCTGGCGTTGCTGAATTTGCCACAAGCGTGATGGGAAGTTTGAGCGAGGCAGGGGCAAGTGTGGCTGAATTTGCCTCTGGCATCGGAGAGAGCTTACAGGAAAGCTATCACAGTTTTGTCGATTTTGGCAATCAAATCGGTGAGACAGTGAACAGCTTAACAGAAATGCAGTTTGCCGGTTTCAAGATGGTGCAGGGGCTCGTTGCCAGTGACGCAGAGATGGAACAAACGAAGATTGCCTTCAAAACACTCCTTGGCTCTTCGCAGGCAGCAGGAACCTATCTCACGCAACTGTGGAATTTTGCCGCGAAAACGCCATTCCAATTTCAGAACTTAGCAGGCGCGTCTCAGCAATTAATTGCTTTTGGTTTTAAGGCAAAAGACACCATACCGGATTTAACGACGATGGGGGATGCGCTCAGTGCAATGGGACGTACGGATGCCGGATCGTTGCAGCAGATTGTGGGCGTGTTTGGCCGTATTCAGGCCGCGTCAAAGGTGAACGCGATGGATATGAACATGTTGACCTTCCTGGGCATTCCAGGGTGGAAATATCTTGCGCAAGCAATGCATATGACGGTCACACAAGTACAAGAGCTTTCGCGCACCGGTAAATTGACTTCAGAGCAGGCAATTCCTGCTTTGATCTCTGGTATGCATCAAGCCTTTGGTGGCGCAATGGCCGCACAGGCCGTGACGTTTAATGGATTGCTGACCACGATTAAGGACAATTTGATTGCCGCGTGGCGCACCATCTCAGGGCCGCTCTTTGATCAGGCAAAGATGGCCTTAAAAGCCTTTGGCGATCTGGCAGGCTCTCCCGTATTTCAGAATTTTGCCAAAGTGATCGCAGGGGTACTTGCGCAAGGATTTGCCCTACTTGGCTCTGTCCTCAATTCCACCGTTGTTCCGGCATTTAAGACGCTCTTTGGTTTCTTTGGGCAAATCGCCTCTGTTGGTGGGAATCTGCTTCCGCACATGGACTTTACCAGTATTACGAACGGGGTGACGCAACTACGTGGTGCATTCGCAGGGCTGATTAGTTCCCTTACTGGATTGGTTGGGCACTTTACTATGACAAAGGGCGCTGGAGACGGTTTGCGTGCTTTCATGGCGCAAGCGCTTGTGGGCGCAATGAGCATTGCAAGTGGGGTGATGCGTCTCTTTACGCAAGGGTTACAAATTCTGACTGGTATCATCAATCAGCTTCGCCCAACACTACAGCAGGTCGCGTCTATTCTTTCTGGCACATTTGTGCAAGCGTTTAATCAGTTGCGCACCGCAACCGGTTCTCAACTCAATGCTGGTTTTGAGCTCTTTGGTAACATCCTCAAGCAAGTTGGAGAGTGGGCAAAATCTTCTCTGGTGCCAGCGCTCCAGCAACTTCTTCCGGTGCTTGCACGCCTGGGTAGTTCTATTGTCTCCAATGTGGTACCAATCATGATCAACTTCCGTGATCTGGTGCTTAAAATTGCAGAAGTAGCGCTTCCCCCGCTCATGGGCATTCTCGGTTTTATCATTCCGGTGGCACTACGTCTGGCCTCAGTCATTGGTGGAATTCTCACTGGCGCATTTAATATCATCGGGCCAATCGTGGCTGGATTTATCTCTGGCTTAACGAAGATGATTACCTTCTTTCAGCAAAACGAAATTGCAGGGGCGCTTCTCAAAGGTGTTCTTATCGCGATTGCTATTCCGCTTGGTCTGCTTGCGATGGTGCTTCTCCCAATGCTGATTGCCGATATGGTTGGCTCTTTAATAGGGGCAATTGTCGCCTCAGTTGGTGGTTTCTTTGCGATGGCAGGTGCACTCTGGACAGCAGCAGCAGGCATGATTGCGCTTACGTGGCCGATTTTGCTCGTGATTTTGGCAGTGGGTATTTTAATCGCGATTGTGGTGCTCGTTGTCCAGCACTGGAATCAGATTGTCGCTTTTTTCCAGGGGCTTTGGGCAAAGATCGTGGGCTTTTTCCAATCAAACGCCAATACGATTATGAACATTTTGAAAGTCCTGGGAGCAATTGCCCTGGTTGCTTTGACTGGCCCATTTGGCATTGCAGCGCTCCTTATTATGACGCACATCAATCAAATCAAGCAATTCTTTAGTGACCTGGGCACGCATCTGCGCCAATTTGCGACCGCGACCAAGAACTTTGTGGGAGATAAATTTAACGATTTGGGCACAACCATGCGTACGGCTGCAACCAATACGAAGAACTGGGTAGGGGATCGTTTCAATTCGCTTGGCACAACGCTGCATGACGCAGGTGTCGGAGCCGTGAAGGCCGGTCAATGGATGTATCAGCATAACACCTACTGGAAAGCCGCTGTTGATGATGTGACGAAAGCTTTTAACGATACCAAAGCAAAAGTTATTCAGATTGCTGGAGATATCAAGACCGGTGTCGGAAACTTTTTTGATGGTTTAGGCACGCATCTGCGCGAAATCGCAACGAATATAAAAAATGATGTGGGGGGCGCATTTGATTGGCTCGGTACGCATTTAAACGAGGCCGCAAACTTTGTCAAGACAAATGTTGGTAATGCCTTCGATTGGCTTGGTACGCATCTACGGCAGATTGCTACTGATATCAAAAATAACGTTGGCAATTTTTTTAGTCAAATGGGAGAGAAAGTAAAATCAGTCATTGATGATCTCAAAATTGGGGTGGAGTACCGCTTTTTACAATTGGGGCAATTAGTCAATCAAGCTGTTGCGTGGCTTCAGGTCAATGTGATCTCGAAAGTACAGGCGATGGTGTCTGGTTTCCTTGATCGTATTGGGCAATTAAAGGATCAGGCGATTGCGCTGGTACAGGGCTTTGTCTCGAATTTTCTGGGCACCATTGGTGGTCTTGCAAGTCAACTCTGGTCGGCAGGCGCGAATCTGATTGGCATGCTTATCAGTGGCATTGAATCAAAACTTGGTGATCTTGCAGGAGCAGTAGGGCAAGCAGCAGGTAAGCTCGCGAGCATCTTAGGATTTCATAGTCCGACCGAGGAGGGACCAGGAAGTGATGCCGACACCTGGATGCCAAATCTCATGACGATGATGACGAGCGGTATGATTGGGGGCATTCCTAATTTGCAAAAAGCGGCGCTGCTTGCCGCTTCCTCTGTACGCGGCGCGCTTTCGATGGCGCTTCCTATCTCCTCTTCTATTGGGGTGAACAGTTCCTTCTTTGCGCAAGGGGCGGCGAATGCCGCAAAATCAGGAACCGCCAATATTTATGTCCAGCTAGACAGCAAATTGATTGGACAGTCTGTAGGTCAACCAATTGCTGATTATATACGCGTGAAAACCGGAGTACACGTATGAGTATGACTGTTACGATTGGCGGCGTCACCGTGAATGCCACCGTGGCTAGTATTTCGATAGAAAACAGTATCGATGAACGGGCAACCGCAAGTTTTACAGTTTATGATAGTGGAGGGTCTAATCATTATACTCGTGGACAAACATGTACGATTACCGATTCCACGCTTGGGCTCCTCTTTAATGGCATTTTGACGGACGCTGAAGAAACAAAGCTTATCCCTGGCAGCGATATTATGAGTAACATCAGTGCAGTTGATCAGCGTTATTTCTCAGACAATCGCTATTTTACTGATAACGAATATGTGGAACGTGCTTCTGGCGATATTGTGGCTGATGTTGCAACAAAGTATCTCGTACCAGAAGGGATTGTTGCCAATGTCGCGATTGATCATGACAATAGTCAGGCGACGATGAGTACGGGCACACTTTCCAATACCACAGCTACGACGCAAGGGCTGACGCTTTCCCCCTCTGGCACAGAATTTAGTAAGACCGAAACTTCCACCGCTGATTTTAATACAGGGACGCTTAATGAAGTGGTGGGCAGTAATAATTCTCTCGTGCTTGCCTCTACCAAAGCGATGAAATATACGGGAACGGTTGCCCCCAATATCTCCAGTAATGCGTACCTGTATACCATGATTGCAACTCCAAGTCTTGTCTTAGCGACAGGTGACTATCTTTCCTATGATATTTTTATTTCTTCTACGTCGCCTGTTATCTGTGGTGGCATCGATGTAATTGCGACCGATGGTACCGCAGCACGCGATGTGACGTTGGTTGATCAATATGGGGTGAACATGCATCCAAATACCGATCTTTCTAATTATGCAAAGGATACATGGTATCATCGAGAGATTGGTTTCAACAATCCTAATACAACGACCATGATTGGAAAAACGACAAGTCATGCGGTGATTGCTCTGGAAGGTGATACCGCAGGAACCTATACCATCTATGTGCGTAATGTGACGATTAAAAACAGTGGAGGAACCGTACGCGCTACGATCTTTAGTACGACCTATTCGAAGCATCAAGTTGTGGGAAATTCTGCGTATTACGGATATCAGCTCTCAGTGGTCACCGCGTACAATGATGTTGGGCAACGCATCTCGCCAGCCTATAGCATTTCAGCACCGGCCATTGCCAGCGATAGCCTTATTTCCTGGGTGACTCCTGACTATGTACAAAGCACCGCCAACTCAAATACCTATCTTCCACCCGTGACAGTGGAAACCTCTTTTGATGGTGGAGCAACATGGCAGGCGTGCAGCAATCATGCTCCTATTCCAAGTTTGCCTGCTGGATTTACCACCACAAGCCAGACGATTACCCTTAGACAGACGCTTGCGCTCGCTGGCCCAAATCCTGAGATTACGCCGTCCATCTCCGATTGTACGGTAACGATCTCACCATCCTACACTGCGACAAAAACTGACCAGCACAACAGCGATAGCACTTCTATAGATTTTAGCGCAGGAACGCTTACGAATGTGTCCTACGTAAGTGGCTCAGGTGAGCAAATAACTGGTGCATTTTCAGCCTGGGGATCGGGCTCCATTATTAATGTCAGCAACTCTGTAACAGGGCAAACAACCTTTGGAACTGGAACCGGAAATCCGATTGTATCGCTTTCCGGTGGGCAATTACAAATACGTGAAGGCGCACCAACTACGCCTAATTTTGTTTCCAGCCGTTTTGATTTTGCAGGACAATGGCAGAATTTTATTCTAGAAATAGATATTGAATCGCAGGCGTCAGGCACATTTATGCCAAATGTGGTCTATAGAACGACCGGTTGGCAAAATGTGGATGATACCTACGCGTACACGCTTCAACTACAGGCAACATCTATCGCACTCTATAAAGGAACAAATACCAGTTCCGGTGGAGGCGGTTCAACCTCGCTTGGCACGTCAGCAGGCACCATTAACTTTCAGGCGGGGCAGATTTATCGCTTAAAGATGGTCATTAATGGGAATAGTCATCAGTTTTATATTAACAACATTCTTGAACTTTCTGTGACTGATAGTTCCTGGCCGAATGCTGGATATGTGGGAGTGAGATTGTGGAATAATACGACGCCAAGACAATCAGCGTTTTATACCAATTTTGGCATTATGAGTAGTGCATTTGTAGGAACGCGGGTGCAGCCAGCGCTTTCGTTGAATGCACTTGGCTCTGTGTATAGTTCTCTTATCCAATGGAATAGCAGCGAGCCGACCAATACGGACATTGTGATTGAAGCATCGATTGATGGCGGTTCCACGTGGCAAACCTGCACCAACGGGGGGAGTATTCCGCAGCTTCCTAATGGCACAAATGTCGTCGGGAAATCACTGCTGGTACGAGAAACACTCAATACACAGAATGCAAATGCAACGCCTACGCTTGAAGGAATTACATGGCTTGTCGTGGGAGCATATAATGCAACCGGTTTTCGCAACACTGTTTCCCTTGCGCTGAGCCCTGCTGTGCGCTGTGGTTCAACCAGTGTGACCTGGAATGCATATACGCCAACAAACACGTCTCTTTTAGTTTCAACAACACTCAATGGACTTGTCTATACTCCTATTAGCACCTCTGGCGATCCTATCACGGGGCTTCTTACAGAGCCAGATCCGACTGTTGATCAATTCAACGTCAACACGTCAGCCAACTATACCGCAACCTTTGGCACAGGCGGGGCGCTAGCAACGTCATGGTCGTATGATCTGGTGAACAGTCGTATTACTGCGCACAATGGCACAAACGCACTCTTTTTAGTCAATGCGTTAACGGCTATCGGCGACGTTGATATAATCGTTGATATGGACATTACGGATGCTGGTGGAGTTGTTTTTCACTACGTGAATGCATCAAATTATTATTTCGTGGTCGTCGGTGACTCTTCGAGTGCCTTTGCCACCAATGTACTCAGACTCTATAAAATGGCTTCCGGCACAATTAGTCAGTTAGCCACACAAAGTATCACATTTGCGCATGGCACGTATCATCGTATTCGCACCACGATGATTGGATCTTTGATCACGGTGTATTTTGATGGTGTCTCTACTATTACGTACACGGACGGTTCCCCACTTGGCGTAGGGCAAGTTGGACTCTCGAACTTCAATAATCAATCAAGATATTATCAATTTTGGGTGCAACCGCAGGGCGTAGCGCTTACCACGCAAACAGTGGTGACAAAGGTTGTCATGACTTCTACCGATCCAACCGTGAGCCCTATCTTGACTGACCTCACGACTGCCGTCAGAAATCCGAATATTGACACGGGGGTGGTGATTCCGGTCACTGGATATCAATATCAAAATACCATCTCAGCACTCTTTGATGATCTGGTAAAAACCAATAACTTCTGGTGGGGGATTGATGTCAACAGAAATCTTCTCTTTCAAAATAGACCAGCCGTACTCTCACCATTTATTTTGCAATCCTCCGATCTGCTTGCACAGGCCACACCAAAATATAAAAATACCTCACCGCTCTATCGTAATAGACAGTGGATTTTGGGCGGTTTGGATACGACCACGCTGGTCACCGATACACGTATGGGAGACGGCTTTACGCAAGCCTGGGCATTGGCCTATGCGGTTGCAGATGTAACCGGCAGTACACCGGCTCCTGTGATTACGCGTAATGGGGTCACACAGCAGGTAGGTGTCTCAGGTGTGGACACTGGTATGGATTTCTATTACGCAGCAGGAGACTCTACGATTGCGCAAGATCCTTCTGAGACACCACTTGGCATTACTGACGCGCTCGTTGTTCAGTATTACGGACAGATACCGGTGGTGGTTTCCGCTGACAATACCGCAGCCCAAACGGCGCTTGCCGCGCTCCAGGGAGGGACAGGCATTGTTGAAGCCATTGAGACAGCAGCAGGGCTCAGTAAAAGCGCAGCACAGCAGTTAGCAAACGCACGCCTTGCACAGTACGCCATACTGACCACAACGCTGACTTTTGATACGCTTCGTTCCGGCCTTGCAGCCGGACAGCAGCTCACGGTGTTTCTGCCGGAGCATGGTATTTTCGATGTGCAATATCTTATTAGCAAAGTAACGATTAAACCACGCATTCTCGCAAGCGGGGTCGTCCAATATGTGAATACCGTGGAGGCAACATCAGGACCAAACGTGGGGAGTTGGACAAAGTTATTTCTTGCGCTTGGACAAACCCCCCAGTAGAAGTCCTTAGAAGTAGTAGTAATAACTCTATATCTTCTATAGTATATATACCTTTTTCTTTTTTTGCGCTTACATAAGCTATATTGTCAAAAAATCAGACATTTATAAAAAATCTTCGATGAGTTTTCAGAAGAAAAACTCATAGGCAAAATCTTATAAAATGAAAGCAAATTGGCAATATGGTAAATGAAAGGAGAAAAAAGAGATGAACACACGTGCTATCCTGGCGTATTATGATCTGCTTTCTGATGGATATGGCGGCGATGAAGTCACCTTTTGCTGCCCATTTCACGGCGAACAAACGCCAAGTCTTAGTTTCAACACGCAAAAGAATGTTTTTTATTGTTTCAGTTGCGAAGCAAGTGGCGATTGTATCGATCTGGTACGCTCTTTAGAAGGATATAGCAGTGATATGCAGGCCATACGCAAGATTGCAAAGATCCTGCGTTCTCCTGATGCGGCGTCACATTTGCGGGTGGTGCCACAGGAGCGAGAATCGTATCAAGCAGCGCGTGAAAAAGCATTCACATTCTACAAGAGTTTACCCGCGATTGATTGGCTCAAGATTGCTTCCTCGTATCTCTATGAACGTGGATTTACCAGCCAGACGCTTACGCAGTGCGGCGTGAAGTATAACGCCAATTCCATCTATGCTTTGGTCATTCCCCTGGTAGAACAGGGCGTGTTTTATGGGTACGTCACGCGGCGCATCGATCAGGTCAAGAGTCGCAAGTATCTCAATAATCGTGGCTATCCGCGCTCTGAAATACTCATTGGTAATTTAGTGCCAGACCGCGTGTTGGTGGTTGAGGGCATACTGGATCGTATGAAAGCTGTTCAGTATGGCGTCACCAATGCGACCGCGCTCTTAAATTGGAAGATCAGTGATGTCCAGGCGCGTAAACTGGCAGCAGTAGCAACGACCGTTGTCTGTGGCCTGGATAATGATGAGAAAGGGGAACGCGGCTACGAATATCTGTGCGCTGTAATGCGGCCATATGGAGTACCGGTTGTCCGTTTACCATTTCCCCCAGGAAAGAAAGATGTGTGTGATTTGTCGCGCAAAGAATTCCTTCTTGGATGGCGCGCAACAATTTTTCAAGAAAACAAAAATCTCGTACAAAAAGTTTTATAAGTTCTGAAAAAACAAAGAATATAGTTAATGAAGCTTGTAAAATGCTTCATTCAATGAGGTCAAAAGAATCCCTCGTTTTAAGTAGGATCATCAGTACCTCTACAAAAATGAAAGTGAGAATTTTAGACAATGCCTATTGACGTAAAGAAAGTCAAACTTGACCTGGATCGTGAAGCCCGTGAAGTGGAGCGCAAGAATAAAGAGCGCTCATTTGGCTCGGTACGTATGTTGACACTCAAAAAGGGGAAGTCGGTACGAGTCCAATTCTATTATGACTTTGATAAGGGGATGGAAATTCCCTGGCATGATCACCTGACCGACTTCAAGAAAAGCGGTCCTTGCCGACATTTCTTCGGTTATACCTGCCACGGTTGTGATCACCCTGAGCAGTACCGTTCTGCGGAGAAACAGAAACCGCAGTACTTTTTCGGGGTGTACTGCTTCCCTGACCAGAATCCTGATCCTGATGACAAATACCCCAATGTTGGCTCACGTGTGATGAACGTGAAGCGCGCAAGCAATCACCCGTGGGACATGCTTTACGACGGTTTTATGAGCGAGGGTGTTGACCTCACAGAGGGCAAATACCTGTACAAGCGCAATACTGCCGAAGGCGCTGATACGAAGTACGATCTGCGTTTGAAAGGCAGCGCGGTTGATTTGCCAGAGGATGTGCAGCCGCCAACCGACGAGCAAATCAAAATGGCTGTTGCCAGCTTCTATGATTCAGAATTGGCGCGCATGATCCGCGAGGAGCAGGAGGCAGAAGAAGACGAAGATGAGGATGAAGACGAAGTGGTCGCTACTCCTCCAAAGAAAAAAGCAGCACCAAAGGTTGATCCTGAAGTGGAGCGTAAAGAGGTCTTCAGCAAACTCAAAGAGGCCAAGACCGTAAAAGTTGGCAAGTCTGCTCCCAAACAGGAAGAGGATGATGAGGAAGAAGTGGTAGAGGAGAAGCCACGTAAACTGGTCACCAAGAAAGCTCCAGTGGTTGAGCAGGAAGACGATGAAGAAGAAATCGAAGTAAAACCTGTTGCAACTCCTGTCTCGAAAATGAAGGTGCAAAAGCTTCAGACGGCAAAAGCTCCAAAGCAAGAAGATGATGAGGACGACGACGATGTCGAAACCTTTCGCCTGGGCACAGCATAAAAGCATCGCCATTGTGGGATCGCGTGAGTATCCTTATCCAGGTCGGGTGCGCCGCTTTGTACAACGCCTTGCGGCCATCTGCTCTCCTGAGACGCTGATTGTCTCAGGAGATGGTGGGAGAGTGGATAAGACGGCAATCTATGAAGCCGAACTTCAGGGGATGCACTGGATGGTGTTTCCGGCTGATTGGAACGCGAAGACGCTGCCAAATGGCAAAAGAACGTATGACAGGGGCGCTGGATTTCGCCGCAATCAATATATCGTTGATCAGGCAGACGCGCTGGTGTACTTCTGGGTGAGTCCTACGGCAGGCACCGCAGATGACATTCGTAAGGCAAAGAAAAAAGGCATTCCTGTTGTACGCGGGAAATAGTTTCTTGGCAGGCTCACACCTGCCAGGGAGCAATTAATTATTTTTTCACACAATTTTTCTGAGAATAAATAAAAATTAATTAATTCTATTGTATGAAAGGGGGCGGCTATGGCACTCATGAAATGGGCTGGCGGAAAAGAGCGAGAAATCAAACATATTCTTCCACTGGTCCCTGAGTTTGAAAACTATTATGAGCCGTTTGTAGGTGGAGGGGCGGTGTACCTTGCGCTGGAGTCTGAGCGCAGTTATATCAATGATGCTTCAAAGGAGTTAATGACACTCTATGAGGTGGTACGCAAGAACGATGTTAGTTTCCAGGTTTCGCTGTTGCAACTTATACGGGGATGGCAGGCACTTAGTCATTTTGTAGAGGCAGAACGCAACGCACTCTTGGCGCTGTACCAGCACAATGAAAGTTCCTCTTTCTTGGAGGTTTACGGCAAAGTGCTGGTTGATTACTTTTTCTTGCCAGACGAGCGGGTGATACCGGAAGTGTTGCGCAATCTCAAAGGGAAGATGGTACGTATGCGCAGGCTTGAGCAAGAACGAGGGAAATTGAGTGTTGAAGATACGCTTGCGAACCTGGAGAGCGCACTCAAAAGCACATATTATATGCACGCACGTTACCTGTATAACACACACCGCGCACCAAACAAGGGGGCTCACGCAGCGCTCTTCTTTTTTGTTCGTGAGTACGCGTATGCTTCCATGTTTCGCTACAATCGGCAAGGACATTTGAATGTGCCCTATGGGGGGATCAGTTACAACAAGAAATCGCTTAGCGCAAAGATGCGCGGTTTTAGTGCGCCAACGCTTCAGCGCAAACTTGCAAAGACAACCCTGGCCTGTATGGACTTTCAAACATTCTTGGAGGCGTATCCGCCAACTGCACAGGATTTTGTGTTTCTTGATCCGCCTTACGATACGACGTTTAGTACCTATTCGCAGCGCAGCTTCACGATGGACGATCAAGAACGTTTGGCGCACTATCTGAAAAATCAGTGCAAGGCGAAGTTCTTACTTATTGCCAAGAACACGCCAGCAATTGCGAAGCTCTATGATGGTCTCACGCTTTACAGTTTTGCGAAGAATTATCTGGTGAATTTCCAGGGCCGCAATGATCGCAAAACGGAGCATGTCTTAATAGCAAATTATAAGGTGAAATAATTATGCATCTTTCTGTTATTGATCCACTACGAAACTGTTACTGGTGTGGCGCGAAGTCAGAGAAAATCTTTCGCGCAGAAGACGTACACACCCGTGTGCCGCACTTGGATTTTTGTGCATGTGGGGTGGAACACGCACACCTGTTTTTAGATGATGTAAAGAACCTCTACGCAAATCTTACGGAACCAAATCCGCAGTCCTGGCGCATGAAGGACATTGTCACTTCTTGGACGCGTCAGGGAGACGCCCATTTTGATCGTTTCTTAAAGAGGTAAAGTATGCTACAGTATGCTGATTTACATAATCATACGGCCAATTCTCTCTATGACGGTTTTCAGGCACCCAAAGCCCACGTTGCACGTGCGAAGAAGCTAGGGCATGTGGGCTACGCAATTACTGATCATGGTACTGTTGCCGGATGGGTTGAGACCGCGCTTGCCGGAAAAGAATATAATTTGCCAGTCGTGCTTGGTGTTGAGGCATATTTTCAGCCAACGTTCGATAGTAAGGCAGAGCGCTTCCATATGACGATGCTTGCGCTTGATCGAAAAGGCTATGAAAATATCTCGCATCTGGTGACCTGGGCTGCAAAGACCTGTACCAATGTTTTGTACCCAACCTATACGGTTGAGATGCTGAACAAGCATAGTGAAGGTGTGGCGGTGCTCTCAGGGTGTATTCAGGGGTATATTCCTAATATGCTCCTACAAGGAAAGAAAAAGCGCGCTAGAGCCGCGCTGGAATTTTTTCAACAGCTTTATGGGGATCGCTTTTACGCAGAACTGATGCCGTTTCCGGTCATTGAGGATGGTCAAGACATCCAGTATCGTATGAACTCTGAGCTACTCGACTTGGCGGGGCGCTACAATATCAAACCGGTACTCACCTGTGACGCGCACTATGTGAGCCCTGAGCAATACGACACCTATGAAAAGATGTGGGGGCTCAAGAAGGGCAATCAGCAAATGCAGGCGGATTATAGCAATCTGTATATGCATAGCGCTGATGAGATGGCGCAGGCGTTTGAGGATCAGATGGGCTTTGATGGCAGTGAGTACATTGAAGAGACGGCGCGCATTGTGGCACGTGCTACGACCAGTCTGGAGTTTGGCGATTTGCTACCAACGCTGGATTGGGGCACAAAAAGCTCGACAAAGCTCGCAGAGGTTGCCAAAGAAGGACTGCTTGAAAAGGGGCTCTGGAAAGAAGAGTACCTGGAGCAAATGCGCTATGAAATAAAAGTCATTAAACATTTGCACTTTGAGGACTACTTCTTGATGTGTTGGGAGATGATTAACTGGGCACGTGGGCAGGGTATTAAAGTCGGCTATGGACGTGGAAGTGTCTGTGGGTCACTGCTCGCCTACGCGATCAATCTTACCAATGTTGATCCGATTAAACTTGGTACGTCTTTTGATCGCTTTCTGCATATTCATAAGAAGCAGATTCCTGATGTGGACTCAGACTTCATGGCAACGAGGCGCGGCGAGGTCATTGAGCATATTGAAGCGCTGTATGCGGGGCGCTGCGCACCAATATCAACAACGATCTATTATCAGCTAAAAAATCTCGTCAATGATTTGGTCAGGGCAATGGGTGAAGGGTTTATCTCGAAAGAGGATGTCGCGAAACTCAAATATCAATTGGAGCTAGTGGACTATGAAGAACACAAATTCACAATCCAAGAACTCAAGAATCATGCGCGTGCTGGTGTTTTCTTCACAGAATTTGATGTGCAATATCCAACGTTTCTAGAGCATTTTTGCTTACTCAATGGGCAAGCGGCTACTCGTGGGCGTCATCCTTCCGGCATTGCTATTACGCCAGGGCCAATTGAGCAGTACGTTCCGTTGATGCCGGTAAAAGACCGAAAAACGAAAGAAGAAGATGTAGAGGAGGAAGATGAGTTTGAAATGGTGGAGACGGTCACCAAGACAGGCAAGGTGAAGATGACAAAAAAGAAGTTGCCAAAGAAAGAGAAAACCGTCCTGGTAACCTCTTACGACATGAAAGCGCTGGATAGTGCAGGGATACTCAAGCTCGATATCCTGGGACTCAAAACCTACGATGTGCTGGCAGATATTGAGGCGATGACCGGCTGTAGTTTTAGCTACGACATTCTTGACGATTCGAAGATCTATCAAGGGTTTCGCAACCTGGACACCAATGGCATCTTTCAGTTTGGTTCACCAACGATGAAGCGCTGTTTGATTAAAGTCCAACCGCAAAACTTCGGTGAGATTGTCGCGTGCAATACGCTCGTGCGTCCTGGGTCTGCGCTCGATGACTTCCTGGCAGGCAAAAAGGGGAAGGGCAATACAAAGTCTCCAACCTATAAATATTGTCAGGATACCTACGGGGCCATGATCTACGAAGAACAGAAGCTCGCGATTGCGCTAGGGCTGGCACATCTGGATCGCATCACGGCAGATAAATTGATTAAGCAAGCCAAAAAAGGACAGATCACGCCAGAGATGAAGAAGGATTTTATTGACGGCGCGGTAACGCATGGTGGCATCACTGCGAAAGAGGCGGAAAAGATCATCGATAAGATGGCGCTATACTCTTTTAATAAAGGGCATTGCGCAGCCTACAGCTTACTTGCAGTCTACACGATGTGGCTCAAAATCTATTATCCGCTTGAGTTCTATACGTGTTTACTGCGACATGAAAAGGATAAAAATAACCGTTTGCTTTTTGAGCAAGAGGCGGTACGCAAAGGACAGGTGATCTTACTCCCACATGTGAATGGGAGTGCCAACTACCGCGTTACCTACCTGGGAGGCGAACCTTGCATTCAGCGCGGTCTGACCACCATTAATAAAGTTGGACTGACTTGTGCGAATGTGATTGAACGCGCACGTGGAGAGGGAATTTTTATCAGTAAGGATGACATGCTTGAGAAGATACGCGAGAAGATGGGCACGACGAGAAATGTGCACGTTGGTATTCAGCGTGAGATGGAGGCTGTAGGGGCGCTGATCTTTGATGAAGAGGAACATTTCAACCTTTCGGTGCGCAATTCTCGTGTGTTACTCAAGCATGGCTTTAAACTAAAAGCAGAGGATGAAGAATACTCATGGGCACAGTAATAAGCAATATTGTTGACATTACGGCGTACCGACGCTACAGGGCCGCATGTCAACAGATCTGGAAACCGTCGCAGTGCGCCGTCTGTAAAGAATGCGCGGATGACAATCTCAATGGATGGATCTATTCCTATCAATTAGGGGAATTTGTATGTAGCGAACCATGCTACGAGAAAGCGGAGGTATGTCATGAAAAAGAGTGAACTGGTGGAGCAATTGTTTTTGCTCACAAAGCATGCGGCCTCGTCCTATGATGGCGAAACGATAGAGGATGACTATATCCGCAATTGGGCGCGCTGGACAGTCGAGGAGACGAAGGACAGCTACATCCCTGCGCTTGATGGCGCAATAACGCTCCGTTTGCGTATCGTGGATGGTGCTTTTGATACCTCTGAATACGATGCAATTTACGGAGAAGACGCGGCGGCGCACGCATTAGAAAGTGAGAAGAAAAATGCCAAAGAAGCTTGATGTGGAAACCGCAAAGACCGCTTCCATGTTGGAGATGAGCTACGAGGATACCGAAGAGCTGCTTGAGGAGGAAGAAGACGGCACGCCAATGGAGAAAATGCTGAAGAAAGAAATTGCTTCGGCTCCCGTGAAGCTCAAAGTAGTCAAAGAGCATGTGATTGAGGAGCTTCTTTTGCAAGGCAAGAAGAAGTATGGGAAGGGGCGCATTTATCGCCTGGGAGAGCGTGAAGACATTGAGATGCCACGTATTCCAACGGGTATTGATGATCTGGACAGCGTCATTGGTGGCGGGTTGCCGCTCGGTAAAATCATTGAGGTCTTTGGTGAAGAGTCCACTGGGAAGTCTTCGCTTATGGCGCATCTCATCCCACGCGTGCCGCAAGTCCTTTATGTGGACGCAGAACGCACGCTGGATGAAGACCGGTTAGAAGAGCTTGGTTTGGTCGATAGCAAAAATCTGGTACTTGCCAATCCTGATACGGCGGAAGCTACGCTTGAACTGATCTGGACGTGGGCAAAGGCGGGGGTCGCGCTCATCATTCTTGATAGTTTGATGGCGATGACACCCAAAGCAGTGCTTGAAAATGAGAACTTTGAGAAGTCTGATAGTATGGCGCTTATACCGCGCTTGCTCTCTTCAAAGCTTCCTATTATCAATGCGGCCTGTGCTGACTCTGGTACCATCTTTATTATCGTCAATCAGATGCGCAGTAAGGTTGGTATGGTGTTTGGCAATCCACTGGATAGTCCAGGTGGGCATGCACTCAAACACTTTGCCAGTTTGCGCATCCAGACCGGACGCAAAGGCGTGTTAGAAGATGACAAGATCGGTGAATACGGCCAATACACGGCTATCCGTATTGTGAAGAGTAAGGTATCCAAGCCGCGTGGGCGCGCTGTCCTTCCCTTCATTTATGATCGTGGCTTTGTGACACCGGAAGAAGTACCTGACATTCTTGACAGTTTGCGTGAGGCCGCAGGCTTCCGTAAGAAACGTAAACGTGTTGTGGCCGGAGAAGAAGAGGGCGAGGAGGATGTTGCATGATCACGCTCACTGAAGACGATTACATTCAGCGCGTGCTTGAGCAACTCTTCGTCACGTGGAATACGCGTGAAGGACCGCGAGGAGGCTTACATGCCTCCTCCATCCTCAATGATCTGGATTTCTGCTATAGAGAGCATGTCTTTGGCACCTTTTATAAGCGAGAAGTTTCCGAGAATACCGCGCACCTATGTGCCATTTTCTTAGATGGCTGGATTACGCATGAAAAATGGCAAGATTTGTTCACGATGGAGCTCGATGAAGCACAGCGCAGTGCTCTTGAGGCACAATTTGAACAGGCACTTATAGCGCGTGACGAACAAGAATTGCTTCCGCTGCTTATGCCAGAGATACAGCAAGTCAAGGATCATTCACTGCGTGATAAGTGGCAATTTCTCTTTGGGGCTATCTCTGGTATTGCCGACGAAGTGGAAAAGAGTCATTATGTAGATGAGTGGGGCTTGTCGTTTACGCCTGATGCACTTATTCGTATTCCAAAGCCACGCAACAAAAACAATGAGTTTGAACGCTATGTGGTGGAAATCAAGGGGTATAGCAAGACAACCTTTGATGATATTCTCAAGCGTGCTAATCCGATGGAAAATCCTGAGTTTAAAAAAGCAGCAGTCCAGGCAAATCTCTATATGCATATGTTGGGGATTTCAAAAGCCATCATCTTAATCGAGAATAAAGGAGATCAGCACTTCCGTACGTGGGTGAGAACGTATGATCCGCAGATGGCAGAGCCCTATATTCTGAAATTGAATAACGTCAAGAAGTTGATTAAGATTTATCGCAAAAAGAAGTTGGTGCCGGAACGCCTCCTGGTGTGCAGCGATAGCAAGAGTGACCGCGCCATTAAGTGCCCACTACGTACGGTTTGCTTTGCGAAGCCTGAAGAGCGGGAAGTTTATGCTTTATAAATATTCATGCAAAAAGAAAATGATCATCACGATCAGTTGTTTACTATCCAGAAAGAGAGAAAACAATGCCACCTTTTTGTGAAATTTGTGGAGCTCAGGATGGGCGCGCAACCTTCTGGTTTGACGCAGCAGCAGGCGGTGCGTATACGCCAGAGGTGGATGACACCGCAGTACCGCTCAATGTCTATCAGATTTGCGTCTACTGCCAGGAGCGCTTTACTGTGGGCCAGTGGACGTGGAGCTTTACACCCAACACGTTGACGGTGAATGCCGTTTCAACTGGTGGGCAGTCGAGTGTCATTCACTAATAGAGACGCAAGAAATGCTCAAATATAAAAAAGGAAAGAACTAGATGGGAATCCGACCGCATTTTCAACTGATATGCGGCGTGCATGATTTTCCTGTAAATGAAGATGGATACCCTGTACCGCAACCGCAGTTCATGGGGTATCCATGCTACGTCTCAAAAGACGAGCTACCGCTATGGGAGAAAATGGAGGATCTGGTACCCAGACCAGAGAAACCAACATATGAGCAAATGCACGCGGCGCGTGAGCAAAAAGATTTACTGCAACTAAACATGTATCTTGATCAGATGACACTGTACAATCATCTTACGGATCGCGAGGGCAATGCGCACCCGTTTCACGAAGTCTTTCAATACAGCAGCGGCGAGTATGGCGTTGCGGGGCTCTATGGCTATAAAATAGGTGGGGCACTCAGCATTGAGCATGATCATCTGCGCTATGCACTCTGCTCGCTAGAGAAAAAGTATCAGCAGCCTGGCTTTCAAGAGTTGCCATCGTTGACACTTGATGACGTGGAATGGTCGCCAGAGGGGAAGGCGCTCAAAACGCTACTCTTCTTCCAACAGAATCATCCAGAGCGGGTGACACGTGAAGTGCTCAAAGCCATTGATTTGCGCGCACTCAATCGACTCAAACAGGATATCCGTAATCATCAGCGTTACGCGTTCTTCGGTGAGTTCGATGAATGGGCAAAGACCGCGCTCTGGCTCTTTCGCCATCTTGGGCTTTTTGTACGCAGAAGGGATTTGCGCTTAATGCTGATTTGGGAGTGGTCATGAGACGCATCTTCAAAAGTTGTCTGGACGCTCGTAACGCGAGACGACCATACTACGTAGAACTGTTCACAGAAGAAGAGTGGGAACGCTTCTTTCTAGATACGCGTGCCGATGAACGAGAAGATTTGTGCCCAGTGCATCCAGCGCGTGCCGACAAATTCTTCGGTTCCCCTTATCGAAATAGTGATGTAATTGAAATTGAATGGGAGCAAAGCGATGGACTACGAGAACTCAGACGATCCATTGAAGCGGCAGTACATGGAAAAACTGCAAGAAATTATGAAGGAACAGATCAACGAATACGGACAGATCGAGCCAATTTTGATACAGCGGGAGTACGATAATTATATTCCGGCAGCACCACTTCCGTACAAGACGCCAACGCTGGGATCGCCACAGCCGTATACGCAAAAACCGCGCCGTACTGAGAAACTTTCGGCATTAACAGAAGACTTCAATAAATTCAAAGCGCACCTACAGCCAGAGGAAAATAAAGAACATCTGGCAATGCGTCTCTTAAATATTACAGCGCAAACCATTGGCTATAGTACTGTTGGATTCCATAACGATAAGATTGTGCTAGAGGATGTAGACACGAAAGAGCGTTTCCTGTTTTTGTCACGCCTCCTGCTGCCCAAGTTGGATTACGATATGGTGCGCTATTATCTTTACGTGTTCTTAAATGATCGCGCAGCCTTCGGAGGAGAAGATAAGGAGCCTGATGAGCACCCGTTCTAGTAGTCGTGTTACTCGTACCAAAAAGAAACGTTCCATAGAGTACGGGGGGAATATTCTGGCGTTTGACCAGAGTAATGAGCGCACAGGGATTGCGGTACTTGATCCGCAGCTTCAGTTGATCAAGATTGGTTGTATTGATTTCAGCGATCAAAAGAAGTTGGAGCCGTGGGAAAAGCGCGAAATTGTTGCACAGGTGACACATGAGTGGTGCCTGAAATACAAGCCGTGTATGGTGGTTATAGAGCGGGTGCGTCTCTTTTCCAACTACGAAAGAGCTGTCAAGGTGGGTGGACGCGTCGTGGGTAAAGAGCGGAAGACAGGGATTTCACTGCCAACAGTCGAATCCCTGGCGAAGCTCAATGGGTTTATTGTGCATTCAGCGCGTAAACTTGGCATTCCAGTCTATTCTCTTGATACAAAAGACTGGAAAGAAGCGCTCTTTTCGCGTGCCCCTGGTAGAGAGCTCAGTGACAAGGGGCTCTCGGTCTGGTACATCGAACAGGTCTTCGGAATGCTCGTTGACCATGATTCAGCCGAAGCCGCGTGCATTGGGTTAGTCGCCGCGCAAAATGAAAATTTATTAGAGGAAGAAACGTAAAGTGAAAAGTGGTATCGTATTTCGTCTCTTTTTTGTAGCGATTGTGGCCGTAGCGTTTATTGCCATTGGTACCGCATCGCTGGACGATTTTCCGGTACAACGCAAAGTAGGCAGTGTGGTTTCCCCAAAGCCCACTGTATTTCATTCCCCTTCTCCGACTGCAACACCAACTCCTTATAGTAGCGCGCAAGCGTTTCAAACGGGTATGGTCTACCCCAGGTGGAACACTGATGGCTACGGGTCAAAGGATACAGGGTGGCAGCAAAGCATGAGCAGTCTTCACGAGCAAACGGGTGCGGCCTGGATTGAAATGCCGCTGGTTTTCTCGCAGGCAGAGAACGCTAATTCTTTCTTTGATCATGTGACGCCTTCACTTGCCACCTTTACGGCAGGTGTAAAAGCCGCGCATGCGCATGGCTATCATATTTTTCTTATTCCGCTACTTACGACACGCGCAACTGGTGGCTGGGCCAATCTCATTACCTTTGATACGACCGTACAAGAGCAAACATGGTTTACGGCGTTTGAGAAACTCTACACGCCTTATATCGAGGTGGCACAGCAGAACCGCGTAGAACAGCTCTCGTTGGGTACAGAGGCCGGATGGTTACAAAACAATGGGCAGACTGACTTATGGGAGAGGTATATTGCGCAGGTGCGCGCACTCTTCTCAGGCAAGGTGACGTATGATACGAATTGGGGAAACCTTGAAGACAACCCCCCTTCCTGGTTTTCCTCGCTTGACTACATTGGCGTCTCTGAGTACATTCCAATTATTTCTTCTGGCTACAGAGTTGATCCGGCACAAATGGGGGCGCTGTGGGCAAGCACTGTAGGGGAGCAACTTGATCTGTACGCGGCGCGGGTGCATAAGATGCTTATTATTTCTGAGATTGGTTACCGCGATAGCACCGATTCTTTCTTTGAGCCCTGGAGACAGACGAGTACAACAGCCGAAGATCAAAGTGAGCAAGCAGGGGCGGTGAACGCGGCGCTCAGTTATGTCGCGAAAGACGAACTTATTCATGGGACTTTCTTCTGGGGATGGGACGATGTCGGTGCGTTCTCGTTAAAGAATACAGAGGCCGCACGAACGATCAAGACGTGGTACACGCAACTAAATTTAAATTGAAAAATGGGGAATATGGGAATATGCAACAGCAGTATCGTAAATGGAAGTCAGAAGATTTTCCGCCAGCGCAGCGTGGCGAACTAGAACAATACGCCAACTGGCTGAAGATACAATCGCAGCGCTATAGCAGTCATGGACAAGATCAGGAAATCTTTGATTATAAGCAGATAGCTGATCAAACCTTCACCGTTGGCGAAAAACAAATTCATCCCTATGCCCCGTTTCGCATGCAGCTTTCAGCCTTGCGCACTATTACAGCCGGTCAATATACATTTCTTGGTTTGCTGGTTGCCGTTCTTGCGCTGTGCCTGGGTTTCTTTGGTCTTGCCACGCTTTCGGTCTTGTGCGCGCTCTGCGTTCTCCTGTATACCTTTCATCTTTGCACCCTGGCCTACGCATTGTTACGCCCAAAGGGCATAGAATCGGTCACACCTATTGACGATAAGATTGTGGAGGCGCTTGATGGTGCCGATTGGCCGACCTATACCATTTTGTGCCCACTCTATAAAGAAGCCAAGATTGTGCCGCAATATGTACGAGCGATGTTGCAACTGGATTATCCCAAAGATAAGCTCCAGGTGTTGTTTCTTTTGGAAGAAGACGACAAAGAGACGCACACGGCCATGTCGCTCTTGTCGTTGCCAGCGTTTTGCGCAGTGGTCTCCGTCCCTACGGGGTCTCCACGGACAAAGCCACGTGCGTGTAACTATGGCCTCATGTTTGCTAAAGGTCAGTATTGTGTGATCTATGATGCGGAAGATGTACCTCAGCCTTCCCAACTCAAGAAAGCCGTACTCACCTTTGCGCAACACGGGCCAGAGGTTGCCTGTGTGCAGGCGTCACTCAACTTCTACAATACGCGTCAATCTTTACTTACGCGCTTTTTCACGATAGAATACTCAGTGTGGTTTGATATGATACTGCCAGCGTTGTCGCGTATTGGTATTGCGCTTCCTCTTGGTGGAACATCCAATCATTTCCAAACCACGTACCTTCGCGCTCTTGGCGGCTGGGATTCGTACAATGTGACTGAAGACTGCGACCTGGGCATGCGTCTTGCGCAGTATGGACTCAAGACCGCAATGCTGTCCTCCACCACCTACGAAGAGGCAACAGCCAATATCGGCAACTGGCTGCGTCAGCGCTCACGCTGGATTAAAGGGTACATGCAAACCTTCCTGGTGCAAACGCGCCATCCTACCAACACCTTTCGTAAGAAGAGCCGCATCAAAACCTTTTTCTCGTTGCAATGGATTATTGGTGTGGGCACCGTGATCTTTTTCATCAACCCTCTGATGTGGGCCATGTTCTTTGTGTATCTTTTTTTCAGAAGTCATGTCGAAGGAATTTACCATATTCTCTTTCCAGCGCCGGTTCTGTACCTGGGCACGTTATGCCTGATCTTTGGGAATCTTTTTTGTCTCTATGTTGCCATGATTGCCTGTATGAATAGAGAGCGCTACGAGCTCGTAAAGTGGTGTCTGTTGTTGCCTGTATATTGGTTACTGATTAGCGCAGCGGCGGTCAAGGGACTCTTTCAGTTGATTACGAAGCCCCATTATTGGGAGAAGACGAGACACGGGACGCATATTGCAGGCAAAGATCCTGATCAGGCGTGGAAAGAGACCAGCAATAAGATTGTGGCGCTTGCCAAAGAGGATACGGCTTTTCATAGTGCGGTGACCACGCAAGATCTGGTACCGGTGGAGAAAGCGCAGTCGTACAGGGCCATGCGCAGCGTCACGGAAGAAATATTGGCAATGCCCACGGTGCAGAGCGCAGCCATTACCAAAGATATGAAGAAAGCAAAGCATACTGGCAAAAAGGTAAGGATTAAGGATTATTCATCTTACGCAGTTATTTTGCTGGCGATAATTCTAAGCGTTTCTTTTACGACTTATTCTTTTTTGCATCAGGATATTTTACTCTATAATGATGCTTATTCGCATATGAGAATAGCTCGTGCGGTAATTGATAGTGCCACTCCTGGGTTTGGACAATTAGGAACAGTTTGGCTCCCCTTACCTCATTTGATTATGCTGCCTTTTATATGGAACGATTGGCTTTGGAAGACTGGACTAGCAGGTAGCATATCTTCGATGATTTGTTATATTATAGCGGCAATATTTTTATTCTTTTCTTGCGCAATGGTAACTGGAAACAGAATTGCGAGCTTTATTGGAGTGTTGGTTTTTTTGACTAATCCTAATGTTCTATACTTACAGACAACGCCATTGTCTGAGCCGGTTTGTTTTGCTGCATTTTCTGCAACGGCATATTTTTTCTTACTGTGGGGCTCCGAGAGAAAATATAAATATCTTATTCTGACTGCAATCTTTTCTTTTCTAGCCACTCTAGCTAGATATGATGGGTGGGTACTTTTTGGTTCTGTTGTATGTTTGATGCTATTCATTGATATAAGACAAAGGAAGAGTTGGAAGGAAATACAATCGGACATTTTGATATTCTGTATTATAGGAGGGCTTGGTATTGTTCTATGGTTTGCTTGGAATAAAGTAATATTTGGGAATGCTCTCTACTTTCAGCAGGGGCCGTATTCGTCACAAGACCAGATGCAATATTTTTATCCAAACCAAGTTTCTATTCTAAAACATAATATCGTTCAAGATATTAGATATTATGTTTTAGCTTGTTACGACACGATAGGGATTCTTGTTTCGACGCTTTCAGTAATTGGTCTAGCCGCTTTCTTTTTAAAGGAAAGGCTTTCGAATAGATTCATTGCTTCAGTTGCTTTTTTATCTCCGCTGCTTTTTTACGCAATATCGTTCTATACTGGTCAAGTGGTTATATTAGTTCCTGGCGTGAGTAATGACTTATTCAATGCTCGCTTTGGAACCGAATCGGTTTTACCGGCGAGTTTCTTTGTTGCAATGTGTCTAGGAATTTTTGCTAGCTTCTTTAAAAGAAATTTTACGAAGAACGTTCTTTATCTCCTTGTTGGCATTGTATTGGTAGCGCAATCTTTTTTTATTTTTGAGAATGGAATTATTTCGTTGGAGGATGGTCAATATGGGCAGAGCTGCTATATAACCAGAAATGTGAATATCTATCTTTCGCAGCATTATAACGGCGGAACAATACTTGAAGATACATATCTTGAAAGTCCAGACGAATCGCAAGTGGTTGGCATACATTTTAGAAACATTATTTACTCTGGATCAAACCAAGTGCTTTCGAAAGCATTAAAGAATCCTTCCTTGTATGTTGATTGGGTTATTGTTGGGGTGAGAAACGCTGATGCAAGATATCCTATGCTAATAGACGTTAATTCGAAAGTATTCAAGAATTCCTTCTCTCTGGTTGCTTTTGGTCAATCTACCAATTTGTACGTTCAGAAGAGGCTGATTTCAAAGCTGCCTAAAAATCCCATCCCTGATAGTATTTCAAGTACTCATCTTTATTGTTTTAACGGTAAGTATCCTGGCAAAGGGAATTGGTAGTTTTTACCAAAATAAAAATGTTCAAAAAAATCTTAAAATTCTCGGTCATTGGATCGATCAATTTAGTCATTGATATTGTAGCTTTAAACTTTTTACTCTGGATGTGGCCTACGTCAGAAGGGTGGAAAGTGCTTTTCTATAATGCAATTGCAGTCTTTATTGCTTCGATCAATAGCTTTTTCTGTAATAAGTTCTGGACGTTTCAGGAGCGAGGAAAAATTACAACGAAGCAAGTTTCTCGCTTCACGCTTGTCACTGGAGGAAATATGATACTGAATACAGGTGTTTTGTCGATGGTGATGAAAGTTCTTCCTGTAACAGGGGCCGGTATTGATTCGCTACTTGTAAAGGTGCTTGTGGCGATACTCTGTATGGCATTTTCTTTTGTTGCATTACTTGTTTGTGTCTTTGTGGTAGGGAAGGAACGTATGGATAAAATGATACCAGGGCGTCCAAGAACAATAAAGCATGAACTCACGCTTTCTCTTGTGGTTGTAGTGCGTGATCAAGAAAAAGACGTACAAAAGTTTCTCTCTGCTTGTATCTGGTCGCTGGTGCGTATGGTGGAAGACTTTGAGATTATTGTGATCAATGATGGCTCTCGTGACAACACAGCAGGGGTCGTGAAAAGTATTGCCACGTTTGAGCCACGTGTGAAGTTATATTCACACGAAAAGAATCAGGGATACGGTGGAGCGCTGGCTACAGGCTTTTCAAAAGCAACTAAACAGTATACAATGTATATGGACGCTGATGGGCAATTTGACATACGTGATTTAAACAGTATGCTTCCCCTTCTCTCCTCATACGATGGTGTCTTCGGCTATCGTATGAACCGACAAGATCCCTGGATACGCAAGCTAAATGCCTGGGGCTGGAATAGGGTTGTACGGTTTGTCTTTGGTCTCTCCATCAAAGATGTTGACTGTGCCTTTAAACTATTTCGTACCGAATATTTTCAATCAGTGAAAATAGAGGCGCGGGGCGCGCTCCTGTCTACCGAAGTGGTCTATAAGTTTATCCGCGCTGGATATTCTTACACAGAGGTGGGCGTGAAGCATTTACCGCGTAAGGCAGGCAAATCAACAGGGGCAAACCCTGCGGTGATCTTCAAGGCATTTCGAGAACTGGCATACTTTGCTGGGCTCTGGCAGGCGCGAGAGCAAGCCAAGTAGTTTCTTTTCCACTTAAATGTACATGTCTTTAAAAAGAAAGTAAAAGGTGATCGTATGTAAATTTCATCTGGAGAATATCAATGGAAGCACCAAATAATGATCGGTTACTTATTACGTTCGTTTGCTTCTTCGCTGCCTTTTTCCTGTCTCTACTCGTCACGCTTTCAGTTCTTAACATGGCTGGGAGCATTAGTTTCCTGGTGTATTTCGTCTGCTGCTTATTTCTCTTCTCTGTAGGGCTTATGGTATATACACACGTGTATGGCAAAAAGTTCATCAACGAAACGCTCGATCAAATGACTGATCTCTTTTCCTCTGGCGTCAGTCACATCGAATCTGTTGGTATGCTTACTGCGACTCCGCTCGTAACCCCTTACGGTCATCTCAAACTCACTGAATGGACGCATCAACCGCTTACTTTGCGTAATACTGGCGTTGGCGTGGCACTCAACGTCTCTGTAGTAATAACGGATGGTGAACATTGTCTTGCGTCTCATGGTACTTCTGTCGTTGCTGCTGGTGACAAAGAGAAGGTAACAATCATTCCTGCGCGTCTGCCTGCCTGTGTCCCTGATCGTGTCGATGGGCTCACTATTCTTGCGCAAACGTCCGGTGAGGCACGTCTTTTAGTGTTTTACCAGGACGCGCTCGGCATTCCTTACTTGGCACTCTATGGGGTACAGGCGCAGAGTTGGACGTTTCTAGGAACGGTACGAAAAACCACCTTTTCTCCTGGCGAGATGCTTGCGGCGTAATTAATTAATTTCTTTTTTCTTTTTTAGAAAATTCGTTTGAAAAATATTATATTCCCTCTTCGTTTGGGCAATATAGTAAGTGAGATCGCTTTTTAGAAGAGGAAAAAGATGGCATCGAAGAGAAATGAGTTTAAATACGAAAAGCAAGTCCTGAACGCGTTAGGCGTCAAACCGACACGCGGTTCAGGCAATACGTGGGTGGAACCGGAGGATGGAGAGGACGAGCGTTTTCTCTATCAGCTCAAGTCCACCCAAAACAAAAGTATCAGTATGAAGTTAGACGACATATTAATGCTTTGCCATAACGCTAAAATTTTACACAAGCATCCAGCCTTTCTAATCGATATATGTGGAGTACAGCTTGTGTGTGTACGGCCTGAGCATCTGCCAGCGCTTGCAGAAATGTATGCCAACGAGGAAGAATTAAATGAGTAATTATGAAAAGTTAGAGATGGAAGTCACGTTCATTCGATTGGACGTGAACGGAAAAACAGGGGAAACGACCTTTCGTTTCGAGACGCCGGAACTTGAGCTAGGGAACGCGGTGAAAGCTATTCTCTTTATTGAGGGTGACTTTGCCGTAGGTGTTGGATACGAAGATGACGACGGCGTGCGTTATCAGGAGAATATCGGACTTGCGGAATATGACCGCATGACGGTTAAAAAGGACAAGGTGACAGTGCTCACCTTCAAATCTTCAATCACCAAATTAAAATTGCCAGTTGATAGAATTCAGCAATTATTGGAGCGCAATCTCCTACTCTCATTACTCAAGAAAGTGTAAACCAAAATGACACAATATGATGCCACCTCTTCCTCTTCTACCGCACGTTCTGGCCGTATGGTTCAATTTCAACAAATAGCCAGAGAAGAAATTAAAAAGGGAACCTATCTCGTAGGATCGCTGCGTAATGACGGAAAAGTTGCTATTGCGCAGCAAGTGGAGGCGGAAACGGGTGGGAAGCCCATCCACATCTTTCTCAAGGGCGCAATAGAACTTGAAGACAAAACACGACTGCGTGCCGTCAGGAAGGTGATTGATGAGCTCATTCGCTTCTTTGAGGATGAGGGGCTCCTCGAACCGGAAATATAAAAAGGAATGAAAGAAAATGACGACAGTAAAAGAAGTTTTAAAATTAAAAACTGGAAAGAACCGCGCTGAACGCGCACGCGTGGCACAGCTCTATCCCAATCTCATCACCTCTTCGCAAGAAGAGATTCTTGAGGCAGCGCTTGGTATTCTGAGTGCGGATCAATTGGAGTATGCACTCAGTCATAATACCGATACACCAGCGTCCATGAGCTCTGAACTTGAGCAGGAGCTCATTCGCAGCCTTGAAGAGCACGATTCGTTTCCAAGTGGTCGCGTACCCTCTGAAATCAAGACACTGGAGATTGATGAGGAGACCAATGAGTTGCGTACGAAGCCAGGGCGTCCTTCGAAGAAGCACAAAGAAATTTTGGCAAAGCGCCTGGAGGCCAGTGTTGATCCACAAGAGGATCAGGAAGCTTTTGCGTTGGTCAAGACGTATCCACTTGCCATCTCAACGGATCATCAACCTGAAGACGATGATGACGATGATTTTGCATAACACCTAGTCGCGTTGGGGAAGGGAGTTTCTTTTCCCCAATAGCTTCTGAAAATACAGTGAAAAAATGCTTGACTTCTTTCAAAGATGTGCGCTATTATTATAAAGTTCAGCGTTCCTGAAAAATTTTAATAAGAAAAGAGAAAATTACATGGTTATTACCGCAGAGAAGTTCACCCCGCTTGATTTAGTAAAAATTAAGGAGCGGGGCATTACCGGCGTTGACCTTTTAGAACGGGCTGAAGAAATATTGGAGCTCATTTATATGGGCTTTGTGCCCTATCTTATTGGCCCCTCTGGCTCCGGCAAAACACACTTCGCCAAGCTCGTTATGGCGAAATATTGTGAGCGCGTAGGCTGCAATCTTTACTACTTTCAAAATAGTCCAGAGGTTACCAAAACGAAAGCGATTGCTGGTACCCGTCTGATTGCTGGCAGCACGCAAGATGTGCTCGGTATCGTCGCGACGGCGATGAGCGAAGGCGCGGCTGTCATCATTGACGAGCTTACGCATGCACGAGATGCTTCCGGCATTACGATGTACAACACCGTATTGGATGAGGACAGTGTGACAGCGACCGGTGACATGTTCGTTGAAGCGAATAAGTACTTCCGCATCATGTTTTGTAGTAATGACGACAAGCATGTCGGCAATATCAAAATCCCACAAAGCACAGGCCAGCGTTTCTATCCGTACAACTTTGATTATCCGCTTTATGAGACAGAGCTTGCTGTTGCAATCCAGATGGCCTCTGACAAGTACGAGCGCGGCCAAATCTTCAAGAGCGAAGAATGGGCGGCACTCGATCCACCGAAGGTATGGAATCCCAAACCCTTCAGCGTTCCTGAAAGTTTTGCACGTCTGGTCACCGGCTATGTACGCGCCGCACGTACCGAGAGTTACCCGCTTTCCATTCGTAACATGAGTCAGGCACTTGTACGTGCCCAGGTCGCTTACGTCTTTAAGAATAAGCGTACTCCGTTTGATCCCAAAACAATTAAGATGGATGATGTATTCGAAGGGCCAGGGGTGGCTGTCGCTCCGCTTACAAAACGGCTCTACGATTATATGTATGGTGACAACCCTGCCGTGTCTCGTAATGAACTGGCTGATCCACGCGTTATTGAGATGAAGAAATACGTCAGCTATATTGGCGGCCAAAAGGTGCGTAACGAAATTTTGGCAAGTGTAGGGCATGGCATGCCGATTGACGGACAAGGCGTCCACGGACGAACGGTAAAAGATGAATTGGCAGGCAAACTCTGGTAAGTTCTGAAAATACTTAGAAATTTATTGACATTTCTTGCGAAAGCAGGTATACTGAAGGAGACAAACGCGTACCAAATACTCATCGTTGCACTCCTTACGCGTTTGTCTCTCTTACATTTAAAATCATCTCAAAAAGGAGGTGTATTCTTATGCCTTTTCAGCCATTACAATTGATACCGGAGCATAGCGTCGAAATAAAGCACATCTGGCGACCTGACAATAAAGATATTGCCTGGGTACAGCCCAAAGGGCAGGACTATCTTATTACACTCAATGATGCGCAAATTAAAAAGCACTATGAAGAGTCGTGGGTACATGATTTTGTTTCTCTGGAGTACTACAGCCTGGGGTTTCTCACCCATGAAGTCTGCCACATCCGCTCGGAAAGTTTCTCTGGTGTAAAGAGCTTTGACGATGGGCTCTTTCACTACATTGACAATGTTATTGACGACAGCAGGATCGAAAATAGCCTCTGGTATGATTATCCTGCGCACGCGGGGCCGCTACGCTGGACACTAGCCTCTATTAAACCAACGCTTGAAGGCATTAAATCAAGCGATGAAAAAACGAAGAGCAAGGTCATTGCGCTCTTACAAACGCTTTTTCGTGTGACACGCTTTGGTGTCATTGACGAAAAAGTAGACGACATGAATTTTGTTTCGTTCTTCCTTCCTTATACGCTTAGTGCAATTGTGAATGAACGACAAAACCTGTTAGAATCTTGCACCCCGATTTATCTGTGGATTTTGGAAGCATGCGATAGCGATGCAGAGCTCCAAAAGAGCTTGAGGAGTGGAAAAGTCGTCAAGGTCGGCATTGGAGACGAAGAAATTGAGCAGGTGCTCGAAGGTCAGAGCGTTGCTGACAGTGGTATTCGTGAGCTCGTTGAGCAAGTTAACGACACAGCGGAAAGCAAAGAAAAAGCAAAGGAAATTGGACAAAGCGATCATGATCTGACGCTAGAAGACAAGACCAACGCCTTTTGTCGCCAAACAATTACGAAGCGCGCTCAAGAAATTCAAGAACTACATACCATTTTCCGCCAGACACGCGAAGGATGGGATGAGGCGCGCACGCGTGATGATTGCGGTGAGATTGCCGATCTTGTCGAAGCGTATGCTGGTTCCTTTAGTGATGATGAGGAGCCCAGTTTCACAGAGCCACGACGCATTGTTCCAGCGCTCACCATGTGGATTGTGCGCGACGTTTCTGACTCCACGTGTGATGATATGAACGAATACGCAGAGGCGTGCGTGATGCTTCATGCAGCGCTCACGGATATTCCTCTGGTGCGCAGCGCTCAAATTGACTTTGCTGACAGCGCAAAGGTGGTAAAACTACCAGATGAACTGTTGATGGAAAGTTTGCTCTATCCGTATACGGACGGTGGCACACAAATCGCAAAAGCAATGGAAATACTGGAAACCGCTGACTTTGGACATGCGCAAAAGATATTGTGTATCCTCACTGATGGTGGCTTTGCGGATCGTAACAAGGCGAAAGTGCTTGCCGACCGACTCATTGAGGAGCAAAATATTGATGAAGTCCTGGTCATTTACTTGACGGGTTATGAACATGATCTCTCAGGGAATCGGGAAATTCTTGGTCGTAGGGCGTATTACTGCAAGATTGAGGAGATCACAGAGGTGCTCTATCAGACAGTAGTGCGATTGCGTGAGCGCTATTAATAAGGAGAACAACGATGCAATTTCCCTGTCCACATAAGTTGATGGTGGAGCCGGTGGTGCTTGGCGGCATCACCTGCTATCGCCACGTTGACGAAGATGATGATGTTTATTGTACTGTGATGAATAACTTTAGCACTCGTGCCCAGGAGATTAGCGTGATGCATATGCAGGGCATCCACTATAACCACGAAGTGACGCAAATGATGCGCGTGGTGTTCCTAAGCTCCAGCGAGGCGCGTTGGCAATGGTATGTTGCGCTTTCCCAGGCAAAGGGAGACATGCTCAAAAGTATGTTGGTAGGAACTTCAACACTACTCACGGCAATGCCGCAACTCAAGGATGCTCTTGTTGACGAGCTCTATCGAACCTTTGGGCAAATTATTATTGCCAATCTCTACGAAGCGTGCAAGTATCAGATTATGACGCCAAGTGGGGCCAGTATCGATGAACCAAATGCACCAAAATTACAAATGCAAAGCTTGGTACAGTTGAATGTGGTGGAGGCCGCGCTTGAGATTGAGTCACGTAATCGTTCTCGTGCAGACCGCATGCGCGACACGGTAAATGCTCTTTATAAGAAAAAATAACTCATCAGGTTTCGGGTGTTCCTTGAAAAAACGCCCATTACTTTTTTTCTGGAGAATAGAATGAGACTATCGGAACAATATCTTCCTCTTGCTCGTAAACATGCCCAGCGCTATGTAGAAAAATATAACGGCCTCTATGATTATCAAGATCTGGAGGCCGTTGCCGCGCTTACGTTGGTAGAGGCAGAGAGAACCTATAAACCAGAGCGGGGCAATGGCTTCGCTGCGTATGCGATACGCGCTATTCAAAATCGTATGAACACCTATATTGGTGAAGAGTATCAGCAGTCACGCATTGAGAGCTTAACGCTTTTGCAAGAGGGGCAAGAAAGTGGCGTAGACTTTGTCGAAGGCGAAGAATTTGGAGGAGCCCAGGAGTGGCTTCAAGACGAAGAAGACGCGTTTGAAACTATCGAATTTATGGAGACGTTCAAACACTTTTTGACGACGGTGAAACGCGATGAGTACTTCCTCATTGTCTACCGTATGAAGCATCCTGATTGTACGCAAGCGGAGTGCGCCAAAGCGCTTTCGAAACGTTTTGAGAAGAAGTACTCCCAGGTGACCGTGTTCAATATGCTCAAGCGCACACAAAGTAAATATCTGCTTTATCAAGAATGCGAAGAGGTAGCGGCATGAATAGGCACGCGTATTACCTTTCTTTGGCGCGCAGTGTTGCGCAGCGTTCCACCTGTCAGCGTGCGCAGGTGGGCGCACTCCTGGTGGCACAGGATCGTATTCTTTCAACCGGTTTTAATGGTGCGCCACGTCATCTGGCGCATTGCACCCAGGACAATTGTCTGGTGCATGATGGGCATTGTATTCGCTGTGTGCATGCGGAAACAAACGCATTGCTTTTCGCGGGGCCGCACACGGGAGACGCTTTTTTGTATTGTACGCACGCACCTTGCGTCCATTGTTGCCAGCACCTTATTAATTTTGGAATAAGTATGGTATACTACGAAAAAGCGTATAATGATATTCGCATATCTTTACTTGGCTTTCCAACGCAGCAGGCATATCTTGAAGCGGCTGGTGTCAATTGTGTGCGAGTAGACAATGAGGAGAAACTGTAACAATGCCAAATGCACAAAGAATAACAAATGCACAAAGAGACCAAAAGATTGCGCAGGCACTTGCGCTCGAAAAGTATTATGAAGAACTAGGAATGAGTTACTTTGCAGGTATGGTTCGCTCAGCGCGTAAGCGCATCGAGCTTGCGAAAACGGAGAATAACCTTGTTAGTCTTGAACGAGAACGAGCAAAGAGACGCCCCTGACGCATAGAACTGTGCCTGCGCGTGAAAACAACCTCGACTTTGGGGTTGTTTTCTTTTTGGAGGTTTCTTTATGACTACGTGTGCATGGCACGACGAAGTGACGCCCATTGTTTCAACAACCCCCTTTTTTGATCCAGCCACGTCGCATGGCATTTGTCTCTTCTGTGCAATAGAGCAACTGATGCAACGTCCACGGGCACTCAAGCGGTTTCTACTCAAGCAAGGCTATTCACGCCGCGCTATTACGGCTTTACTCAGGCGTTCTGAAAATACATAGAAAAAACACTTGTCTTTTACGCAGATGTGCTCTATACTTGCTGTATTGAAAGAAAAATATTCAAGGAGCAAGAAAATGATTGATCTGAACAATGTCGCTGGCGGAAGCACCTTTCTCGCCATGACGCCTGTTATTATTCTTCTGGCAACGCGAACACATCTGGACAGCACTGTGATTATCCCAATTATTTTGGTCGTCGCACCTCTTCTTTTTTATAGCTTTCGTTTTATCGTGAAGAAGTGTGTGCGCTAGAAACCAAAAAACAAACAAGCGGTAGGGGCAAAAACCTACCGCATTTTTATGAAAGGAACGAACTATGCAACGAAACGAAGAGGGTATTCTCATAGAAGAGCCGCTTGGGATTTGTCCTGCTTGTGGTCAACTGGTCTACGAGAGCGAGCAAGATGGTGATGGGCCGGTCTGGACGTGTCCAGCAGATCTACATCCAGATCACATTTTTGCCGATCTTTCCAAAGTCACCGACGAACAAAAACACCGTGATGGCGATTTTTCCAATTGCCCTTCAGCGCACGACCTGGACAACGGGCACTGCGAACTTCTCAACCACCTTCCTCTGCATGCGGCGTGCTACAATAGCGATACCTGGAGGTATTAAGAGATGTTTGACTATGAGGCGTATCGTGAGTGTGATCTTGATCTCATCGAGAGTCCAGAGGTGCTACGCACGCGCTACGTTCGTCTGGTCACCCTCACGCTCGAATATAGCGCAAGATGTGTGGCACGCGTTTCACGTTTGAGTGAGCTGCGTAAATGGCGTAGGGCAGCACTGGTACAGCGAACGAAGCAACTTGGCGTGTGTTATCAAACGGAGGAACAACCGTCTCTCGTGAAAGCAAATCGTGAGACGCTTATTGCGGCTATCCTGAGAGAAGAATATGACAACACGCTGGAGTATTTGTACGAAGAGATCAGCATGTTTGGCGCAGACATTGATGAATTAGTGAAAGAAGAGAAAAAACATGAAAGATAAATTTCATACAGGAACCTTTACCCATTCGCTCACTGCCTTTTGTTTTGAGTGTGATAAACCGCAGACCGTCTTTCAGCGTGGAGGAAGACTCACCGTAGAAGAGGGAAGTAAAATCCTTAAAGTGCTCGGTTGGAACAATACTCCGCGTGGCTGGAACTGCGTTGCCTGCCAGGAGGCATGGGCTGAATCTGTTGTTGAGACACTTTCTGAAAACTCATAGAGAAAACACTTGACGCCACTCCCTGAATGCGCTATCATTCCTGTATAAGAAATAAACGAAAAAAAACATTCAAGGAGAAAGAAAATGGAAAAGTTAACCTGTCAGGTATGCGGAAGAGCGGTACGCGCCGCGAGTGGACTGATTGCACATCACGGATACAGCCGTCCTGGGTATGGATGGCAGACCGCTTCTTGCGCTGGTGCGCGTTACGTCCCGTATCAGGTCTCCTGTGATCGTTTAAAAGAGATTGTCGAAGTGGTAAAAAACTTCATCGCGGCTCAAGAACAGGCACTCGCAGAGTTCGTCGCCAATCCTCCTGCACAGCTTTCCGTGTGGATTAACAAATCCGCTTATCAGTCAGGGAAAGAGATTGTGTGCGACCGTCCAGCCGACCTGGACACGAAGAGCTACGGATACCGCGTCTCCTCTGGAATGCCAAGAACCTACGAATACGCGCACAGCGGTAAGATTAACGAATACGAGCGAAACATCCGGTTCGCAAAAGCGGATCTGGTCGAGATGGAACAGCGCGTTGTAGAATGGGCACGCGCTGCTGGCGAAGGACGCACCATTCCAGCCCCAAAGACGGTTTCCACCCCACGCGTCAAAAAAGCGCCAAAGCCGGTCAAAACCTTCCGTTGTTTTATCGAAAAGCAGCCGGAATTTGAAGAGCAGATGATCGAGGCAACGTCGTATCAAAAGGCCAAAGAGGTCTACGAGAAATTCTTAAAGGCACAAGATGAGCGCAAATATTATCGAGCAGGCGCATATTTTGATATGAAAGCCAAAGAAGTTAAATAACCCCGAAAGGGTTTTATTAAGAGAGGGGCATAACGCTTCTCTCTTTTTATTTTCTGAAAATACAGTGAAAATATTCTTGACGCGTTAGTGTAAATGCCCTATACTATAGAAAAGAAATATATTTTTCAAGGAGAAAGAAAAAATGGAAAGCACTATTGTACGCGCAAAAATCTCTGGTCGTTATCGTCGTTGTGAACTTCTTTTCACACGTGGCAGGCGCGCTTCGCTGCGATTACTTCCAACCAATCCTGGTGTGGAGCATATCAAAGAGAATTGGGAGATGTCCCTTTCCTTTATTCATCCAGACGACCGGCATCTGTGTGTTGATCCTGATTATACCGATGGCGCACATACGGTGACTTTCTTGCGTGACATCAGCTTTCATAAGCCAGAAGGAAAGGCGTTGTTCATTCGCGCAGACAAGCAGATGACACTTTCTGGCGTGCTGCTGGAGCGCGGCTATCTTATTGTCTTCTCGGAAAAGCATGGTGAACTGCGTATTCCAGAGAACGCCGTCAGGATTGAAAAACTGTGAGTATTGGTGTCGCGTTTCGAGAGTGGGCGGAGGTCTGGCGTGCCTTTTATCATCCGCCTACGCAGTGCTATTACCTCTTTTTCTCGTGCCAGGAGGTCTGGTACATCTACCGAAAAGAGGGGGTCGCAATTCCGTATCAGACGCTTACACGTGCTCGCGCAGCACTTATTCGACAATTTCTGCGCGATGTGAACAGAGATGAGCGTGACCTGGATGACTGTGTTGCGGTTGCACTGCGCTATAACCTTCCTGTTCACTTTGAGTTTCCTTTTCGCATGGATATTGAATGTGCGAAGCATCTCCAGGGATGTCAGGATGGCAAGGAGGAAGTAGTGGCTTTTGAGGCCGCGCATCCCAATTATTGCCGTACCTGTCGTGGCACAGGCATTTTATATGAGAAAAGCAGCTACGGCGATGAATGGGATGAAAACGAATGCACAGCGTGCCTCCTCTATAGCCTTTGCCCCTGGTGTCTAACGAAGACGTTGGTAGAGGAGGTAGAGAACGACATGGAGTATGTCGGGTGTAGTCAGTGTTCCTGGCGTAGTGGGGTTGCCTACGAGCCGGAGGATTACGGCGCACCGTTTTGGGATTGCATCTGCAATCAAGTACGTAAAGAAGGAGGATTATATAATGGATAGCGAACTTCATGGACTCAGTTTGCTCGTACACGATTTTTACGAGAAGTTTCCGCGCTTGTTCTGGCTTTCACAAGATGAAGATGCCAAAGAGCAAGCGCTCACAGGTGTTGCACAACTTTCAGGCACCTGGGAAAACGATGGTGTAGCGTATGCGACCACTTATAGCTTTCAAGAGAGGTACAATGTTGCTTTTTCCCTTTATCCACTGGCGTAAGCGCAATGCGCTCATTGACGAAGCGCTCAACCTCTGGCTTACTGGTGAGCGCACAAATTCACCACGCTTAAACGCCATACAAGTTGAACTTGCAAAGATTGGGACAGAACTTATCTGTACTGCCACCGAATTTGAAGCGGTCAAATTTCCGCTTGCAAAACTGCGAATTGAGGAATAAATTTGGGAAGATTATTAAAACGCGTACCGATGGATTTCGATTGGCCGCAAAACACGACCTGGGAAGGGTATCTTAATCAGTATTGGAGCTCTGAGTACAATTGTCCTGCCTGCGATGGCGAAGGGTGGAGCCTTGAATGCAAAGCGCTGCGTGATCGTTGGCATGGCTTTGATCGCACGCGTTGGGTGTATATTGAAAAAGGGTATCGCTACAATGACGAAGCGTGGTGCTACCACCTGGACGAAGACGACATTCAAGCGCTTGTTGATGATGGAAGGCTTTTCGATTTTACCAGACGCCCACGTACAGACGAACAATGGGAAATGCTGCGAGAGCAGGAAAAGAGCGGGGAAAGCTCTTATTGGCTCAAAGAGACGAACGGATATATTCCAACACCTCAAGAGGTCAATGATTGGGCAAAGATTGGTATTGGACACGATAGCATTAATTGCCACACGGTGATCAAAGCCAAACTTGCACGTGAAGGCAAGAGCGATTTGTGCCCTGAGTGTGGCGGCGATGGATCGCAGTTTCCAACGCCCGAACATAAAGAACGCTACGAGAACTGGGAAGCCGAAGAGCCGCCAACAGGTGAGGGGTATCAGCTCTGGGAAGATACCACGGAAGGTTCTCCTTGTTCACCTGTTTTCGCCACGTTAGATGAGCTTTGCGCATGGTGCGCAGTTCATAGCACGACCTTTGGGAGCTTCAAAGCCACCAAAGAAGAGTGGCGCAAGATGCTGGATGATGGCTTTGTGGCCTACAAAGACGACAACGGTAATATCTTCTTATAGGAGGTGATGTGAGACTCTCCAGAGAAGAAGCAACGCGCATCAAAACAGCGATTTGCGATGCGGTTTGGCAGGGTGAGATTGATGGCGAGACCACAAAAGAGGTGGCGAACCGCTTTGGCTGTTCGGAGCAATTTGCGCTCAAGACGTTGCTCTCGATTGTTGAGGGAAATTCTGGCGACAGTCGTTTCATTCTCAATGATGAGCACTACCCAATACTTTCTACTGGCAAGATGTTTGTGAACGGCGTTCCTGATGGGTATGACGGCAAGCATCCATTCAAATATTATTGGATTCAAACATGACCAACATTTCAAGCATTCACCCCAAAGCAAGAGAGGCGCTTCGCAGAGCCGGTGTGCATGCCTACTTTGGCTACGGCGATGTGTATCATTTTGAGCACTTCTTTGGGCAAGAACACACCGTGGATGTGCCAGTACGCTTTACTCTAGACGGCTTGGAGCTTGCGGAGAGCGAAGGAGAACTTATGCCGCTCTCGCTCATTAAGAAGTGGTATACGCTTCGAAAAGACGAACACGGCATCTTCTTCTTTGCGAGGACAGAAATTTACACGATAGAAATGTCCTGGGCGACGACTTTTCTGCCTGGGCATACTATTGCGGTCTTTGGCAACGATGCAACGATTGCGTATTTGCAAGACAAATACCCAAAGATCCTGGCATTCTTAGACAAACGGAGTAACGATGCAGATGCCTACGAAGCGCTGCTCGTTGAAGCGTGCTTTTTCAAGAAAGATGAGGAGTAGCATGAAGTACACAATTACAGAAGCAATGTATTCGCAGGGCGGTCAAGGCATTGATATTTATGCCTTTTTTCCAGGGCGCGATCTGAGCTGGAATGTTTGCCTTATACCAGGGCGCGAAACACTTGTGCATTATGCAGGTGAAGCGCAGGCGTATGTAGAAAAGCATCATCCCAAGATTGCAAATTATCTTAATTACACAGATTCTATTCTGGAGAGTGTCTACGTGCCCCTTTTGGAGCAGGAAGGGTTTTCTCAAGAGGGAGAGAGGAGATATAAATATTATGACAAAAAAGACTGGATTCATATCAGTAAGGCAAATCAACGAACTTTGGGTGGCTTATCCGAACAACGGGCATCCACTGTGTTACGGAATTGGTGGTACTCGCACGAAAGCGGTGAAACAACTTTTCCAGATTTTTTGGAAGACATTGCTCGTGCTGCTATGGAGAAGGGTGATGGATGGACATCGCAACGATAGTGGCAGGGGCGCGCAGTCAGAAGAAGTGTCAAATACCCCTGATTAAAACACAGGGGCTTGTGAGAGCCCACCAATTTGACCAGACTCAGATTTGAAAGAAAATCTACGTTAAAAGCGAATATATAGGCACGATAGGATGCTTCAACAGTCTTATCCTCTGCGGATTACTATTAAACAGGCGGAAGGGTAAAGCCAGTGTAGTAATCATACAAAACCGTTTTGTAACATTGTCGAGTTGACCATTACCCGCGAAAGCGGAGGCTTGAAAGAGCAAAAAATGTTAAAAGTGTTTGTATTAGATACGAAGAAACAGATTCTAAATCCGGTACATCCAGGGGAAGCAAGGAGATTGCTCTCTTCAGGAAAAGCAGCCGTTTTTAAAAGATATCCGTTTACAATCGTCTTAAAACGAGAAGTAAATAATCCAATTGTTGAGCCATTGCGAATAAAGCTTGATCCTGGTTCAAAGACAACCGGTATCGCCATTGTAAATGATCAGTCGGGTGAAGTTGTCTTTGGCGTAGAACTTGAACATCGTGGGAACACTATTGGAAAAGCGCTTGCCGATAGGAAAATGATTCGAAGGTCGCGTAGACAAAGAAAAACAAGATATCGTCAGCCACGTTTTCTTAATCGTAGGAACAAGAAGAAAGGTTGGATAGCGCCATCGCTTGAGAGCAGAATACAAAATATCCTTACGTGGATGAGAAAGCTGAGATTGCTTTGCAACCTTGTTGCTATCTCGCAAGAATTGGTTCGCTTTGATCTGCAAAAAATGGAAAATCCAGAAATATCAGGATTTGAATATCAACAAGGTACACTGCAAGGCTATGAGATTAGAGAGTACCTATTAGAAAAATGGGAGCGAAAATGCGGTTACTGTGACGCTGAGAATGTGCCTCTGGAGATTGAGCATGTAGTAGCAAGATCAAAGGGCGGTTCGGATCGAATCTCTAATCTTTGTTTGGCTTGCGAACCATGCAATAAAAAGAAAGACACGAAAGATATTCAGGATTTCTTGCAACATGACAAGAAGCGACTGGATAAGATTCTTGCGCAACTAAAGAAGCCGCTCAAAGATGCGGCTGCGGTGAATAGTACAAGGTGGCGATTATATGAGGAATTAAAGAAAGCTGGATTGCCTGTTGAAGTTGGCTCTGGTGGACTAACAAAATACAATCGTTCTTTGAGGCAACTTTCAAAAGAACATTGGATTGATGCGGTATGTGTAGGCAAAAGTACCCCTGAAATACTATCGCTTAGAGATATTCAACCTTTGCATATAAAAGCTATTGGGCATGGATCGAGACAAATGTGCAGAATGAATTGCTTTGGCTTCCCAAGAACAGGGCCAAAGCAAGCAAAGGTTGTGCATGGTTTTCAAACCGGTGACATCGTAAAAGCCATTATCACAAAAGGGAAAAAGACGGGTACATACATTGGAAAGGTTGCAATACGCTCTACCGGAAGCTTTAATATTGCAACGAAAAACGGAGTTACTGAAGGAATTAGCTATAGATATTGTCAGTCGTTGTACAAAATCGATGGCTATAGTTATTAGAGAGGAGAGACGGCAATTCCTCCCTGGCTTAAAAGCACAGGGTTTCCTTGCCGCAATTGTATGAATTATAAAGCAGGTGTCCTTGATAGCGTGACGATAGAGAGTGATAGTTTTAAACTGCTCTATCGTCGTCCTGGCAATCGTTGGCGTGAGCAGGCGAGTGTTTACGTCAAAGTAAGGAGCAAGAGCGCAACACAGCATACAATCGTGCTCCTTTATAGTGAACATAAAAAAGGTGATCTGAAAGTCTCTCCAGAAGAAGAGTATATCTTAGAGGATGATGTGACCGAAGAAGAGGTTGCCCCTGCGCTCCTGCGCCATCTCCAAGAGTATCTTGCCAACTCACGTGGCTACGATCACGCGCTGATCCCCCTGTTTCTGACCATTTTACAAAAGGGTGCTAAATAGCACCCTCATTTGATATTTCCCCATCTTTTACGTCTGTATTCTTAAAGGTCAAAGCATTTCTGAAAATACAGTGAAAAAACTATTGACTTCTTTTCTTCTCTGACCTATACTTCTTTTTGTAAAGAAAAAACAATTTAATAACTTTCGTTTCAAGGAGAAAAAAGATGGCACTCACACTGGCAGAAAAGCGCGCAAATCGCGTAGCACGAGAGGCACAAAAAGCACGTATGTTTGCAGTACGAGCAGCGCTTGCTGACGAAATGACTCGTTTTAATCAGGTTGCATATCAAGTTCTTCCGGTCCTACATACCGCCTTTGGCGATTATTATGTACGCAGCGTCAACAGCGAATTCTGGTATATGACGCAAGCTTCCAAGACGCGTAGCGACAGTTTTAGCGACCGTTCATTTTGCGGCTGCAACGACGGGAAGTGGGAAGACCTATTAAAACAGTGCGGTCTCAGCCGCCATCCACTTTTTCAAAACTAAGTAAAAAGGAAAATATTCATGGAACAAATTGTCACTATTGGGCTCGCTTTCGTCATCGTTACCGTGATTGCGGTTGTCTTCAATATGGGAGCAGAGTCAAGTAAAACCTCTCTGTTTTGGATATCGCTGGTCAATCTTGGCCTTATCCTGGGCATTGGCACGCTCATGTTCTGGCTTCAGGGGATGGGCCAGTATACGTATAACCAGTTCTATTCGGGAACTGAGACAGGGGTCGAGCAGGTGCGCTACATCTGCGCTCAAACGGGTGGATGTGAACATACGTATACGAGAAGCGAGCAATACTCTTGTCCAAAGACGGTGAGCCATACCGACTCAAAGGGGAACACGACCTATACCACGGAAAATGATACCTGTACCCGTTACTACTACGATGACCTCTTTTACGAAGAGGACAGTTGGATTATTCATACGACCGTTGGCGATCAAACGGTCGGTGACCACGTCGTACCGGTTAACTGGCAACCAGGAATAGCCTACACGCAGTATAACGAAGTCTCTGTGAGTGATCTGCGCTACGCAGCCCAACAGGCAGGAATTGGAGAGCCACGAGAGGCTGTGCAAGCACAGCAGGCTATCAATGCTGGATATCCACGAGCGGCAAGCGCTATCGGGTCGTACGACAACCCGATCAACGGGTCAGGCAACAAGACGGCTACCTCTGATCAGGTTGGGCATTACAAGAGCCTGGGAGTGCTACCAAATATCAACAAGACCGTCTTCGATTACGATCAATCAAATAAAGTCATCTTCGCAGGCTTTACGCCACCAGCAAGTGTGTACCAGCGCTACCAGCGTGATGCAGGGCTCCTCAACGAAGAGTCAGGCAGTTTAAAACCGGTGACAAAGCGCTTTGATATCGAGCTGGTCGTGGTGAATGACACAAAGGTGCCGGAAAGTCAGTCAATCAGTTACACCAACGCACTCAATGCCTACTGGCAGGATCAATCTACCTTTGGGCACTGGACACTGCCAAAGAACATGGCTGTGTTTGTGATGGGCACCAACGGTCAACGCATCACCTGGGCTTTCGGTTTCACGCTAATTGATACGGATAACAATCAACTCTGGCAATTATTGCGGGTGCATGTTCCAGATGAGAGCGCCGCAAATGGCGTTGGAGTTAACCCTGATCTCCTACTTGGTACACCGCACGCGCAAGTTGCCAATAACCAGTTGATCCGTGTCGTCCCGTCTCATGGGGTCTTAGAGCAGTTGATCTTTGATCCAACCTACGGATTTTCTCGCTCCCATATCACCAGTAATCATGCGGGAACGCTTGGCTATGACTGGATGAAAAGTGGGCCTCCGTTCTGGTATTGTCTTATCGTCTTTGTCGTTGCCCTGCTTGTATCAGGCGTAGTAACGCTTATTCTAACGGCGCTGGCCGCTCCTATAAAGAGAGATGGCCGCAGCAGTTATAGTTATTAAAAGGAGAACAAATCATGAATCAAGAATATTACCGTCCAACCAACAACGATTTCCCAGAGGGAAAGATGCGTCCCAGCAATCAACAGGGCTTTAGTTTGAATAGGATTTTTGCAAACAATTGGAAAGCCATTTGCGGCGTCCTGGCAGTAGCCATTCTTCTGCTCGTTGCTCATCAAGCTATCATGGCCTCGATCAGCAGTGACGAGATTGACATGAATACACAGTTTGCTGCCTGTCAGCGTGCTTTGGGTAAGTACTATCAGGACTCTGAGGCCGCACTCGGCATTGCCAAGGAGAACAGCAAAGATCTGATCACGATTATCAACGCGGTTGCCACACGACAGCCTGCAATGGTTGGAGGCACTGGCAACGTTCCTGGCCTCAATAGTATTAACAATCAGGTGTATGTCCAACTGGCAAACGCCTATCCTAATGTCGGCAACGTTTCGTACTTCTACAAACAGGCAGAAGCGATTATGATCGGCTACTACGATAATTATTCTGCCACCGGCCAAGACATGAGCATTATGATCGGACGCTTCAACAAGGATCGAAAGGGATTTTGGGGCTTCCTGTACGGAGGTTTTCCTGATGACACGCTCACAGCCCAGGTTGGGACAGAGCAGCCAGTCTACGGTAAAGCCGCATTTGCACTCATGAGCGAAGTGATTACCAATCAGGCAGTGACGACCAGCTATGACAAAGGGTACACAACGCCAGTGCTACCTTAGTGATCACGCGAGAGCATGCTTGTATCGGTGTGCTCTCGCTTTTTTATAGAGAAGGAGAATATTATGAACCGTTTTCTGAACTATTGGAAGAATGGCTGGCAAGATTTTGCGCGTTCCTTCTTCACTCTCAAGTTTTTCATCGTCTCGCTGCTAGTTGTTCCAACTTCCACTTCCTTTGGGCTTCTCATGGGCGAGCCCTTTCCGCTTGCTGTGCTCATTGCTGTGATGGTGGTGATTATTATGCAGCTCTTCAACCTTTCTGGCAATTTGCAATTGATGTATGAATTCGCACGCTCTTTTAAAAAGAAGCAAGAGAATTAATCATTTCTGAAAATACATAGAAAAATATATTGACTTTCTTCTTGCAACCGGCTATGCTTAGGATGTAAAGAAGAAAGTTTTATTTCAAGGAGAAAAGAAATGGCAAGCTGGAAAGTACGATACACCTTTGTGACAGCAGGAGAAGATTGCTCTTTTAGCGAAGAGCAGACACGTTGGGTGGAACTTCTTTTTCAAGGGGTTGCGGTGCAGGATGGTGAGGTATTTGGGCGCTGGTACAAAAGGCGCTACGGTGAGGTCATGGATGAGCAATTTCGTCCAGCTTTCGAGCGTGCAGCGCGCTGCTATCGCTATTGCACAGAGTGCCCAGAGGCGCGGATGGCCGCATACGAAGCAGGGGCGCTTAAAGGATACAAGCAAGAGCGCTACGATCCGTTTGCAACACCGAAAGAAAAAGAAGGGGTACAAAATGCTTAAAGCAAAAGAGATTATTCTCAAAAAGGTGACCGGCCTCACTTCCACATTGGGTGAGGTCACCCTCACAGGCGAAAAAATCTGGGAGCAGGCGGAAGCGAAACTGCGCACCTGGAAAGACACGGTTGGGCGTGGTTCCGACGACGTGGATTTTACGGTGATCTTCGAGGACGACTATCGTTACGAAGGTACGTTGGAGCTTCATGGCTCGCAGCAAGCAACAGAGCCGCTGGCCTTACACATTATTCATTTCTGTTTGGCCTACAGCGGTCGCCGTCTCTTAGACGGGTTTAGCGCAGCACAAAGTGAGCAGTTTCTACGCACGTATGTTTCAGAATCAGCGCGTGCGGAATACGGACACATTTTAGATGCATATCAGATTGGAGAGGAAGGCGAATGGAAGACAGAGTAAATTTTGTGTATGACAAGCTGGGTGAATACTTAAAGAAACGTGACGAAATACAAGAACTTGTGGACACGACCGTCGCAGCTATTGAAGCTAATGAGAGCATTCGCAATGCCCAGGACGCGACAAAAGCATTTGATTTTATCATCGAGGCATTGTTTCAGAAGACAAGAAACAATGCCTATATAGAATGGCAAGTAGGAAAAGAGAAACGAAAAGTCATTTTAGAGCATTTTGAAGTATGCGTTTGGGGGTCTGCCGATGAGCGCTGGGGAAATGATTAACTTGCGCATTGACAAGATGTGCTTTTATACGCCTGAGCATGAGAAGCATACAGAGGGGTCTCATTTTGGGGAAGCCTATTTTGAGACCGCAAAGCCATACGATAAAGCATTTCGCAGCGAGCTTTATGGTGCCTCGCAAACCAATGGATACTACCTTTCGATAGGTACCCTGGAGGCGTTTGCCCTGGTCAAAGAGACGTATCAGGAGAGGCTAGAGACGATTGATATTCACGAAATCTTCCCCGCTCACTGGGCTCCTGATTTTCTCTGGGGCGGGTACGCAACCTGGATACCGCAGGAATGGGAACAGTTGATAGAAGACAATCTCTGGCTCCCTTTATAGAAAGCAAGAAAAAATGAAAGAGACACTCAAAGATATTACGGGGTACAATCGGGGAATTTTTACAAAAACATTTTGTGTAGAACTCTTCTTTGATTTTTTGTGGTTAAGCTTTGTTGCCAGCGTTATTGCAGTATGGATAGCTCCGCGTACTGCAAGTGGGGTATGGTATAGCACGCTTTTTAGTGCTATTTCTATTTTCCTGTTTGTGGATGTATCGTACTTATTGGCGAAGATTCGCAAGCGCCAGATGGTGTTGTTCCCAAGTGGAGGCACGGCAACAAACACGATGCGTTTCATTTATGATGCATTGCCGATCAGCCTTGGTCTGGTCTTTGGCTTTGTTTTTCACAGCAATCTTCAGCCAAGCGCATTTTTGATCCTCTTCTATAGCGCGCTGGCTTTTATCATGTATCAGCGTGGGTACATCGTACAGGGGAATCGGGAACGCAAAAGAATGCAGGAGAAGAACGCATGAGAAGCGCACAATTTTATGAATATAAGGGACAGCTCCTCTCAACGCTCTTCTACGATGACGAGCGAGACGGAGAGGGAAATGCTGATACGATAGACAGTTTCTACCGCGTTGACGGGACGGTCTGTTCTCTCGCTTTTCCTCTCAAAGAACTACCGAGACGCCGTGTCAGTTTGTCACGCGCACTCCAGATGGATACAGAGCTAGTCAAGCTCTCGCTTTTTTGCTACTACATCTGGCAAGGCCATAATCCTTTGGTGGAATTTATTAAGCGTCCTGAAGATGGATACCGGTTGGCACTACGGAGCCGACGCGAAGTCGAAGAAATCTTTGCACGCGCACAGGGCAGTGATGCTGGTTTTTTGGAAGTGATTGAGCATCAACTGAGCAACGGCTGGCGTGAAATGCGTAACGGCGTGGATGGCTACGCTGGAATGACGGACGCGCTTCTGATCACTGATGATCTGAGCGAGGAAGAGCCGTTTCTTGTTTACAGTTATCCGTTGATGTGGCGCTATTCGCCAGTTGCTAAACTCTTAGAAGATGGGTATATTGATCTCGTCTGTTCGGGTGCGAGACCGCTCGCCGCGACAGATGAAGAGGAAACTGCGTTGCAAGCGCAGGAATACGATGAACTCCTTTGAAAGGTGAGACGTTGAACGAAGTATTGATTAAACCAGATGTAATGGAGAAGTACAAAGAAATGTTCTTTGGCCGCTTTGCGGTGCTTCTTCATAATGATGATTATCACACATTTGAATATGTTATTCAGGCGATCAAGAAAGCAGTCCCAGGACTGCAAAATGTAACTACTATTGTGGCGACCGCCCATAAAGAGGGCAAAGCCGTCGTGGTGGTCTGTATGAAAGAGGTTGCAGAACTCTATCAAGAGCGTATTCAAAGTACAGGGTTGACCGCTACGATTGCACCTGAGTAACTCATCCCCCTTTATCTCAGGAGAGAAGTGCAACATCTTCTCTCCTCTTTTTATTTTTCTGAATATTCATAGAAAAAACGCTTGTCTTTTCGTGTTTCCTGCCGTATAATTAATTTTAGAAAATGAATTTCGTCAAGAAAAGAAAAAATAATTAATTCAAGGAGAAGCACGATGAACGAAGTAACGTTAGAGAATACGGTGATCTGTTGTGAATGCCAGAAGCCTTTTGAGCTGATTGATCTGACGAAGCAAGCGAAAGCCGGTGGCGTGTTCTGGTGTGGATGTACGCCAGAGCAGGGCGAGGATGTCGATTGGGTCGCCTTTGATCAGGTCTTGTTTTCTGCGAAAAAAGCCCCGCGTGGACAGCGCTAAGAAAGGAAAAAGAAATGTATACACTAGAGATGGCAATGGCTCGCGCTAAGCGCCTGGGATTGCGTATTTACACCGCAAAGAGCTTCAATAAAGCAGGACGGCGTGTTTTTCTGGTGGATAGCCAGACACGCGATCTCCTCAAGCACGCGGTGGTCTGTACGCCTTCCGGTTTCGCGTGCGACTGCAAAAGCTACGAGCACCGCAGTATGTGTGCGCATATCGGGTGCGTTGTCAGCTATATCCGCAGCTTAACGGTTGCGCAGCGTACATTTCTCTTAACGCCGCGTAAGCCGCTGGTTGCGCGCCAACCAGTAGTGGTTACGCAAAAGGTCAATACGACCACCACTATTGGAGCGGCCACGGAGGCGCATCTTCCGGCCATCTGCATGCGAGGAGGAAGAGATGATTGATCAGTATGGGCGCACTTACAAGCGCTTTCGCGTAGACGTAGAAAAGGATTGGGCAGGTTTCCCCTGCTTGTATTCTATCTGGGATTACCTGCGCAGCGACGTGCTCGAAATGGATCGTGGGCGTCAACTCATCTACACCGAACCAGGATGCATTGGGGTGCAGGATATTTGCGATGATCTCAATGCGCGTTTTGATCGTAGTGATATTGTTGATCATGCTTGGCGCACACAATGGGAGGAATATGGATACGAGTAATCAGTACGAGCAGGTGCTCAAGCGTTTTGCACCAAACGGCGTGCCAGATCGTGACGCCATTCAAAAGACGCTCACAGAGGAATTTATCCTGGGGCTGTTGCTACGTTGCGATAGCAGTGTGGAGCAGGTGGTAGAGGCGTTCGGACGCCAGTATAGAGGACAATTAGATTACCTGGGAGATCAGAGGCAGGACAGGATGCTCCATGATGCAATGGTCTCGACCGGTATTGATTTGTCACGTTATATCACGACAAAAGAGGAACAAATGACCACACTTCAACTCTGGTTTCAGCAGCATAAAGACGAGCTTTTTACGATCCACGGAGAAGTACCATACACACCGAGTCAGGCAGGAAAATATCTTCTCTTTGCCATGAACCGCTTTGAACTGCTCGCCAGCTTGCACCCAGTGCATATGGAAACATTGCGCTTGCTGGACAGCGCCGGAGAAATTCTCTTTTTATCTGCGTTCTTGGACGAGTTTTATCAAGACCGCTTGCAAGAAATGACCACACCGCTTGGTCTTTCGGCTGAGCAGATAGAGACAGTCGTTTTAGCGCGCTACCAAAAGCGCATAGTACTTCATGCGGTTGATCGCAAAGCGGAATTATTGGCGATGCAGGAGGCACTTGATGCTCTATAAGCAGGCGTGGCAGGAAAAACTGCCGAAGGGAAGCGTGATCTATTCTATTATCTGGGAACGCACGCGGTTGTTACACGCCAGTTTTTATATGGTGGCCTATAATCATCTGGTATCGCTTGACGGTATTTTACCAAGTTGTGAGACTGCGACGCGTACCCTGACAGAAGGGAAGGGGCACGACTTTTATATCACAACACCGCACCCCTTCCCAATAACCGATATTGTCCAGGCGCTCGGAGAGCTTGTTTGGGACGATCCGAGCGCATTTAAACATATGGAGCTAACCTAAAAAGGAGAAAAACGATGAACATAGATTTGACTGCATACCGTCAGCACGAGGCTGATGGCTATATTACTTGCCGAGAGCATCCAGTGCATAATTTGCTGATCTGGAATTATACCGCAAAAGCGCAATATGACAACATGTGGGATGAGGTCACTCTCTCCGCTCGTGGACTCATCACTGATACCGCAGGCGAAGTGATCGGACGGCCCTTCAAAAAATTCTTCAACGCAGAGCAGATCAACGAGCCACTGCCAATTGAGCCATTTGTGGTGACTGAGAAAATGGATGGCTCCTTGTTCATCGCGTGTCTCTATAAAGGTGAAGTGATCACCGCAACCCGTGGGAGCTTTGCGTCTGAGCAGGCGCTCCATGGTACTGAGGTCTTAGCGAGAAAGTACGGCGATTTTTGTTTCAAAGAAGGGTACACTTATCTTTTTGAAGTGATCTACAAAAATAACAGAATCGTGGTCGATTACGGTGATATGGATGATCTGGTGCTGCTAACGATTATTAAAACTGAGACCGGTCGCGATCTTTCCCTTATACGCAATCCTGAATTTTTAAAAGAGATTCCGTTTCCAGTCGTGAAGCACTATGATGGTGTGGCTGATGTGGCGGCGCTCTCAAGAATACAGGAAGCCAACAAAGAGGGCTTTGTAGTACGCTTCTCCTCTGGGCTTCGCGTGAAAATCAAGATGGAGGAGTATAAGAGACTTCATAGGCTGCTTACTCAGTGTAACGCTCGTACCATCTGGGAAATACTCAAAAGCGGACAGTCGTTAGAACAATTCCTTGATCGGGTACCGGATGAATTTTACAACTGGGTGAAGAAAACTAACGCTGAATTGTTGGCGCAGTTTGCGGCTATCGAGCAGGAATGCGCGCAAATCGTGGTGCAGGTACAAGATCTGCCTTCGCGCAAAGAGCAGGCGCTTGTGGTGGTCAAAACTCGGTACTCTGGTATTGTGTTTTCAATGCTTGATCACAAAAATTATCAAGAGGCTATCTGGAAATTGCTCTATCCAGCGGCCACCAAACCTTTTGCAGTAGACGAGGAAGGATAAAATATGGAACTGCTAGAACACTTTGAAGACAAAACGGTGCGCGAGGAGTGGTATCAACAACTTTCAGAGGCATCTAGTGAGGATCTGCGCAAGATGCTGGTGGTTACCGCCCAATCTTTTAACGCGTCGGTAAAACTTAAAGAGACTGTGATCGAAGAACTGTACAATACCTTTGGTTCCGTTATCTTTGGTAATTTTTACCAAGCAATGAAATACCGATTGATCTTGCCGCCAAGGCGCGAGGAAGTGACACCAAAGCTTCCTATGCGAAGTCTTATCGAGCAGCAACCAATTATTGATGCAATGAATGAGATGGAATGGAGAAAGCGCCAAGATCGGAATCGTAAAATATTCAACGGTTTCTATGAGAACGGAGCAAAGGATGCAGGACGTACACAGCGCATTCGCGCAGTCCTCTCTGAGTTACGCACCACTCTAGAGAAACTGGAGCGATTGCTCGAAGAGTAACGTAAAAGAAGTTAAGCGTTTCTGAAAATACAGAGAAAAAATGCTTGACTTCTTTTTTATTTCGACCTATACTTCCTGTATTGAAAAAGAATGCAGGGAGAAAAACATGACCAGATTACCAACGGGCGTGGTGCGTCCTTTGACGGAACGCCTGGGATTACCACCCTTTGTGGCGAACCGTATACGCTACCTCTGCGATGCATTTGAGCACCGAGAGTGGCAAGAATACACATATATTGAGCTTGATGGCAAGCTTTCGCAAGGCTATTACACCGCGCCACACAGCTTCGGCAATTATCGTTCGCCAGTCAATTTCTGGATTGCGAGTGACGATGATTGCGAGAAAAACATTTATACGCCAGGGGCATCCTGCTGGATTTGTCCAAGCAATCACTATCTCTTTTTTGATCCGATCAGTCCAGATGACGGTCGTGACGGCTCACTCTGGTGTATCGAATATAGCGAAGCACTCAAGGTGATCAGAGTACGTATTCAACCACAAGAGGCAAGCGTTGAGAGCTTTCCAGATTTTTAGGAGGACGCATGGAGAAATCATACATTTTACAGGCTATGGGCCAGATTGCAACGGAGTTAGAAGCGCTGGACGCACGAGAGCGCGAAGTGAGTAACGAGATAGAGGCGTTTGAGAACGAGATGGACGCACTCAGCCAGGAACAATTCGTGCAAGTAAGCGAGAGCATGATCCCACAAGACATTTTGGAACGTATCAGTGCACTACACCCGAAAAAACAGTATTATGAGCGCTTGCGTGTAGTCTGCACGCTGGCAGAAGAGCGCACAGAGCTTTATCGAGAAAAGCGGGAATTTCTCCAAGCCACGCTCTCCGCATTGCGCAACTACGCGACTCGCGGTCTGGACGAGCCGCTCTACGGAAAAGAGGAGAAGTAATGTACAGCACAGCGATAAGAGTAGTCCTACAGGGCTTAGAGACAGAAAAAGCAACCTTGGAGCGCAGGTTAGAACGTATTCTTACAGAGGTACAGCAGTACGAACAGGCCGTGATCAAGATGGACGAAAATGTCTTTTTGCTGCATTGCCAGGAGGCGATCTCGCTCACGGAGTTAGAAAACCTGCAACGTATTCCAAAGAATTTTCGTGCGAAGGCAACGGCACATCTCTTTTACAAGTTTGAAGCAAAAGTTGGTGTTGTAGAGAAAAAGATTGCTTTCCTCGATGCGAGCATTAAAGCGTTTACGTGCTATCAAGAAACACCGATTACGCAGGCGATGATACCAGAATATCAAGTAAACATTCATAGATAAGGAGAAACAAAATTGAAGACACTCATCATAACTTTGGGCTTACCGGCCTCTGGGAAAAGTACCTATGCAAAGCAGTTGGTGCACGACGAGCACTATAAAAGAATAAACAGGGATTTACTCCGTGAGATGACGGATGCAGGGCAGAGCTCTTCGTCAAAAGAAAAAGATATACGAGCGTTAGAATTGTTGCATGCTGACTATTTCTTTGCGAGGGGGTGGAATATTGTGGTGGATGATTGTAATCTTTCACCTTCTGCGCAAACAATGTGGCAAGAGTGTGCCAAGAAGAATAACGCGAAGTTAGAAATAAAAGACTTCACACACGTCACGGTGGATGAGTGTATTGCTCGTGATAAAAAACGCCAGAACTATGTCGGGGAAAAAGTTATCCGTGATATGTACAACAGGTATCTGGCAAAACCGATAGTTCCACCTGCACCTGTTGAGGGCGCACCGCAAGCAATTATTGTAGATCTGGATGGGACGCTTGCGCTCTTTGGAGATGCCAATCCCTATGATCGTGATTTTTCTGAGGACATCGTCAATAGTGTCGTGGCCGGACTTGTTTTTAGCGAAATCAGTCAAGGTACCACGATCCTCTTCACCTCTGGACGTAACGATAAATTTCGTGAAGCGACCTATACATGGCTTCGAGCCGCTGGTTTTTGTTTCGAAGCACACGATCTCTTCATGCGTAAAGATGGTGACTTCAGAAAAGACTTCATCGTCAAAGAAGAAATGTATCACGAGCAAATCGAAGGGAAATACAACGTGAAGTACGCACTTGATGACCGCGCACAAGTAGTGCGGCTTTGGCGGTCGCTTGGACTTACCTGTCTGCAAGTCGCAGAGGGAGATTTTTAATGCACGACATCTTATTACTATTGGTACTCCTCTTTGCCGGAACGGGTTTTACAATTCTTAGTTTCGTGCACCAGAAAGACATGCGCAGATTCAGCAAAGCTATGCGCACGCGTATGCGCAAACACAAAGAGCGTATGACAAGTGAGCGCTTCACAAAAGAGCATTTTGCGCAGGCCGATGACGAGGAAAAAGCAGCCATTTTAGTAGAACTTTTGGGAGACGATCATGAATAACTATGCACAATTGGTAAGGATGGGTAGGCAAGTGGCAGCGCTTGACGATGTACGCTATGAAGAGGAAGAATTGCGCGCATATGCGCTTACTTGCAATAATCGCTTTCTTACCGCGTATCGCAAACAAGAAAGCTACACTCTTCAGGTACTTCATGGCATCAAAGGACTCTTTTACGCCGCGCAGGTCAGCGAGAGTTACTATGAGCATTTTCTCTGGCATCTTGATTTAACGTTTCAAATCGGTGAACGTAATTATAAAGACTTCGAGCAGTTTGCGTTTGATTTTTTCGTTTCTTATACGCAGGCTGATGGATGTATTGAAGACCAAAAAGCGACTTTGGAACAAATCCTTGAACACTATTCGTAACGAGATTGACCGACTGCTTCAAGAACGAAAGCCTGATGCCGTTGGAGATTTACCAGGGATTTGCGTTGTAAAAAGTATGCAAGACGTAGCTGGTGATTGTTCCTGTTACGTCTTCAACGATATCTTTGCTCTTGACATACAAAACATGTGGGAGACATACCTGCACGCGAAAGAGCATTGGGAGATGGTCGAAGAGCCGCTTTCTGGTGATCTGGTGATCTATTATCAAGACATTGAGAAAAGCCCAAAGCACTTTGGTGTTGTACGCGGTCCTGGGCTCATCGAATCAAAGTTTGGCTATGCGCATGTGTACCGGCATCCGCTCTTTGCGGTGCCAACGTTCTATGGCGACATTGTTCGCTATTATCGAAAACCAAAAGGAAATATAAAGTGAATCGCACAAGAATTTTTATGAGTACGCTAGTGCTGACAGTAGTGTTGGCCTGTATGTTTCTGGTTTCTGCCTGTGGCAGCACCTATTACTCCAGTCCTTCGTACTCTTCACCCTCGCATGTTATCGTACATACAAAGGTGATTAAGCGCACGATTATCATTCACCATTATCGATAGCCAACCAGGGGCCAGGGAACTTCTCTCTGGCCTTTCTCACATAAAGGGGTACTTTCATGAATGCAATGACCTGGGCACAATTTTTCAGCGACCATCTTTGGGATCTGGTGATTATTGCGTGGATATTTCATAAGGGATTTGTGACCTTTGTCCACAAGCTTGCAGAGCCCTTTTTAGAACATCGTTTGCAGATAGAGAAAGAGCGCACCAGACAGGCTGAACTTGATCATAAAATAGCGAAGAAACAAGTGGAGGCTCCCAAGAAATATCAGCCTTACCAGCAGGGATATCCTATGGAGCAAGAACAGGAGTGAGCAAGTTCGAAGTAGTGCTCTCAAAGCGAACACTCAACGAATCGCTAGAGCTTTTGCGTTTGTCAGGATTTGGCTGGACGCGTGAGGTTTTTAGCGACGAAGAGACGGCTTGCTACCTCTATGAGATCAACAAGATAGAGCAGCTAGAAAATTTTTCCAGAGTGATAGAAACGCTTTTGCGCTGTGGGGCTTTGCGCAGATTTGGCTATGCTCGTATGCATGAGAAATACAGTGTCTCTTTCTGCACGCTCTGTGATTTCTCTTTTGTTGATTCGCAAATGGGTATCGATATACATTGTGGGCAATCTATGGAGGTGTTTGAAAGTCTCTCTATCGTAGATTTGATGGATGCCTATCAGCAAGGAACCGTTCTGGAATACGGTGTGCCCGATAGTCCGTTCTCAATGATACCGCATGGCTGGCATAAAGTAAAAATAAAGAGCATTGATACGTACTTTGTTGACCTTGAGTTTCTTGAGAGACCAGGAGAAACCGATTAACTTACTTTAGGCAAATCTGATACCATTCGTCGCTTACGCTTCGCAAAATAAGCATGAGCGAAATCTCTTGACAAAAGCGTGATCTTATGGCATAGTTTCTGAAAAGAAAGAGAAATTTTTAGAAGGAAACTATGCCATATCTTTTTATCTTTGCCGGTCTTGCAACGCTATTCCTCTGCTATGGACTGCTGCAATTTTTCTTGAGGAAACGTCCCACAAAAACACTCACGCCGTTTGCAACGCAGCGGCGTATTTTGCAATATGCCCTTACTGGACTGTGTATGAGTCTTCTTCTCCTCCTTGGCGCGCTGGTTTCAGCCGCCATTCTTTTTCTCTTTCTCACCTTTCTTCTCTTTATCGGTGGAGTCTATCTGCTGCTGACGGTCGTACAAAAGAAAGATACCACGCGCTGTGCGCAAGGTATGCAAACACTTGCAAAACAGGGCGGTCAGTTCTTTATGACACTCTTTGCCTTGTTTGTGGAGTTTGTGCTGCAATTTGTGGGCATCGCTGAAAATGTGTGAGGCACGTCACACGATTTTTGGTTGACAAGGAACCACTGTTCCTGGTATATTCAGAAGTGTGTAGGAGAAATTGGAGAAAGGATAATTATGACAGACGTAATGCCACGCATGAAGTCAAGAATGCCAGTACAAAGACTTGAGGGCGAAGCCGCTCCCAAGAAATCACGTAAAGACAGCACTATTGTGCCAAAGGTGAAGCATATTGATAGTGTGTTTCCACTGAGTACAGTGCCAGAGATTGATGGGGTTGCTGAGCGTTTAACGGTGCTTACTCGTGGGGAATTGATGCGCCGCGCCTGGAGAATACTTCGTTGGTTTATACAAGCAACGAACGAAAACAGCACGATCATCATTTTCGACGGGCCACCACCGCAAGAGCAACTGCCAGGGGAAACCACACGAGTTTCTGCTCGTGCCATTTTGTAGTATACTGGTGGTCTGAACGTAGAAAAAGCGGGAGCCTTGCTTTTCGTACAAACAGTTTTCTCAAAAGAGAGTAGGAAAAAACCTACTCTCTTTTGCTTTTTCTGAAAATACTATGAAAATATTCTTGACGTTCTGTGAGAAATGGCCTATACTTTCCGTAGACAGAAAAATAAGGAAAGGTCGAAAAAAGAATGCATTTTATGATGCCAGAACGTTTCTCGGCGGCAACAAATCGATTTTATCCCCTTCGTGAGGGGCTTTTATTCTATATTGGAGAGAAATGTCTGAGCGTTCTTACCGCGTTTATTCTGCGTGTGCAGATAGATGGAGAACTCTTTTTGGCGACGAGCGATATTATCGACATTTATGAAGATGGCGAAGAAGTAGATGTTGCGATTGAGCACTACCTTTCTTCTCTTGCAGACGAGCTTGCTTGGTTTGAAGCACACAAAGAAACGCTTTCGCCTGCGTTTCTTGCCGACCTTGAACGATTACGCCACTACGTAAAATTGGTGTAGAAAAACTACTTAAAAATAAAGGAGAATATATGGCTTTCTATGGAAAAGAATGCGATGCAAGCAAAATACACATCGATGAACAACTCCACTTTCGTTACCTTGATCTGGTGACCACACTCTTCAATTATCTTCAGGAGCGCAAGTTTGGACAAGAGGCGTTAGATGAGGCGGTACATCTGCAAGACTTTGGCATGGTGCCACAGGCGTTTCACGCGCTTGTGGACGATCACATTTTTACCTATGAAGATGTACGTGATCGTCCAGCAAAACGCTATCGTAAAAATATCCCAACGAAACTGCGGGTGCTTACCGATGAAGACTTTCACGCCTTTGGCGGCGTCATTCACAGCCTGGAGTCCAAACATTATCCCTTTACCGTCCCAGGCGACTATCTTGCCTGTGGTGCTCAAGGTGAGCTGTGGGTTGTGAAAAAAGATTTTGTTGAGCGCACGTATGACCGTGTCGAAAACAGCCGTGACGCAGAAGGATTTGAACTCTACATCAAGAGGGAGCCTGTACACGCGCTACGTTTTGATCGACAGTTTCGTTTGCTTGATCAAAATGATCGTGTACATACCAGCGCTCCTGCTGGCGGCTGGTTCGTCTGGACAGAGGCCGCTGAGCTCTGGATATGTGCGCATGAGCTCTTCTTTTACGATGAGCTCAAAGACTAGAAAAGGATTGGAGGGCCGTGATGATTTTGCTTATTGCGGTTCTCGCTGGACTCTTGATTATCATGACGCTTGCCTATCTTGATATGCGCTGGCAGTTTCGCCAGTATAAAGATTTTATCTGGAATGAGCTCTTCGCCAATGAGGATATGCACAGCCTTCCTACAGAACCGTTACTGAAAAAACAACCGCTTCCCAAACCGAAGGGAAGTTTGAAGAAGAAAATTGTTTCGTAATGTATCAACCGCAAGTTATTCGTATCCGCTGCAAAGACGGCTACTATACGCGCACAGCGCTTGCACATCCCTGTGGTCTTAGTTATCACCAACAAGGCCAGGAGTACGTCGTGACGCATCTGGCAACAGGAAAGCTTGTCCTTGAGAATAGTTTAGCGACTGAACGGCAGGTGCGCGGCTGGATACGGTTATTACGTCCCTTATGCGATTGGTGGTATCTCGACATTGGCGAAGATCTGGAGGACGCCATCTATAACGCATGGAAGAAAGCGAGGAACCTTTGAAAGATTTATCCGACATTTTTAATTACACGTGTGATATGAGTCATCCTGGTGCGCAGGTGGTCTCTTTCTCTGTACTGAGACTACTCTCCACGCATACAGCTCTTGATTATATAGAGCTGATGGAGCGCCAATTTCAGACGATGCAAGAGCGCTTGTGTCAAAGAGGGCTCGATACACCAAGCGCTTATAAATTGCGCGACGCGCTGGCAGACGTGCTGGATTACGCCAGTGAAGATATTGCCTACACGATCTCGTACAACGAAGGCAAAGAGAGTTCACCGCCATTTCCGAGCAGACAATCCGCCTGGGACGCAGCGGCAGAATTCAAATCGCCTACCTACCAACTCCATCCAATCCATGCTTAATCGCTATCAAAAGGACGGTTGGTTTACGACCGGTCTCTCTATCGCAGAGCGCATGAATGAGATTGAAGACGAAACGCTTGCCATTGCCGTACGTCTTGACCGTGTAAAGCTTCACAAACTTATTCTGCGCTTTGAGCAGGAGGTCTGGTATCCCACGCTTCGTGCGCAAGCAGGACAGTATGGTGGCTGCGAAGCCAAACTTGCACAAGGCGTGCTGCTCATCTTGCATACGATGGGGCGCTACATTATTACGCTGGAATGTCCGGCGTGTAGCATCACCCTTGCTATAGAAGAGAGCACGCAAGCCTACCGCAGACTACGAATGCACTCCGCAAGCGGGGTTGCGCAAAGCATTGCGTATATGCTCTATGGCGTTTTAGATGCGCCCATTGATTTAGAAGAGAGCAAAACGCTGTCATTTATATAAAGGAGAAATTATGAAAAAGACACTATGTCGAGTTGAGGATGACGGGAATTTCTTTCTGGCCTACCTGGAGGATTACGACACGCAAGATCTGGTGGAGGGTGAGAACTATCAAAGTGTGCCCAATGCAACGCTCGAAGAGTTGGCCGACCTTTGCGACCAGAACGCTGAAGATGATAATCACCACGAATTCGTAGGAATACACCGCTTTCTTGCGGCGTTACTTTTTAAACGCTTTGGTAGGCAGTATGCAACAGCAATCCTTACAGAGATTGCCGAATATGGTGGCCTGGATAGCATAGGGAAAGATTCCCTTGCTGAGTATGGGGTGCTCCCCTGTTGGAATGATTGGAAATTAGGAGAATAACACATGACTTATACTTGTCCGATCTGCAAAGAGATACACGCTATCCGCCCTGCAATAAAAGGTTCTATGCAATTGGTAACCTGTCCAACGACAGGAAGGCTAATTCAGGTGACCATCAAATGATTACGAACGCCGCACAATATCGAGCCGCAAAGACACGCTATCAGGGCTTTGCACATATCTTAGGGTTGATGCAAGCGCTGGCTGAACCATCGCGTGAAGCACTTGCGCAAGAGATTGCAAACTTTGAGCGCTCTTTGGCTGAACTGTGCAAAGAACTTAAAGAGTACGATGAATTGCTTCATGGCATCAATCGTATTGAGGAAACCTCTTTTGAAAATCTTGCCCACCTTCTTATTGCAACGCGTATTGCCGCAGGGCTCACGCAAAAGGGATTGGCAGAACGATTAGGGCTCAAAGAGCAGCAAATACAGCGCTACGAAGCAACCCATTATCAAGCTGCAAGCCTTGCACGCCTCTACGAAGTAGTTGCCGCGCTTGGCTTAAATTTAACAATAATGGAGAAATAATGTACACCTTGAGTATTCATATTGAGGGCAAACGGCTCTCAGACTTAGACTACGCCGTTGAAGAAATTTCAAAGCAACTGAAGAAAGAATTTCTTTCGGGCGCTGACTCTGGCGAAGATGGCAACTATCATTTCGTTGTTACCGGAGAGCCAGTCATACAGTATAGCGTTCTGGTGAACGGCAAACTGCTTGCACCAGAAGACGAAACGTTTGACCTTACTGAGGCACACACTCGCTTCGATATGTATCTGGCAAACGGAGAACACCCTGTAGCGCTCTGGTCGGACGAAGACGACGAAGAGCCAATAAGAGAGGTAATTTAATGAGCACTGATTTATTGAAAATTAAGACACCCAACGTTGTCTGGCTGGGAAACCATGCCTATGTAACAGCCCCAGAGTCGTTGGAGCCCTTCTTGCAAGAGCTTCGCGACAGCGAGTACAAAGTGCAAAGTATGCGCGAAGATCCTGAGCATACCAAACATTATTCAAGCACCGAAGCAATGCTCAAAGCACCAGGAGGCTATCTCTGGTACTGCTCGTTGCAAGATCTTAACCGCGCTGTGTGCGGTTCGTGCCAAGAGTACATTTCAACCGTAGGCACGCGCTATCATGGGCACACCTGTGAGAAATGTGGCGCAATCTTGTACCTGGATATTAAGGACGGCAGTCGCGTTGAGTTCCAATTTAAGAATGAGCGACAAGGCATCTTTGATCCTGAACTTGTCCTGGCTGCTCAGGAGTGGGACGCGGATGCTGGCTGGCTCTACCTCTACCCAGAGGTTGCGGAGTACAATCGTAAGGGCTATCGAAGCTTCTCAGCCGAAGAGGCACAAAGTTACCTGGATAGTCACAGCGCACACTACGAACGCATCGAGCGTAACGGCAAAGAGGTGCTCAAGATGGCCTATCATCGTCATGGTTTTATGGAACCACGCAACGACGAAGACGTTATTGAGGTACGTGATACCTACGATCACTACTGGAATAGCCGTTCTGTGAAGCTCTGGCATGGCAAAGAATACAACGAGATAGGCAATGATCTGCCTATTCCTGAGAGCATCACTGTGTATGAGTCCTGGCACTGGGCACCACTTTCACCGTCTCCAAGACTGCATGAGCAAGTTATGCTGGCCGCAGGGCAAATCGCTGACCAGGGCTGGTATCACCAGGATGGTCGCGTTGGCATCTATGAAGGCGCGTGGATTAATATGCGCACTTTTGTTGAGCACTTCACCACGCTAGACGTTGCCGAGTGGGATCGCACACGCTTTCGCACTGATGGTCCTGGGGCTATCGCTGACATCGCGCACTTCTGTTCCCCTGATGCGGTAATCACCAATGAGCCCAATGTTGGCAATGCACTAATTGTTCTTGGCAAAGTGATGGAGAATAAACCACTCACGAAACAGGAAGCACGCGAGGGCAAACGCGGGTTGCGTGACTTCTTCAGAAGATAAACAGAAAAAACATTGACAAGTGTGGTGGGGATCGGGTAGAATAAGGAAACTATATGCGAAAGAAGCCATCATCTACGCTGTAACGGGAGAGACAGCGATGGCTTCTTTTTTGAAGAGGAGCCCATTTATGCTTGAACTTTCACGAGAAGAAATACTGGTAGAGGAAAAATCGGAAAACTGGTGTGCGGGGCATAACACGTTTGTTGCGGCACCAACGTATCATTGTATGGCTTATTCTGATTTTTGCAAACAAATTATGCCGACCGCACTATGTGTCGAATGCGCGGCAAGTACTCTTTGGCGACACCGATTAAAAGCTGTGAAATATTGGTATAATATTCGTCTGCTAAGTGAGGTCTATCTTATCGAACAAGAGGAAGACCTTCCTGATGATTTTGGAGGAAATAGGTATGAGTGATTTACTGACAATTTCGGAAGTTGCCGATATTCTGCGCGTGGATGACACAACGGTACGCCGCTGGGTTAAACAAGGGGCGCTAGAGGCAGTGGTACTACCACACGTCAACGAGCGCCAGGGCTACCGGATACGCCGCAAAACCTTGGACGCGCTACTGGGAGACGTAGAGGTAACAAAGTAACGTGTCGCACTACGACGATTAAAGGTGAAGGGGGGGGGCTTCTTTCGAGAGGCTCCCTTTTATTTTCTGAATATCTATAGAAGAAATACTTGTCTTCGCTAAAAAGCTGCGCTATAATTAATTTTAGAAAAATGTTTTTGGAAATTGTTACAAAATAATTAATTAATTCAAGGAGAAAAAAGATGAATGCTTTAGAAGGGGCTTCCCCCGCGTTTTTGCATCGAAAACAGGGGTTTTTACGAGAAATCAAGATGTACAGCCTGCAAGACGAATTGCGTATTACGCAGGCGCTAGACTTGATGATTCTGCTTCACGGCGATCAAGCTCGACGCTTTGATGGCAGCGAATATGTACAACATCCGCTTGAAGTTGCGCTCAAACTTATTGGTGAGTCTGCTGATGAAGTGATTGCCGCACTTCTACATGATAGCGTGGAAGATCAGGCCGCAAAACTTGCGCGTCCTGGTGCTCCAAATATACGCGAAAGCGCTCTCGAAGTGCTGCAATCTTACTTTGGCATACGGGTACGCAATCTGGTGGCAGCGCTGAGCAATCCTGATTATGACGCACTCTTGCAGGCGCATGGTATCACGTATGCAGACCGTGATGAGTATCAGGCGCTTACGCACAGTATGTATCAGGCGCATGTACAAGAGCTGATCAAGGATGATGGCGCAGCCAGAATTAAGCTTGCTGATTTCATGGGCAACGCACTCTTCTTAGACGCCATTGGAAACGAAAAGCGGCGTGCATCGCTCGCACGAAAATATGTTCCAGTGGCACGCATGTTTATCGCACGCATTCCGAGCTTGCCGCTGGCAGATCTTTCAGGTGATGTGCTCGACATATGCAAGCAAGATATGCTGGAGCAATTGAATACTTTCATTTCTGAATATTCATAGAAAAAACACTTGACGTTTCTCCTTGAATGACGTATCATTCGTGTATAAGAAATAAACGAAAACATTCAAGGAGAAAGAAAAAATGATCACTTCGAAAACGCTTCCGGCTTTCAAACAAATTAACGCGTTGTACGCTGGTACCTGTAAATTTTGTGGACAAAAGATCGCGGCTGGTGATCCGGTTCTCTACTATCCGACAGAGCATAAAATTGCGCATAATCTGTCGCAGAAATGCCACGATTATAAAGCGTCACTCGCCGCAACCGCAGCGTTCACCGCGAATCTCTTGCAAAAAGAAAAAGACGCCAGAATGGCACGCGTTACCGCAGCGAGCGCTCCGCAGGCACCAGTCGCACCCGCTTTACACGACGGCTATTACACGGTGGTCTTCGATTTCGACGGTGAGCAGCGTCATAAGACCTTCCGCATCTTCACCGGTAAGCAGGGGCGTTTTGGCGAAGGGAAGCAGATGGTCGCCGTGTTCCTGGGCACCGATAACACCAACGAGAAGAGCTATCAAACGTTCGCATTCTTAAACGGAAACAAACTTGCGGTGTGGAAACGCTACGCGCTGTACCAGCAGGAGATCGCAGCCGTCAATTATCTGCTGGACGGTGAGAACGCAGAAGCCGCTGGTATCCTCTACGCAAGCGAGAGCGGAAACTGCCGACGCTGCAACCGGATGCTCACTAATCCGGTCTCGCTCAATCGAGGGTACGGAAGCGAGTGCATTAAGAAAGTTCATTAATTCACCAGGGGAAGCGGCGCAAGCCCTTCCCTTTATTTTTTAGGAGAATAAAGATGAGAAACTATCGATTTGATCTCAAAAACAACCAGCAACGCGTTTTAACAGGTGCTACGATTGCAGAAATTATCAACCAGCTTCAAAGCGGCGCACATCAGGAACTCACTATCTATGTGCGCAAAGCTGATCAGGAGAACTTTCTTGGTGGCTATAGTTTTACGCAACAAGAGGGTAATATCTTGTGGAGAAAAGGGAATAGTTGGAGCGATCCACGGGCTGAGCGGCTGCTCATTAAAGCGCTTATTTCAACATTTATCATATGGGACAGGCTCTAATCTGTCCTTTTTTAAGGAGAAGGTATGGACTCGCAACAAAAACACTGCATTGCGGCGCATATTGCAGATATGCTTTGTCCGACAAATGATCCGCAACATGGGCATATCTACAGCAAAGAGACGCATGTCACGGAGCGTCTGAGCGATGACCTGGAAAGCTTCGACTGCATCATTTACTGCGAAGATTCCAAATGCGCATTTAAAGTGCACTATGAGGAAGCCTGGAAAGATGGCTGGCTTGGGAACTTTTTGAGCAAGCGCATCGCCAGTAATGTCACGCTTGTATGTTGGGTGTTTAATATTGTTCAAACGCCAGTGGACGAAAAGTATATGGAAATTCACAAGGTGCGTTCGCTCTGGCAGCGCGCTGCCACTCAGACAAAAGATGATGAAAAGCTGGTTGGTGGTACAATCGAGTGTTCTTCACTAGCGCGAGTGGATAAAAAAGGCGATCAGATTCAGTATGTCCATTTTGACTTCGAAGACGAAGAGCATGGTAAGTGCGTCTATCTCTTTGGGGTTTCTTGCACGCTGCTAGCAGAGTATGGGCTCTGGAAACAGGATAACAGGTGCCGCTTTGACGTAGTGGGCGTGGCTGAAAACGAAATTGTGCTACGCATTCACGACAGAGAAACGGATGAACTGCTTGCGGTGCTCAGCCCTGCAACAACGACCTGGATGCCACGCGATGAGTACGATACCTCAGTACGTATGGGGCTCATATGGGAGGAGGAAGCCGTTGCTGGAGAGAACGAGTGAGAATCTGGCGAAGGCGAGTGAGCAATTTCCAGAGACGTATGGCTTTGAGATAAGTGTGGGCGCTATCGTCTTGGGTGAGCGCATGGACTTTGGGGAAGTCATCTCAGTAATAGATTTTGGTGTTTCGGTCGGTGATGTGTTCTCGCTACATGTTTGGCGAGAAGAGGTAATGCTAGGAAAGCTGTATAAGAACGCGCTTGGCGCGCTGCTACTTGAAAAAAGAAATCCTTACACAATCATGATTGAGACCGTAAGTATGCAGAGTATGCTACGTGAAAGAATCTATAATCTTCTCTTTGAGTTTTTTCAGGGAGATTACTAAAATGAAAGCGAGAACTGCGTCAGGTCTAAGATCGGCAAGTCACGTGTTCGCGAGCGACTATACCTTTCGGCTGGATAGTCGCGCAGCAGAAGGACACTTTGTAGCATGCGATAATGCTGATTTCGCGCAAGTTATTGCGGCTCTCGATTTTATCGTGGAGCTTGAAAAAGAGTTCTGGATACTTTTATATCCGCCAGATTCAGAGACAAAAGGCGTTCCTATTGGCGTGATTGCTGGCAGAAAATTGAGTAGTGAAACGCTGATACTAGAGCGGATGGATGTCGCTGACAACAACAAGAAGTTTTTTACGTTACTACTTGATTCGTTTTTTGAAGGAGAAGAGGCATGAGAGAAGAACTAAGCGATTATGAAGATGTGTTTGCCCTGGCAGCGCAAAGCCTTGCCGAATTTCAAGAGCCCCTGTTTGCAGGTATCTCAGAGGATCGTATCTTTGAGGCATTCTCGCTGTTGTTCAATCAAAATAACGATGACTTCAACGCGTGGATACAAAAGTTCATGGCCGCTATTGACCGGCAAAGCGGTGGAAAGACAACGCTCTACTACCGACGCTTTCGTACCGGTATTCGTGGACAAGCGGCTACCTTTTTACTCAAGCGCGATGATGGGCGCGTGCAACCGCTGGTGATCGGTCCCTACAGTCCCGCTATTATGTTCTGGTCAAGCAAGCCAGAATTCTTATAAGAAGAAAGGAGAAAAAGAGATGACCGAAGAAGAACTGCAAGCCTATATCAAAAGCATTTGCGATCCCCAGGCACTACGCGCTCTGCGTAGATTGCTCGACAAATTAGAACAATCAGATCAGCTTCCCGAACAAAGACCTTCTGAAAATACAGAGAAATAACCCTTGACGTTTTTTCTCCGCTCAGGTATACTTCCTCTAGAAGAAATAAACGAAAGTTATTTGAGGAGAAAAACGATGAAAAAAGCACATGCTTCAAAGACCGAAATGACCGCACAAGAAATTGCAGAGTGGGTGAATAATCTGGAAGGTCGTGTGTATAGTGAAGGCGAAGGCCGTGAGGCACAGTATTGGGCAGTAGAGTCGGTACAAGATTTCAAATTGCTGCCAACGACTGCGGGAAAGGCAACCGTCGTTGCTCTTCTTCAGATGATCGAAATACGTAGTGGGTATGGGGCAAAGAAATTATGCGATATATAACGACTACAGACACCGCTAAGGCGCTGCGAGCAGCCTTAAAAGAAGCGTTCCCGAAACTATCGGGGCGCTTTTTTAGCGTAAAAACGAACAAGTATGCAGGGGGCTCAAGTATCGATGTCACCTGGACAGACGGACCCGCAGAAGCGCAAGTTGAGAAAATACTTGCGCAATTTCGGGGCGCGTTCTTTGACGCTTCAACTGATATGAAAGAACGCATACATCAAAACTTTCAAGGCGAAGAGGTCAACTTTGGTGTTGATTATGTGAACGGCCAACGCATGTTTAGTGAGAAGTTGGTGCGCAGAGTTGCTGATGCATTTTCGCGTGATATGCTCGGTGGCAGACAGCTCAGAGTCTTTCATTCCTCTTATGATCAGCGCGCCTGGGTTGAGCACACGGACAAAGACAGTTCAAGCGTGATGGAGCTGATTGCGCAGTGCTCAGAAGACGATAGTATATCGTTAGAGTTAGGGACGCTTGAAGTGGGGCTTTCCTTTGGGCGCTTTGCACTGGTGAACCCGAAGGAACCGGAACCGGAGACAAAACAGGGAATGCTCACCAAAGCTGGAGCTGACAAACTTGGCTATCCAAAGCTGGCAGGCCAGCGTGTGTACTACCAAAATAGGGGCGATGACATTGCGTATGAAGTAGCACATCCAGATATGTTTCGCAAAACTGGAATCCTACTTCCTCTTGGCTCAGGAGGCATTATTGATTTTCCAGCGTGTATTGGAATACTTACCGCAGAGGGAGCGCAATCGATTACCGCCAATGCGTATGCCTGGAAAATCGTGCGCTACAACGAGCAACTCTATTCTGGTGTCTCTTATGCGGTGGACATTTATACCGATGGGAACCGCATCTACGGGAAACTTCCCCTTGGCTACGATGGGGTGCTCCCTAAACAAATTGGACGCTCTTTTCACTGGGCTGCGCAAGACGTGCACTTTGATATTATTAAAAGCGTCAAACAAAATTATTACTCCACCTGGATTGATGGAATTGAGGTCACGGTGACTGGTGAAAATGGGGAAGAGTTTGTACGCTTTGACTTTTCCTGGTATCAGTTTGACGATGGAGAAATCACGATGAAGCTTGAAATGCGCCAACAAGATTTCCAGTTTTTAGATGATTATAGAAAGTTTTTTCAAAAGCTTACTAAAGAAAAAGATATTACCCCTTACGCGGTTGCGCAACTGCTGCAACGCGATTTTGGGTTTGCAAGGAGACAACATGCCTAATACTACTTTACGAAAAATACTCATTGCGCTGGCGAAAGAATATCCTGAGATTGGCTTCGATGACGAAACAACACGCGATCCAATCTATATCACACCAAAAGAGTTTGGCCGCACTGTTTCGCTTTTGCTTGACGTTCCTGCAACCGTAAGTATCTGGCCTCTTGATCATACTCCGCGTCACGGGCAAACCGTTGGCGTGATGTCAGTCGATGGAGTCCAGCGTAGTTTCCCGTTGGTTTGGACAGGAATACAGCCTGAGAAGCGACGCATTTTGCTCATGCTGGATCGTAACGAGCAAGTGTTGGATATGATCAATGTGCCAGTGGCAACAGCCGACGAGTACATTCTAGAAAACTATAGCAAAGCAATTCGACTCAATCCTGAGACGAAGATTACAACGCTGCGCTTGGTAGAAGTGCGCGAGGAGAGAACGATATGAGGACTGATAGATGTTGGTTCCTGCCTGGAGGCGAACTTTGGGCAGAACGTATACGCAAAGCAGGATACACCTGTTACACCAAATCATTGAAGGAACAATGGTATTACTCTTCGCTTCCCCTGGTGTTGCCGATAAGGGCAATGACGATGGAGTTTCTGGCAGGAGACATTTTGTTTTTCACGAGAGGAACAATACTCTTGTTGGCAAGAAAGGGAGATGGCGAAATAGAGAGGGAAGCTATCGCAAGGTACTTTGATGAAGCCAGGAAAAACGATTCGCTGGGTGAAACCACTGTGCATATCGTTGCCGCGTGTCGTGATCTTCTTTTGTATGTTGACCAGAAAGTAAGTTTTGTTGATGATTATATTCAAACCTATAGAAAGGGGGTGAGATGATTGATCATAGTCTATAAAATTATGAACTTAAAAACAGGATACATGTGTAAAGAAAACTACTTTTATCGCGAGGACGCACAGCGCGCACTCAAACGCTATACAAATCAATATATTCATGAAGTCGCAGAGCTGGAATGTAGAAAGCTCGTGACGCAATCAGTGAATGTGGAGGCGCTGCATGATGTGCGCAAGAATGATCGTATGACGGTACACAAGCCCTATATGGAGCAAGGCGTGCTCATGGGTTTTATCCACCACAGGCGTGAAATGAAGCCAGTTGTGTATGATCGCAAAGCTGCGCTTTGGCGCGCTGTTGCGCAAGAGGAAGCAGTAGCATGTTAAAAGAAAGGGAGAGTAAATAATGGGACTCGATATGTATCTAGAGAAGAGAACGTACGTGAAGAATTGGGATTTTCTTAAACCAGAGGATCGTACGCTCGTGACTGTTACCAAAGGTGGGAAGCCTGTTTCTTCGATTGATCCAAAAAAGATCACCTTTATTGTTGAGGAAGCAGGATACTGGAGGAAGGCGAATGCCGTTCACCAATGGTTTGTTGATCATGTTCAAGACGGCAATGATGATTGTGGTTACTACTATGTGAGCGAAGAAGAGCTAAAAGAGCTTCTTCAAGCAGTCAATACCATCCTTGAGAATTCAGCGCTACAAGGTGAGACAGTTGTTACTGCTGCAATAGCGCAAGAACTTCTTCCAACGAGCTCTGGTTTCTTCTTTGGAAGCACAGAGTATGACTCATACTACCTTGACGATCTAAAACTCACCAAAGGGATTCTTGAGGGTGCGCTATCAGATAGCGATGCATCCTATTATTATCATTCAAGCTGGTAGGTAATCAACAGCTTGAGAAAGCGAACAAAAAGTAACTTTCTCAAGCTGGAAAGAAAATGAAAATGGACGAACACGTAAACGAGAGCGCAACCGCGTTTGTGATGGGTAATCTCCCCTTAACGGCGCATCAGCCGTCTTTTAGTCTTGAGGAGCTTGCGGCGTTACGACAGGAATATGGACGATATCGCGTCAAGATTGATGGCGCGGTCTTTTCCAAGAAATATCGTTGGGAGGTGGTTGGTGTACGTGAGAATGACGAGGGGCAAAACCGACCGACCGCAATTAGTCGCGTCTTCCCAGGACAGCAAACACTTTTCGTAAGTCGTGAGGCGGCTGAATTACAACTGACGCATTTTGAGCGCTGGTTACGCGCTTTAGCGCAAGGAGAAGTGTAATGGTACAGGTAGTTCTTGTGCATTACCCCGACTGGTATGGGTGGCTTATCCTTGGTGTCCTGGCGTTCAGTTGTATTACGCCATTTCTCGCGTACGCCGTAAATAGATGGCGCAGAAAGAAGTTTGATGCAGAAGTAGATGCATTCCTGCATCCAGAAAGAGAGCAAAAATAATGGGCGTGTATTGTAATGCACATTTGATCTATGGGTACTTGCGTGATGATGAAACCGAAGCCTTGTTTTCAGCCATTGAAGAGGCTGACGAAAAGCGCAGAAACGAAAAACTAGAAGAGCCAGAGAAAGAAAGCGAAGAGCTAGAAGAAGAGGGAGATGACTACCGCTCTTTTGAAGAGCGCTTTCAAGAGGAGCAGGAGCGCCATAAGGTTAGTCTGCTTACTGTTGGCTACAGCGGAGTTGATGTTCTTACCGCTAAAGAGTATGCCACCAGCGCCAAGAGTTTTGCCTACGAAGCAATACCGGAATTTGGCGATACCAAAGAGTGCGATGATCATCTGGCGTCCTTCTTCTTTGACATTGGCGTGGCACAAAGCTATCCGGCGAGCTGGATACTTATTGGATATATGGACTAGTTAGAAAGAGGACAAAGATGTTCTCTTCTAGATTTATCACGCATGAGCGCGTGAGGAGGGTACTACCATCGGCTATACTCATTATTGGCGACGACCCACACGTCTAAAAAAGGCAGATTTTTTATGTTTGGTCAACGACACACGTCTTTTACTACAACGTCTTCCTGCACACAGCGAGAGCGCAGGAGGTTATCACAACGATACCGCCATAGAGATACGTGGTTGGGATGGAACAGGGGAACCAGAACTAAACGACGATACCATTGGTTTCAACGGCAACCAGCACCAGCAGGTGAAAGGGGAGGATGACCGCATGGCCTGTGAGACCTTTCGCCTGGATCGCTGGCACCATCCTGAAACCTGGGAACCAAAAGAAAGGGGTGGCTACTTTAGTTTTTGTAAGACGCGGCGACTTCCTTATGATCTCTTAGTATGCGCGGTCTTGATCTTACTCAAACACCACTTTCCCAAGAGTGAAGTAAGTAGCGATGGAGACTATAGTGATTGGGTACCGGCACGTGAGTGGTATCAGTCTGTGTTTCCAACGCGTGATCTTCCAGAGGACGGACCCTGGCAAGAGGGGTATGAGGAACAAGAGTAAGAAGAGAGATAGAAGAGTAAGTAATAGTTATATTATATATACTCTTTTCTTTTTTTCAGCGCTCTATAAGCTATATTCCTCAGAAATCAGGGTTTTATAAGAAAATTTAGGTGAGTTTTGAACCTGCTAAAAAAGTCATTTCAACTACGAAAACTCAACAAGGCGTTGCCGCTTTTGCTTCCGGTTCAAACGCTTTGGGGCGTGCAGATGGGCAAGATCGAAAGCATCTCACGTTTCTGGATTGCCCATGTCACTTTTGAGCAATCCACCTGTTACCTTTTTCTGGACGAAGCAACACGCGAAGAGCTTCTGAAGAAAGCCGCAAAATAGCCACGCAAACGCGAGGAGAGGGGCGTAGCACCTTCTCAGGCGCAAGAGATGATACATTCACTGTCTCAAAACTCTCGTTCTTCTCACGCGTTTTTATTTCTGAAAATACGATGAATATTTTCTTGACGCCGTAACTGGAGAGCGGTATACTTACGTAAAGTACTGAAAGGAAAAACTACTATGTCTTACGGAACGCCACGAGCGGTCATCGCTGATAACGATGTCATCTGCCTGCGCTGTGCCTTCAAAGAATACTTTCGCATGGAGGACGAAGATCTCACTGATTTTGTCAAAAAGATTGAGCGCAAAGAGGTGCCTGATCGACAAAAAGAACCTCTAGAACTAATTCTAGAGGGGTGCCACGATTTTTACTTACACACCCGCTATTGCCCATTATGTACGAGCCGTTTGTGCCCACCAGAGTGTGAATGCCACGCGGTTTACGAGTCAATTTGTCCCTTCTGCAACGAAGGATTTGATCCTGAAACTGATATCAATGCTGGGCATTATGATCACTTTCGTGGCTTTTACGCCCATGTGGATTGTTTAGAGCTTGGCGTGGAGACAAAAGATGGCGACGTGTTTCACAAAGGATGTCTGAAAGAAAAACAACCGGTGACGACGCTGACGCTGGACAGTGATGGTGTTGAACGCCTGATCTGCTGCGCCTGTAATGATTTTCTGGTGAACGAAGATACCAAAGAAGAGTTCTTTGACGACAGTGATGGGTGTGAGTGTGATACCTGTGAACTGGTTGCGGCTTACGCCTTAGAGCACAGTCATCCGGTACAGGTCGAGGGCTATCGTCTGGGAGTCCTGGGGGCACGAGAGCGTCATGAAGGTTTTACTACCGTTGACTATGCACGCTTTATGGGCTTTGGCAATAGTCGTGAAGAGGCGTTGTTTGTGGCTGGCTACACGGAAGCTGAGAATGGGGATGACGCATGATTGGCACACTTTTTATTGATCCTGACGAGTTTGAGACGATTCTCAAATACTTCAGTGACACGAAGTCGGTGCTGGTGATTTCGCCACGTGAGTCAGAGGCACGCGAAGAGCTTGCAACCAATACCTATCGCATACAGGAGTGGAAGACGCTTTATGCGCTGCTAGCAAGTCGAGCAGAACTGCACAGCGACGATTTACTTTCTTTCAGTTTCTCTCTTGGTGAGGAAACGCCAAAGTTGTATCGCTACGGAAATGTGATCACGATTTACGAGCATTACGAAGAATGGCGGCGCGCTGATCGAACACTGTCTTTATACGGCCAACTTGCTGAAGCGCTTCGTCATCTTGGTGGCCGCGACATAGTAGTTAATAAAGACCAATTTTTGAGCAAACTTGCTGAGCAGGAGTTCACTGCGCTCTGCGAGGAAAACTTTCATGGCACAGTGCATCTGGAATTGGTAGAAAAGTTATGAGATTAGAGGGAGCCATCTTACTCTCGCATGCGGAAGATGTGCATGTTGATGCAGGGGCAGAAGTCGTCAAGGATGGCTTTCTCTTTCGTGTGTTTCAAGAAAATGGAGCGGCAACAGAGCAGGGCGAGTCACCAAGTGGTATGGTGACGCTCCAGGTGTTTCCACACGAAGAGAGTGGTACTGGTAGGCAACTTCTAGAAAAGCTTTTCGAAGTGGAGCCACTACTCAGCAGAAACACCAATGAAGAATTAAAAAATACCTTATTCGATTGCCTGCGCTTTCTTGAGCGCGTGTTTGGACTCGAAGATGAGTCGTGGAGGCCACTGTTGTGACCACAAAAACTGCTGGCTTTGGGTGTATTGGACGTGCTGGCCCAATGATTTATATGCAAGTGATGCTCCTGGGAGAGCACTGGACACGACTGCTTTCTGGCTTTGCTTCTAAAAAGCAGGCCAGGGAGTATATTGAGCAAAACTATCCTGGGGTGGAAATACTTCCCGTTGAAGAGTTCTCAGAACGTTCAAAGGCGCAAATGCATGGCCTGGGTGTTCGCGCAGGACTCTTGGAGCCGGACAAACCAGTAGAAGCACCGCTCCCCGAAGGAGATCTGGCAAGTATCTATGGGCAAGCGCATACGTATCAACTTTTGCTGATGCGCGGCACGCTTGTACGTGCTATCAGTGGGCTTGCGACAGAGGCAGAAACGGAAGAAATGTGGGAAGGTCTGTATAAAACATATCAATTAGTTTCTCGCGACGTGTTTGAAAAAGTAAAAAAGAAACGGGGTATTGTGTGAAAATAACATTAGAATATGCGACGATCCCAACGGGGCGCGTGGAGCTACAGCCGGTTGAACGCATTTGCCGATTGCGCAGCGATGAAGAACCGACAGAGACAACGCTTGAATATATCTCTGGTGGAGACAACCTTTTTGCTGATCCTCGCATGATGGAATGGCGCGAGGAAGAAGACGATGACAAGGTTTTTTACGCAACTCCCTGTTTTCGCCTGGGCATAGGTGCGTATCTCAAACTGACCTATCAGAAGAAATATGAGCTCTTGCTAGAGTACCGCAATAACACACTGCAAACGCACGAAAACACCAGCTTTTGTCAGGTCATCGTACGTGAACGAACATTTTTATTAGAAAGGATATAAACAATGGGGTGGACATTTACCAGAAAAGAAAAAGGAATGAGTATCAAGGAGTTCTTTCAGGCGGAATATTCTTCGTTTGAGGTGCTTGACTCCGTATCTAGTTTGCATGTGGCCTATTTGCTCTGCAAGCGGAGAGAAGATGTATTCGTGGTGGTGTGCCTGCTTTCACACCGAAGTAAAGATTATTACAACTTTGGGTATAAGGATATGGATGAGACGATGGGGCCATATTACTTTGAATGCCCTGACCGATTTCTTGATCAGCTCACACCGACAGAGAGCGAGAATGCACTAAACTGGCGCGCTAATTGTCGTACGCGTAACGAGAAACTACGTCAACTATCAAACGGATGTATTGTACGCTTTAAAGAGCCACTGCTCTTTGAGAATGGACAGCGGCTTGGCACCTTCTTAGTCAAGGGTAAAAAGACCCTGGAGTTTCGTGATGGACAGGGCAGGCAGTACCGCATTCCTAATTGGGCCAATCGTGAATTTGAAATACTTTCGCAGGAAGCAGCCTCATGATTGATCCAGAAACAATGTTCTTTGTATCTGGCATTGTACACGCTGTGAACGGGGAAATGCTCACCCTCTGGATAAACAGTTTTGATGAGTTGCAAACAACGCCTATTGTGAAAGCAATGCCACGCTGGCTCCTCTATCCAGAGGTTTCTTTCAATTCTTCTCTTCCCTGCAACTGTATTGAAGAGGAATCGCTTGCAGGCGTTGTATGGGGTGAATTTAGCTGTACCGGCATGGTCTTTTATTCGAAAGAAGAATCATTTTGGATGCTTGGGCGCTGTTTCGAAGAGATGACCGAAGAAGAAAATGCAGAAGACGCTTTTGACGAGACGGTGCTTTGTACGGTGGCAGAACAGGTAGAGATGCTTGTCTCGACGCTGGTCTGGTTCTTCAATAGGGGTGAGTACCACGTCCCAGAAACGCTTATCCAACGTATTGTAATGCTAGAGCAGACGCTCATCACTGCCCTTGCCATGCTGCCGGAAGGTTGGTATAACAAAGGGATCGCTTTGAGAAATAGGGAAAAGATACGTAGCGACTTCCTGGCGGAGAGAATTTTATATTGTGAACGAATGGCCGTCCTTTTGGCTTGCGGCCTTACAGAGAAATATCCAACGTGTGCAGACGAAATACAGAAGTTTCTTCTGACTTATGATCATGACGCGATCTCAGTACTTGATGGGAGAAAATAATTATGTCATATAACATTAGCAATCACAGAATCCGTTCCCTCTCTCTGGTGTTTCCTCTCACCTTTGACTTTCAGGCGTGGTTACGTGAGCAGCCTGATAAGCGACAATATGATAACGTTGGCAAAAAGTGGTGCCTGCAAGGCAAAAATCGTGTCCTGGTTGATTTAGCAGCGCAAACCTGGGAATTGGGCTTTGGAGGTCAGTCGCTTAGTGGCGTGATTGAAGACAATCAACTGGTGACCAAAGAGCTTTCCTGGTCTTCTGATGGCTCAGGCCATATGTTTACTGACATTCTGCTTCCGCTCTTTGAAAGTTTTCAGGGAGACCTGGACGGCCTTTTCGTCTGGGAAAGCGGCGACAGTGTTGAGGATGTCAAAATTCAAAAAGGCGTGGTTACACGCAGTGAGGTCGTATAATGAGCGCTCCACTAGAGTATGTACAAAACTTGTTTGCTGAAGAGTTAGCGGCGCTCAATGCCGCAAAGCCAGAAATGGGGCATGTTCATGCACACCATCTTCGCCCGTTGCTGGCGATGTTTGGCTACACCGTTGCTTTGCGTGGACAAGGCTATGTTTTAGAACCGATTGACATGGCGAAGCGAGAATTGTTGCTCGAAGAAGAGCACTAGTTTTCTGAAAATACAGAGAAAAAAGCCTTGACGTTGTAGCGTGCCTGCGCTATACTAAGAAAGAGCGGAAGGAGAAATATTATATTCTCCTTGAATTAACGAATAGATATATTCTTCCGCTCTTATTTTATTGAGAAAGAAAGAGGAAAATACTGCATGATTACCTACACTGATGTCATCTCCTGGTTAAAGAAAATGCCCAAAGAACGGGTGGCCTGTCGCAATCTCTCCGACCCTACACAAAATATCCTGATGCTTTACAGCCGAGATGTTCTAAACTTTCGCGGCCACAAGGCGAGCAATCGGTGCGTTTATACACGTGAAGGCGCTGGGCCAATGACGGTGCTCACAACCGTCCAACCAGAGCTCACCGCAGTGCTCGGCACGCTTGACGATCAAGAAGACTTATCGTTGTGCATCACGGCAGGAGCACTTATCGTAGTGCTTCAGGATGCCTATCGAAAGAGCCAGGAGCATGTGGAACCAGCCGCAGCTCTTTGTTAGTAAAACAATGGCGCAGGTGATCCCTGAATTATTTGCGCCCATTGAAAATGATCGTTATGGCTTTTTGAATAAGCCAAGAGGGGGAATTTGGACAGCCCCATATGACGCAGCGCGTGAGACCTCTTCCTGGGTAGAATATATGCAGGAAAATGAGTTGAACACGCTGCGTCTAGCGCGTTTCTGGTTACTCACGCCAGATCCGCAGGCACGTGTCTACACCGTTGAGAGCCAGGAGCATTTGCACTTTCTGACCCAAACCTATCCACTAAAGAAGTGCTATGATCCTCATGTAAAGAAGATTGATTTTGAAGCAGCAGCACGCGCTGGTCTTGACGGTATTGCGGTCACCTGGAAGGGTATTTATGCGACAGAGTACAGTGAACCGGAAGGATTATGGGGATGGGACGTTGCCTCAGTGCTCTGGTTGCGCTGGCGTTTCATAGAAGTGCAAGAATTAATTAATTTTAAAAAAGTAAAGCCACGAAATAATTAAAAAATAATTAATTCAAAAAGAAAGGAGGGCGTATGGACTTTCGCTATGATGGTGCAATGTATTTGCGTGGGCAACTAACAAAAGCACAATCTGATTACCTTTACAGCTTCTCTGCTCGTTCGCACTTACGGCATGACGAAAACTACCTGGGGAAAGATCCGTTGCGCGAAGCAGTTGGGTTACCACTTGGTGTGCAGGGTGCATACTTTACAGGAACATTTATTGATCGCGGTGGGCCGCAGTATGACGAAGTTGTTGTTGGACAGCCGAGTGAATGGTGCGATATTGAGTATCATAAAGATTTGAATGCGCTCGTGTGGGATGGTACAAGTGGCGGCGGATATATACGTCAGTGGCTTGAGTACATTCGCGATCATTTTCTCAACCTTTGGGGGTATCAGATAGATGGCGCGCTCTACTGGAGAGATAACGAGAAAGATTTCGGGACAATACGCTGCGAAGAAGGGATTTTTAGTGTGCATCCTGGGGAGACCATTTACTACGAGCGCAAAAAAGGGTATGGTCCTGTTGACCGCAGTGCCCTTCCGAATGTTGCCTATTCCTCCAATTTTCCAGAGGTGCTCTTGGATACTTATCGGGCTCTAAAGGAGCGCTATCTCATCGAAGAGTATCGCATGGCAATTGAGGGGGTAAGCAAAGAAGAGTTCTACAGGAAAACGAAAATGTACGTCAATTTACTAGGAGAGCCAGAATGAGTGATGGAATGGTATTTTCCGCAGCCGAGTTCAAGGCTGACAATATTGAAAGTTATAGCGAAGGCGCGGAAACGCTTATTGTGCGAGTGCATTATATGGGGTGTCAAAAAGACGAGCGTGGCGTGAGTCAGGCTATCGTCCACTATGAGGTTGCACTCTTTGAAAGTTTACAGCAGCGGCCAGTCTGGCAAGCCTGTTACAACGATGAAGAGTCAGAACTGTTTGCCGAAGAGGTGAGTCGTCATGGCTACGATTTGGATGACACGATCTGGTATCCCATTCGTGAGTCATTACGTCCCTATCGAAGGCGTTAAAGAGAAAGAGAAAGCGAGAAAATAGTATGGGTGGTATCCCCGAAGGACAAAACTCTGGTGATGCGAAAGATTATATTGATGTCCGACAGGAAAAGCGCTATGGGTTACTTCTTGCACTCTTGCATGATCCGCAAGAGGTAGCTTACAGAGCGCAAGACGGCATGGTGATTATTGTGCATTATCGCGGTGCGGCTGAAGGACGCGGCTATTATCTCTTCGTCTTGCAGGGCAAAGAGATGCGCTTGAAACAATACTGCGAAACGGTGACAAACCTTGCAGGTTTCTTGTCCTATCTTCGCTACAGCGATGGAGATAACTGGACTCTTGGTGGCCTACGATACGGCGAGCAAGTGATGAAAATCTTGTTGGGTTAACTCTTGCGTAAAGAGCGTATCAGTCACGAGAAAGAACGCGTTGCGCAGGTGGTGTGCACGCGTTTCGTTCCACCAGGAGCCCAGCGTGTGTTCTGCCGCGACAAAAAAGGCAAGGCTGATAGCCGCGCATTGCTCTTGGGTAAGCGACATGACATGGTGCTCTTGCCCTGCTTGTTGAATGACCGCAAAAAAGGGCTTGGTCGTGGTTCCGCCACGCGCCACGAATTGCAGAAACGAAAAGAACGCGGCGCTTTCCTGCATGGTGTAGTCGCTGTTTTGAAAGAGCAGTTGAAAGAAGCGTGTCAGGAAAATATCGCGTTCAAAGTAGAGCAAGTCAACCGCTCTGCGTACGGTATAGGTATCAAAACTTAGCACGCTTTGGGTGCTCTCGTCAAAGAGGTCAACAAGGCCAATAATGGCAAAGAGACTCAAAATGCGACGAACATCCAGCGCAGAGAGTCCAAGCAGGTGCGCAATATCCTCATTGGTACGTATCCCGTCAAGCAAGGCGTAAATCTCTCTTGTCTGCGCATTCCAGTGATCTGCGTAAGCACAGGCATGCAAAATAGTAGGAGCGCTTTTGGTTTTCGTCGCGCAAATGCGTTGTTCTGAGAAGAGCCGAAATGGAATGGCCGGAATCAGTGATGGTGGGCGCAAAGGTTTTCTCTCCAATCAACTAGTAGAAAAACATCACAAAACCAGTATAACTGAGGGCATTCTGAATATGCAAGGTCATTTTTACAAATGTTATACAATGCAGCGACACTTGATAACAAAGTGATAAAAAATGTGAATATTTATTCACTGAAAGTAAAAGATTATGAAAATAGAGCAAGAATACAATGGCCTGGGGCTGATCGAGGACGTAGACGCACGCGAGAGAAAGTACGTTGTGTGCAACTCGTCGGTTGTTGAAGAGCAACTTTGGTTGGGCTCGATTCTTTTCACTCAGAAAAAGATGCAGGAACTCTTGCCATATCTTGCGCGGTTCGCAGCGACAGGAAGGATGTTTGAACATGAGTAGTTTGTACGGCCTCATTATGGCGAAGACCACACCTGATGAGATGGATCAGTTGGCACTGACCTACAAATTGATAAGCGTAGAAGATACTCGCTTTCTCTATGGGTTTAATTATAAAGATGAAGGTGGCAACTTTGGCTTTGCGCATCTAGACTATCAGGCCGCGCCTGATGAAGTACCTACGCTCTATATGATCCTCCAACAAAACCTGGAGAAAATAACCGCATGGGAATACGAACGCTGGTCAGTGTGGGCAACTGACTATCTTATTGGGTATCGGCAAGACACCCCTGGAGGCGAGTCCTGGTATCATCTTTCTGAAATTGAAGACGCCTGGAACGCCCAACAGGAACAAATCAGTGCTCTGCAAGATCTTTTTCGTGGTGATTTTGAAGACTTTTACATGGCAACGCGTGAAGTCTCAGAGGAAGAAGCACGCCTTGAATATCTTGAATGGCTGCGTGATGAATTGAAGAGGACGCCTTGATGTATAAGGTCGGTCCTCTCATTTTTGTAGAAAGGTACGCTCTTAGTATAGCAGGAGGCTGCAAGTTTTTCTGAAAATACAAAGAAGAAACGCTTGACGGGGCTCCAAAAACTTCCTATACTTAGAGAAAGGAGGAGAACAAAACAATGATTGGTGATTATGTGATTTATACTTTGCAACTTCTTGAAGGAGGGACGCGAGACTACGTTGGGCGTATTGAGGACATCTATCGGAACAAACAAGGCAAAATCCTTGACCTGACAGTGCGCGTTGATCCTGGTTTGACGGTGAATAGTTCGATAAAAAGTTTTCGTTATCTGGGAAAGAGAGCACCAAAATGAATGCATTTCTGGCAATACAGAACCTCAAGAAAGCAGAACAAGTAGGCAAGACGTTTGCAGAGCTAGATCGAGAGCGGCGCGCACGCGAAAAAGAGCGCGAGAAACGACGCCAAGAAGAGCGTCGGTAAGAGGGGGCGTCAAGTACGGCGCTCCTTTTTTTTCAATCATTTTTTAGAAAGGAAAATGATGAGCACACTCAGAAAATACGAAGGCGAAGTGATGACTATCGCCAAGAAGTTTTGTACGGCTATTCGTCCTTATGTGAAAACGGTCAACGCGGTTGCTATCTCGGATGAAGATGTGATGTTTCATATTGAGGCACATCGTCCGATCAATGAGCGCAAATTCCGTTTAGCGCTCGACATGCAAGGTGGTCTTCCCACCAAAATATTCAAAGGCGTTTCTTCAGAGTGGCGGGTGGCGATGGTCTCTGGCTATTCTGCTGACATCGAATTTTTCACAATCAGTTGGTCTTTTGATGCGGCTTTTGTCGAGGCGCTTATTCTTGGTCTGGAACCACAACACGCAGAGTACCGCCACTTTACCGCCCGTGACGTTGGGCACGTCTTTTTAACGAGTAAAGAAGAGATCATTGATGAATATCGTCATTGGCTCAACTCTACGCTTACCTATAACGAAGATCATTATTATGCTGATTGCATTCCAGAGCTTCGCCCCTTCTTACTATGCTGCGAACGCCACCGATTACTACGTGTAGCACGCATGCAATACCTGCATCAGATTGGGCACTTTGACAATCATACCAAAAATGAAATTGATGAGACGCCTGATCACTATCAACCGGTGGAATACGATCATCCTGATGATGATGCGATGGTCAAACTGCTTGAGCACTACCTTGCGCAGGAGTACAGCACACCGCAGGACTACTTTGCGGATTATGTGCATCATATAGAAAATGCAGATCCCTGGCAGCGTGGCCTTCCTAATTGTAAGTTCTGGTTTCATGGCATGAATCATTGCTGCTCGTTTCATTTGCTCAAGAGCGCAATTTATTACACACTAGATATCTGGCACAGCCATTTTGTATGGCGTTATAATATCGCCTTCGAGCATCACGATGATGGGCACCCGTATGGCGTCGGCAATAGCGTGATCTGTACAGCGGCGCTCTGCGCAAGGGCCAACGTAGATATGAAAAGTATCCCATGGAGCAAAGCATACTACAGTGATGTGCCAACCTATGTTGAGATCTATAAGAGCGATCATTTACTCCCAAAGGTCTATGCCTATATGGAGCAGGGAACCGTACTTTTACTCAACGAGGATGAACAAACGTTTTTCGACCGCTATGCGCGCCACTATGGGGCAACCAACGCAGAATACCTGAGTTTTCTTACTGATTTGCTTTTCTCCTGCTCACCCTACCTTCAAAAGGAGGGAAGTTTCTACGTTCGCCTGGAAACAGAAGCCGCGTATGCTGACATGTTGGAGGTCTTGGAACGTTTCTCTGACAGCAGCCCAATGGTACGGCAGGCGAAAGCCAACTTTGCCATTTTGGTAAAGCGCGATGAAGAACAGTCGCGCTCACGTTTCCTGGTTACTTTTCCGTTGATGGCGCTGCTGATGGAGGAATTACAATGACCGTTATTCGAGTGCAAAAAAGACAGGATGATTATATGGCCTACTTTGATGGTCGTCCTGGTTGCTGGGAATGTGCGGCTACGGCTGACAGTGCAGTTGGTGGCCTGTTGCGCACCTGGGGAAAAGAATTTGAGATCCTGGTTGTTGCCGAAGGAGAGTATGACATTCGTGTCCTTCAAAATAAAAATGTTCCCACTTCATTGCTACGCAACAATATGGTGACCGCATGGATGGATAGCGAATTTTGTACGCATTATTGTTTTAACCCACTCACTGAAGTAGGGAAAGTTGGCGCGGATGTTCACTGTTACTTGCTGCCGAGAACGAAGGATATGCTTTACTATTCTGATGGCATGCTCTGGTTAGAGGAATAAATAAGAGATGAATATGCATACGCATTATGAGCAATTGTTTGGTGTGGCGCTGCAAAACAGTACGCGTCATCGCGTACTCAAGCAAAAAGCAGACGCTTATGCAAGCATCCTTACCATTCTAAAGAAGAACGAAGACGCCTGGGAAATGGAAGGGGAGCGACTTCTTTCTCAGGCAAAATCGTCATTAGAGAAAAATGTCTACACTACCTTTCTTGAGACGCTACGCGCTGAAAATCCATCACTCTTGCTGCTGCGAGGGCGTTATACGGATGTAGATGCCTATATTCTCTGGCATAATTTGCGTGCGAAGCGTGCAGGGCGCGCTGCCACTCTCACTGTTGAACAATGGAAAGAGACGTTAGAATACTTTCATCACCGCTGTGCGTATTGTCAGCGTGCGCTGTGGGAATGTCTAGAACACTTTATCCCTATTACGCGTGGTGGGGGAACGGCCTGGGACAACTGTGTTCCAGCTTGTTCGTATTGTGATCAGGAGAAAGGTGTGAAGCTGCTCAGTGAAGGCATTGGCCTTCCGGCAGATGATCTAGCGAGAGTACAAACGTACTTACAAAGTAAAAAATGAAAGAGTTGATTGCCTATTATACAGGGCTCATGCGCCTGGGAAAACGCTACATGGAGGCACATCCTGACGCCTCCATTGCGTTCTCTGAAAAATATCAGGCACACGAATACCTTCTAAAACTACTACGAAGACCAGAATGTGATCTGGTTGCAGAGGGGCATGCGCTGCTTTCCTCTGCAACCTCGCTCTACCAGCAACAAGTCTATAGCGAATTTCTTACCAACTTGACGCCTGAGATAGAAGAACAGCCGCAAGAACTTGAGCCGCTCCCAATGCATGCGTCAAAGGCGTATATTCAGCGTCAAAGACAACGTGCGCTCAAAGCTGGAACGCCAGCAACCTTGACGCTCACAGAGTGGAGAGAAACGCTGGACTACTTCGCACAGCAGTGTGCCTATTGCCAAAGGCGACCGTGGAAACGCATGGATCATTTCGTTCCGATATCGAAAGGGGGTGGCACCACCTGGGATAATTGTGTTCCGGCCTGTGACGAGTGCGATAGCTTGAAAAGGGATCGTCATCCTGATCTTTTGCTGGTTATTGCGCCAAAGGACGTGTGCCGAGTACGCCAGTATCTTCTGAAAATACAGAGAAAAAACGCTTGACGTTTTCTGTATTTTACGCTATGCTTCCCTTGTAAGAAAATTCAAGGAGAAAAGAAGATGAACGATATAGCAATAGAAGCAATGTTAGCGTTGGTATGCAATCACGAGCAGGTGTTGGGTGACTACGAGGGAAATGAATGCATTTATTGTCCAGCGTCTACCGAAGACGTGTGCGAGCATGTGGTGTGTGGTGAGAATTGTATCGCGTCGCGGGTGCGCAAACAGTTAGAGGTGTTATTTCCTGGTGAGGATTTACAGGCAAAATATGACGCGTTGAAAGAGGAGAAAAATAATGCTTAATCTCAACGATCTGGTCACTATAAAGTCAAACTACAACGAACGCATTCTGGCGCACGTCATCAATGTGCTGGAGCCAGAGGTGCTCCCAAACGGTGAGCAGCGCAACTGGTACGCAATCGCGTCTTGCGGTGAACTCAAAACGATGCCAGAAACATTGCTCGTAAAACTGCAAGAAGAGCAGTGCCCCTATTGTTTTGAGCGTAAACTGCTTTCTGTTGGAGCTTCCTATTGTAGCCATTGCGGATGGGAAGAAGAGCCCTACGAGGCTCCTGATGGTGGCTTCACACACGCAGGCGACGTTACCCTGATGAGGGCGCTATGACGCCTCTTGGGGTAACCTTCATTTTCCTTAGTGTGCTGCTTCTAAATTGGCTTGTCTGGTGGACGAAGCGGCACCCCGCGTTTGCGATAAAGACACGCGCCATCCCACATATTTGCGCGCTTGTTCTTTTTTCTTTGCTGCTTATTCTTGGCATTATTTTTTGTTTCCTCAAATAGAAAGAAGGAAAATCTATGAGTAGTTTACTTGTTCCGGTCGCCACGATTGAGTCACTGCGTCCACACACCAACGCTGATGCGCTAGAGCTCGCCACCGTTCTTGGTTGGCAGCTTGTCGTCAGAAAAGGGGAGTATCAGGTAGGGGATCGTGTGGTGTACTTCCCTATAGACACCATTTTACCGTTTGAACTTTCTGAGAAGTTAAACGTGACCAAATACTTATCCAAACAGCGTATTCGTTGCGCACGACTACGCGGCGAGCCGTCCTTCGGTCTTGCCATTCCACCAGATCAAGAGTGGGAAGTGGGCGAGAACGTCGCTGACTTCTATGGTGCGGAAAAATACTTTCCACCGGTACGCGCTGGTGTCGCTGATTACGAGGTGGATGATCCATTGTTTACGAAATATACCGAAATCGAGAACATGCGCAATTTCCCAACCATTTTTCATCCTGGCGAAGAAGTGGTAATTACTGAAAAGCTGCACGGCAGTAACAGTCGCGTGGGAATTATCAATGGGCAATTTATGGCAGGCTCGCATGCGATGCGGCGCAAAGAGCCAACGGACTACAGCCGCAATCTCTATTGGTATCCGCTTTCGCTAGAGCCGGTGCGCACCTATCTTGAGCGTGCAGCAGAATTGCATCGTCAAGTCATCTTTTACGGTGAGATTTATGGCCCTGGTGTGCAGAGCCTTCAGTACGGCGTCAAAGGACTAGGATACCGTGTCTTTGACATCTATGTTGATGGGCACTACCTGGATTGGGACAGCCTGCTGACGGTGTGCCATTTGAACGGTATTGAGACGGTACCAGAGCTTGCACGCATTCCTTATAGTCTGGAGACCGTTAAAGCCTACAGCGAAGGAAAGACAATGCTGATGGAGCAGAACGCTCATATGCGTGAGGGCGTGGTGGTCAAACCGTTGCAGGAGCGCACAGACCCAAAGGTGGGGCGTGTTGTCCTTAAATATGTTGGTGATACTTATCTTTTTGGCGAGAAGAGTGATTACCAGGAGGTGTAATTGAACGGCGGATCGCATTCGCGGCATACGTATCCATTTGATAAGCGTATGCCTAGAAACTATTCAAAAAAGTATGGCCGAAGTGCCTATCCGAAGTTGATGGCTACGAGTAGCGTTCAAAATCGGGTGATGCACCAGATGCAGATTCGTAAGCAGCGCCAGTGGAACAAAAAGAAACTACAGGAGGAAAGAAATGGGGCTTGATAACTACTTTGCAAGGCGTGCTCCAGTAAAGGATAAGGTCATTGCATGGCCCAATGCCAGTAGTATTACGCGTGGCATGCTTGCCACTGACCCTGGATGGCTTCGTGGGAAAGTCTATGATCAATTCATTGAAGATGTGACGGGGCAAAGCCTCTATCAAGAGACCATTTCAGAGGAGCAGGTTGCATTGATGGCGGGAAAGCTTACCGCGCTTATCGAGAGTCTTCCCTTGTGGGGAGATGAGCCTGATGTACAAATTGCTGCGTCGGCTCTGCCCTGGTTTCTTGAACATGAACGCGATCACAACGAACAAAGTAGTCGAGCGTGGTTTGGCGATACGTGTATTCAAACGCTCGAAGATGGGATCACGCAGGAAGAAGTTGTTGATCTTACGCGCCTGTTTCGCTTTGCTGCGCGTGAGCATATGATCCTGGAAGGACGGTGGTAAAGATGCCAGCAACACATGATGCCTATGACCCACAGTGGCGCATGCAAATAATGGTGCGTAATCTGATGGATAGCGGCATTGTTTTGGAACGAGAATTGGTGGCAGCAGCATTTATGCCTGCCATCTTTATTGTTGAAGACGTGCGCAAACGCATGCAGTTTATGCCAGGAGCGCTTACAGAAGAGGCCGCGCACCGATTGCTGATGGCGGCGTACGAGCATGTTTTTAAAGAAACGAGAGTACAGAGGTAAAAATGTTTACACTAGTTATTGATGGAAAAACGATATTATACAAGCACGAAAATAAAAAGTATGCAGCGTTCCAATACTTTCTTCTCAAAGAGCAAGGAGCAGATTGGGGCATGCTCTTCAACGAGGAAACTGGCACTATCCTTGCCGAATTTGATGAGGACGAGGGTATTGAGACCAATGGGCTGCGTGAGCCAAACGCGGTGATGCGGCAGGTTTCAGAGTTGCTTAAAAGTGAGCGTAAAAAGGCTGAAGAGACCTGGACAGCACGCCAGGGGCAATTAAACGCGCACTTTTGCCACGATATTATTGATGACGAAATACAGAAGTATTTGTCGGCTGCGCAACTAGAAGAAACAAAGAATGATCGATCAAGGCGTATAGAGCTCTTGCGGCGTGCCGTTGGTATTGAGCTAGAGGTCGATGCAGCAGAAGAGTATTACCTGTTTTTGAATCGTTTGGTACTGAAGTGTGAAGACTTCTTTGGAGACGAGCCGTGATTGAACGCGTTGGACAAAAACACAGCATAGAAGAAATTGAGGCGATGTTGACCGATTACGATTGGGGCGTCCTGGTCTTGGGCAATCTTTATATCTTTGATGATCCGCCACATGGTATTCATCCACGCTTTGAACTGCATTGCTTCCATGAGAAGCAGGGGCATTTTGGCAAAGAGGTTACCAGCGAATATCTTCTGAGCGCACCAACACTCGAAAAGCTGGTGCGTCTCGCAGGAATTAGTCTGAATTACTTTTCCTACGTCACACGCCAGGAATGGCAGGCTGATTGCATGAGCGGGAAGCTGGGCATGCAATACTATAATCGGCTCTTTCCGATCAAGGAGGAATTAGCATGAAGAATTTTTATACCAAAGAAGAAGTCTGCAAAATCTTAGGGGCGGTAACACAGGATCTTTTGCGTGATATGGATAAGCCCTGGTTTGTACAGGAAGCCACGTTTGACGAATATTCTTTTAACGTCGCCATTAAGCACCGCGAAAAGATAAAATGGCACAATGGTTACGCGTATTACGATGATTTGTTCCCTTCCACTGTCTATCATGGTCGCCTCACTCTTGGAGGGCGCTGGCCTGAAGAGCATGAAGGTATCTTGCTGCTTGATGACGAACCTTTGGCACAGCGGGTACGCTGGGATCGTGAGCGCTACGGGAAATACCTCTCGGTTTCTTATTATATCAGCGATGAACGCATGGAGAGCGAAGAGAAGTTGCAGAATTCCTTCTTGCGTGCTCTGGACGGCGATAGCGATGTGCAGTACGCCGTGTGCTATAGCGAAATCACTGGCTATCTCTATACCACTGAAGAACTGAAAGTGGGTGGGCATGATCTTATTCGTGAGCTCACCAGTTATGTCGGAAAGTATCTTTACCTCAAAGTCCACTATAGTAGTATAGCGGCATAACGGTATCGAGAATAGGAATTATCATGGAATATTACAACGAACGCCAAGTAGAGAAAATCGTAGAGGAGGCCGTAACTGTTCTCTTTAATAAGTTTGCAAAGTCATGGCGCGTAGAGCAGGTACATAGTAATGGTGAGGTGCTCAAGATTGCCTTGCGCCATCGCACAAAACTAAACTTGCACGAAGCGAAAATCTCGTTCAAAGAGCTCTTCGAGCGACCGACAGAAGTCTATACAGGAAAATTAAGCCTTGGAGAGCATTATGACGATGAGCTAGACGGCATTCTTCTTGTGAACGGCGAGCCACTTGCTCGGACTGTTCAAGAGGGCAGAGATGAATACGGGAAGTACCTTTCGGTTTCCTACTATATCACAGATCAGTCAGTGACCGACGAGGACGAGCTTCAAGAGGCATTTCTTGGACGCCTGGATGGCTTAGGTGAAGTGGATTTTGACATTCGCTACAGCGAGATTACGGGCTATCTCTGGACGGACGAAGAATTAAAAGTTGGTGGACACGATTTGATCGAAGAGCTCACCAGCTACGTTGGGAAGTATCTCTACCTAAAAGTGACCTATAGCAAAATACCGTTCTAGCGGTAGAACAGTGAGAACCGTAATGCGGCTTATTGATGAAGAGCGAGCATTTCTAGCGGAGCAGGTACGTATTGCCAAAGCGTGCACACCTCTTGGCTGCAACATTTATAGTCTGGTTGAGCGGCGCGCTGACGAGCAAGATTTTTCTATTGCCCCGTATCAGTTGGACGGCTACCTGGAGGAAATTGGGGAAAAGCCAAAAGAGCTTTGGATACCCCCAAGAACGTTGTGTGGCGGATATCGCTTATGGGAGCTTCATTTGAAGGCACATCACATTCTTCCAGAGTGGCACACTCGCAGTGATGGGGCAATTCTCTACAGCAGTCGTTGGTGGGGCACAACGGCTCCTGCGGAAGGGTGGATAGTAAGGGCATGGTTTCACGTGAAGAGCGCATTAGAGTATGAATTAGTTTCGCAGTGGAGTTAGACCTATGGAATTAAATAAACAACAGCAACAACATCTTCAGAAGCTTGCTGAATACTTTGAAACGAGTAAAGCCACGATCATTTTAGTGGCGAGACGTTTGTTTGAGCGGGGCATACAAGACCCCGAAGTAGAACAAATCGAAGAAGAACTACAAAAAATACGCCAGGAAGAAGGGGCAAGCCGCACTCTCTTTCGAGACACTGAAGAAATCGTAAACCGCATAGATAGTGTGGTCGATAAAGAACGCGTTGCACAACTTACTAACATTGCTGAGCATCTTTCCTGTAGCAAGACAGATTTCCTGGTTGCACTTATGCGTCTCTCCAGGCGTGGTGCAGAGCCAGCAACGCTAGAGATTGTACGAGAAGAGTTAAAGACAATGCAAAAAGAACGCGAGGAAAACGCTTTTCTCTATAGTGATGCGGCGTTTCGCCGTGAGCTCGATAAACATTTTAAGGAAGGGATGTAGCATGTACTACTTAGATGAATGCCTTCTTGATCATGATCGACACGGCAGTGGATGCGATTGTGGAAGTTGCGATGGTAACGGCAAAGCCTACGGCGTTTCACTCTACGAGCTAGATGCGGAAGGTATCAAAGCCTATCTTCGTCTACAAGCGGAGATTGATGCGGAGAGCTTTGAGGCGTGGGTAGAGGACGCTGATCCAGTGGACGTGTACTATGCGCCTTCAGAGGAAGCGGCGGTCGAGAACGCACTCCTCGCAGCAAAAAATCAGGGCTATCTGCTTGTGGATCATGATCCCTTTGTTGTGACCGAACAGGGGCCGCTCTGGTTCCTCACCAATGGGCTGTGTGAGAGTACTGAACACTGGACACCGCTTCAGTTTGAACGCCTGGGACTCTCGTATCAAAAAGATGGTCCGTACGGACCGTATCCACTCACACAGCAAGAGGAACGCCTCATTGCGGCCAACGGCTTTAGAACAATAAAGAACGGCATTCTTCGCCTGGGTTATAGCGTGCTCTGGCAGGACAAGAAATGGCTGTGCGCCACCATTGAATACGAGTTTGAAGACTGCAACGATGTGACCGAATACGAGCACTTCAGCGAAGAGCAGGCGCGTTGGCAGAAGATACTCACTCCGCTTGATGGGTATGCGCTACCGGAATATAGTTCACCACTGCATGATCGTTATACCCTCAACCTTGTCGTACCGTTTCCCGTAGCCATTGGTCAATTTACTGATTACTGGCATTGGAATAATTTTTTGAAGGAAAATGATGAAAAGAATTGAAATTGATGTCCCTGACGAAAAGACGTTTGACGAGATAACGCAGCTAGCAGAAAAGTATGATGCGTCAAAGGGTGAGGTATTACTTGCCTGTTTTGCCTTTGGAAAAGTGTCGCCTGCGCTTGGTGAGGCAGTAGGGCTGATGAAAGAGTTAGAGTATGCGTATGCCAAGATGGAATTTCTGGAGAGTATTCCAGCGCGGGTGTCCGAAGGTATTCGCTATCTTGATGAGAAATTTCAACATGTATGGTGGCTAGCACAAATGGATTTAGAGCATTTGAATGTACGTGGCGTCTGGACAAATCCACTGGCCTACGTCTATGAAGGCAATGCAGAGTTTTCGCTGCAATCCAACGAGAGCAAGACAAAGAAAGGGTTGTACCTGCCGGAGGCACTCTTTGATGAGGACATCTTGTGGGAGGCGCTGACCGATGAGTGGAAAGAATGCATCAAAAGGCTGCGTACCAAAGAAATACTCAAGCCTGTTGCGAAGTTTCAAGAGGGGCAAATTGTCTATGTGGATGATGAAGGCACCTACGGTGTCGTGACGGCTATATGTGAGGAGAGAGGTGGCTATGGATACTATGTACGACACCTTGATCGGGAGCATCCGTATTATGCTGAATATATGTTAGAGGCCGTGACCAAAGCGCAAGAAGAGAAAAAGGCAGAGCAGTTTACGCGTCTGCGTGCGATGTATTCTGCTTATGATGAGGCTTAGTTGGCTTTGGCGTCCAACTGGGAGCGCCTGGGCCTGGATGCCAATTGCCTCCCCTGTTGGTATATCCTTGATTGTGTAATATATATGCTCGGAGTGCCCAATCCATTTTAGGGTTGGCCTCCAGGCGACTTACCAGGGCATCTTTTCTTTTCATATTTAAAGTATAGCATAGAAAGTAGAAAAATGGAACCGCTTGAGGCATCAATACAGCGAGGCTACGCCATCTTTCGTGGCACTGGAGATAGACAACTTCACTGGCGTTGGCAAGAGTATTGTTTAAACGAGGGACATGCAGCGCTCAGTTTCTTCTTGCCACGCGCAAGCGTCAAGGGACACGCGCATCTTAGTTTTCCTGAGTACAACAAGCTAACCTTGTTGCAAGCAGAAGAACTTATTGAGTGCGCCATTACAACAGGGGCAGAAGAGCGGCGCAAAGCAACAGTAATGCGCGATCTGGCTCCTTACGATATGCTGGCGTTTCATTGTAAACAAGAACAGGCAGAGTGTTTTTTCGCAGCCGCAATGAAACTTTTTGGTGCATGGGATATTCCTTATCAGCCAACGGCGCGGCTCACACGCAAAGAGTTGCAGTATCTCATGGGCTTTGCACAGGGTGCGCTTTTTCACAAACTTTACACGCTGAGTAACAGATGAAGAGTCGCGCAGAACAGGTCACAGACCTTGAGGTAACTATCACTGCATGCCGCGTTATACCGCCCTATCTTTTACAAATGCGTGCGATCCTTCGTCATCTCTTTGACGAAGATTTTTTGTGTATATTACGTTTTAATCGAAACTTTGCAGCCGCGCAAGTACGCCAGGGGAAGCGCGCATGGTGCGATGCCCTGCTTTACTGGACGGCACACTGTATTCAGAAAGAAGAAATTCCAATGAATCCCTATCTTTTGTTTGTGTGCATGAACTGTGGAAAACTGCTCATCTCAGATGAAACTCTCTACTTTGATTTACCCTATGAGCAGGGGGTGACGAAACTGCAAGAAATTGGCAACTGTAAACAATGTGGCATAGAGCTGGACGAAGAGGGAACCACGCCTGCGCATCTGGTGTTTAAAATTGACGAAGTGCGCTATCTTGGCGAAGACCTTGGAGACGACAAATGAGCCTGGACAGCACACAGCGGCGCATTCTTCTCTGCATGGGTATCTATATTCTTGGTGGTGCGTTGCTCTCCATTCTCGGTATCGTCCTTCTTGGCAGAGCGCATAGTGTCCTTGCCTTGCCAGTAATAGCTGGCTTTGGCGGAAGCACCAGTAGTATTGCGATTACGTATATCAAAATGAGAAAGTTTTTGGGCATGTTTATCGTGATCGTGCTTCTTACCGCCTGCGGAATTCTTGGCTGGCTTTTAGTCTACCTAGTAGGAGTAGTGCTATGAACAAATGGGAAGGTATTCTCAATCTGTTACGTATGGAAGAAATTTCGTTAGTAGTAGCATACGAGCAAGCGTATAGTCGTTTCAACGCACGTTTGGAAGCATTTGAACAGATCGAGAATAAGGTCGGCTACGTTACCAACGAATTGCTCAAAAAGGGTGATTCGCGCATCGATATGCTTCTTAATACCGAAAACAAGAGCAGCCGTGAAACGCGTGCGTTTATTCTCGCTTTTGAAACAATCCGCACACAGGAGTGCATTGAGACGTTAGAGAAACAACTAGAAACGCTCTGCGCTATACGAGAGCGTGCAGAGCGATACGGGAAAGAATACTATGGAGATGAGAGCGTTACATCAGGCCGTTGAAGCCCTGCACGAAGAACTTGCGTGGTTAGAACGCTATCAACGTGGGAGAATGCGTGAAATCGAAACGCTCATGGAAGAAATCTACGGCATGGATGACAAAGCATTTGTTAAAGAGTGCAGTGAAATTTTTTCAGCCGAAACCTTAGCAGAAACCGCGCAAGAGCCACCAGTAGTACAGCGCGGCAAGCGCACCTTGATGCTCTATAAGTTCCATACAAAAGGCGCGGATGCCATCTCTGAGAAACAACGTACTCTGGCCTCCATTATCCTCTGGTTAGAAAAATATAGTCAGAAGCTTCCTACTGAGTTCTGAAAATACAGTGAAAAAATCGTTGACGTTCTCACGTTCCTGCGCTATACTTCGTTTGTAGACAAAAAAGTGAAAGTGAGAACGTCAATGGATTATGCTAATTTTACCCCGCAAAAGCCTCGTCTTTCCGAAGAGACACGCCACGCTCTATTTCAGTTTTCCCTGGAGAGCATCGGTGACAACCGTTTTCGTGCGGTTTTAACGACCATGCGCAGCGAAGAGCATACAGTAACCTACGGCTATAACGGTGGGAAACAATACATCAAAAAGATTACGCCTGCGCAGTACGACAGCGTCGTACGCCAGGAGCAGCAACGCTTTCTACAAGAAGCCTGCGAAGTAGTACAGACTGCTGGTTGGAGTACCGACGAGCAGGGAATGTGGGTGCGCGCATGAACACTCCAAAATGGGTGCCAGCGTTTCTGGCAAGGATTGGACTCACAGAGGCCGCGTGCGCTCGCAGCGAAGAGGAAAACGAGGAGTTTATATGGGGCGTTATTAACGGCTATCACTTCTTCGCCAATGAATACGCCAAAGATCACGCCTGGATTTTCGATCAGGAAGCCTTGATGGCGTGCGCCAGAGCAGAAAGCCAGCCAGACGCCTCTGAGGTCGCCCTGCTTGGTTTTTGTGGCGGCTATCTCTCCAATATGCAGTCAGTTATAGAAAGAGACAAAGAACATGTTTGATCCCAATAACGATCTTGATCGCAATCTCGATCAAGCCAATCATACGCTGCTCGGCAGTATTAACGCATTAGAAGAGCGCCTCAAGTCACTGAGAGAGTCACTAAAACAAGACCCAACAGGCGAAGAGGCCAGTAAAACGAGCCGCTTCACGAGTGGGTACTTTGCGCAAAGCGCTTCTGTCTTGGAAGCAACGCTTGCACAACTTGGCTGCCTCCACTTTGCACGTGACGTATACAATCATGCCGAAGCACAAATCGGCAGTACCGATGAACCAACCTGGGAGCATCACAATGGATAATTACCTGAGCGTCTACAGAACGATAAAATCGCTACCAGAGAAAAGCCAGTTTCGAGCGATGCAGTTCTTTCGCATGGCAACAGCCTATCGTGAAAAATACATAAATTCACAAGAAGATGATGCGCTGCGCAATGGTCTTCTTGAAGAGGCGAAGAACTTTGTTGCAATTCTGCTTATGGATGATGCGCCACAAGGGACGCTCGTTGAGCGGTTAGAAGCGCAATATGCGCTCACTGGAGAAATTTCAGTAAAAGAATTCTGGAAGCTCACACAAGAGGAGTTCGAAGACCTCAAAACGCGGGTGCGACTATGAACAGCAATCTTCATCGCTATATTGAGTATGTTGATCTTGATCTGGCGAGCGTTGAGGAGCCAGCCGATTATCTTAGTAGGGAAGATCTTGCGAGTCTGGAGTATTCAGAGGACGCCAAAGATGTGCTCTTAGAACGCATTCGAGAAGTACGGCGCATTCTTGGCATGAACTTACGCCTGTTCCTCTACGCAACCGTGTACAGGCCGTCATGGAGCAAAGGCGGCGTTTGGTACTACGATGTATGGGCAAGCGATGGCAAGATGGAGCAGAAGATACGGGGCGGAGAAATGCCCTATACCACCAAGCGCGAAACGATGCAAAAAGCTGAAGAACAATTACGAGAGTTATCAGTCTATTATCAGATAAAACAAAAAGGAGTACAGAGCAATGGAAAAAATAGTAAAAATAGGTGAGTTTTGTGTGGACGCGGGATTAGTGTGGACTGCATATGCAAGGTAAAGAATATCCGTTATCTGATGAACAAATAATAGCCATTAGAAAAAGATATGCGGAAGGCGGCATAAGCCAGAGAAAACTTGGAGAAGAGTATGGTGTAACTCAGGGTGTTGTTTACTATCTCTTACGCCGAAGAGAATTAGGAAGATCAAAAGCTACAAGATTTGGAGTATCTTCTGAAGCACGTTTTTGGAAGAGCGTAGAAAAAACAAATTATTGCTGGATTTGGATTAAGCAGAAAAACCGCCGTGGATACGGAAAATTCAGTTTGAAAAATAAAACCATAGCTGCCCATAAATATTCGTATGAACTTGTGAAAGGAGCTGTGCCAGATGGATTATATGTATGTCACAAATGTAACAATCCTTCATGTGTCAATCCTGACCATCTCTATGCAGGAACGAATAGTCAAAATACGCTAGATTCAGTAGTTTCGGGAACACATAGGACAGCAAAGTTGAATTTTGAAATGGCTCAAGAGATCAGAAAGATTTACGCTGGTGGAGGAGTTACCCAAAAGCAAATTGGCGAGAAATACGGTGTCGGAGGCGACATCGTCAGCGAAATAGTTAATCACAAAATATGGAAAGAGGAAGATTATCAATGGAGAAAATAGTAAAAATTGGAGACTTTTGTGTCGATAGCGGCATGGTATACATCGGTGATCCCTGTTACTTTTATCGCGACAAGCGGCGCGATGAGAAGTTAACCCCTGTAGAAAAAGAGATTGGGCCAGAGTGGGTGGATTTCTGTAATAGTCTAGACGGTGTCCCATATCCACAGTATAAAGACTACAACCAGTACGGCGTGGTTGCACAGACCGGCTGTGGTGATGGGACGTATCCAGTGTACGCCACAATTGAAGGCGGCACAATCACCTCGATCAAAATTGACTTTCTGATGGGCGCGGATGAAGAAGAGGAAGAAGATGATGACCGTTGGGATGATGAGGACGAAGAGGCAGACTAGTGGATATTCAACTGTTTTGTATGCGAAAGGGTGCGCTGCCACGAGCCACTCTTTCGCCATTATTTGAGACACCCTGGATATGGACGCACCGAAAAGGTGCAGAACGCATTGAGATAGATAACGAAACGGCGCTCACGCGTTGGTGTGCTGACGTTCATTTTGATATTGAGCTTGCAGAAAGCTATTGGGGGCCGTATCTTCCGGTGAACTTATGGAACGCAAGGCAAGTGGTTCACTTGAACATTGCGAACCAGACGAAGGCAATACAGGTGGCACGCTGTCTTGCGTCTTATTATCACGCATTCGCCACCTGTTTCGATGAGGATTGGGTAAAAAATGAAAACTGGGAAAGGATTTGGTAATGGAATTTACACGAGAGATGAGCAATGGTCGCTTTCAGCTAGAAGTCAACGATTGGAATAACGGTGTGTTTATCATCTATGATGGAGCCCAAAACTACACCAGCTACAGCGTGGAAGAAGCACAAACCATTCTTGATTTCCTTCAAGCGCATATGAGGTTCTTGCAAGAGGCCGCGCAAAAGGGGAGCAAAGAAGATGAACTTTGAGTTCTTGGATAAAAAGTATTGGCTGAATGCTGAAATCAAGGATGATGGATGTCTTTTCCTACGTGAGGGGCATACGGATCGCCTTTGGCTGGAGCCTGACGAAGCATTGAAACTGCTCGCACTTCTCAAAAAACATGAAGCGCTTCTACAGGAGAAATCGAATGGGCTGTGACATTCATGGCACGATAGAGGTGTATATGGGAAGGTGGCTTTGCGCGCTGAATATCACCGATTTTAGTCCACGCAATTATACCCTCTTTTCCAACTTCTTTGGAGTGCGTGGGCCTAACTTGTTGCCTTATAAAGATCGCGGCTTTCCTGACGGCATCAGTTGGGGAACGAAGGGTACATTTTGCGAAGACTGTGATGGTGCGGGGCATCCTCAAGCCGCTGAAGCGCTCCGCAAAAAGTGGTTGAGTTACCGCAAGGATACTGGATACTGTCAGAAGTGCCAGGACTATCACAGTGTCAGCTATCTGACGATTAGAGAGGTCAACAAACACCAGGAGCCCTTAGAGAAATGCATTGGTGACAGTGCGCGCTGGCTCTTTGTCTTTGACATGATGGAATGCTACAACCTGTATATTCAACAAAATGGGCAAGAAAAAACAGCGCCAGAGGATGACGGCAGCACTGTTCGGCTCATCGTCTGGTTTGATAATTAAGGAGTATTATGAAGACGTTTTATGAAGAGTATCGCCAATGGGACAAAGAGGGCAATACACAGCAAGCGCGTGCGTGGCTGGAAAATCTCACACAAGAACAAATTCAAGAGCTCTGGGAGTACTTCGGTGATACCCCTGTGTACGACAGCGATGCAGTGAAAGAGATGATCGAAAATGGCGACTATGATCTTTCAACCGAAGGTATGGAGGATGACAGTCTGGATGAAGATTTTCTCATCTGGCCGCGTGGCACAGAGCGTACGGAGGTGTGGCAGTGGTTTGATGAGCATTTAGAAATGCCACTTGGACAGTTTATGGAAGAGGGCGCGCCAACAGTTAAGGCGTTTCCTGGTGTGCGCACTATTCTTTTGAGCGCAGCACGTATCAGCGAGGATGCGCTTGATCAGGCCATTTATCGAGTACTGACGCATGCCTATGAGATGGCTGAACAAGAGCGCTTAGCGTTACGAGAGCAGCACTGCTATGATGATCCGAAGGTTGAAAGTATGGGGGATATGGCATGAGCAACGAGAGCTTTCAATCCCTTGCGCTTCAAGCGCACCTGGATGCCAAACGGGCGTATGACCGCGCTATCCTGGCGCATACCGAAGCAGAGCGTGTGGCCTTTGCCGCGCCTCTGACGGATAAGCGACTCTATACCGAAGCGCTTGCGGCGCAAGCACGCTGTCAGCTTGCAGTAAGCGCCACACGGCAGGCCATGCTTGCCCTTGAAGCGTTGGTCATACCAGACAATACCAACGAGAAGGAACACTTCCTGGCAGTCACGACCACGAACATTATTGAACGTCACGAAATTTTTGCGGCGGAAGTCACGATGAAAGATCAAGATTTGCGTCCAATTGTGACCATTCTTTCGCCCTGGCACCAGACCTATGAACAAGCGCAGGTGAATGCAATTGCCATCGCGCAGGCACTCCAAGCGACCATTTTACGCGAGGAGTGAGATGCCTAAAAAGATAACGAGAGAAGAAGAAGCAATGCAAGTGCAAGAGTCCTCGCATACCTGTTGGTATGCGCAAGGATCATGGTGGGCACGAGTCCAAGTTTTCGATAGCAACCATCGTCTCATTCAGGTGTTTGAAGGGGCGCACGATACAGAGCCAAATGCGAATGCCTGGGCAGAAGCAACGGAAAGAATATTAGTCAATGTCTGGATTGTTGAGGAAAAATAATGGAAGAAATTATTGAACGTTTACGTGCTGAGCACAAACGTACTGACCAAGAAGTCGATACAATATGGGAAACAAGGCGGCAGAAAGAAGAAGAGCGCGGAAGAGAGGCAGTTGTTGCTGCCAGACGCTTGCTCTATAACAACCAGGGCGGCTTAGAGATCGATCCTGAGTATCTTGCAGAAGTTCAGGATCGTGATCCGTTTCTGTGGCAAATTATCCTACTTTGGAAGCAATACGAGGGGCTGATTGCTGCTCGCTACAATCTTTCGCGAGCAATCGAAGCAACTCTTGCGTATCAAAAGTTCCGTACTGAGCAGGAAGAAGACCTCCTGCTCGGACAAGATTAAGAAGGTTCCCTGGCCTATCAATGGAGTAAATTTTGCGATACTGAATAGGGTTGCGAACGCTCTGCGTACTGCACATATTTAATGTGGTTGCAGAAGCGATTATGGGCATAGATAGGACAGGGGCACTGATAGAGGCCATTCACTTTATTGACGCTGTAATAGCCATTGGTGCCATTTTGCACCGCATATTTCCCATCTGCTATTTTTATCACCGGCACACGCGTCTCATGGTCATTACGGCGCACTTCTTCGAGCAAAGCTTCTGTCTCTTTCTTTTGTGTTTGGAGCTGCTCGTTGGCCTGCGCAATCGCAGTGATATTGCCGTTGAGCTTTCTAAACATAGGACGAAAGATGACAACGCTGCCAAAGCCCAACACCAGAAGTATTGCGATGGTGGAACAGATAGCATAAAGCAGAATGCTATTTTGATAGCGCGTCGTGAGGTTACGCAGATAGGTGTTGTACTCCTCCATTGTGTTATAGAACGGCGGAGCATCAGCACTCACGATTGCCGCGTCTGCAATGCCATCATTTTTCTTTGCCAAAACGTCATCAACAGCAATATGCAGGTTGAGGTAGAACGCTTCTGATTTATTGATAGCTGGCTGGATGTCAGGAAAGCTGGAAATAGAGAGGACATGAAGCCCGTTATCACCACGCCAGATCGCGTCATGGCGCGCTGTCCAGTCAGCTTCATCAACCTTCAAGTTGTGCAGCGCCTTCGGATCTTTCACATAGACAACCTGGAGTGTTTCAGCGAGAAGTTTCTGTGTGAGACTGCGTTCACGACCAGCATAGGTGAGGGTAGTCGAAATGTTGATTTGTGCGTTGGTACCAAACCACGTCAGGCCAAGAGAGGCAAAAGTAAGCAAGGTGATCAGTCCAAGGGCTACGTACAGGTAAAAACGGATGTCGCGAAGAAAGATTTTTTGTCGCTCAAGAGGCAGTGAAATCATGTGGGCATCCTTTCTTAAATTAACATGAAAATTTGTGTGTCTTAGTATAACGCGGTTGCGCTTATTCTTGCAACTTCTGGCCCAAATGGCTTTATTTTCTGAAAATACAGAGAAGAAATACTTGTCTTCTTCCTCATTCTCGGCTATACTTGGGAAGAAATAAATAATTTAAGGAGAAATGTATTGAAAAAGATTAAATTTTATATGGAACACGGGCCGCGTGGTATGCAACCCATAGCGCTCGAAGTGGACGAACAAGGGAAGCCGATAAAGAGGGTATACGCCAATTTCTCGCAAGAGACCTTGTACTTTGAGGCATTAACGATGCGCAGGCATATGGCTGGGAGTCTGGTTGCAGAGCTACAAATCTACGAGAAGGTCTCTCCTGGTTGGATACGCATCACTGAGAAGCAGGCCAGAGCGATAGATAGCGCGCTCAATTATGGTTCTATGGAGCGCATCACCGGTTTATTCTTTGGGCAGTTTTCCGATGAGATGAGCCGTAATTTTGGATACCAACAATGGGAAGAGTATCTTGATCCTGGTATGCAGCCAAATCAGTTCCGTGTGCTTGCAAGAGAGGTACGCACTGGCAACCACGTTGCCATTCAATACCACGAACAAAAACAAGGAGAGTTTCGCACAAAGCGCGCAAAGGGCATGGTCGTGAATATCTCTTCACGCGTGATCATGTTTACGCTGCAAAACGGCATCTCCTCAAGAATGTATGGTGACCGCGAATACGTCACTGTGTATAAGGAGCAATAAGAATGAGTGCATGGGTGGTCAAAGACCGCGTTATTCAGGCTATCGTTACCTGGATTGCGCAAGAGCATCTGGGCAATCCCTATACCCCAATCAAAGATCCCGTGAAGCGCTACGAGATTGATCTTACCAGCGAGCTTTGGGAAAACAAGCTGGCAACGGCGCTGCTTCAGATGAATCATGACTCTGTGGCTTTCCGCTACGATGGAGAGCACGAGGACGTGAAACTGACCTATCATCCTAAAGAGGTGGATAAAGTCCAGCTCGTTAAATATATCCACTGTTACCTGTATCAGTGCTGCGAGGGAAAGTATCCTGAAACACCCCTCTATAAATTTATTGAAGAAGTTGGGCGCATTCTGGCCGATACTATTGTGACCAGTTCGCCTGAATATGACAAAGCCACCTGGGGGTAAACATGAGTGATCGACCAACCGCAAAATTGTTTTACGGCTATCTTCAGCCAGAGTCCGACAGAGAAAAAGACTACAAGGAAGATGAGTCACCGTGGGAAGCAACGCATTGTAAAGAAGCCTATGGCTGCACTGGTGAGATTTACGGCTATGATGAAAATCTTTGCTTCTTCCTGGCTGTCAAAGAGTCGCTACATGAGTCAGAGTGGGACGAAGTAACCACTCTTGAGCCGGTACAACTGGCAATTCGTCCTTCCTGGGATATCACGCTCCGTGAAGCCTCCAAACAATTTGGTCTGGATGTAACCGATCAGGTGCCTGGATGGCATCTCGTCTGTCTTTACTTTTAAACACCAACTACAGAAGAAAGAAATGACATGAATTTTAATCAAGACTATCAACGAAAGCTTGCGTTGGCAGACGAGCGCGCTCATAAAACAGGATTTCGAGCGACGATTGCGCGCCTCATTATTCGCCTGTGTGGCGTAGGCACGCTTTCCTGCGGTCATACCTACTACTATCCGATGATGTTGACCGCTTTCAAGGAGGCCGTAATGCCAGTGCAGTGTCATACGTGTGACGCGTACTATCTCATTTCTTTTCATCTCTCAGAGGTGGAGAAGATGCTGACCACGCAAAGTGCAGTTGAGGCAGCGAGCAGTTACGAAGCGCTTGTCGAGTTAGAAGACTGCGAGACGCCAAGTCACGTTGTCTACAAAAAGAGGTGAGTATGACGGAAGAACTCTGTCGCGATTGCGGCGGTGACGATGATGTACAAGGTGGCCTGTGTGCCACCTGTGAGGCAGAAAACTACGTATATTGTGCGATCTGCCAGGAACAGTTGTACATCGAATCTGCCTATAATCATCGCCACCTCTTCTTTTCTGAACACGGTGAGTGGTATGGCACAGGCGGTACCGATATGGATGATGGGGCACTAGAAGAGATACGCGCCTCTTTGTTCGTCACTCTGGACAAAGTTGGCACAGAGGTTGCGAACGCACTGGTGCGCACAATTAAAAACAATCATATGGGCTACGACGCACTGCACACGGTGACCGGTCTGGTCGTTGGGCCAAGTATTCTCTTCTGCTATCTCGATGGAGAACCTGACGGAAAGGGCGGTTACCACTTTTTTAGTTGCGGCAACCGCTTCACCGACAATCTCTCTGACGATGATGAAGAGGCCATGAAGTACGGCGTGTGTTGGCTTTTCGGTCTGGACAACGAAGAAACAGAAGAGGCAAATAGACAAACGATTGCCTGGATTGAAGAGTATCTGAGAGAACATAATGCCTATCTCGCAGGACTCCAGGCATACGCAGAAGGGACAAATTTATGACAATATTCCTACATCCGACCGTTCGTGAGTATCCTGTGGATGGTCCTTGCGCTGATCTTGTGAAGCTTCTAGAGGACCGCCATTTTGCTGTTGAAGGTGTGGAGATCACGTTTGACACCTACAGCAACCATAAAGGCAGCTACAGAAATGTGGACAAGATCATTGTTCCGGCGCTGGACTTTACCGCAAAGTTTGGTCGGAGCCAGGGCTTCATTGATACGAATCGCTACAACTGTGCGGCTATCTCCGAGCTCAAAATGCCTCAGCAAATCCTAACGCTTTACAGTGATCACAGTGGGCCAAGTTTTTACGTCTACGTTGGGCACAACTGGGAACGTGAAAAGCAGGAGTTCTTTGATGGGTGGCATGTGCATCCCAAGATGAACAAAGAGCCACGCACCTACCTACGCTATAGTGGCAGTGCTTCAAAGACAGAGCGTTACACGTACGAGCATACTGTACGTACCTACTTGCTGCATGACAGCGATCTTGGTCGCCAGTATGATCTTTTGCCTGGAGACAAAGAGCACTACGTTGTTGAAGAAGTGTGTCAGGACTACGCAAGTTACATTGAGAGGCGTGTTATGCCCTACATCAAGATTGCAGGGGCCACGCACAGCGAAGAAGAGACGATGGAGCTCATTGAAGATTACTGGATTGGCTACGCCAATAAGCGTAACCAGCAGGCGCTCGCAATGAAGCTTCAAGTGTTCCTCTCGATTGGAGCGTGTACGCTCTATGACGGAAGAACGTCGCGCAGTGCTGAGACGCTGCGCTCTGTGGAAACCAGCGATGATTACATCACGATCAATGATACGTATGGTTCTTGGAACATCAAAGCTGATGGCAAGACGGCGCTGCACTTTTCTGGTGACACACTGCTCGTTGATTTTCAGGCGAGTGGTATTGATCATCACTGGGTGATTACCAACGGGTTGCCTTACGGGGAGTAGTTTTTAGGAGCCCTTTTTACGGGGCTCCACCTTTATTTTATACGCTGAAAAATCCAGGTTTCCAGCATCGGGTCGATGTAACCACTTTCCACGCATTCAGTGGTGGAGGCGAGACCCCAACCAAGTTTTCCGGCCTGCTCTAAAAAGTCGTGCAGGGAAAGAGTTTCTTGGAGTTCTTTTTCAGCATTGCCGCTTTCAGCAACGATATGTTTGGTTTTTCTCGTGTATTGCGCAACAAGATATTCGATCATAGGGACTCCTTTACGGGTTTCCTTTATTCTATCACAAGGAGACAAAGATGGCAGAAGTACTTCATAATGCGTGTGTAATTATATCTATGCGTAAGCTCCTGGGCGATCCAGAATGGCTTCCGCGTCCGATCATGGAGATTATTCGCGACAACAATGGCTATCCTGGTGAACGCAACAAAGAATTGGAAAAGTATGCCCCTGTCTACGTCTGGACGATGACAAAGGTCGATGAGCTTGAAGGCGGGGTAATTATGCTGAGTAACGATAAGCAAAAGGCAACCTTCACACCTGAGACACGGGCCATCGTTTCGTATCGTCTGAATGCGACTCGTGGGCACACGATTTGTGTTCCTCTGCGTACTCTCTTTCAATTCAAGAAAGAAATTATTATGGCTGCAACCAGAAAGGATGATGGTATCTATGCACTACCACATGATCGGTAATCGCCAGTTTCTCCGCATTCTGGATGAAAGCATCCCCGTTGATCTGATTCTCGATATTGATTGGGAAGCCCCCAATGGTGGCTGCGACAATAGTGTGCGCATTCGTACAACGGAAAGGAAATACTACTACGCCTATGAGAATGCGGATGCGGTGCGCGAATTCTTTGGTATAAAGAGAGAACAAGAATAATGACGAAGTACTTTCAAATTGCAACAGGCGACTATGACATGGTCACCAAATCATTCTGGTTTTTGCTCTGGCATTTTGAGTGCCCAGAGGTTCCTGTCTGCGGAAAGAGTACCAGGAATGGCATGGAGCTTTCGCTCTCAGTGCAGTATCAAAAGTGGGAGGTCGTCTTAGAGTCAGCCCTGGTACTCTTGGAGACGATCCCCTATAGAATAACAACGGTCTCAGAGGCCGCGAGAGGATGGGGTGATTAGCATGCAACACAAAGCAGTCCTGCGTGTTGCTGATGGCGACCACGGTTTGCAAGCGGTAACTGAGCTTGCCTGTTACTATGTTCGTGTCATGCAGCAGCGCAGCGAACGCTACGAAGAGCTTCAGCGCGACTATTGGGAAGACGTATTGGAAATCTACTGTGTATTAAAGTTGGATGAGAAGTATGGCCTGCCAACCTCAAAATATTGGCGCGTGGAGGGCAGCAGAACCAAGTCTGATCTCATTTATCATATCTTGGATAGAGAGTATCCAAAGGCAGAGATTGAGACGCTCCTCACCGCCTGTGGGCTTGATGTGTTAGAACTTGGTCGCTATTCTTATAGCGGTGTTCAGCGCCAAACCGATATGCTCTATTAAGGAGAGAAGAGATGAACAGAGAAGAAATCATCGTAGTGAATGCCAATGTAACCTTCATGGGCGCACTGATGTTTGGGCTGGAGAGTCCATCGGTCACACGCACCCTGCTTGATATCGATGAAGTCATACGTCTGCTACGCGATGAGGTCGTTGCTCAGCAGCAATGCGTTCTTCTGCTACAGGACTGGATTGACGAAGAGATTATTGGCAGCGTCTTACTCCTCAAGAAGGATGCTACGACCTTCGAAGTGTGCGAGGAAAACCTATCGCGTGTTGATGGCATTCAAGCTAATTTGTCAAAGACGTTCTGGCAAACGCTTGAGGCGTTCTTTATGATTGAGAGGCCGTAATGAGCAGTTATGAAGATGGGTATAGTGAGGGACGCACGTGTTATCGGCACAGCGTTGCCTTTCGTTCGTGGTTTCGAGAATATGATTATGCGCGTACCAAAGGCTACGCACAGTTTCTCTTTGAGAAAACAGACACCCCCTACAGCCCTGTTGATTGGTGTGATGGCTTTGTACGTGGCTGGAAAGAGGCTGACCAGATACCAGCGCCACGGGAGCGCAGCACCATTGAAACAAAAAGCTTTGTGCGTGGTGTGCAGGCAGGCTATCATTTCTTCGGAGAATCAAACGCGTCCTATAGAACGAGGCTAGAGGCAGACAACTATGAAGAACTGCTTCAATGCATCCGTAGAAAGCTGGCAGAGCAAAAAGAAGTGGTCATTGCCTGTGAATGGTGCGATGGATTTCTTGCTGGTTGGAAAGTCTCTCACGCCAACTATGAGAAATACCAGAGGCAGGCCAAAGAACGCATCAGCAGAGAAGACGACGATGAGGACGAAGAATAATGCTGTACTACGTCATTGCGATGGAGTCATTTCTCTATGCCAACCGGCCTGAGCGGCTTCAGGGGGTGAGTACCTGGATGCTGTATCAGAGCAGCGTTTACTACTATAACACCAATGATGGTTGGTACCTGCATACCAGGAAAGAGGTCACAAAGATAGGAAGTGAGCCTGAGAATAGTGACCCATTTGTAAAGATGCTTGGCTATGTAGAACAGTGGCGGCGCGATAAAGAGATGGCAAAAAGAGACAGCGCCATCTCGCTTGAGATACAACGCAGAGAGGAAAAAACAATTGGAAACAAGTCGCCTTGAAATAATTACCTATGAGCACCGGTTGCCAGAGGAAATCTTGAAGCACTATGGTGTTCCTGCAAAGCTGATTGCGCAGAGTGCGTTCTTTAGCATCTTTGCGCTGGAGACGCACGAGACAAACGATGAAGATAGCGGTGTCGATCTTATGCAGCGTTTGCTTGAAGAGAAACATATCGTGGAGTATGCATGGTCAAGACCTGTGAACATACCAAGCATGACCGGAACAGAGTTCAAAGCGCACCTAGAGAAACTGTTGAAGGAAAACCCATGCAAGAAATAAGAGATTTACACGCGCTCATCCTGGCTATTCAGGGAGCAACGAATGAGCTTGATCGTCTTCAATTTCAGGCGCTAGCTCTTTGCTCCGAAGCAGGTGAGGCTGGTAATGTTGTGAAAAAACTTGTCTATTATCCGTTGCCAGAGTGTGAAAAAGCAGAAAAGTTTCAACATCTTCAAGATGAGCTCTGCGACGTATTATATCATCTCACGGCTCTCGCAATAGAGTCAGGGATCACACTTGAAGAGCTCATAGTCAGTACCATTTGCAAGCATACGCAATCGCTAGAAAAAATAAAGAGGAAAAAAGAATGAAACAACTTTATATTGTGACGCGTGCTCACAATCAGGACTACATCTCAGCGACCGCATACCTGACGGAAGCCGAAGACCGACAGGGCGCAATTATTAATTGTATGCAGTACGAAGACCTGGGTATTGACGAAGAGGAAAAGTACGAAGCAGAGTTGATACGGCTGCGTGCTCTTTCTCTTTACGAATTAGAACAGGATGATCGTCACAACGGCAACGTGTGGGCGGCGCAACTCTTTGAGATGCCAACTTTCACTGAGAATAATGACGTTGTGCTCATTGCAAATTTAGATACGGATTAAGCGATGACCACGAATCAAATAGCTACGCTCTTCTTCAAGAAGAAACCCAATGGCGGTGGCCTGACAATCCGGCAAACCTTCTGGCTGTACGAGGCATACTGTAAAGAGCATGGGCAACGAGTCCGTGATATCTTTTACTCTCGGCACAAACTGGTATGCCAGGGAGAAATTGATGGTCGGGCCTGGGGCATGATTGTACAACGCATTACGCTTCCTGAGCATCGCCGCTTTAATGGATGCGGAAAGCTATTCTGGAAATAAGGGAAAAAATTATGGAAGAAATACTAGCAAGGCTCTCAAAAGAACGCACACGCGTCGCAAAAGAGATTGAAGCGCTCGATAGCATCATCTATCCGCGAGAGCAGGAACTTGGTGAGCGCGCAATGCGAGCAAGGTTGACTCTCTACGGCGGTGGTAGAATTCAGTTGGAGAAACACGCAGAGTACCTGCAAGAGCTTCTCGATACTGATTTGGCACTCTGGACGCTTATACAATTGTATAAGCGTACCCGTTTATACACGGCAAGTCAATGCTTTGAAAACGCGGCTATCGGAATTACCAACTATCTTCAGTTTCGTACTGAAGAGGATCAGGATCGCATCCTGTATCTTGGACAGGAGTATCTAGTATGAAAGTAATGCTCTATGAACTACGACCTGGGGCCATCTTTGTGACAGAGGATGGCGTCTACGCAGTCAAATCAGAATATCGTTATAACAACACCAACCCACAATTCCAATGCATACTACTGGAAAGCGGAGAATACGCCCATTTCCCTGCTGGCAATAAGACGCTGGTGGAAGAAGTGGAGTTAACTAAGATACAAGAAGAAAATGAAAAAGTAGTAAGCAATGCATTGGCAGAATTCAACGAAGCATGGAGAGCTTGCGAAGCAGCCGCGTATAGTCATTCTTCAGAGCAGTTTCGCCTGTGCATGAAACGCCTGGATGCGGTGGATCGTTGGTTCAAACAGCGCGATATCCGCGTCTATTATGATCAAAATAAAGCGGAGCATTTTCTCTCTGGATCGGAATAATACGGTAACAGCATAGAAATGAGAGACGCTTACGGGCGTCTCTTTTTATGCCCATTCTATGCCTTCGCTTTGGTGTTCCCAGGCTTGACACACGATAGCATACTCTTCGTCGTAGTCGGCAGAGCGTGGATCACGCAACCTTCCGCCAGGATACGGGCTTCCTTCTCTGATTTCTTTTACGAGACAGAGTAAACACAAATCTACACGGTAGGGCGTTGCGACCACAGGACAGGAGTCCTTGTGGCACTCTCTACAGGAGAATGTATTGTTGTAGAGGGTGCAGGCGCGTAGGAACGTCCAGGCGTCTTTTCGCTGAACAAGCTCGCGTAAGATCGGGTGTTGTGCAATTTCTTTTGGTGTCATGTCAGTATAGTACACTTCTTTTCTGTAATATTCAACACGTTTTGTGCGTTAGATAGATGGGGGAAAAGGTAGCACGACTCCTATCTTTTCTCTCTTCTTTTAAAGCGATAGGAAACGCTATTGTAGTGAGCGGCTGATGGATGTACTATAAAGAAGCTAAGCGATCTCTCTGTTGTTTCGGCACAATGAGGAGGGTATACTGGTACTGTCTACCGGTGCAAACGAAGGACAGGAAAAGAGAGGATACTCACTCAAAAGTATCCTCTCTTTTTTGCGCTATTGCAAGGCTTGAATTTGAACAGTCCAAGGAATACCGGAGATTATTTTGAGATATACTTGGCCTGACTGATGCTCTTCAGAAACTCCATTGGTTGTTTGACCGTCTTTACAATCTGCACTTACAGGATCATCGATCAAAGAATTATCGGAACCGTAAACAGTCACATAAAAAAGACCTCCAATACCCATTCCATCACTAGCGGTACAGGTATAACTAATCTTCCAATCATCGGGAGCAGAAAAGATAGCTGTATTTTGATTGCCATCCCCACTAAATGACTGTATTGTTTTCCAGGTTGGCACAGGTGTTGGCGTAGCCGTTGGAGGGATAGCAGTGGGCTTTTCCGTTGGCGCTGGCGTTGTTTGCTGCTGAGAAGTTGCAGCAGGGGTATCGGTAATAACCGCAGCAGGAGACTTACCACCTGAGCTGTTGACTACGTTTACACAAATGCACAGCGACAATGGAAGGATGATACACGCCGCGATAATGCCAATTTTTCCAGCTCTACTCTGGCGTTTCCAGAAGTTTTGCTTTGGTTGTGGCGCGGGTTGAAACGGTTGACCGCCATAGGGCGGTGGTGGCGGATAATTTTGCATACAAAAGCTCCTTTATCTACCATGACGAATTGCTCTGCTTTTTTGTAACGAGCATATAAAAAAGCAGGAACGCCATTGTTCCTGCCCCTCACTTTTGAAAGAAAACTACTTCTTTCTCTTCTGCTTTTTTGACGATTTCAACGAGATTTTGAGAGGGTGTTTTTTACTACTTGACGCAGTGAAAAACTTGTTGGCAAAGATTGCCATTGTGGGTACTCCTTGTAAGAAGACTTCTTGACGAACTTCGTCTCTTTATTTTAACATAAAGGAGAGCGTTCTCTCTTACGTTTTCCAAGAACTCTTCTCCAAACGCGCCACAAATTCCTCAGTCGCCTTTCCCTGTACAGAGACCTCCAGCCCTGAACGCCTGATGGTGATCTCCTTGTGTAACTTGAGAATAAGAATGAAGCGCGCAATATTTCCTTCTAGTGCCCAGGCGTGCGCTTCGCTTTCACAGACGATGATGGTGTCGATTGGAGTGAGCCGACCGTTGGGACGTGGAAGATTACCAGCAGGAGGTGACGGCTTGTAGGAAGCCAGGGAGACAGGATCAATCTCCCATTCACCCTTTCTCTTGGTGGCTTGAATGCGGCCAGTTTCGCAGAGACGGCAGAGATGAGATTTCGTGTAGCCACTGACTACAATTGCTTCGTGTGTATTCATGAGGATAGTATAAAGCAGGGGATGGCGACAATCTTTCTGAATATACAGTGAAAAAAGGCTTGACGGAACGGTGCGATTGAGGCACAATTAGGGTAGAAAATATTTCAAGGAGAAAAGAAAATGATAGACGAAAAATACACCATTCATAACGACGCACAGGGAATTACCTATATTCTGAATTCAGACGGTACCCCGATGAACCAGGAAGACGCAGATATCATCATTGTTGGGCTCTGGTTTGATGGCCTGATCTGTGCCAACGAGCTTCCAGTTCACCTGCGAGCCGAGTTTGCCCCTGAGTACAGCGAAGAATTTATTGCAGCGCTGCCTATTCTCTGGCGGAATGTGTAATGCAAACATTTTTGCCCTATGCAAGCTTTACGGAGTCTGCTCATTGCCTGGACTCGAAACGACTTGGGAAGCAACGTGTTGAGGGAATGCAAATTTTAAACACGCTTACAGGCAAGAGTACAGGGTGGCAACATCATCCTGCGGTCAAGATGTGGAAAGGGTACGAGGAAGCGCTCAGCCAGTATGTCAATGCGATGATAAAAGAGTGGATAAGCAAAGAGCGGTATAAGAATACGATGGTGCTCTATCCAGAAATTACTAAGTATACACTCCCGCCCTGGTTGGGAAATTACTATTTTCACGCTTCACATCAGTCCAACTTATTGCGTAAAAATCCAGAGTGGTACGGGCAATATGGCTGGGGGGTTGACCCAAATCTTCCCTACGTTTGGCCGTCTTCTGAAAATACTTGACTGTTTTGAGAGCACGTGCTAGAATAATAACGTTGTAGTGTTTCGGTGAACACAAGGAAAAGCGAGATATTCGGGGTACGGTATCTCGCTTTTCTGTTATCTTAAAATTTAATAGTAAACAAAAGAAAGGGAATAGCTATGCGATACAGCATAAAATATACCAATAACACTCAGGGGAAGTTAACATCATATTGCATTTGTCTAGTTGAGTCGGATGACTACTTTAAAGTCATGTGTCTTTCGACAACTGGCGTCATGGCAACGCCAGCAGTTACGAGCCAGGAAGACGGAACGTATATCTCAGTATTCGTGTTTGGCCGTTACGAAAGAGTTCATGTGCTCTACGAGGCAAGAGATTTCACGTGTACCCTTCGGTTAGATGGCCTTACTCCTGTCGTTGAGTCTAAGACGGATGATGCTCAGGTTGATATTCAAGAAGCAGTTTTTCCCTTTACGCTGGGATACCAAGTTTCTTCTGAAAATGCTTGACTGCTACGGCAGGGGCGTGCTAGAATAAGCGAGTCATACCGCATTGCCTAAAGAGAGACGCCACAGCATAGCGTCTCTCTTTTTTGTTGCACTACGCACTAAACTTCCAAATGATTTGATGCAAGTTATCGTCTGCGGTATAGATCCAGAGAAAAGAATGCTCGCTGGTTGGCACAATGTAAACTTGCTGTCCGGCCTGCTGTATCGAAGGTGCCATTGTTCCTCCAAGACCTGACGAGTCAATGCCAGGAAGCCCCAATTGCTCAGAAAAACTATCTCCATTCGTATTTTGCAACGCAAACTGCATCCCTCCAACATTTGCAGAAGAATTTGAGATATTTTCTATATGCTCATTCAGAAGAAGAAAATGCTGATTGGCAGTAACGGATGGAAATATTTGATCGTGTTGCGGAATGGTTGCCGGATCAATTATTTTTACTGATTCGAGCGATATCTTCCAAGGGATCATAATAATTGGCTTTCCGACAGTGCCATAAAAGACAACTTGCGGCGTTGCAGTGGGCGCTATTTTGGTAGCGGCGCTATTAGAAGGAGCGGCTGAACCGCAAGCTGACAAAAATAACAGCATAAACAAAAAGAAAGATTTTTTCATAAAATTCCTCCAAAAATAAAAGCACCTTGATCAAAATTCAAGGTGCTTTTATTGCCTTTAGAATTGGAGCGTTATTTATTCTTTCTCCAATTTTTAATGATCTCGTTGGTAATCCAAGTACCAACAATGCCACCAATTGTGGTGCCGATTATTCGGGCGAAAAGTTCCATTGGCTTTTATCCTTTCTGAAAATTTTCGACCTTGTGATAATCTGGAGCATATCACGTCTGTCAAGCTTAACTTTTCGCTTGCTCTCTATTGGCAATCTCTGTTTTAATTCCTTCTATTGTTTCTGCAAGAGTTTCAAAAACAATATGCCTGCCAATGAAGGGAACTTGTTGATGATATCCATGCGTTACCAGCTCCATTGGTAAATCAGTATCTTTATTGATCATCTCTTTTAATTCTTCAGTAGAGAAATCAACTAGGTGCTTGTCGCCGCGCCATAGTTCAAAAACAGGCGTGGGCTCGCACTCTATTAAGAAATCCACATCGTTCCAACTTTTGTTGCAATCTTGGCAAAGTTCTCTCGAAGAGAAAATCCTATCAAGAGATAGTAGTCCATGCTCGTAAGCGCCGATAATCTTGGTATCGCAACATTTTTTTGTCCCATCTCCGTAAGACCAAAATGGGTTGGGATGTTTTGTATCTACACCTATATGAATTATGCCTTCGTGCTTTATATAGCAAAGTCTCTTCATTTTGCTTCCTCCAAATTTAGATCGCTTTTATTGATCGAAGTGATTGGTTTTAAATGGTCAACATTAATTCTCTCAATTAGTTGAGAGAGCGTTTCTTCAGGAAGCATCTTATGTATCTCTACGCTATGAGCGCCATTTGGGATATTTCCTTCAAGATATCTTTTTAGAACGGATAGTTCTATGGCTAAGACTGCCTTGTCATCAACTATTCCAGAGGTTAAAAAATTCGCTTTGTCGTGGCTTTGACCACCACAGATGTTACCATTTTTATCGCGAAAAAACAGGGCGTACTCATTTATCATGAGCGACTCCTTCTAAAACAGACTAGGTTCTACAATGATGCTCCTGCATTCTAACTCGTTGACGGCAGATGCAGAAGCCCCAAAATATTTTTGGCTATCGAACATATGTTCCGGCTGGCCTTTGACCTTGCCTTCTGAATATGCATAGAAAAACACTTGCGGTGCCAAGTCCATCGTCAAAAGAATGAAAAATCATTCTCCACGTTTTTGACCTCGAATTTCGTTTGATATTTTGGATATTTTGTTTTCTGATATTAGTAAAAAGCAGATCGCTAAAATCATAAGTCCGGCGACAGCGTATTTATCTCTTTTAATACTAGCTTCCCATTGCTGTCCACTGGAAGTCATTAATTGTTGTAGTTGATCACCGGCCTGTTTTAATTCGTTCTTTCTTATTTCAATGTCTTTTCCTATCTCTTCTTTTCTAGCCCTGGTATTTTCGTCTGTGGTTTTGAGAACTCTGAGATAAGCAGCTATTGCTAGAGTTCCACCAATAAGAGCAACAAGAGCAGATAATATGAGTTGGCAAAGGGCAATGATATCAGGCGTGTTCATAATTTTCCCTTTCAATTCAATAAAGTAGCGACCAGTATATCATACATCGGCCTGCGCAGCCATCTTCTGAATATACCAAGAAATAACCCTTGACGGCAAAGAAAGAATGTTCTATAATGGTCGTATAAACCAGTGCCGATTATGGATACAAATCGGAAATAGAAAATTTCAAAGGAAACAAACTTAATGGAAGAAGAAAAGGCGATCACTATCTTTGTCACGGATACCAGTGTTTCAGATCAACTGTATCCTGACGATTTGTATCGCGCTGGAAACGCTGCCAGAAAAGCAAGGGCAAGCAATATCTTTCTCGAATACCATAAAGGACTCACCGAAAACACCCGCAGGCGGCAGAAAAATGATCTGACTCATTTCAGCAATTACCTCTATGCTGTTGGCGTTGGCAGAGCATCAGAAGAACTCTACGAAATTCCTGAAAGTTGGGAAGGTATAAATGATGCCCTGGTTTCTGGCTTTCAGGTCTGGTTGGAAAACAAAGGGTATGCAATGGGATCGATCTGCGTCTACCTCACCACGATCAAGAAGTATTGTAACCTTGTTGAACAGGCCGGACTCCTTTCTCTCGAAGAATTACATCTCATTCAATTGGTGCGAGGCAAAAGTGGAAAGCTCGCAGTAAATCGTGATCATGAGCGAATCGCTGATGGTGTGCCAACACGCATTGGAAATAAAAAAGAAAATGCGGTCGAAATAGAAACGTCAAAAGTTTTTAAAATCAAGAGAGCGACGACGCAGCCGAAGAAACAAAGTAAGGAACAGCAGGAATTAATGGCCGCGAGAGATGCCTTACTTACGGGATTGCTTTTTGAGCATGCATTACGCTGTGGCGAAGTTGCCAATCTTAATATTGAAGATTTTTCCCTTCAGACCGGCAATGTGCATATCTATCATGAAAAGACAAATCTTCACGATAAACAAAAACTTAAAAAGCATACGCGTATTGCGGCTGAGAATTATATAGGAATGCTCAAGGAAGGCGTCGCTGGAATACCAAGAACGGCAGGGCCACTTTTCCTGGGCTACGAAAACAAACGCATTACGAGACGCGCTATCAATGCCCGTGTTCGTACTCTTGGAGAAACAATTGGGGTAAAAAATCTCTCACCTCACGATGCCAGACACTTTTGGGTCTATGACGCACTCAAAAATGGCACGCCGCTTGATAAAGTGCAAAGTGGTGGAGGCTGGAAAACTCCGCACATGCCCCTTTACTATGCAAAGCGCGGCTCTATCGCAAACGATGGGGTTATTATTAGCGAGGAAGATGACGAATGATACAAACTACTATTGGCAAAGCAATGGAAACATTCGAGGAGGAGCAATGCCTCTATGTCTACAGAGATGAAGATACTATCTTCTATGTTGGGCGCTCTATTCATCCTTATACCAGACTACTTGAACACCTGGGAAAAGGCGCTCGCCTTCCCTGGCCCGACAGGGTTGGTCAAATTATTCTTGACAATATGCCAGAATCTCTTAATTGGACGATGGAGATATGGGAACTTAAAGAATTAATTACGGCAAAAGAGTATGAGCAAATAGCAATGCACGATGTTTTTATCCAAACATGCGAGGAAGAGCTTATCTATCGTCTTGGGCCTTGCTTAAACGCGATAGTGAATAAAAATGGGTCACACTTGCCAGAAAGATACAATAAAAGACCCATTGCAAACGAAGGTGTCAAACTTAATCGAAAGAAAACTTTGTAGTCCAATGGCTACAGGAAGGAAAAACAATGAACCCGAAAATTGAGCGGTCGCGCAACTATATTCTAAGCAACACCAAATATATCATCGATGAAGATACCTTTCAGGTACTTGATGAAGAGCAGATCGCCTGGATTGCTCATGTGACGACAACACATTTTCAAGAAATTGGTAAACCTGAACAAAGCTATTATATCCTGGTTTTTGTGAGTCAACATATCGTTTTAAACGATGAAGCACTCGCGCAGCTAGGAACCTATATTACGAACATCAAAAGTAAGTAGTTCAATAGCTACAAGAAAGAACACAAAGCATGGTTAATTATCAGCAAGACAAAAATGTTGAAGCGTCTATTGATCGCGGCATCGATGAGCAAGATATTCATCGTTTTACGTCGATCACGCTCTGTCCACGTCACCTTGAATATCGCAAAGATGTGCTGCGCGAACCTATCGTTGCAAAACATCCAACATCGTCATGGTGCCAGGATTGCTTAGACGCGGAAGCCGCTAACGAAAAAGGAGAAGCATAACATGGCAAGTATTATCATCTACAAAGAAGACGGTCACCCGACTTACACAGAGTTTCTACAACTCTTGGCAACCTGCTCAACAGAAGTGGAGCATCTTCATAATACTCCTGAGAGCATTACGCTTACGCTGGATGGTGAGGACAGTGGGTTTGAAGACGTGCGCAACCTCTTTACAGCCTATCGCCTGGGCGGCGACGAAGCCTGCGACTATTGTGGGCAAGCAATGCCTGATGGTTATTGTCCAGAGCAGCAACGACATGAGGATCTTGATCGATGGCCCGATCAGTGGAGGTAAACATGGCAGCACCAGACAACGAACAGTATCACTACAAATATTACGTCAAGTTTTACACGCTTCGTGCATGGTATTGCAAATACAGAGGAGAAAGTAAATTCCTCTTCAACGCTGCCATTCGTGAGCTGAAAACTAAAGGTTACGAGCGCGTCACCTCTTATATGGATAGAGCCATTTATCCTTCTGGCACCTGGGCGAGAGAACAGCGCGATGTATAACGGAAAAAATAAAGACGCGGTCAACGAGCGACGCAGAGCAGCTACTCAGAAGCGGCGTGAAGACGAAGCTCGAAATCGTAGAGTCGAAATCAACCATATTCCTGACTATACCTTCCCACCGCAAGCTGAGATCGACCGCCAAAATAAAATAATGAAAGATATCGCAGCGATGGAACGACTTCACGCTATGAAAGCAGAAGTTGAGAAAATGAAGCTCAAACAAGAGGTCAAACAGGAAGTAGCAAAGCAGGTGCATCAAAGTAGCCACGTTTGCTGGCTTGATGAACAGACGTGGTGGGCGCGTGTTGCGCTCTTTGACGCCAGCAACTACCTTATTCAAACCCTTGAGGGTGCGCATAGATCAGAAAAAGAGGCAGAAGCCTGGGCAGTGGCAACCGAGAGGATATTCGTCAATGTCTGGATCGTAAAAAACGTATAGGCAAATGGCTACAAGAAGGAAAGAAACGCATGACCACAAAAGAACGATTACAAGCCTTGCTGCCAGAGGGTAGCACCATTTTTACCGTGATTAAACAAAAGGACGTGTCCGGTGATCGGCTCGTAGATGCCTACACCTTTACCTGCAAAGATGGCGCGGTCACTTCGCACTGGCTCAACAAACAGATGCGCCAACTAGGCTTAGCAACTCTGAGCAATGATGAGCGCATTGAGCTTGGTGGCACCGGCTATAACGCAGCGCAAGAAGTTGCGGAACGCCTGGGCACATTCTTGTATAACAACCGCGTCGCATTTAGCTACGGCTTACTCTAAGAAAGGAAGAAAAGCGTGTCTTATAACATTCATGGTCATCTTTCTGGAGTGCCTCGTGGGCACTTTTGCACACAGTGTGGCGTACGCAACAACGAAAGCGAGATTGAGTATAGCATGCGTTGCTCTTATTATGATGGCTTTCTTCGAAGGAAACCAACGATGAGACGCTATCACGTTGATGCAGAGACACATTTATGCGAAGGTTGTAGTGTAAAAGAAAGACATCCGGTATTCTTCTCCTCTAGTACGGGAATGCCACAGAAAGCTGAGTAAAGATGTACACGCAAGAAGAGATAAATCAAATTATGGCGTATTACGAAGGCTCCGCTGGCATTGGTTTAGAAGAGCTGGATACTATGAGCGAGAGCGAATACAAGCATGTGATTGGCATGCGTGGCTTAGCTCACGGCCTGATGGAGAAAGACCCCTACATCAACGATGAGTACAAAGACGACGTGTTTTCAGCAACACCTGTCACCTCACGACTTGCAGTGAAGTTGACCTTTAGCGGCGCGCTCTTAATTCGCGTCGATGAAAACTATCAGCAAGTCGGTAAGCAAATCGAATCCAATTGGAAGCCACTTACCCACACGCTACTAGAAACAATTCCAGATGGCAAGACCAGCGATGGCTCAAGCGTCTGGCTGCTTCCGAAAGATCTATGGCTTTCAGCACTCCCTGAAGAGACGCCTATGAAAAGGGAACCAAAACAAGGGATCTTTGCGAGAATGAAGAAAGCGATCTTGAAATGAAACTCCATGTGTTAGCTATACAGGGCTATCTTGATAACCACTTTGAATTTCATGCTGACTTCTATATGGCAGAGGAAACGCAGGATGCGGTAGACTTGGCAACGGCTGCATTCCTACGACAACATCCTGGGAGCCGCAATATCGCTACCTCTAGCTATTCGCTCGAAGATGGCCTGACACTAGAAGCCCCTGATGGGAAGCTTTACACACTACGCATCAAGGAGAAGAAATGATGGACTTTTCGCCACAAACAAAAAGAGATCAGCTAGCAAAGAGCAGAGTGTTTCGCTTGCGTTATTATTGCCAGCACTGCGGCATTCGTGATGGTGATCCGTTTACCATCTATGATGAGACTGAGAACGGAACTGGCATGCTTACCGCATATGCCGTCATCTTTGATTTTTGCCACCTCTGCCAAAGATGTTTTGAAGAGCAAGACCACGAAACCGTCTACGACTTTCAAACGGGAAAACCTCTCTAGCTCTTCTGAAAATACATTGAAGAAAGCGTTTGATGGAGCTATTTCTAAGTATAGCTCCATTTTTTACAACACTGGGTAATTTGTGCGAGTTTTGACTTTTCAGCGCTCGCACATCCAGGTATGCTACAAGAAAGAAAGGAAAACCGTGGACACTGAGGAAATGAGCGAAATACTGAAAACCAGCGAGCGATTCAAACAATCGCATAAATTCCTCCTGCCAGTGCGCGGGAAAGATGGCGAGAAAACACAGAGCGCATTCTTTTTGCGACATGTGACAAGCCTTCATAATGGTACCGTTTGTGTAGCCGTCGAGGACTGCGGCACACATAATATCTACATCAAAGAGTTTGAGCCAGAACGGTTTGAAGCTTTGATTGGCAAAGACTTTCGTGCAATGTACGTGAACGATCTACTTGAGGAGAAAGAACATGATACTTAGCTTTACCGCAGACGAACTGCTTTCACACAAAATCGTTCCTGATGATCACGAGGAAGGCGCACTGATCGTGATCTACGACGAGGACTCGCGCATTATTCATGTGGAGAGTGTAGACAACTTCTTTGTTGAATATCTTGAGCGAGAACTCACGGCAACGGATAGCGAGCTTTCTGAACTCTTTGTCAAGTACTACCCACAGTCTACGAAATGGAAGATTGTTGGTTACGGTCTGGAAGACTGCATTGAGCAAATGCTCTTGCACCCTGACTCTACGCTTGATGATGTTGCCGAAGAGGTTGTTATTCCACGGCGTTCCGTTTGGCCGCAAGAGGGTTTGAGACCTCTTGTTGAAAATCGTTGGCGCGAAACTATGGCACGCTCACCTGAGACGCTCGGCATTGTGCGAGATTTCGCGAAGCGTACTCTTGGCAAGATCAGTGACCGCTATGAAGTAAGCCAATGCTACGGCATCAATACACAAGGGGTGTTCACCTCTTACTATTGGTTTTCCGATAATACTATTGATGGCTTTTGGTACAGCTACATGCTTCCAAACGTGGAAATAGAACCTTCGGAACTAGAGGTGTTTGATGAGCGCTGTATGCTGCACATTTCAGAACATGATGGTGGACACGCTCCTGCCGACGAAGAGGGGCGCTGTCAAAATGAGGCCGTGATCTGGATACGCGATGAAAACGACCTCTTTGTCCCGTTTGCGCTTTGCCAGGATCATTGGGATTGGCACTATCCGACACCCGCACATGATTATATCGTTGAAGGCGTCACCAGTAAATTTGTTGGCGACCTCTCGCAAGAGCATCTTGTGCTCACAATGACTGACGCATGAACATCCATGTAGAGGATCAGAGTTATCCTATACTGTTTCATCAGAACCGCATAGAAACGTTTTTACGAGCGCATAGCGAGAAAGATACGGAAATTGCTCTCTCAATCACGGTCACACACCATAATGAACATTTCTGGAACGTCTTACGGCTTCCTGATGGCGAACACTATAAGAAACACATTTCTCTCTATACCAACTGGATTATAGAAGACTATTATTGGAAGCGATTTCAGGCAGCGCATACCATGCCACATTGGTTGCTACTCTTCCTGTTTTCGCTGCTGCGCATGGGTGGTTTTTATCGCCAGCCGATGCCACTTGTTCAGACAAAAGAACGTAAACGCGTGAGCAGGTATCTTAATCGAGTGCTTCTGCATGAACTACGTCACTACCTAGATCACGTGCAAGGTATACCAACAACTGAATCGCGAGCTGAAGCGTTTGAAGAAAAACATCAACATACGATTCTTGTAGAGTTAGAATAAAAGGAGAAAAATGATGGAAGAAAAAGAAATTTGTATCGCATTTTTAGAACGCGAGAGCGCACAAGTACAGGCAGATCTGGATGGCACGATGCTTCTCTTGGCGAGTGCGGAACGTTCACGCTTTAATCAGAGCGCCTGGACAGCGGAAGCCTGGGCAAAAGGAGTCGATGCGCAGTTGGCTCCCCTCTATGCAGAGCGTAATGTCCTTGCCAGTGCCCTTGTTCATCTCAAGGCAACACTTGCTCATCTCAAGGGAGAAAAAGCGTAATGCGGCTCTTTACGGTGCGCGATTTTTTCGAAAACGATCTCATTGATCGCAAGAACATCAGTGCAGGTATGTGTCTCATCTACGAACATGCAAAGCTGCGCTTTTTGAGTGCATCGGAAGATGTCTGGGAAAGTCTTTTCGAAACGCTTCGCGACAACTCAGACTGGAGTTACGACTGGGAAGTTGCCATCTTTCCAAAGGATGAAGCAGCACTTCTCATGGGGCTCGAAGATATCGAGACACTTGAAACAATCGAGGCCGCATATGAGCGGCACTACAAGAGGTAACGAGAGGAGAATTAATTATTTTTTATTTTCTTTTTCTGAGAGACAAATAAAAAATAATTAATTCCATTGAGAAAAAGATGAAAGAAACAAAGAGCAGTCTACGTGAGGCGCGCTTGGCAAAGAATGTTTCTCTGAGCGAGATGGCAAAACGTATGGGTGTCTCCAAAGGACATCTTTCTGGTATTGAGAACGGGCACAAACCGGTAACGGAGAAAGTTGTCCGGCAGTACGAGATCATTCTCGAAGCAACGCTTCCGGCTCCCAAAGAAACCGTTCCTTTCTATGATCTGCAAACACGCAAAGATATGCTTGCAGCTATTACGGTTTACCGTGAGCGGCTAGAGGTAAAGCTTGATGGTGTGCTGACAGCAGAAGAAGCGGTTGCTGCCGAGCGCAGAGCGCTGGAGCTACGTATTAGTAACCTGCTCATTGTAGAGGACAGTTTGCTATGATTGACTTACGTGCAGCGCGGCTAGCCGCAAAGATTTCCCTCACCGAGATGGCGCGGCGCATAGGATTTACCAAAGGCTATCTTTCTGGTATCGAGAACGGCAAAGAAACGCCTTCGGAGAAAGTGCTCAGGGGCTACGAGCAGGTGCTAGGCGTTGAACTGGAGTCGTTTACCACCTCAAGAGAGCCAAAGAGTGTACTCTATTATGGGCGCGCCAAAGGCGATATCCTGTGTGGCGTACAATTGCAACGAGAAGCTCTGGAAAAAGAACTGCGCGAAGTGATGGAAACCATGCGTGATCTTCCTGAGCAGCCGCATCGCACTATCTTACTGCGCACTCTTGAACAAACGCAAGACCATTTGACACAACGCATTATTGATTTAACCAGTATTGAAAGTACACTTGATTTCTGAAAATACACAGCGAAAACGCTTGACGCTTTCTTCCAAATGAGGTATCATTCCTGTATAAGAAATAAACGAAAACAAAATTCAAGGAGAAAAAAGATGACCAGAGTTATTCGAACGCCAGAAGAGATCACTGTATTGATAGAAAACAATGACCGTGGATGTCAAAAATTTGCGTATCGCCTTGGAAATTCTCTCTATCAACTGCGTTCCGCAACCACGGGTGCCGATGGACAGGTTGACCTTGTCTTAACAGAACTTTCGATGCGCGTCGCAGTTGTAACCGTTCCACAGGAAGTCTACAGTGCCGTGTTCGAACAAGAGTTTCAAGCACAGTACAGCCGAGCACGTTAATCTCTTCTGAAAATACAAAGAAGAAAGTATTGATAAAAGACAAGATGCGGGGTATACTTCGGTATATCCCATTTTTTATGCGAAAGCGAGAAAAACAATGAAATATTTTCTCATTCTGGTGGAGCGAGAGCTCTCCGGCACAAAAGAAATTAATATCTACCATGCACATCACGAAAGTAAGGAACTTGCAGAGAGATACTTGATGCACACGCTGCTACACGCAGGCGAGGCTTCGAGGATCATCTTCTCACGAGAGCTTCCTGTGGCAAACGAAGGTAGTTATGGCTATGCGCTGCTAGCGCATTTTGAACGATAAGAAAGGAAATTGCTATGTATCGATCAACATTCAATATGTCAGAAACAAATCGTATGCTCAAAGCAAATGAGTATGGATGTCAAAGTTTTACGTTTTGGCTTCGCGACCAGGAACCTGAGCCAAAGGAAAACCCACTCGATTTTACCGAAGAAGTGTGTTACAAAGAGCGCTATTATCAACTTTGCGTCGTAACTCCACTTGAAAATGAGCAAGTGGAGCTGTCGCTCTTCGATGTTAAAAGCAAAACACCCGTGACCAGGATTGTTTCTAAAACAACCTATCTTCGCGTTTTTGCTGAAGATTTTTATGAAAAATGCGAAAATGTCGAGCGCAAAAGGCAGGGATTGTAGTATGCGACGCGATTTACACGCTCAAAAAATCAATTACATGCTGAGCACAACGCCACATCTACGTGCTCAACTCTTCACCTTTCAATGCAAAGGCGCGCTTTACTGTGGCTATCTGGAGCATATACTCTTCGAATCCAACGCAACGTACAGTATCGCTTTTCAGCAAGCAGACGGTGGAAGTTGTGTTTTGGATGGTATTGATACCGAAGAGTTTGATCAGGTAATTCTCGCAAAGATCGAGGCCAATCTCACACTTGGTGATCGGTTCAAACGCCTCCTTCGCGATATTGGAGATTAAAGTGAAGAGAATCTTCCCCTGAAAAGGTTGGTATCTCTACCAACGACATCGTGATGGCACACTTTTTCCGCCAGAGGGGCCGTATAGCAAAAAGCATGTTGCTGCAAAATTGGAGTTTAATATCAGTATGCTCAAGTATAATGGTCATTGGGTAAAGCATCATTGGCGCAAACCGGAAGGCGAAACCACTGCTGCTGAAGAACCTCTTTAATAAGGATTTTTATGGAACATCATATCATTTTTCATTTTGACCGCGTACAAAATAGCACCTATCGTGAAAAAGCAGAAGATTTTTTACGCAACCGCTTACATCTGGATCAGGTGGATACATATCATATCTATCGTCTCAACGCAGAAGAGTACGAAGTCATTCGCGCCTACGAACAAGAGGCGGGAAAATATCACAGCGATCCAGGCGTTTGCCAGATCATGTTTGACCGCGAATCTGAGGGGAGAATCTCTTCAGTGATGCACTTCTTGGTGTCAGCAAGCGAAATCACCTTTGGAGAGCACTCTTTGCACTTTATAAAAAGTGAGGCCGAAGAATACTTCTTTGAATGCGCAGATTGTGGCGAGGAATTCAATTTTACTGTTCAAGCAAAACAAGACTGGAGATAATACAATGGCAAAACTTCCAACACAACAGTATCATCCAGCATTTCGACAACGCCTGAAAGCGCTGGTACAACGATGATCCACATGCTTCAACCAAAAGACGTACTAGAGGGCAGCTATGAACGCTTCTATGCTACTAAGACAAGTGGCACCTGGATTAAGAAGTTACTTACACAAGAAGATGTGGACAGCGTTGATGAGACCTCATTCTTTGATTTGGAGGGCAGAGAACATCAGGTTGTCATTGGCCGCTGTATCTGTAGGGGTGTAAACGGAGAGCGCTGGTCATCTTCGCTTGCCTCAGTAGAACGTGATCGCTACGCAGTCGGAGAGCCAGATGCGCAGGGGTATCAACTGCATTATATGGTGCGCCCCAATCCTGTCCTCTGTTTCGCCATTCCTCATCGGTTTGGACTTATCGGAGAAAAAGGGATCTGGCTTTGTAAGGAGAGAGGTTTTATCACCTGGAATGGCAAACAAGGCAAAGAGCTGGATATGCGCGTCATTGAGTACGACATCTTTGAGAGCACCTATACCCGCTCATGATGGCTCGAAGATATCATCATCCAGATTGTGAGGCTGTTCAACACGTAAGAATGAGGTAAGAAATGCGGCAAGAAGGAAAAAGACAATGGTCACACCAACGCTGAGCAGATACGCCAGGAGTTGTGTGGCGTTATTTCCTTCTGCAAGAAACTGCAAGAGCGTTTCACTATGCGTCTTAGCGTAGAAGACGCTCGGCAGTCCTGTGCATAGGAAGAAAACAACGCCAAGAAGGAACAAAGAGAAGAGGCGCATACGCGCAGTTTTGGACGGTTCTTTTTTCATCTTCTCTTACCTCTGACCAAAGTATACCTGAGATATATGGTGCGCAACTCACATTTTGTGCTGCTTGTGTCACGATCAGGTCACACTTTATTTTTCAGAAAATACCATGAAGATTTTTGACTCTTGAGAAGAAAAACGCTATACTAGGAGAGAGGTATGTACCTACAAATGCTTTTGCATGAGGAGATAGAACGCCTGGAAAATCGGCTTCTGATCCTTGGCGCGGCTGAAGAGCTCTGCAAACAAGAAGTCCCTATTACCAAAAAAGGATGGCAATCTCTTGACGTGATCTGGGCAGAACAAATTGAAAACTGGCACTTAATTGAGAGCTACCGAACGGTTGCTGAACACCTGGAGAAACGCAATTTGGATCTCATTGGGCAGATCATCAATCGTTGGGTGAACACATTGACTGAGATGATCAGCAATGTTAACGCTTTTGAAAATCTGCGCAAGCTTACACCAGATGACCGTGATCGCTATAAAGATACGCTTGAAATGATCCGTTCAACTGAAGTGTTCCTTGCCCATCAACGGCAGTACCTCGATAACATAATTGGGAGGTTAGATGACCAAAAAACTTGATACCTATATCGATTCGATGATTCGTAAAACACTGAGCGAAATGCTGGAGTACGATGGCGCAGACAAGAGTCCTGATGCTATCTTTGCCTTCGCAAAAAACAAGTTGGACTTTCCTGTTTCCCCCGAAGAAACGAAAGCAGCACTCACGCGCATTTTGGCGCGTGCACTGAAAAAGTTTCCAATTCGGGAAGACGCAGATGCGGAAGAGGCCGTTTTGGAGATTCTTTCTAAACGCGGCTACGCAGAGACACTCGCGCTGGTGGATTGGACAAGCTGCGACTATGAAACGCTTGAGGCCGTCCACGAGGCACTTTATTATCATGGTGCCCCAAATTTACTCTACGAATACTAAGGAGAAAACATGAAGAAAGTCTTTTTCCGCTTTGCAGGTGTGCGTGATCGTGGCGATCATCTCTACGCGCAGGCACGCTGGTTTGTTGAAGCCCTGCTGGTGCGTGAAAACTTGCTTGATATTGGTGAGCAATTGGCGGCGCTTGAAGCAAAGCCATACGTGCTCAGCGATCATGGCTACGAACGGGTACGCATCTTTGAAGAAGAGCACAGCATTATACCAGGGCTGCTCTCAGATGTTGACGCGTATCATTGCAAGATTATGTTTGATGACGAGCGCTACGCACGTATGAACGCAGAACTGTTGCGCGTGCTCGAAAACAACATCACGCTCTACCTTGATGGCGAGACGATTACTCTCTTGAATACCGAAGAGGTGGAAGCAGCAATGCTTTATCATTGCAAGCTACTTCCCTCACAAAAACTAATTACCTTTTCGGTGAAAAAGTAAAGGAGTCTGATGGTGGAAAAGCGTATTCATCAGTCAAGCAACGGCTGGTGGTGGGGGAAATTTATTCTGCGCGAAGATTCCCCACCTTCCATTGTCGTCCAGTTTCATGATCACAATCGTGAGCGCTTAGAAGAAGCGATGGATACTTTTGCGGCGCTTTTCACTGAGGCCGCACTGAAAAAACTAGGAGAGGAGAAAAAATAATGGTCTTTGGCGCAATTTGTTTTACCGTTGGCAGCTTTCTTTTGGCTATTGGCGCACTCTGGTGCGTCTATGCAACCGTGTATATGGTTCCGGTCATCGTAAAATATTGTTCTTCGAATAAAGAGTTGTTTGACCGTGTCTATCGAAAACCGACTATCGCCACCAGTCTCGGTATTGCGATTATTGTCCTTGGATTTTATGTCTATCGCTAGGAGTCTGTCATGCTACAACTAGAACAGAAATGCTACTATCTTCTCACGTCTGATGAACTGGATACCCTTATTCAAACGCACTTTGGCAAACCTGATTATTGTTCAATTGCAGCCTACGAATGGAGTAACGATACCGAGCATAGCAATACAGTGCATGCGTCAGAAGTTGCTGTGCAGGGCTCCTATGGGCACCAGGAAATACAAGATTTTCTTGCTGAAGGCAAGAAATGGAAGTCTTCGCCGCATTGGAGTACGTTACTGGCTGAACTTGCCAGACGTGGCGAAGTACCTGAAGGAAATTATCTGATTACTATTGGTTGGTAGGAAAAAGAAAAATGGAACAACGGTACCCGCCAAAAGAGGCAATCGCCTTTTCGGCATTAAAAGAGCAGTACGCCATTGCACCAAGCACCTTTGCGCGCTGGCTGCGGAGAAAAGAGATTACCCCGTATCGCTGGTTGCGCAAAAAGTATGTCCTCCCACAGTGGGTTGAGACCTATCAACAAGAGAAGGGGCAGAAGAGAGTGCGCTCTATTGGCGATAAAATTCGCCTGACGGACGCGGCAAGAGCCCTTTCTCTTTCGCCACAGGCACTTCATGATCATCGTAGACGCGGCAACATCAGTGCCTACCGTATTGGTAAAGGATGGTATGTTGACTTTCAACAGCTTTCTGAGGAGTTGACTCTGCACCGCAAGCGCGGAAGAAAACGCCAATATAATTATCTGGTAGAAGTTGGAGAGAAGCGGTACGCAGTGCGTGCCAGTTCGCCACTTGAGGCAGCGCGCAAATATAGTGACGGTCCCGCAACCGTCTTTCTTTTTATCCCAGGATTGCTCACAAATGGGCAACATTTTGCAAAGGATTTTTAAACAATGGATTGGTATAAAATGGGCGAGGTTTACGGTGAACGCATTCGTAGATTACGCTTGGTCGGGCCTGAAAACACGAAGGCGATGACTGATATGATTATGGCCTTCACTTCTAAAGGGAGTCAACCGGTCGATGACATTCTGACGTTTTCTGATGGCTTCATTAAAGCACTCCAGGCACCGGAGGACACAGGAGAAGAGATTCTCGTCCTGCAAACGTGGGATTTGGTTAATCTTCGGGTGGGGCTCAAAACACTTCTTGGCAAGCCGTATACGGCGTTTGGGCCATATGAAACAAAGACTCTTATTCCAGAATCAGCCCTATACAAAACGCAGAACGAACTGTATACTTATGTGGTTTTTGTATGCGACGGAACTGAGCCGCAAGCACTGCGTAACGCTATTGCGCCCTACGTACGACTTACTGGACGCATGCCACGCATTATCAAAACGAATGCCTATTGGGACGAGGACACAAATCTTTGGAAGTTGCCAAGCTGGAGAAGTGTCGATTGGTTTACTGAATTTTAGAAAAGAGGAAGAACATGCGCATTGATACTGAGGAATGGGAACTTCTTGAGTGTGAGCTACGGAAAATTCCACTGGAGACAATGCGCACCTATCTTCTCACGCACCAGTGGGAATTGCGAAAGCAAAACGATAACCGTTTTGAGCTCTATAGCAGCATCGATGGAATACTGATTATGCTCCCTGTACAACGAAAACTCTCTGATTATTGGTATCGATTTTATGACGCGGTGCGCACCCTTGCGCGCTTTGAACACCTCTGGATGCCCTACATGGTCATCCGCTTAATAGAACAAGGAAAAGAATAATGACACCCTATATTATCTACATTCATAATTCCCAGGCCAGTGAAAAATACAATATGTGGTATACCTATAGTGACGAAAGCCCAAAGGAGGCCGCAAAGGTCGCCTGGAAAGCATTTGACGCGCAAGTGTACGCAGAAGAGCCGGAAGCTTGGAGTATCGTCGTCGCAGAGGCTCCTGCGACAAGCACGCTCTTGCCTCTTGGAAACTTCTCAACTGGATGGCTTCATGTTCTCTGTGAAGCATTCACAGGAGCAGACTTTTGAGTAGGGATACGGTGCTTGCACAAATCAATACGACGCTGCGCACGAACCGGCGTTTTCAGACCTACTACATTTTTGTCCTACTTACGGAGTATAGCTATGCCACCGGTCACTTACAACGTATTCTTTATCGTGATGGCGTGTATCATGTCATTGTGGGCAGCACCCATAACGCAGGATATAGCGTTTTGACCTTTACACGCTTTCACGATTTTTATAGCCAGATAGAGAAACAATTACTCTATTACCAGATGCAGGAAAAGGATACTGATGGTCGAGTTCTTGCTGCCTGACGAAAGCGTGCTGCGTGTGAGCGAAGAAGACGCAGCGTTGATAGAAACATACCCCTGGCGGAGAAATACCAGGGGTGATGTGGTCGCCTCTATTCAAGGTCGTAACGTCTTGCTGCGTAGAGAGATTGCCAAACGTAGCGGCCTGCTGCGCAGAAAGCACTATCATGTGCTGCACCTGGATGACGATCAGCTTAACTGCGAACGCGACAACTTGCTCCTCTCAAAACCACAACATACGCTCAAACGCAAAGGCGTCATTAAACTAAACGCGATTGAATTTCAAACAGATCGTAGTGGTATTTATTTAGATAACGGCAAGAAAGTGCTTCTTGACGCACAAGACTTCGATATCTTTGCGCTGCACCACTGGAATCTGGATAAGCGTGGCTTCGTTTTTCGCAGCGAAGAGTATAGCGGTGTACGTCATGGTGGTGCACGTGCTCTTGGCAACGATAACGGGAATGTCTATTTACATCACGAAGTGGCAGAACACATGAGCGGCAAAGCACTCTGGCTTAATCAGCGTGTGCGTCATATTGATGGCAACAAGCTCAATAACCACCGCGCCAATCTGCGCATTCTCCCTCCTGGCATTCGTCGCCTGGGTGCCAAATACGGCGTCGCACTGCATATTGATGGTGGCACTTTTAGCGGTGGAAGCTACGAGACCTTCGAGGAAGCGGCTTTCGTTTACAATGCTCTTGCGCGCCTGCTATATCAGGAACGTGCCTACCAGCACGACCTTCCTGCCGACTACAACATGACTGTTTCCCCTGGCGTATTTCATCGCCTCAAACGTTTCCTTTCTGAAAATAACTAGAAAAAAGTCTTGACGCGCTTGTGAAAAAAGCCTATACTTCCTAGAGAAAGACAAAGAAAGGTAGGCAAAAACCTATTGAAAAGAGATTGGACGCCGTTAGTTATTATTCTAAGCGCTTTGGTTGTTTGCGCGTTACTTCTTGTGCTGCTGCTCAATGTTCCTGCCAGTGGTGGCGGAACGGTAACACAACCGCAACCTACGCTCTGGCATGTATTGTTTCAACAGCACCCTGCTGCACCAGAAGAGCCGAGTACTGCTCCGCAAGAGCATGTTTCTCCTCCTGAAGAGCCACCGCATACAATGCCAGAAGAGCCGCCAATACACATCTCAGAACCGTAATCGTGGGGGTTGGAGTCCTTTGCTTCAGCCCCTCCTCATATTTTTGTGACACTTCGCAAAATATTCATGAAAACAAAAAATGAAAGGATTCTTATGCTCATTTTTTTGGGAATTCTCGCTGTTATTATTGGCCTCTCAAAGCTTTCCGTAAGTCTGCTTGGAAATAACTTACACGATGACAGTGGAGGCACAAAAAGGGCCGCAAAAGGCTCAACCTATTCGTTTGTTATTCTCGTGTTCGCGGCTATTATCCTTGCGGTGGCTGCACACTAAGGGGCTTCATGCCCCATCCATATTTTTTCTAAGAATGAACAGAAGTAGAGGAAGTTTTATGTTTATTGCCGTTTTCGTGGTACTCTGGACTATTGGATGCGCCTGGAGTATTCGTATCTATCGACAAGATTATGCGCGTCCTGAACATCGCCTGCTACGAGAAACCGCGTGTGCGCTTGCGCTTATCACGATTGGTTGTCTTGGCATGGCCTGGAGGTTCGCATGAATTTTCTTACCTCAACACTCCCAGACGTTCCTGGGAAGGCGTTTCGTATCCTTGGAATGATCATTGAAGAAGGGCCGTATTACAAAGTGAAAGAAAAAGCGCAGCGCAGTGCAGAAAAATTGGGAGCCAATGGACTAATCGATATCAAGCTCCATATGACCGGAGAAGATATCTGGTCAGCAATCCTCATCGGCACCGCCGTCGTGATTTCTGATCCGAACGAACAGCAATATTGCTAGAAAGGAGTATTCTCATGGTTTCTACTTCCCACTCGTTTATCCCAGGAAAAGCAGTTACGCCTATTCGTGTGCTTGCCGGAACGTATCGCTGCGATGCCGTGATCGAAACCCTGGAAAACGAAGCAGGCTCGCTTGGAGCCGATGCCCTTATTGACGTAACACTTACCACTCTTCCTGGTACAATGCACTATTGCTTTGCGACCGCCAACGCGGTACAGTTCATAGAGGAGTAACTATGGAACATCTCGATAGTGCGCTTGACCCAATGGCGCTCGTTGATGCCTACGGCGTTGCTTTTGAAACGATTGATCGCTGGTGCGAAGGTATGCGCCTGCTCTACCCTGACAAAATACTCACCAATCGGGATTTTCTCCTCTATGCGAAGAACACCGGTTGGGAGGCATTACGCAGTGTAGATCTTATTGATTATGCGCAAATGGCCGTGGATTACCGTGATCGGCTCCTGATAGGAGAAAAAGAGCTTGAGCCTGACTTTGGCCTGCTCTACAAAGCAACAGAATATGCGATGCGCAGACACAATCTCTCGCGTGCCAATTTGCTGCACAGAGTTGATGCAAAGCTGCTCAAGATGCTCTTCGAAGAGCCAACCGGCGTTTATACCGGCGAGCCAACAAGAGGAACGATGCTCTGGTTTACAAATCAAGGATTTGTAAAGAATGTTGAGTTAACCGAACACCATTATAGTGTCGAAGTTACCTCTAAAGGGAAGTGGGCGCTCTTCGTCCACCTGTTTTATGCATGAGCGACGCATTCGAACGCGCTCTCCATAAAATACCATACACGCACCGGCTCTTTCGGCCAGGGATGATGGTCTGGATTGATCCACGCATCATCTTTTTGCATCCCTTGTGCCCAGGTATCGGGCGCTATGTATCGGTCACCGTTGGCACCTACCTGCGCTCTGATCTTCCTGATATACAGCGCTGGATCGAGCAAGAGGAACGCGCTGATCCACACGAAAAGCATGTACCTGTGATCATTGATGGGCATATCTGGTTAATCGAAGAGGACTACGTTTTTGCAAAGAAAGGAGAAGGAACATGAACAAGAAAATGCTTGTGGCTGTGGTCACTTTGTATGCACTCGCATCCGGCATCTACATCGGCCAGAAAGTTTCACGCTAGTTCAGAAAATAAATAGAAGAAACTCTTGACAGGGAGCGAAGGTTTCTGCTATAGTAGTGATGAGCCGAACGTACACAGTCGGCTCCTGTAACCATTGTTTTACACACAAAGAAGTATTCGTTGACGAGTAGACTCCTCGAAAAAGCTACTTTGAGAACTTCTTTGGCGGGTATTCTGGTACATGTACATCTGTTCTGGTTCGGCTATGGTCTAACGGTAAGACTTCTTATGCGCGGTTCAATTCCGCGCTAGCCGAGTTAGCGCTCCTCATACATCTGGGGGGCGCTTTTTTTTATTCTAAACACCAAGGAGAAATTATGAAACAAGTCCAATTTGTCCAATATACCGTAAAAACGAATCGGGAAGGTGAACAAGAAGCTATCTTCAAAACCAGCGAAGGCGAAGAATTCCGCCTCGCAGTCACCGATAGTGCAAGACCACTCCTGAAGCAATATACCGACGAGCTGATGGCAAGAAAAATCTCTTCCATCCCTGACGAAGAAGCGCGTGAAGAAAAAGAAAAGAGTGTGGTTGCACAACAACTCTTTGAATATTCGCGTTCGTATCTTCGTCGCAGCAATGATGGTGACGAGCAAGAGGGTATTCACATGGCCGCAGCCGAAGAATACCTTGCGCTTTCGCTCATGCTTGATCGGCTTGACCGTTGGGGTGTTGACCCGCTTCCCATTCTTGAGCGCGCCAAAGAGCATTATCGGTTGAATTTCGACTCAACGCGACAAACCGTTGTGCGACATGCGATCACTTTGCTTTCTGAAAATAAATAGAAGAAACTATTGACAAAAAGCTTTTCTTTCGCATATACTTGAGGAAGAGAAAAACGAATGTTCTAATTGTCCCAAAGCTGGAGGGTAGACTATGTAATCCGCATACAGGTAGTAACAAAGCACGAGCGAGGCAGTTTTCTGCCTCATTTTATTTTTGGAAAAAAGGAGGAAAGCGTTGATCAAAGTAGCACTTTTACTACTCTCGCTGGGAGCGCTCTTTGTAGTGGGCTTCTTTTGTATCAAAAAGTACAGCCGTTTACGGCGCTATGGTTTCATTTTTGCTAAACACACGCCCTGGTATATCTGGCTCCTGATAGGAGCACTCACAGTCGTTTGGACGTACATCGCCGTTGGAGTGGCGTTTTAAAGAGAAAGGATTTTGCATGGACCCCCTTGATGTTTCTTTGTTTGAGCTTCATCTTGAGAATTTGGAGCGCCTGGGTTGGACACCAGAGGATACAATTGATCTTCTGGCATTCGTGAGAGAACGCATTGATGGCAAACAGCTCACGGAAAGTAGCCTGCTCAGTTGGAACGTCATTGACGCAAAGACGCGCAATGATGGATTGTATGCGGTCGTAGAAAAAATGTCTCCTGCTGCGTAAAGGAAATTTATGAAACACTACCAACGCCAACACATTGCCGACGTGCATACTACTGACCATCCTGTCAGCGTGTATCGCCCACTCTCTGATACCGATCAGTACTTTTTTCGTGAAGAACTGAGAAGAGAGCGAAGAAAGCAAGAGGATCACCAATTAGCCAGACGACTTGGAGCGGCAATTTTCCTGCTCCTGGTTGGAGCGTGTACTGGCGCAATTGGTACCGGCGTGTTTGGCATGTTCTTTGCACTTTGTGCCATTATTATTGGGGCAGCAGTGAGTATTTTCCTGCTGCTCTACATTCTTTTTAGGAAAAAATTGTGAAACGAGTACACACCATTTACACGGGCCTGAGCACCTCTGAAGGTGCGGCTCTCAAATACTGGCGCAATGAACGATCCCTCTTCTACGCAGATCTGGTGATCGTTTTTTTCACATTGGTGCTCCTTGTTCTTTGTATCCTGCTGGTTGGAGCGCTCCTATGAAAAATCCGCTGTACTACCGCGTCAAGCATAGCGAAACTGCCTGTCTTGGCCTGCTGGTCGGGCTGCTTCTAGGGAAAATAATCCCTGCGCTCTGGCTGATCGTCCCTATTGTCATCGTTCTTCTTTTGGGGATGATGGCTTCTATTCTTTCGCGCAGCTATCATAAAAGCTCGCGACGTTCTCCTGTGCCACGCACATATCGTAGAGGCGTGCATAGAAGGAAAGGAAGGTACTCATGAGAGAATCGAGTCTCTCGCGGCGTGTGATGGTGGTCGAATCAATTCTTGAGGAACCACCGTCTCGCGCTATCTCTGTTGTTCCTGCACGCAGCACTGCGGTTCGTAGGACCGATCCACTTCCCGTCTTGCGCCGTCCATCACGCCTGAAGAAGTTTCTGGTAAATGGCGCACTTGTCATCGTCTTTGGCATTACATTTCTTGGATTTATTGCCTGGACACAACGACCAGTTGGGCCGGTTGGCGTGATCACTGGCTGGGATGGCGGCGTGATGCAAAACGTGGTGGTAGTCACACAAAATTCGCCCAAAGCAACGCCAGTGGTGACCACCAAACAAGTCAAGATGCCAGTTGCGGCTCCTGCGAAAGCAGCCAATGCTTCCCAGGCACTTGTACGTATTGATCAGACGAACGCAGCCAACTATAGCTCCACTGATCAGTATAATAACTGGTGGCCGTCTGACTGTTCTGCTTCTTCCATGAAAGAGGTCATGGATGCCTACGGAAAAAAGCTCAGTCTCACGGATGTGATCAACTACGAAAGTAGTATTCACGAAATCACGACCGACCAGGGACTCATGGAGTGGCAAGGGATTGACTACACCACTTCGCACTTTGGTTTTAAGACACAGGAAATGAACAATCCCACAATTGACGATGTGGTCAACGCTGGTAATAATGGGACACCTGTCATCATTGGTTTTCCGCCCTACAAGTGGACCGGAGGACATATCTTAGTGGTAATCGGTGGAAAAACAATCAGCGGCATCCAGTACGTACATCTGGCCGACAGCTCTCGACTCAACATGCAGTGGATGACTTACGCCACCTTTGAAAAGTATTGGGGTGGACAAGGCGATATTGTTACCCCTGCATAAAGAGAGAAGCAAACCCCCTGCTTCTCTCTTATTTCATACGCGCTTATTGAAATGACATTTAAAACGATTCGCTCCCAAGCTTCGAAAGATCTCCTTTGAACAGCTCGAACGTCTTTTATAAAATCACGCCTCATACTTGTTGTTTGATTATACAGTATCAGTAATTCAAACGCTCACGCCCCAGCCATGATACAAACTCCTGGTAGACTCAAACTTCAATATCGAATTGACTGCTCTATTCGTTCGCTCCCTTTATGCGACGCAACGGCTAGGTTGGCTCTTACTCACGATATGGTAAAACTATCATTTTACAATCGTTCAGTGTTGCTGATAATACTGCGTTGGTGACTCGATCCTCAAACCTGAAGCAACTATTATTGCGACTCACACCTTGTATAAAAACTACTGCCCTGATGGTTCATACGAATTGAACGAAAAGACCTACATATTGATTCTCACTTCTATGGTATTCTTACTGCTTTGTTGGATCGTGCAAATGTAATGAGAGAAACGTTGTTAGCGACTCAGACAAATCAGATGAATTGCCTACACAATGGTTCACACATATATCATGGAAACACGTTTTCAAGAATTCGTACTTCTAGATTGCTCTTGACTACCTATTGGGCTCATACCTTTCTCAAGACACTTCACAGAAAGAATGACTCTCGCAAAAGTATTGATGCGCTGCTGAACCGGATCGCACCTGTCAATTGAAACAACATGTACTAAGTGTTCATACTAATCTATTGAGCAAACACGCACCGAGATTCCTACTATGATAAGGAACGGACACATTATTGGAGTCGTACTGAGTGTAGGAAACGCGAACATCATGACTCACACGCTGATGTAGATATACAAGTTTATTGGTTCGTACGCTCATACCGAAGCAACACTATTAATGACTCGAACATGTCATGTGAAACAAGTAATTTGGTGTCTCGCTCTCATCTTATGCTCTTACAAATAGATTTACTCACCCATATTTCTTTAGACTAACCTCACAATTGGTTCATACCGCTGTATTGCCTTACGTATAAACTGATTCAAACGCTTCTCTTGGGAAGACGCAGATATTTCGTTGCACGCAGTATAGCATATTTTTCTGAAAAATGAGAGACTTCTTCCGAATTTTCTGCTATACTAGCTTTCGTTCATGCAGTTTCTTTCGACTTCTTGTAAGTCGGAGCGCATCGGTTCTTTTCAGGAGAGAAGGGGCATCACACCTCTTCTCTTTTTTTATTTTTCTCCTTTCTGAATATTCACAGAAAAAAGTCTTGACGTTTTTCAGAAAATGGCCTATGATTGTTGCATAGGATGTTTCACCAAAGAAAGAGGAGAAAAATACATGAGAACCAAAGCAGAAAAGACGCTCAACACTTTCACTATTGGACAGATCAAGAGATTTTCGCAGACTTTCATTCTACTCGGACAAACCTATGCCTCTACGCATAGCGTCACCAACCAGCACAGAACCGTTGCCTGGGGTTTGGTCATGGACTACTTATTTGTCCACCACCGCGCTTGGTTAGAGAACATGAACAAAGAGGGCTGGACAAACGCACAGCTTCGCACGCGCATCTTTGCCGTTGATCTCGTGGTACAAGGTATTCACGCGGCCAATAAAACGGCTGCGGTTGCCTAAGTCCACGCGTGAGAAGAAACGTTGTCGCCAGTGCGTTTCTTCTCACCTTTATTTTCTCAATCATTTTTTAGCTAAAAAATAAGGACTACTATGAATCCATTTAAAATGTGGAAAGAGTTTCGACACTGGCAGGTGGAAAGATTAGAAGGGCAAGACCAACGGCAAATCCAAGCACCGGCCTACGCAGGCGTCTTAGAACGCCCGAAGAAAGAGTTCATTTATGAACTTACACAGGTGCATACCGTCAAGCTGCGCGTGCGTGTACGCAACAAAGAAGAACTGCGCTTCTGGAATGACGCGGTGCGCATTTCTCTGGAGACACCGGAGGGTGAGCTTATTCCTGGTAACGACCCCGATATTGTTGATATTGAATGTTACAGGGAGAAGCCGACCGACCTGTTACGACTGGATGGCCCAGATGAGAACTATGCGCCAAGAGATACCTCGCATCCACCCGCAGTACACGTGGAGCCAGTCGAGGAGTCGATGGCAGAAGGGTACGTAAACGAGCCGGTTGCAGCGATTATCGGAGCCATAGCGCATATTAATGGACAAGACTACATCTACTGCAAAGCACATATGGGCAAAATCAATCAATTAGATATGGGTGAAGACGGCTTTAGTTGGTATATCACTCAGGATCAGACCAGCGATGGAACATACACCTGTCGCTTTTGTAAGAAGAATTTTTACTAAGAAAGAAGAAAAACAATGCACATTTATATCGTTCTCGTGAATAAAGAGGAAGGCGTAACGACAACTTCCCTCTTCTCGCATACTCCTATGATGGTCATCTATGTGCGCGCTGAAAATGAAGGCGCGGCACTTGGGCTCGTCATGAAAACCTACCGAGAAAAACGAGTACAGATTGCTATCCGCAACATTGTCGCCGTCGAGGACGACAACATTCTGCAAGAAATTGTCACTGTCAGATAGGAGAAAAACTATGCTGGACTTCCACGCCTTTCGCTCAGCAGTTTTCGAGCAGAAAAAAGACATCAAAGCACGCCTGCAACGGGCACTCTTTACCCTTACCACAGGGAAGGTCGTTGAAGTACTCAGAGGAGAACACGAATGAAGTATCTTGCTTTCGCATTTGACGACGCCAATGGCACGATGGAGATTGTGTTCATAAAAAATGCCAGGAATGTGACTGAAGCACGCCTGGAACTCAAGAAACTTATCGCAGAGTCAAGTAACCCTGCGCTGCGGCCTGGAGACACGGTATACGGCGTCAACGCAAACGAGACTATCGATGCTATTTGTAGTGTTTCGCTCAAAGATGCGCAACTGCGTGCGAGCGTCTTTCACAACAAAAGGAAACTTGCATCATGAAGAAAATTTAGGGAGATTTTATGAATACGTACCTGATCATCTTGGAAGATCGAAAAAAGAAACATCTACTTTTGTATAAGTTCTGTGCTGAAAATGAAGGGAAGGCGATCACGCTGGCAAGCGAGAAATGTAGCGGAAGCATTGTGTTTCGAGAGATTTACCAGATTGATAATGAACTGATGTATCAACCGATTTGCGGAATAGGAGTAGGCAATGGCAACTGATTATGGACTTATGCACGCCACCTCAGAGGCAGTCCTGGTGGCAAAACGTATTTACTTTCAACATCTTCGTCGTTATAGCAAATACGGCGATGGCCTGCTTTCGAGCATTATCCCAGATGGGCAGACCCATTCGCCACTTGAAGACTACGTGGCGGAATGCGTCGTGCGTTACGACTTCATTCATAGCGAAGACGAAGACTACCCTGGCATTGACACGGTCTGTCTCTGCTTTATGCATGCGTTTGAATGTGTCTATGTTTTGCCACTTGGCGAATAAGAAAGGAGAAAAATATGATTACGAAAATTGAATTCGCGCATGGCGTCTTCTACCAGCTCGTCGGCACCCCCGTGACCAGTATTGATGAATGCGGCGATGTCTTTGGCTCTGGCTACACAGTTGAACGCTGCACGCCAGGAAAAGAAAAAGGTGAGGTTGTCGCCTTGTTTACTTGCTATCATGGAGACAAAAATGACTATGGCCCTTCCTGGGAGAATGCGGTCGTCACCATTCACTCTCTTATGGACGAGAACATCAGTGGCACTGGATTGTGGGATTTGAGTTATGCAGTTTTTAACGTCGCAATAAAAACAGAGCGATATTATGGCACCAAAGAAGTGAAAGAGGAAAAGAAAATGACAAGCATTACCCTGAGTAACAATGAAACCTATATCTTGCGTGGGCAAGAAGTGGAGTACACCAACGATGAAGGGTATCAAACTGGATTCGGCCTCTTTATTACCCGCGCAGAATCGCCAGAACGTTTTGGGCTATTGGTCGCTTTCCTTACTGTAGAACATGGAAAAGGAGAATATTACAATAAGGCTGGATATAGTTTCATTGCAACCTCTGCGCTCTTTGATCGTCCTATGGAACAACTCTACCGCGATGGATCGGTCGAAGAAAACTTCGCCTTCCTGGCTCAATATATCGAAGATCACATCCAAAGACGCTAAGCACGGTACTTTTTTCCACCTTTCTTCGTTTCAAGTACTGGGAACTTGAAACGAGAGGAGGGAATTCCACCTGTACGCATTTATTATTCTTTGCTTTCTATTTTTTCTTGGAACCATCTGGATTGAGGTACATGAACAACGAGATCGAGACCGCGCACACCAGGAAGAAAAACAAGAGCGCTTCAAGCTTTGGAAGAAAATTGAAGAAACGATGCCGTTTGACTAGTTGGTTGGTTGATTTTTTTCCATATACAAGGTATGATTAACGCAGAAGTAATAAATAATTTGGCAAACGTTGTAAGGGTGCGCCTGGAATGAGTCTGGGAGCACCCTCTATGGTATCTAAGGAGCTTTTTTCTATGAGTAGTATTCGTGTGGAACAAGACCTCATGAAGCAAGCGGTGGTTCTCAGCGCTTTGTTTGAAGCCGCAGAGCATCATTGCAAGACGCCCCATGAGCGCTTTTGCAAAGAGTGCGACCGAATGTCGATTGAGCAGGCCAAAGACTTGCTGCAAACCGGCAAGGGGTACGTTGGAGAATGGTGTGGCAGAAAGTTGTACCTGGACTTCTCCGAAGGCGAATGGGTACGGACTGACAACTACAATCGGGTAAACGGAACCAGTCGCGCACAGCGCGTGCTAGATCGCCTCAAACGCCCTGTCACTCTTACCACAAAAGAAACCGCAGCACAATTGGATCATCCACTTGCGATCACCGCAAAGGATGCGACCACACAAGTGTTTGTCTAATCACAGCACAGGAAAACGGGATGTACCCGTTTTTCTTTTGCCTCCAAATAATTAATTAATTTTAAAAAATAATTTCCCCCGCATCACGAAAAAATAATTAATTCCACATTCCCTCCTTCCCGTCTTCGCGTTGTCTTTTTTATTTCTGAATATTCATAGAAGAAACGCTTGTCTTTTGGTAAGAGCTGCCGTATACTTAGGAGTGTTGAAGAGAAAAAATAATTCAAGGAGAAAAGCAATGAAGGGTTATACGAGAGACGGCAGAGTTACCAAAAATCATCCGATGATTAAATTCTATTTAGGAATTACGTTGATGCTGCGCGACGGCAAAGAGTTAACGCTGGCACGCACGATTGACGGCGCGGTTGTTTTCTGTCCTATCACCTACATCGGTATGGATTACGATCCATATGGACGTTCCACCCCAAATCTCTGGATTGACTTCAAGGTGGGCGAAAAAATCGAAGGCAAGACCGCTTCAATGCTCGACCTTCAGTTGCTTCTTGCGCAGGCCAAAAAGATTGCAGGCGTAAAATAATGAAAAAAGCGGATCTGCTCAAACAAGTTAAAAAAGAGCTCAACGACGCATACAGCGACGCGGGGCTCAAATTTTACGAAGATTTTGAAGACGAGTGGCGCGTCATGCGTTTTAAGGCGCTTGGCGATAAGTATTACGACGACGAATATCTCACGATCAGCCAGATCCGAGCAATCCGTCTGTACGCGCTCGACAACATTGGCGTTGATGGTCAGCGGCGTTGGGCCTGTATGAGTCTGGCGCAAGCCAAAGCCAAACGAGGCGGCAAAGCGGTTGTGCCAGAAATTATCAGCGCTCCCAATAGAGAAGCTGCAAAAAGAGCATTTCAAAAACAGCACCCAACGCTGCATCTCACACATATTGTAGCGCGGCCAGCAAAGGAAACCGAGTGTGTTTGAAGACATGCGCAAAGCGCTATATAGCTACCAAGAAGATATTCTGATCAGAGCCAAAGGCGAGGATGAATACGCCGTACAGAAGTATCATGCTCAGCAAGGCTGGCGTCCCTATGATCGGCTACTTAATCGCCAAGAGATAAACGAAATCCTGGCTGATTTTTATGAGCAGATTCCTTCTAGTGTACGCCGTGATGCACCCTTTCTTCCACAATGGTTGTACCGCTTGATGCTACCGGAGTGGAGTGTTTTTAAACACTGGCTCATCGTCTGGTATGGTTATGAGGAAATAAAGAACACCTATGGTACGCCTGAACAGGGCATTTATAGAACTATTTTGGAGGCGCTTGAGAAATACACAACAGAGGAAACGCTGCGCTTTTGGCTACGCTATTGCGCAGAAATAAGTCCCATTTACCGTGAAGTGCTTGCGCTGCTTTCAGAATACAAGTTATACATGCAAAGAAAAGAGAATAAACTATGGCAGAAGAAGAATACGAAATAGTGTGTCTCGTCTCCAGTGATTTTAATGCAGAAGTCGCAGCACACTGGCTGGGAAGCCTGCCGAACACCTCAACGGTCACCTATACACAAGCCTGGGGCTCCGGTATGGTCAACAAGCACACCTGTTATATCAAGCGTGTGCTCTCTTTTACCGCTATCCCCACGCAACCTGGATGGGCCAAAATAATTGCGATGGTGGAACAAAGAGAGCACAGCGAAGAAGATTACGACATGGAGCTCTATAAGCGTTTGGGCGAGCATGGAAAGGTAGTTAAAAAATTCTAGTAATGGACGAAGCGACGATTTATACGATTATTCTTACCTGTGGCCTGAGCGATTTACAGCAGCGAGCGGTGCTTGGTATGTACCGCTTTTATAAATCTTCACTTGGCGTCACTGCCCAGGAAGCGTACACTAAAACACTCTCTGATTTTCATCAGGTGGCATACGCCATCTATCTACAGCTACAGCAAGGAGAAAAAACCTATGCTCCCGCAGCATTTCTTTCTATTGTTTAACGGCGAAGGCTATGCGCCGCATCAGATCGCACACTTTGATGTGCACTACCAAAAAGATGAGGACGAAGAGTACGACGAGATCAAAGACGCTATCGCGGTCTGGTTCGTTGGTTGTGGCAAGGAGCCCTTTCTAACTTTCCCTGAAGAGCCACAGTACCAAGACCTCTACAATTTCCTCACCAACCCGCAGTGGACAACAACGCTGTCTCCGCTCAACAGAGAGGGTACAACCTATGGGTACTGATATTCATGGGCACATTGAAATTGTGCCCTACCCCTGGTCAACACGCTGGCAGAAAATCATGGACATTTCACCGCTTGCCGGTCGTAACTATGATGTGTTTGCGCGGCTCTTTGGTGTGCGCAACTATGAGCACTATGTGCCTGTTGCGGCAGACCGTGGCATTCCTGATGACGCAGACATTTCTCTCTTTCGCTACGAACATGGAGACTACGCCAAACGTGAAATTGGAGATGATCCTACCTGGATTAGTTTCAAAGAGATTCTCGCCACGCAAAATGATATCGAGTATCCGCAGGGTTGGAAGTTACTCATCTTGATGATGTTTTATCTCAACGGGCACTTTACGCCTGATACTTCGGTTTTTGAAGACGAAGGCCGTGACGCCTATTACGATCCTATCGTGCGCCCCTGCTATTGTCGGCTTGTTGTCTGGTTTGATAGCTAAAGGAGATGACTGTGAAAAGGGGAGTATTCTTTTCTTTCGAGGGAATTGATGGTACCGGCAAGAGTACACAGGTGGCACTGCTTGAAGCGTGGTTTACCCACCAGCATCTCTCTTGCCTGTGTACCCGTGAGCCAGGAGGCACACCCTTTGGCGAAAAGCTACGCACTGTACTACTTGAAGCACATGAGCCTGCGGCACTGGCTGAGTCCTTCTTGTTTCAGGCCGCACGTGCAGAGCATGTTGAAAAAGTGATCTTACCTGCGCTTGCAAACGGTACACACGTCATTACAGATCGCTTTTATGACTCAAGTGTGGTGTATCAGGGCCAGAAAATAGGAACCGGTCTTGCTGAAGCGCTCTCGTTGCTCGCAAGTGATGGTCTCCGACCCGATCTTACGTTTCTGCTTGATCTAGATCCGGCAAAACGCTACACAACCAGTGGTGACCGCTTCGAAACAAGAGAGCTAGAAGTGCACCAGAAAACACGTGCACTCTATCTTGAATACGCCAAAGAGCACCCAAAACGACTACTTGTGCTGGACGCCACGCGCTCAAGAGAAGACTTGCACGATATCATCATAGTTATTGCTTATTCATACCTAAAGGAAAAAGGATATGTACTATGACAGTCTGGAGGAAGTGATTGCGTATTATCACTTCATTGCAGAAGAGAAGATGAATAGTCCAGTAAGAAGTATACGCGATGAAGCCTATAAAGATGCGCTCTGCACTATTTCTTCCTGTTTAGAGACCAGCCTGGAATACGCCGTGAGCGTGGCCTGGGAGAAGGTATTGGAGCTACGTACATGGCTCTCAGAACACCATAGGGGCGGCATGCGTTATGAGCGGCGCTATTGGACGGAAAGTGTCTATTGGGAGCTGCTCGTGGCTTATATTGTCTTTACGCACGACTGGAGCTTTGCTGAATGAGTCCAAGTACACAACTCTTAGAACAGGGGCAGACCCTCAGTTTCGATGAGGCGATGCACCTGACGTTGGCACAGTTTGACGAAGAGCTCAAAGAAATGCCCAGCGGCAGTGAAGCGGTGGCTGGATGGTCACCAGAAGATATTGCGCTGGCTCGCGAGCTCTTAGAATGGATTGAAGCTATAGTAAACGCAAGAAGTCTCTACTACGATGGCATCTTCGCCATGCAGGAAGAAAGTCACATTGCGCTCACGCTCCAAGAGCAGCCAAATTATCGTATTGCGCTGATTGGTCGTGCGCTTGATCAGCACGATTACAGCATACTTTCTATGTAAGGAGAACACGATGGAAGACGATTTGCTCTCACCGTATCAAGACAATGTCTTGCGCATGAAGGCGCAAATCATGCAATATATCGAGACCTATCAGCCAACCTACTTTGAACTTCCTGGCTATATCGAAAATGCGCTTTGGTACCTAGTAGAGCACGTGGTGCGCGACATGAACAGTAAGCATCTGGGCGTGCAAATCGAAGACTCACGTGCGGCCTCCAAGGCCATGACAGAGAACATCTTCGCAATCTTGGAATATGATTCTCGTCATAAGCGTGAAGTTGAAGCCTTGCAGTTGGAGATTGCCCTGCTCAAAACCGGTGCAAAGCGTATTGCTGTTGATAATGCACTGGTCTCCTGTCTGGATACTATTGGTCGCATGTATAGTGCGGAAGACGTGGACACGATCCTGGCAGAAGTTGAGGCTACCGAAAAGGAACCTTCCTGGCACTGGATTGTGCGTTTAAATGATGGTTCCTACGTCTATACCAGCGCGGAAGCGCACTACGAAGCGGGAGAGGCGGTCTTTGGCAGCGGTATGCACCATAGCGCAGAAAGCGCTGAGAAAGCGGCGCTATTAGCTCCTGAGAAGGAGTTCCATGGCCGCTTGACACGCAAGAGTTTGCTTATGCAAATTCGCGAAGAGATAGCATACATGCACGTGGAATATGCGCCACTTCTTACTATGATGCGGGAGTTGTAGATGCAAGAATACGTCTGGTTATGTGAAATGTGCCGTACAATTGGCGTTGTCTTTTTACGTCCGAATGAAGAGTTGTATCGCGTTATCGACACGATTATTGCGGTACACCATTATCTTGCAGAGCCTTGTCCACATTGTTTTGAACATCTCAAGGTCGTCAATACACCGGATATGGTGACCCTGCAAGACTTATATACCCACTTACCTGAGTGGGCTGTTGACGGCGTTGCCGTTGCTATGAAACTCAAATAGAAGGAAAAGAATGATTACGACTACTGCTTTTGAACAACTTCAATGTATGATCACTTCCAAGACCGTTTTGACGTATCACCGGATGGGAGCAAAACGCGTCGAGTTTGGCATCTTTGACACCGAGTATCAGGTGTTTGTTGAGGTTGATGGTGAGCCCTACAATATCTCCTCGCTCATCGCAGATGCCTACAGCAGCAAAGAGAGTTATGCTGATTTTGCTGGTACGATGCAAATCGCCAAAGAGGCACGCGACATCAAGGTGCGTCATGGCGTGCATGGAGGTTTTGTTTCTCATACAACCAGTTTTGGGATGACACGCATCCTGAGCTGCACCCTCTTCCCTGGTCAAAATGTTAGCTTGATGTTCCGAAACACCCAGTAAAACTACTGCTTTTTCAGAAGACAAAAAGAATAAGAAGGAAAAGAGTACTTCTTATTCTTCCCGAAAGGACACAAAGAAATGCCACGTAAGAAAGTAAACAAAGTTATTCCAGAGGGAATTCTCCTGGGTACTGCCGAACTTCGTGTGACTGGAAAGTCTGGCGATACGCGTTTGAGCTATCCGCTGATTAACGACATCGAATCCCTGCACTATCTTGACGATGAAGGACAGGCTGCGGTGCGTGAAGCAATGCGCTTGGTCAGCGAAGCCCAAAGCATCGGCAACACCGTCTTCACTGCCAAAGAAATCACCGAAAAAGGTGGGACCGTTGGTCTCAAACGTCTCAACAAAGGTGAGTTTGATACCACCGCACCGCATACAATTATTGTTCCACGTACCGTTGGCGGAAGTCGCTAAAGGAGACGCGTTATGCCTGCAAGTTTGCAATCAGGGGCATATCGCTTAGTCGCCATCTTTGAATCGTCCAGTTCACCTGACTCCTGGTATCGCCTGTTGGAAAATACGACAGGCGATCTTTCTTGTGATTGTCCGGCCTGGATTTTCAAACGTGGCGATGAAGAGCGAAATTGTCCTCATACCCGATTTTACGCGAGTGCGCATACACATCAGGACTTTCTCCGTCTAGGCACCGATAGAGTCATTGACCCTCACGGCGTGACTGAAAAAATGGATGAGCGCTGGCATGGTGGTCTCGCTGGAGACTGGGCTATTACCAGTCGCAATGCGTCACTCAAGAGCAGTACCTATCTCTTCGTGGAGACGATCCTCACGCTTGGCACTGGCGATACCTCACGCTGTATTATTGGCTTTGCCAATCGACGCCCCGATATAGAGCGCGTCTACGACCGTATTGCTGGATGGTGCGGGTACGCTCATGCAGCCGATATCGCACGCTATGGTGGCTTCCCAATGGCCGGTCAACAGCCAGAACACTTTACGCTGCCAAAGAGCGCAAAAGAAGCGAAGAAACGGCTCACCTCATTTATCAGAATGACGGAAAAGACCGATCTTGGCGATGGTCTGCGACCAGAACAGCGCGCTGAAGCGACGCTGCAAATGTTCCTGGGAGAAGAGCTCTACGCCCAACTAGAACGTAATCACTTCTTAGATGTACCAAGCTACAGTTTTGAAGGACGCGTGTACCGTTTGCGTCGTGACTATCCGCGTAAAAACAGAGAGCGTCGCTTACGCGTCTTCGAGAACGGCAACTACACAAAAGACTTTTGCATTGTGCGCAATCAGGCGGTTCCCGAAGCTGACTGGTATCTTGGCCTCTGGCTTTCCCTGCTTTCAGATGAGTTGGGAGCCCTTTCAGTTGTCAAAACCTTCAATGTCTTTTCAACACACAGCGATGATTATTACCAGCGCGAAGAGGAAACCATTCCGGCGCTCTGGCATGCACGTGGCGAATAGTTCGCTTATTGCTTTTGTTTCGATTATATAGTATACTTCTCGTAGAAAAAGAAAGGTGTACTTATATGATTGTTCAAGGCGACCCACAAGATCAAGAAGTGCTCAAGAGCATACGCAAATTGCTTCAACAAGAAAGTGCGCAGATGCAAATAGGAGAACAAACCGTTTCTCTGCCAATTTCACTGCGCATTTTACTTGCGGAAGCCGCACATCAATTAGCGCGTGGGCATTACGTTGCCCTTATCGCTGGACAAAAGGAAATGACCACACAACAAGTGGCAGATCTTTTAAGTATGTCCAGGCCGCACTTAGTGAAACTGTTAGAAAATGGTGTTATCCCCTTTATTCGTGTTGGCACACACAGGCGCGTCTTATTAGAAGATGTTCTGGTGTTTCAGCAACGGCGTGCGCAGGAACGTGAAACAGGTCTTGCTGAAATCGCTGCCATCTCACAAGAGATGGGACTCTATGACTGAGAAGAGGTGACATTGTGGAACAGCGGCCAGAAATAAGCTTCACACTTCGTGATATGGAACAACTTTACGAAATACGTGCGCTTGCGTCACGCTACCATACTTCTCCTGGCAAGATCTTACTTGCTTGTATGCGGCTGGCAAAGAATAAGCCAATGCACGAGCTGCAAGATGCGGTCAAAGAAGTGATCCTAGATTTCAACCCGAAAGCGGAATTTGAGATCTATTATTTGTTGCTCGTTGAAGCCAACGGAAACCCACACAAGTTGGGTGAGCTCTTTCAAGAGGGCTTTCCGTATCGTGAAAACGAGTATTATGCCGGTGTCAGCGGCGACAACAAAGTGGAGTCAACCATGCAAGGGACATCTTTGAGTTCTAAGCAGCTTGATTGGCTCCTAGAGCACAGCGAAGTGCACAATTGGGATGTCATTCGGCGCACAATACAGTTGGAGGAACCAAAACTTTGATCCAGGCATATAAGAAAGAGTTTACTTTTGCTTTAAGGCTTGTTATTGGTGTAGTTGTTTGTTTTCTTCTTTTTATCGTCCTTGCCCTGATTGGTCTGCCAGAAATGGCAGCGAAAATCGTATGTATGGCTTCCCTGTTCATCTATGCGGTCGTGCTCTGTTACCGCGCAATTTCTGAAAATACAGAGAAATAATTCTTGACTTTCCTTTCTTGTCACTCTATACTTAGGTGAAACAAGAAAGGAATTTTACTTTTATGAAGGGAGAACTTGCCTGCGCGGCAACTTTTATCGGAGCCTTAGAAACCGATTATCGCCTCTACACTGACCCCGCATTCCAAGCCAACTTTGAGGATATCCGCAGGATTGTGCGCGATTTTTTGCCAGGATGGAAGATTGAACGCGAAGAAGATTCTAAATGCTTTGGTCTTCTGCCAGAAAAAACATGCGCTGATCCTTTAGGGAAACGCTTACTACGCTGTCACACACAGCGACAAAAAGAACACATTCTACGAGATCTTCGTGAATACTATCATGGCTGGTTTCTTGGATGGGACAACTATCATAGGTCGTATGGTCTTTACCTCCATACTGCAATCTAGAAAAGAAAGAGGAAAACATGAACGCAACCTCAAAACGTGGTGGCACTGAAACACCAATTTACCGCGCCTGGAAACATGGAATTGTCTGTTTAGACGATCATATTTATGGGCGCTATCTTGCCGGTTGGGCTCCCTACGCTGCAAATTGCTGCTGCTATTGCGGTGAAGAGCACGATCTTTTTGTGGTGGAGTCCGTAGATCACTGGGAAGATGGCTCACTCGGCTATCATGGCGTCAATCTCGTATGCACACCGTGTATGACCCGCTTCCCAAATGTGGTGAACCTGCGCTTTCAAAGCCTTGCTTCTGGACTCCAAGACTGTATCGCAGAAATTGAGGAACTGACGAAGCTTCTGCAAGGAGGAAGCGAATGATTGAAAAACTATTCAAAACGGATGGTGGCGATAACGCGCTTTATACTGCTTTTTTGCTCGAAGCAGAGGCTCGCGGTATAAAGGTTACCCCTGATCTCAATGCATTACTCCAAAAATACCTGAGCACGCATACCAACTTTGCACCGCTGACCCTTACGCAAGCGCTGGCGCAGAGCAACATTATTATGGCCTATACCGCAATCAATGAATATTCGCTCGTCTTCATTGACGATTATCAAGGCTACTGGCTCTGCTATAGCGTTCTTGGAATCAATGCCGCAGGTGCGCTCAAGTTTTCACTTCCCAATCGTGACGAAGATGTAGTCGAGCGAAAACTGCAAGAATACTATCAAACCAGCAAAGATGCTCTGCGTTGGTATCCAGCCGATTTTTGTCAGAACAAACGGCTGCTTCGCCGCTTACAAAAATACACCGTCAATTATGGTGCCAACACGATAGAGTAAAGGAACAACACTGTGATAGATTTTTTACGCATAATCTTAATTATCCCTTTTCCATTCGCAGGCATCTTCTTTGTTGGTATCTTATTCACGAGTATTGGAGCTGCTTTTTCAAAAGATGTTCGCCAACTCCATTTTGCTGATGGGCAATGGATATTCTTACTTATCGTCTGGATTGTTGCCGCAATCATCTTTTGGAGCGAGGTTTATCTCATCTCAATTGCATAAAGGAGTACAGCTATGAATTATGTTATCGCCTGTGAACACCCCTATGGTTCCCCTGAACACCTGCCCAGGCATGAAGATTATCATCCCCTGAGTGAGGAAGCGGTCGGGTTTCTGTTGCGTATCGCGCAACTGAGTTCTAATGCGAACGAAATCACTTCTATTCAGTGTCGCTTAGCACAAGGCATCGTTGGTATGACGTGTCCAATGCCTGCGGAAGGGCCGGTTGCAGGCGCGTACGCCAAAATCAACAAAATCTTTGTTGAAGAATTTCCTTTTGTTCACATTCATGTTATCGCAATGCGTATCCACGAACTGATGGAAACCGTGTAACATTTCGTCAGTTTTTTACATTTCTCTAGAAAGGAGAAAAATCGTGCGTGACCTTTACCAGACTATTCTGGACGAAGCCTACCGAGAAGGGATTGAAATCCCTGCAAAGCTGTTACCTATTCTACAAAGAAACCTGGGACAAAGCGTTCCCTTGAGTCCAATGAGTGTAGCGCTCGGAAAAAGTGCAGTAAACGTTGCTTGCACCATGCTTGATTCTTATACCGTTGCCTTCATCTATCGGGAAGAGAGGGGGTACTCAAGGTATGCCTGCTTTATACGTACCGGAGAAACAGGTTCAATCGCGTTAAAAGCCGCAAGCAGCTACCTGAGTGTCCTCAATCAAAAACTTTATGACCTCTTCGAGATCAACATGAAAAGCGCTATCTGGTTTCCCTTCGAGTTTTATGCCGACCAGCGAGTGCTGAGCACCATGAAGGAGACACCCATTGTATAGCATTGCTGGCCTGATTATGTGCGCGGGTACCTACTGCGCACAAACAGCATGTACAGGACTCACATCCGAAGAGATTAGCTATCTTCTCAATGGGCCTGACTATCATGGCTCAGACAACGCACCAATGATGGAGCGCTGGCCGCGTCGAGAGAAATATGCCTACTTTGACGACTATGATCGTGATGATGATGACGAGATCATCTTTGACGAAAACGTCAAAATCCTTAAAAGCATTGTCCCACGCGATCATGACGGACCCATTTCGGTCTTTCTTGATGATGGCAGTTTTGAGGATGGAGCCTATTGCGATGCCTGTTGCGCAGAGCTTATCGAGCCCTACATCATTACTTGCGGGATTTGCGGTGGACGTGCGCTCACGGGAGAATTTGCTCTCAAAGCAGAAAACGAGTTCAAACAATTTGCCTGCAAAAATTGTATAGAGACGCATACGCGTACCTTACTTGATGCGCTGGCAACACAGTGGCAAGAGGAAGCGGCACACAGCGCAGATGAAGAGCAGCGCGCCTGTTACGAACTATACCAGGAAAAGGCACTGGCAAGTACTTCGCTCCGTGAATACTGGGGTGACATAGAGATACAGGCCAGCGCCTATCAAACGGGAAAAGTATCGGTTAACAAAGTGGAGGCGCTACAAACCGTCCATAAGATCACCAGTGAATTACTGACAAACTGGCAAGAAACCTTTGACTTTACCGCAGAGGAATTTGAACGTCTTAGCGAAAAATACCAGGAGGAGTAAACATGCGTTTTGAAACCTTTTACAATCCACGCGGTGAAGCTTATGGACTCAAGTTTGTACGAGCGAGAGTACGCCTGACTAAAAAGATTCGCAAAAGTCTCTTCGGCATCTTAGAAGTTACCTATCCTTACGCTCATCAGAGCGAGTTCCAACTTGCCCAGGTGCTTCCTGGCTCACAGGATCTCAGCATGGATTACCTTGATACGCAGAATGCTTATCTGGTATTTGCCCATCGTGAGCAAGAGGTCTTCACCGATCTTGGCGAAGCAAAATCATTTTTGGCCCGTATGAAAAACTATCCTGAAGAATTTACTTATCGCTATCGATAACAAGAAAGAAAAAACTATGAAGTTCACACAAGAAGAGATTTATACCTTGTTGACTGCTTTAGAACGATTACAAAGTGCCTGTGGCAGCGACTCAGAATATCAAATCGTGTTTTTGGAACGCGCTGGAGTCTTGCAAGAACGTTTCGAAGCGCTGAGCGATGGAAGCGTAACCTTTCAAGAGCTCTTAAAGCGAGGAAGTGTATGAAGACTACCCCAATTGAGATTTGTGTCACGGTACAGGCAACGCTAGAGCAGCGCTGTATTGTGCGCCTTCCGCACCCGATGACGCAAGAAGAGATAAACGCGTATGTACGCGCCACTTTAGATGAGCGCTGCTGGAATTACAAAGCACTACAAGAAGAGACGCTTGTAGTACACATTGGAGGAAAAGAATGATGGATGAAAAGTTCACCAGAATAGAAGAGTTGCGCTGGTACGGCCTCTCACAAGAGCAGGCAGAGAAACAGGCCGGAGAACAGGGAGATATTACCCTTACAGAACATGGCTTCGTTTCGCTCGTGCTCAATGACGATTTGCGCTATGGGATAATGCTCAGAGATTGCTGGTACGGCCTGGAGGAAATGCAAACGCTCTTACTCTACCTGGACACCTGGGCAACCACTCTTGGGCTTCTCGTTGCGTTTCCCCGTGATAGTAAGCTCTTTGTTCCGCCTGGAAAAGTGCTTAGCCGTGACGAAGATGCCATCGCTTTCTTCTTTGAAAAAGGAGAGCATCAGGCATACCTGGATGGTGATTTCTTCCCTGTTGCTGATATTGCAACCCTTTACGAATTTTTGAGCGCACACCGCAAAGAGCTAGAGCGCATGATTGCACGTAACGCAACGAGCCCTGTAGAAAAATATCCCATGCCCTTTAGCGATCAGTATGTGCGTGAACTTGCAGCGCACGTTGCTAACGGTAAGAATTACCATTTTCAGTCTGGTGATCTTCACGTTTACCTACAAAAAATAAGGGGTAAATATAGCCTTGCCTGGAAAAAGGCGTATAGCCAACAAAGTCTGGGAGAAAAATTGTTGCAAGATGCGCTCTATTGGGCGCTGCTGTGTGGGCAAGAGCTCACACAAGACACCGCGCCGGTTGCTGCGTGGAAGGAAGAGGATTTTTAATGCCTTTTATCGAAGTAGTAGGAGAAAACATCTTCACGACCGAAGCACAGGCCATTGCCGTTGCGGTGAACTGTCGGGGTGTTGCTGGTGCAGGATTGGCCTACGAGGCGCGCAAACGCTATCCTGCATGGTTCGAAGAGTACCGGCAACAGTGCCGCAGTATGCGGATTTATCCAAATTTACCAATGACTCTGTTTCGTGAAAGCGAGCCCTGGTTGATCAACTTTCCAACCAAAGTGGAGTGGCAGGAACCTTCTACCTATGAATACCTGATGGCTGGCATTCTGCAACTAGAGCAACTTGTGAAGCAAGAGGGGTTGACTAGCGTCGCGCTCCCTAAACTTGGGTGCGGTCTTGGTGGTCTGCCCTGGCGTAGTCGTAAAGGCATTCAAGGGATACGCGAACTGCTCACCGAACCAGGAAACCTGAAGCGGCTGGACTGTACTTTTTATCTCTACGAATAAGGGGAAAGCAATGAAACTAGTTATTGATGGATGGAGTTGGCAAGGGATAGACGAGGCACTTGATGAAATACGCGAGTGCCTCCAAAACGGCATCTACGAAGGAATGGCGCAAGGTATCTCCTGGTCGTTTTCTGAAGCGCAAGATGATGAACACGATGATCCAACACAAGAACTAGAAGACTACGAATCTGGTGGCGTACCCGCTGCCTGGGAACAAGATTACTTATAAGAAAGGAACAGCATGAACGTCTATTATAGCGAGTACTACGAACGAGCATTTTCAGAGCCAGAGATTGATAACGCTATTCTCAATTACCTGGCCTGGAATCGTCGCGAAGGTATGCAGCCTGAAGTTGAAGGAACCGACAGAGAAGACTGGCAATATCACCTGGAGACCGTCCTCTACCACGCTGAAATTGAACAGCAAATCGTCTGCAAGGGGCTAGTGAACTACAGCCGCGATGTTGTGATCAATGCCGAGAAGTATGAAACACAAATTGAAGCACGCGCAAAGGAGCTGTAGATGAGTAGAGACATCTTACTTGGCTACGAGAGCACGTATTACCAACGCGTCTTCTCGCTGCCAGAAATAGAAAATGGTATTGCAAACTACCTGGATTGGCTCGCGTACGTTGAGGTAGAGCCAGAATACGAGAGCAACGACCCGAACGATTGGTGGGATCTGCTCGATATGGTGTTTCGTCATTCTGAGATAGAGCATGAGCGTTTCTTTCACACACGTGGAGATTATCGGCATGCAGTAGTACTACGCAACAGAGAGGAGAAAACGAGTGGAGAAACCGAAGCCCAAGCAGCAGGAACCAGCATATGATTATCATGAGTGCGAAGCCTGGATAAACGAGAAATATAGCATTGATATAGACAATTATAGCAAGACGTGGGAAGACCGTAGCCGTCCATATCAGAACTTTTGGCACTGGATACTTGGATTAAACGAAATCCACAACGGCTGCTACTTTAGGATGGACTTCGATACCTGGAGCCGTGAAGAAGTTACTCCTGCCTGGGTAAAAGAAATTCTCACCCTCTTCGTCAACGAGTTCCCACCCAATGATGGTGGAATTGGCGAATTTCGCTTTTGGGTATCCTGGTAGTTTTTTCTTGCTCTCCTTTCTGAAAATACAGAGAATTAATTCTTGACGTAACAGAGGAGAGCAGGTATACTTGTTAAAGAAGAAAAATAGTATTCGAGGAGAAAACTAATGCACCCATATACAATTCGCACTTCGCGTTGTCTTATCACCCTCAAGCACGTTTCTGGCTATTATTTTGCTACCGTTGTCGGAGCATTTCCTTCACTCCAGCTTTGTAATGTGTCACTTAACGGCCTGCTGATAGAAATAAGTAAAGCGACCGGCATTCTGTTTTCCAAAAAGGAGATTTCATGTTAAGTCGTATTGACGGACTTGTTGTTCCGCTGAATGGATCGCTCCAACACGCAAGAGCCTCAAGGCTGGTCAAGTGGGATAAAAAAACCTGCTTTGGCGTGTTCGAACTGGATAACACGCCAGGGATGCGCGGTCTGACGATTACCGTTCCCAACTATTATATCGAGACTTTTGGCAATTGGATACAACGTGGAAGTATGCCAGGGAAAAGAGACTTTTTTGTCGAAACCTATTATACCCACTGCGCAGCGTGCGCCATTGAAAACGAAACAAAATGCCAGGGGCATATCAGTAAGGAGTATCAATTGGGCTATGGCGAGGCCAGACGGAAGCTCGCAAACATGATGCGCAAAAATCATGACATCGCAAAACTACAGCTCACACTCTTTGATTTCCCTTTCTTTGGGCTCAAACGGCACGAGCTTGGCATTGATTACCGACCACAATGGGGGATGGAGGAATAGTATGAAGAAACCACTCACAGTTGAGCCAATGGTGCTCAAATACCTGCTCACCTTTCGCGACTCACAAAAGATCATCTACAAAAAAGAACAGACCTATATTCAGGAATACGGCCTGGGAACATTCATGGCTGACTATCCAGAAATATTAATGCTCAAAGGTGGTAAATCTGGCGGAGAAACCATAGAAGAGTACCTTTCCTATGCGTTTTCAAACTACCTGGAGACGCAATTTGGGAAGCTCATGCAGAACTACTACAAAATGCTGCACCCCAAAGACAAGGAGCGTTGGAATTACTCTCACGCTCGTGCCAGCAACACTATTCTGGCCGCGCTCGGCTACTTTGAAACGCAATTACGTGCGCTTGATCCTGATTTTGTTGTACCTAATTATGATCTCAACTACACGTACGACGTGTACTTTCATGCCAATGGAAAGTTTCATAGCAACTACAGTTGGGAGCAAAAAGATCATCGCCTTGTGCACG